>Ga0306922_10004502_pt1 | contig 13198 bp, 9 predicted proteins | sample sta12Cox44000082_FD_203758 | JGI IMG/M metagenome (GOLD analysis project Ga0306922, IMG submission 203758) | Lab enrichment of tropical soil microbial communities from Luquillo Experimental Forest, Puerto Rico - statoxic.12C.oxic.44.000.082 (v2)... | ecosystem: Environmental > Terrestrial > Soil... | reverse complement strand
GCGCTGGTGGCCGCTCAGTCCGACCAGGCAGCCAACCTGTCGTCCTTCAACCTGTCGGCCACCAACGCCCAGCGGACCGCATTCCAGAACAGCGTGTCCGGCTCGCTCGACCCGCTGGCCAGCTCGGAAGAGGCCCAGGCACTCTCGTTGGGCACGTCGCTGAAGAGCGACCCGACGACCGCCGACGACTGGTACGGCGCCATGACCAACGAGATCAACTCTCAGCTGGGGTCGGTCGAGCGGGCCCAGACCGCTGCCATTATTGCCCGCACGGTCACGCTGCGGAACCAGGCCATCGCCTATGCGATCATCGTCGCGCTGATCGTGCTCATCGTGCTCGGCCTCGCCGTGCTCGCCACCGTGGTGGTGGCCCGATCGATGGTCCGGCCACTGCGGCGGCTGCGGGCCGGCGCGCTGGAAGTGGCCGGCGTGCGGCTGCCGGAAACGGTGCGCCGGATGAGCGAGGCCGAAGGCGCAGCCGCGCCGCTGGATATCGAACCCATCGATGTGGACTCCACCGACGAGATCGGCGAGGTGGCGAGGGCGTTCGACCAGGTCCACCGGGAGGCGCTGCGGCTGGCGTCCAACGAGGCAGCGCTGCGCGGGAACGTCAACGCCATGTTCGTCAACCTCTCCCGCCGCAGCCAGTCGCTGGTGGAACGGCAGATCCGGCTGATCGACGACCTGGAGCAGGGCGAGCAGGACCCCGAGCGACTGTCCAACCTGTTCCAGATGGACCACCTGGCCACCCGTATGCGCCGCAACTCGGAGAACCTGCTGGTTCTCGCCGGCCACGAGGTATCCCGGCGGTGGACGCAGTCGGTCCCACTGGTGGACGTCCTGCGCGCGGCGGTGTCCGAGATCGAGCAGTACGAGCGGGTGACACTGAACGTCCAGCCCGGCATCTCGGTCCGCGGGCAGGCGGTCAACGACGTCGTCCACCTGATTGCCGAACTGGCCGAGAATGCCTCCTCGTTCTCTGCCGCTGACACCCCGGTGAAGGTGTCCGGCCATCTGCTCAACAGCGGCGGGGTGCTGCTGGACATCACCGACCAGGGCGTCGGCATGGGGGCCGAGGAAATGGCCCACGCCAACTGGCGGCTGGACAACCCGCCCGTGGTGGACGTCGCCGTGTCCCGGCGCATGGGCTTGTTCGTGGTCGCCCGGCTGGCGGCCCGGCACGGCATCCGGGTGCGGCTGCGGCCCGCCTCGGCCGGCGGGCTGACCGCGCTGGTCTGGCTGCCCGATGAGGTCATCACACGCGACGCGGCTGGGGTCGGGGTCGGCGCTGGCAGCGGTGCCCGCTGGGCCGACGCGCCGGGCCTGCCGGGGGCCGCGGACGGCGGCAGCGACCTGGCCGCGTTCACCACTCCCGACTGGCCGGTGGACCCGGGTAGCGAAGGCCGTGCCACGGCCGCCCAGGCGGTCAACGCCGCGCGGACCCCGCGCTTCGCGCCGCTGCGCCCCGAACTCGGGGACACCGCAGCCTTTGCCGCCCTCGGCATGGAAGAGGATTCCCCGGCCGCCGCGGCGCCGTCCGGCTTCGCTGCCACCAGTGGGCCAGACTCGGTGACGACGCCCGGGGTCGGCCGCGACAAGGGCGCGCCGTTCGACAGCGCCCCCGAACCGCTCGACAGCGCCCCCGCGCCATCCGACAGCACGTCCGCCCCGTTCGACAGCACGTCCGCGCCGTTCGACAGCGTGTCCGCGCCGTTCGACAGCGTGTCAGCGCCGTTCGACACGGTGTCCGAGCCGATGTCGCCGCCCGACTCCGACGTGCAGCCGGAGGACGCGCCGCCAACCCCCGATCTGACCTCGGCGTCGTCACTGGCTGGCACTTCCCCGCCGCCGTCAGGCCCACTCTCCGGACTGGACGTGGACGGCGACGACCTGCCAGCCGCGGCCCGGTCGGAGCCCAATGAGCTGCCCTTCCGCATCCCGCAGAACCATGCGGCTAAGCGGGAGGTGGTCGTGCCGCCCGCCGCCAGCACGGCGGAGGAGCACCGGCTGCCCATCTTCGAGTCGGTGGAGTCCGACTGGTTCCGCCGCGGCCGGCACGGGGCCGGCCGTACCGGCCAGCCCGCCGCCGCGGTGGTCAGCACCGGCGGCTGGAGCTCGCCGGCGGATGAGGGGTGGCGGGCAGCGGAGGCAGCCAGTGCACCCACGTCCGGCGGAATCACGCTGTCCGGGCTCCCTAAGCGTGTGCCCAGGGCCAACCTGGTCCCCGGCGCGGTGGGCCTGGACGCCCCGGCGCCGGCCGCACCGGTGGCCGCCAGGTCCGCCGCACAGGCGCGGGAGCGGCTGGCGAGCTTCCAGCGGGGCGTGCGGGAAGGCCGGGCCGCGGCGCTAGACCCAGAGCAGGACAGCAGCGATGAGGATGACAGTGCTAGTTAAGGCTCCAGGAAGCAGTCCTCATGCGGTGATAGAGGTGGTCACGCTGAGGCCACGGAAAGAGGGGGATAGGTGAGTTCGCTAGCCCGCCCGGTCCAGGACCTGAACTGGCTGATCACGAACTTCGTGGAGCGCGTGGCCTCGGTCGCGCACGCGATCGTCGTGTCCGCTGACGGACTGCCGATGGCGTACTCCAATGGCTTCCCGCCGGACCGCGTGGATCAACTCGCCGCAGTGACCTCCGGCCTGACCAGCCTCACCCAGGGCGCTGCCCGGGTATTCGAAGGCGGCCCCGTCAGCCAGACGGTCGTGGAAATGGAGCGCGGCCTGCTGCTGGTCATGTCGATCAGCGACGGCTCCAGCCTGGCGGTCCTCGCCGCTGCCGACTGCGACATGGGCCTGGTGGCTTATGAGATGGCTCTGCTGGTGGAGCGGGTGGGCCGGGCGCTCACCCCGGACATGCGCGGCATGCTTGGGTCGGAGGGTGGCAGGTAGTGACTGGAGAGACTTGTGGCCGGCTCTGGCCCGGATGAGTGGCCACCGACCGGCGGAAGGCGCGGCTCCCTCAATGGAATGCGTCCCCCCAGCGGTGACCTTCCGGCGAGTTCCCTGGTCCGGCCTTATGCAGTTACCGGCGGGCGCACCAAGCCCAGGTACCAGCTTCAGATCGAGGCGATGGTGGCAGCGTCCCACTACGAGGCACGCGATCTGTCAGTCCTCAGCCCCGAATGCCAGGCAATCCTCGGCTTCTGCCGGGACTGGCGCTCGGTGGCGGAGGTATCCGCCGTGCTCAGGATGCCGCTGGGGGTGGCCAGGGTCCTGATCGCCGACATGGCGGTCGAGGGACTGGTCAGGGTTCACCAGCTTGATCACGCTCAGGGACGCCCGGACCTCAACCTGCTCGAAAGGGTGCTCAGTGGACTACGCAAGCTCTAGGCCGGCCCGGACTACCCCGGGTGAGACCGCGATGACCTCGGTCAAGATCGTGGTCGCGGGCGGTTTCGGGGTGGGCAAGACCACTTTCGTCGGGTCGGTCTCGGAGATCACACCGCTGACCACGGAGGCGGTCATGACCGCCGCCAGCACCGGGGTCGACGACCTGTCTCATGTGCCTGACAAGACGACCACCACGGTCGCCATGGACTTCGGCCGGGTGACCCTGGACGCAGGGCTGATCCTGTACCTGTTTGGCACGCCCGGCCAGCACCGTTTCTGGTTCATGTGGGACGACCTGATCCAGGGCGCGATCGGGGCAGTGGTCCTGGTCGACACCCGTCGGCTGGCCGACTCCTTCCCGGCCGTGGACTACTTCGAGACGGCCGGCCTGCCCTTCATCGTGGCCATCAACGGCTTCCACGGCGAGTTCCCGCACAGCATGCAGGACGTGCAGGAGGCGCTGTCGGTCAGCCCGAACGTGCCGATAGTCGAGTGCGACGCCCGCGGCCGGGCCTCCACCAAGGCGACCCTGATCGCCCTGGTCGAGCACGCCATGGCCATGCAGATGAGCGTGCGCTAGGACATGGCCCAGCCGGTGAGGTCAGCGGCCGCGCGATCCGCGCTGCGGTAGTGTGCCTGCGCGGGTGACGCGCGTCTGCGCGGGGCGGTAGCTCAGCCGGTTAGAGCAGCGGACTCATAATCCGCCGGTCCTGGGTTCGAGTCCCAGCCGCCCCACTCTCTCTATGTGGGTCCGGCTGACGTGCGACGTTTCGGCTCCGGCTGATCCGCGACGTGTTCCGGTTGATGCGCGACGCTGGCTCCGGCTGATGCGCGACACCGCGCCGGGAGATCCGGCTCCGAAGCTGTACGGGGCGGGCGATGCCGCTTTCGAGGGAGCGGTTGCGGATCAGGCGCTGGCCGAGGGCGCGTTCGCTGACCTTGCCCGCGAGCAGGCGGCAGCCGACGAGGGTGACCCTCAACCAATGCACCGGCCGGTACCCCTGCCCGGCGTCGATCCGATGTCTTGACGCACTGCGAGGCAGGAAGGGCCCGCACTGCCGTGCCCGGTGACAACGGAAGGCTGAAGCTTGGCAGGACTGTGCCGCAGGGGTTATCCACTTTTCCACACCCACGCGCGTCCACAGCTATACAGTGATTGGCCTGCGGGTCATCCAAAATTGTTCACAGACCCGTACACAGGCCGCTACGTTGGTTGGCCCGGGGTTGGCGTGATGGGAGCAAGCTCTCACGCTTGCCCTGGGATCGCTGCGAGCGAGGGGGCTTATGACCAGGGGACTCGGCAGGATCCCCCGCATCAGGGGCGCTCTCACGCAGGCACGCGACGAGCAGGGCAATGGCATATCCGCTGGTAGGTTCACACCAGCGTTGGGCCGGACCGACCACCCAGCGAAGGGGACTGGCGGCAAGGGCGCCGGGGAGGACTCCCCGCCGGGCCGCCGAAGCCCAGGAATGGCACCGGATGTAATGGGCTGGCCCTGGCATCCACGCCGGCTGGCAACTGCGCGGCGTCGAGGAGACGGGGCGGCTTAATTTGGGGCCTTTGCGCAACCGACGCTGCCCGGCCGCGTGGCAGCGGTCCTGCGATCGCGGTCATGGTGCGCATCACGAGGGTCGACGGTGGTGAACGATATGAGTGTTGATTACGAGGTGGCCTGGTCGGCGAGCGTGGCCTCTCCGGGCCGCTACGCAGGGCAACCAGTGCTCACGAGGCTGGAAGTGACCGAGGTCAAGTGGGACGGCGCCATGCGGCGCCGGAAGATTGATACCGCTCACCATGGCGACGCCTGGCGCTGGCAGGAGCTCATCGCACGCGCCCAGCGCTGCCCGACTCCGTACCGGCCGGTTCCAGGCAACCCCATCTACCATCTCCGTCTGGATGACCGGGATTTCCTGATCGACGACCATGACCTCACCGGACCGCTCCTGGACCTGGTCACCGCGGTGCTCGCCTTGGGCGAGGCGATGTAGCAGCCCACGCCTGCGGCCTTGTTGCTTGCCGACTGAACAACCGGGTTGTACGCACTCGCCCACGGTCGGCGCACAGACGCGTTGTCCACGTCCTCGACATTGATCCGCCCAGTCTGGATCTCGATATGCCTAGGCCCACCACCGCTCAAACGCCGCGCTGACCGTGTCAGGGATGATTACGGACGGGCGCCGTTGCGCTTGGTTGCCGGTCATCGGAGGAGTCCCGCACATCTGCTGATCGCCCGGGCACCGGCCCGGCCCTCAAAGACCGATAGAGCCCTAGTGGGCTGGAAGGGATCGTCGGCGAGATCCACCTTCCAGATGAAGACGCCGCGCATATGATCAGCGAGCGCTAGGCGGCACACGGCCAGGTACCAATGCGCCTGTACCGCCTCATCGGGCGCGCCTGCATGGCCCAGGGCCGCGGGGAGATGGTAGGCACCGCGGCGGGCCTCGATCCCCGTCTCATCGATCGACGTCCGCCGGAGTAGCGATGCGGGCACCTGCTGCAGAGTGCGCTGCATCGCCGCCTGCACCTGGCCGGCGGTGGCGGTCGCCGGCAGGCGCAGGCGCGGGTACATGTCCATTCCGGCCTGTCCGGGTGGCAGGAGCCGGCCCTGAAAGTAGTCGCCATCCCAGTCGGCGTACGAGAGCGTGCCGTGGTCGACGCTGGCGGCGCGGGTGAAGAATGGCCCCCATAGCGGGCTGCTGACGAGCTCGTGCATCTCGGTTTCGGCGACGAACTCGGCGACGTGGTACCGCTGTGCAAGGCGCAGGTAGGGCAGTTCGGCCCGGTAGTAGCTCGCGAACCATGCCCTCGGCCGAGCCGGGCGCACAAGCCCTTCCCATCCGTTCCCGCCAACGAAAACCAGTGGCCGGTACTGGACCTGGAGACCGTCCGCCTGGGCGAAGCGGGTCAGGGCGGCGACATTACGGGGGGTGAGGGTCGCCCCTGTCGACCGCACGGCATTGGCGGTGTTTCTGGTCATGTAGAAGTCCCAGACGATCCCGACCGCGCGGGCGTGCAATGTTCTGGCGATGTAGCTGATCATCCGGTGGCCGTAGAACTGGGTCACGGCGGGCGGGTAGTTCGCGGGGGCGTAGAGGTCAACGCCGAGCAGCGGCGGTGCCGTCATGCCAGCCCAGTGTGTGCGCACCGGACCGGCCAGATGTGTGCGCACCGGGCCGGCCGTGTGTGTGCGCACCGGGCCGGCCAGGTGTGTGCGCACCGGGCCGGCCGTGTGTGTGCGCACCGGGCTGGCCGTTTGGGGCGTGGCGGTAACTACAGATGAAGGGATCCCGGGATGGCCGCAGCCACTAACCAGGGCCGCTGCGGTGAGCAACGTGAGCACCGCCGTTGGGCGCGCCTTCACGGGGCCCTCCTGAGCTTCCATACGGTCGCGGTCCCGGCGACGCCGGTAAAGGAGCGGACTGCGGTCGCGCCCCTCATCAGCTGATAGAAGGCTCGGTCTCCCTGATCGAAGCTGGACTGCAGATAGGTGCGCCAGGTGATCGCATAGCTCGCCACCCCCACGCATGCGTCGGCTTTCCGTACGGTGCACCACCGCTGCGTGATGAGGTCGCCGATGCTCTGCTCGGTCACTACCACCGCCCGCGCCGGGACGTGAGCGGCCGTCCAACTCTGGGTAGCGGCGAGCGAATTAACGCTGAACGCCGGGATCGTAAGGAGGAAGGCCCCCACACCCGCCACCGCAGCTGTCGCGGCTGCAACGGCTTTCAGCATTGGGCGCCACTCCCAGCGGGCTACCTCGGTCCACAGGTAGCAGTAGGCGGGGACCAGGATCAGGGCGAAGTACTGCGGGAACTTCAGGCTCGACAGGCCAAACACCGCCACGCCCATGGCCAGCCACGAGAACAGCAGCGCGTTCGGCCACACCGGTGCCCAGTCGCGGGCCCGGTAACACTGCCAGAGCCTCCTAGCCGCGACCGCGAACGCCCCCAGGCTCAGGGTGAGGCTGATGACGAAGTACCGGTATTGCGCCTCCAGCAGATGCAGAGCCCCATCTGGGGTGGTGAGCGTTCCGCCGGACCGTTGCAACCCGAGGATGCGCCGCACCTGCACGAGCGACTGATCGGTGAACCATGGCCGTCCGGGCAGGTTATACAGCCGCACCATCACCAGCACGTAGACGACGATGACCGCCGCCGCAGCGGCCACCAGGATGATGTGGCCACGGTTCTCGCGCCGCGTGATCAACCAGCACAGCAGGATCGTGAGGATCACGTAAGCGCCGGTCTGCTTGAATCCCGCAGTGAACCCGGCAGCGAACCCGGCGAGCGCGAACCGCTGCCAGCTTGGCCGCTCCAGCGCCGCCTGGTAGAGCAGTAGTGCGCCCACGACTAGCAGCATCAGGGCGTTCTCGATGTAGGAGACACGCCCGATATAGAGCAGCCACGCGTCAAAGACGACTGGGACGACTGCCAGCAGCGCGATACGGGGGCCGTGGAGCTTCGACAGCAGCCAGAACAGCAGCGCCTGCATCCCGGCAGTGAAAGCAATGCCGAGGATACGGGCGTGGTAGATGCTCGCGCCGATCAGGTCAAACCAGCGCGCCACCATCAGGAAGTACAGCGGCGGCTGGTACAGGAACGGCTCCCACGGCGCCCCAAAGACCGGATGCTCGGCCAGAACTCCATGCTGCATGTTGGCTGCGACCCGCCAGTAGACCCCCTCATCCCACTGCCACGCCGGCGAGGTCCGGAGCTTCCAGAGACGCAACGCGGTACCGGCTATGAGAACGGCTGCGAAGGCTACCGCTGGCCATTGTGAGCGCAGGCGGGAAGGCTGCGACGTGTCCCTGGGCCGCGTAGCCGAGGTGATTACGTCGGTCATCGCCGCACCCACAGCGCCCAGACTCCCACCGCATCCCCCACGGTGGCCGTAGTCTTGTACGGGATCACGGCCGTGAGTCTGTAGTGGCGGTTATGCTCCAGAGCAGCGACCAAGGGGCTGACGTGTAGCAAACGGGTGGTCGTCCCATTTGTGGTTGAAAGCCCAGGAGCTGTGGCGTATGCCGACATGGCCGGGGACTGCAGGCCAGTCAGTGGAAGATCAACTACCACTGCGGCGTAAAGGCCACGCCGGACAGCAGTGAGCTCCGTAGGATGGTAATTGAGCCAGTGCGCTTGATTGCCACCCAGGTAATACTCGGGAACCGCCGACCAGAAGGCGCCAAAGTCAGTCACCAGAACAGGACGGTTTGACTTCGCAACTGGCGCGAGCACCCGCACAATTCGTCCGGTGTTAGGCCATGAATGGAACGTACTACGCGCGTACCACAACCCGATAAAAGCTGGATAGATCAAGAGCGCGGCAGCCGCCATTGAGCAGACAAGGGGCCGCCATGTTGCTGGCTTGCAGCGGGCTACCAGGTAGCCGGCCGCCAGGGCAGCGAGACCTGATCCGGCAGAGATTTGCTTGTCCAGCGCAAAGGCGGTGCCGAGGTGCGCCTGGTAGAGCGGGTCCGGCAGTATTGCTACGGCGAGTGCCGCCACGAGTATCCCGCGTGATCTTTTCTCAGTGGCAAGGGCGGTCACTGCGCCTGCGCATGCCACAGCGAAGATCAGCCCGTCCCGCGCCCACGCGCCCCGGATAACAGTAGAAATCCCCTGGCCCAGCCCATTAGCGACCCCAGGATTTAGGGCCGCCTCAAAAAGGTAGACCCATAGATGAAAGACGGTGAACAATAGTCCCATGATGAGGAGTGAGCCGAAGGCTAGCCATGAGGCGCACCACACCGCCAGCCTTACCCCCATCTGTTCTATCCAAATCAGCAGCGCTACGGTAACCACGACTGGCACATATATTAGGAACGGAAGTGCGGTAACCGCAGCCAGTGCAAGGATTAATGCCGATAGCGCCACCAGTTCGCCTTTGCGGCGCGACCCTCCGACCTGTACTGCTACGCGCAGCGAAGCGATCACTAGAAGGCAGGCGAGAGGATCCCAGTTGGCGAAGGTCAGTCGCAGGACGGGCTCACTCACCGCCCACAGCGCGACGCCCGCCAATGCCGCCGTGCGGCCGAACAGCTTCAGGCCGATCTGATACAGGAACACGGAACCAGCAAGCATGAAGCACATGGCCAGAATGCGCGCGGCGGCCAGTCCTCCAACGTCGTTTGCCGCCGCTCCAATAAGGGGGTATATCTGCGGTGCGGCATAATCGCCGAACTGCTGCGGTACGTAGAGTGTTCCGTGCAGCCAGTGGCTCCATTCAAGTCTTCCCTGAAGGATATGTGCAGCTTCATCGCCGTAGGCCGTGTTACTCCACACCAAACTCAGTGAAAAGGCTGCCTGCACGGCGAGTATCGCGGTCAGCGGATGCCACAGCCGCCGGAGCGACAGCACGTGCAGTAGCGCAGGCGGCTCATCCAGGGCGGTGAGCCAGCGGGGTGTCGCTGCTGGCCGTACGAGGTTGGTGACCAGGCCGGTGGTGAATACCAGCCCGAGCCCGAAGCCGACAGCAGGGTAGGCGATGCTCTCCAGCCTCCAGGAACGCGCCAGCTGGTACGCGCAGACCCCGATCAGGGCACCCGTGATCAGTGCCGCGACGCCCAGCGCGTAACCACGTTGCACCGCCACGCCGACCGCCACCGTCGCGGCTACGGCGACGGCGGGCATGGTAAGCGCCTGCCGTAGTCGGTGCTGGGCGAAGGGGCAGTCGCGGTGTGCTCGGATGAAGTAGGCGCAGCCCCGGGCGGAGCGCCGGTATTCCCGGGCGAGTTCCCGCCAGCCCTGCCGGTGATAATGCCAGCCGTAGAGAGTGCTGCTGACGTAGATCGGGTATCCAGCGGCGGTGACGCGCCAGAACCACTCGTAGTCCTCATAGCTGCCGTGGGACCAGGTGGGGTCAATCGGGCAGGCCTCGTACAGTTCGCGGGTGAACATAGCGTTGGCGGTGATCGGCGGCTTCCGCCCGGCCCGGCCGAAGTCGGCACTGGTCACCAGGTATGAATGGCCGATCCGGGGGGTCTTGGCGCCGATGACGGTGTGGTCGGTGTAGCGGCCCCAGAAGGAATCCACCACGGACTTGAGGCCGCCGGTGACGCACTGCACACGCTCGTCGTCCATCGCGGAGACGGCCGTGCTCATCCAGTCCCGCGGGAGCACAATGTCGCTGTCCACGAGGACGATCAGGTCATTGGCAGCTTTGCCGATCCCGAAGTCCCGCTTGTAGTTCGCGTCGCGCAGCCCTGCCGGGGCATCCACCTCAAGCGTCTGGACGCGCGAATCGCGGATGCCCCCGAGGGCACTCCAGGTGCGGTCCATGGGGGAGCCGATGAGGAGGATCTCGTCCAGGTGGGCGTAGTCCTGGTTAAGCAGCGACACGACAGCGTCGCGGATCGTGGCCTGATTGTTGCGGCAGGGGATGACGACGCTAACCGGTGCCCCCCACAAGTCGCGCTCACGGCTAAAGTCGGCGATGGGCGCAGCTCGTGCTGCGACAGCCTGGAAGGCGAACTTGTCCCCGGCCACGTAGTTGACGACGGTGAAGGCTGCGGTCAGCGCGATATTGGCGACGAGGTAGTTCATCCCAAGCCGTATCAGCCCGGCGTACAGGACGAAGTTGAGGATGACGGTGATGGTCTTGGAGACGTTGAACCGCCACAGTGACCGCCAGAGGGGGGCATCGCGGTCGCGCCATGTGAGCCACCGGTTCAGTAGGAAACTCGCCTCAATGGAGGCGATGGATTGGACGGCGTAGGCGGCTATGACGTTCATGTGCAGCCGCCGTACGAGGGCGAACTGCAGCGCGAGCCCGGCGAGGAACACGCTCCCGCCGATGGCACCGAAGGTGGTAAAGCGGGTCAGGCGCACATCCGCTTCGGCTGCCATTGGCCTGCGCCCTGGGTGATCCGGCGCGAGCACCAGGTCGAGTGACACCCGCGCCGCCATCACCGCGAGCCAGTTCCGCCACAGCCAGCTGGACGCCCGCTGCAAGGCGCCCACCTTGACCAGACCGGCAACGATCATGATCAGGCCGACCAGCTTCACGTTCAGGAAGGGGAGCGGGATGGACACGGCCAGCAGCAGTACGGTACCGGTAACGATCAGCGCCATCCCGGCGTGACTGGTCAGCTTGGGCCGGGCCTGCTGTGCCGGCTCCGGCTGGCGGCCGAGCTTCCGCCCGAACCAGGCCTCTGACACGTACCGGCCCACCGCAAGAACCCCCAACGTCCGGCTTGCGGCCAATGGTGGAAGTGGTGCCTAATAGGCTAATTGTCCCGCTGACTCGAGAGTCAAACATGGCGCTGGGCCTGGCCCGGGTCACCGGTAGGTGGCGCACAGGCCCCGCTACGGGTCTGGCTTACGCAGTTGCGGTCGGTGCGGTCGAGGACTGGAATTTCATCGCCTGCGGCGCACAGATCGGACTGCGATAATGCAAAGACCATCGTGTAGCTCAGCGCCTTGTTCTAGTGCTGCATCAAGTTGGGTTGCCCCGGCGGAGCGCAGAAGCGACCCGTGGCGTGCCGATGCCGAAATCGACGCCTTTGTGGCGCAGTACGCCATGGAGCCGGTCCGCTTCTTCGCAGCCCGCGACGGCGTGATGGTGGACCTGCCCTGACCAATAAGCCCGGACGAGGATCTGCCGGGACGCCGCCTTTATAGTTCACGTTCAAGGGATGTCTATGGCCGCGATTATGCTGGCCGATTTCATGTAATACCAGCGCCGCCGTCACCGCGGAAACCCGTCGGCTTCGACCGGCGTTCGCGCTTTGAGGTCGCTGGCGTCGAGCGCAGGCGTTCGGCGAGCCGACGTGCTCTCAGGGCCGAGACGATGTTTCCCTTGCGCTCGAAGAGCACGGTGGCTTGTTCGCAGAGAGCCACGGCGTCGGCCCGGGCTCCGGCCAGCTCCTGGACCTCGGCGAAATCCAGCAGCCCGTTGCCCTGCCAGTTGAGCTTGTCTGTGGTCTCGATGAGCGCCGTCGCCGCCGAGAGCAGCGACTCGGCTTCGTCGAACGCTCCCTCCCGGGCCCTGAGCTTCCCGCGTACGCAGCGCCACAGGAACTGGGGATCGACGTCCTCCGGGGAGGCGAGCTGCTCGCAGACGTCGGCGAACTCTGCCGACTCGTCGAAGCGGCCCTGCCGGTACAGCACGTCGGCGAGCAGGCCTGCCGTGGTCGAGATGTAGCCGCGCTCGCCCATCTCCTCCAGGCGCCGGTAGTCCGCGCGCAACTCCGACTCGGCGGCGTCCAGATCACCGGCGAGTAGTTCGATGGCGGACGAGTCGAACGACGTAAGGGCGGCCATGAGGTGGTAGCCGAACTCCTCCAGCGAGGCCCGGCTCCGCCGATAGAACAGGCGGGCACGGTCGAAGTTACCCCGCATTGCTTCCAGGTGGCCGATCGCGATCTCGGCGAGCGCTCCCGACTTGCGGTCGCCCTGCGCCCGGGCGAGCACCTCCTCGCAGGTGGCGATGGCCTCGGAGACGGGCATCGGACCGTAGAGGGCGGAGATCGCGAGCGAGCCGAGGAGGCGGCGGGCGGTCATCTCGTCGCCGGCGGCGGTCGCATGCCGGGTCGCGCGCTCGACGGCGGCGGCCGCGTCGGCGAAGCGGGATCCTGTCCAGTGCACGTAGGTGAGCAGGCAGAAGGCCCGCACCAGAGCGCGGTCGTCGCCCATCGCTTCGAGCTCGCGAATCTCCACTTCCGCGAGCTCAACCATGCTGTCCTTGGGCCCGATGCTCTCCTCCACGGCGTGGGCGTCGCTCGTGTAACGCAGTTGCAGCAGGGCGAGTGCCGCCGCCCGGGCGATCCCGTTCTCGTCAGCGAGAAGCGCCCGATTCACGGCCACGGTCAGCATCCACTCGGCCCGCTCGAGCTCGCCGATGTCGACCGCCGCGTCGCCAGCGTCGAGGAGG
>Ga0306922_10004495_pt1 | contig 13205 bp, 11 predicted proteins | sample sta12Cox44000082_FD_203758 | JGI IMG/M metagenome (GOLD analysis project Ga0306922, IMG submission 203758) | Lab enrichment of tropical soil microbial communities from Luquillo Experimental Forest, Puerto Rico - statoxic.12C.oxic.44.000.082 (v2)... | ecosystem: Environmental > Terrestrial >... | reverse complement strand
CTACTGGGGCGCGCGCCATCGCCTCGATGTCTACGAGGAAGCGCTGGTGCTGGAGTGGGTGCGGTCGAATCCGCAGCTGAAGTTCACCGCCGTGCTGTCGGAGCCGACTGCCCTTGAGGCCGCCCACACGCGCGTCGGGTTCGTGCACGAGGCGGTGCTCGCCGATCATCGCGACCTGAGTGGGGTCGAGGTGTACGCGGCCGGGCCGCCGGCGATGATCGAGGCGATACGCGGCAGCTTTCCGCAGCACGGCCTCGCGCCCGAGCGGCTGTATTTCGATTCCTTCGATTACGCGCCGGACGCGCGGCGGCGCTGATCAGGGCCCAGAGCTCACCTCAGCCCATGCCCCCGAACATCTCGAGGTAATCGTCGAGGGCGGCGCGAATCACCTCGGCGGCCGCCGCAAAGCCGTAACGACCGGCGACACGCAGCTTCGGCGGCTCATCGGGAACCAGCTTGTAGGTGGCGAAGTAGTGCTCGATGCGCTCGAGCAGCGCCGCGGGCAGATCGCCGATCTCCTGCGCCTCGCCCCACACGTAATCGCCCTCGAGCACCGCGATGATCTTGTCGTCGGCCTCGCCGCGATCGATGATTTTCAGTCCCCCGAGCACGCGCGCGCGCAGCAGCACCTCGGAGTGATTGATCGGCCGCTCGCTGATGACGCAGATGTCGAGCGGATCGCCGTCGCCGCGCTCGCAGCCCGCGGCGAGCCGCCGCACGCGCTCGCCGCAGTAGCTCTGGGGGATGAAGCCATAGAGCGATGGCGGCTGCGAGGAGGTGCGCTGCGGCCGATCGACCCGCAGGTAACCGGTGGCCTTGTCGACCTCGTACTTCATCAGATCGAAGGGCGTGATCTCGATGTACGCATTGACGATGCGCGGCGCATCCGTCCCCGGCTCGAGGCCGTGCCAGGGATGCGGACGCCAGCGCGAGTACGAGCGCTCCGACACGCTGCGGATTTTAGCGGCGGGCTGCTATCCTTGCGAGGCGACCGGCGAACCATCACACATCGAACCCGTCTTCGGTCCCGAGGGGCGTCGCATGACCCACGCAGCGATCACCGGCTGGGGCAAGTGCCTCCCGCCGGCGGTGCTCACCAACGAGGATCTGTCCACGATTCTCGATACCAACGACGAGTGGATCGTGAGCCGCACCGGCATCCGTGAGCGGCGCATCTCCCACGTCGGGCTCGAAGAGCTCGCCTATGTGGCAGCCGCGCGGGCACTGGCCGCCGCGGGCATGAGCGGAGCGGCAATCGAGCTGGTCGTGTTCGGCAGCTGCAGTTACGACGATCAGGTGCCGAACATGGCCTCGGGCATCCAGCTGCGTATCGGCGCGCAGTCGGCGGCTGCGTTCGACCTCAACACCGCCTGCACCAGCTTTCTCTACGGGCTCTCGACCGCCGGCGCGCTGATCCGCACCGGCGTGGTGCGCAACGCGCTGGTGATCGGCGCGGAGCTCATCTCGCCCTTCATGGACTGGAGCGACCGCGACGTCGCGGTGCTGTTCGGCGATGGTGCGGCGGCGGTGGTGCTGCAGTCGACCGGCGAGGAGGAGGGCCTGCTCGCCGAGAAGCTCGGCTGCTACGCCGATGCACGCGAGACGCTGCGCGTTCAGGGCATGGGCGGCCGCTATGCCAATCGCGGGGTGCTCTATGGCGTCACGCGCTGGCAGTTCGAGGGTCAGGAGATCTTCAAGCGCGCCGTGCAGGGCATGGCGAGCGCCTGCGAGCACGCGCTCGCCCGGGCCGGATTCAGCACTGCGGATGTCGAGCTGCTGGTGCCGCACCAGGCGAACCTGCGCATCATCGAAGCGGTGGCGCGGCGGGCGCACGTTCCGATGGAGCGGGTGTACGTGAACGTCCAGCGCTACGGCAACATGTCGGCGGCCACGGTGCCGGTTGCCCTGTGCGAGGCATTGGAGGAGGGGCGGGTGCGCCCGGGCGCGCTGCTGCTGATGCCCGGCTTCGGCGGCGGGCTGAGCTACTGCGCGCAGCTGGTGCGCTGGGGACGGCGCGTCACACCGCTTGCCGCGAGCGAGGTGCAGTTACCGCCCAACGATCGCACCGCGCTCGAGATCATTCGCGAGTGCCGCGAGCGCAAGACGCGGCATCTCGCGGCCGCAACGGCCGAGCCGTTCGCCCACCTCTAGGCGGGCGCGCCCGGCCGGGAGCGCCGCCGCTCAGCGCTTGGCAGCCTTGCCGGCCGGGGGCTCGTTCTTCGAGGGGTCCTTGGGACGCGACTTGCCGAAGGAGCCCCGGTAGATCTTGCCGCGGCGCGTTTTCTGATCGCCTTTGCCCATGGAGTTTCTCCGTCTCCGCAATAAAAGGCCGGCCCGCCTCCACCCGCAGGGCAGAAGCGGGCCGGCCTCAGCCAGCGAGCCTTACCAGCGCTTCGGTGCGCCGCCGCCGCGGTTGCCGCCGGCGCTGCGCTCCTGAGCCTCGTTGACGCGCAGCGGACGGCCGCCGAGCTCCTTGCCATTGAGGTTCTGGATCGCGCGCGAGGCGTCCGCGCGTGACATCTCGACGAAACCGAAGCCGCGCGGACGGCCGGTGTCGCGGTCGGTGATGATGCTCACCGACTCGACGGTGCCGTGCTGCGAAAACAGCTCACGAAGCTCCGCGTCGGTAGCGGAGAACGGCAGGTTGCCAACATAGATTCTCGTCATGCAATCAAACTCCTGAAACGAACGGTATCAGCAGGAGCGCATGCCGAGCATCGTGGTGATGGGTATCGGCGCACACACTGCCACCTGGTCGAGAACGATTCGGCTTTTCAGACTCGGAAGCCAACTCGCGGTCTAAGGTGCGGGCGGCAGGCGGCAGGAAAGGGAAAGGTCACGAACCGGCGCGGACGATACCGCAAGCCACCGGCGCCGCACAAGCGGACGTAGGCGCTTTTGCAACATGGACCGCAACGGGATGGGCGGCGGCGGTGGTGTCGGGCGGCTCGCAGGCGCGATCCACGCATACCGTGAGCAGCGCTACGCCCAACCCTGCGGCGACTGCCCGGAACGGACGGCTGAAGATGAACATCAGAGCCCCTCCGCGATGCGGGCCGCGACCGGGCCCGCTGGAGGGGGACTCTACCCGCACCCGTTGTGCTCAAAAACGGGCTAATCGTGAAATTATTGTTCGGATATGGCATACAATTGTCATGGACCAGCTCATCTGCATGCGCAGCTTCGTCCGCGTCGCGGATCTGCACTCCTTCAGCAAAGCGGCCGAGGCGCTCGGGGTCTCGCGCGCGGTGGTGAGCACGCACGTCGCCGATCTCGAGAGACATCTGCGCTGCCAGCTGCTCCACCGCACGACGCGCCGCGTCGGGCTCACCGCCGACGGCGCCGAGTACCTGACGCGCTGTCAGCGCATCCTCGCCGAGCTCGAGGCCGCGGACGAGGCCGTGCGCCGCACCCGGCTCTCGCCGGCCGGAAGGCTGCGGGTCGATGTGCCGGTGGAATTCGGCCGCTCGCTGCTCATTCCGGCGCTGCCGCAGTTCACGGCCCGTTACCCGGACCTGCAGCTGGAGGTGCAGTTCAACGATCGCGTGGTCGACCTGATCCGCGAGGAGATCGATCTCGTGGTGCGCGTGGGCGCGGTGCGCGAGCCGCACCTCGTGGCGCGGCGCGTGGTGGGGACGCGACTGGTCACCTGTGCCGCTCCCGAATATCTGCGCACCCATGGGGTGCCGCTGGTGCCCGATGACCTGCGCCGTCACAAGCTGGTCGGCTATCTGCCGACCAGCACCCGCAGGCCGCACCGCTGGCTGTTCCAGCGCGGCCCGCAGCGCATGCGGCTCGCGCTGCCCTTCAACATTTCGTTCAACTCCGCCGAGGCGGAAATCCGTGCGGCCGTGCGCGGCGCCGGCGTGGTGCAGGCGATGGACCTGGTGGTGGCGGAAGCCCTCGCGCTCGGCAGACTGCAGGTGGTACTGCCCGACTGGTCGGCGCCCGGCAAACCCCTCTCGGTAGTGTGCCGCGCGGCGCTGCGCGACTCGCCGAAGATCAGGGTATTCGCGGAGTTTGCCGCCGAGCTGCTGCGGCGCTATCGGCAGCGCGTCGATGCGCTGCTCGAGTCACCGGGCTGAGCGTCCGGCGAGCTGATCGAGCGCGCGGATCTGCCGCACGGTCGAGTCCGAATCCGGCAGCAGCTGGTTGGCCTGGCGCACGAAGCCCGGGACCTCGGACGGCGCGAGGGGCGGGCTGATCAGATAGCCCTGCGCGAAATCGCAGCCGAGGCGCCGCAGCAGATTCCAGGCAGCCGGGTCCTCCACGCCCTCGGCAACCACCTTCAACCCCATGCTGTGACCGAGCTCGATGGTGGAGGTGACGATGGTCACCGCGCTCGGATCGCCCGGTGACATGAACGAGCGATCGATCTTCAGCTCATCGACCGGCAGCACGGAGAGCTGCGACAGCGAGGAGTGGCCGGTGCCGAAGTCATCGATCGCGAAGCGTATGCCGGCAACGCGCAGCCATTGCATGTTGCGCACTGCGACCTGCGCATCGCGCATCACGGCGCTCTCGGTGATCTCGAGCAGGAGCGAGGTGGGCTCGACCTGGTCGCGGCGCAGTAGCCGCAGGATCTCATCGCTCAGGTCCAGATCGAGAATATCGGGGGCCGAGAGGTTCACGGCGAGATCGAGCTCGAGGCCTTGCCGCCGCCATTCGCCCATCTGCCGGATGGCGGCGCCGAGCACCCAGCTGGTGAGGTGGCGGGAGCCGCCGGTGCGCTCGGCGAGCGGCACGAACTCCGCCGGCGAAACCGCGCCGAGCTCGGGATGGGTCCAGCGCACCAGCGCTTCCAGACTGCGCACCGAACGGCTCGCCATCGCCACCTTCGGCTGATACACGAGGCTCAGCTGATCCTGGTCGATGGCGCGGCGCAGGTCGGTGACGAGTGCCAGGCGGCGGCGATGCTCGTGATCCTGACCGGGGCGGTACAGCGCCACGCGCGTGCGCGTCTCGTCCGCATCCTCCAGTGCCACCTGCACGCGCTGCAGCAGCTCGTCGGCGTTCCCGCCGTGAGCCGGAAACAGGCACACCCCGCATGCCAGGCGCAGATCGAGACTGACACCCGCGAGGTGGAAGCCGCCGCGGATCACCGCCGCGAGCTGCCCGGCGTAGAGCGGCGCCCGCTCCGCGGTGCATCCCGGAGCGATCGCCAGGAATTGCGTCTCACCGAGCCGCGCCACCGTGTCGGTGGCGGCGATGTTCTGTTGCAGTCGCCGTGCGGCTTCGCGCAACACCTCATCGCCCACCAGCAGACCTAGCGAGCCGTTGATGTCACGCAGATTGCGCAGCTCGATTAGCACGAGCGCGGCGCCGGCCGCGCGCGCGGTGCCGCCGATGAGAGCCTCCAGCGTGCGCTTGGCGAGTGCCCGGTTCGGCAGCGCGGTGAGCGGATCGTGGTAGGCGTGGTAAGTGATATCCGCCTCGCGGGCCGCGATGTTGCTCTGCATGGCATTGAAGGTTGCAGCGAGGCGCCGGAACTCCTCGCCTCCGGCGACATCCACCGTGGTGCCGTACTGCCCGCGCTCGATGCGCTGCGCGGCGCGCACCAGCTCGCCGATCGGGCGCGTTGCGCTGCGCCCGAGCACGGCGCCGATCACGGCGGCGAGCAGCAGCGCCACGCCGTCGATGAGCAGCATGGCATCGCGCAGCTCGCGGTACGGCGTGAGCACATCGGCGAGTGGCTTGAGCAGGATCACGTCCACCGAGTCGCCGCCCACCCCCAGGCGACGCGCAAAGCTCAGGTAATCGGTGACACCCAGGCGGGTGATGCGTGGCAGATCACCCGCCGCGCGGAACGCCGCGACCGCAGCCCCGCCGGTTGCGGCCGGCAGTGTCGCGGCGATGCGGGTGCGCCCGCCGGCGCCATGCGTGACGATGGCGACCTCGGAGCCGACCAGATCACGGATGCGGGCGGCGAGCGCCTCATCGGCGACGAACCCCATCGCCACCCAGGCGATGGTCTCCGGGGTGCGCACGGGCGCGAGAAAGAACTGATAGGAGTGCGCACCAAACACGTGAAAATTGGGCTGCTCGCGCAGCGCGGCGGCCTCGTGGAGAAGTCCGGCGACCGAGCCGCCGGCGTCGTCCGCGGCGGCCGTCGAGGCGAGCACGCGGCCGTCAGTATGGAGCACCAGCACCATGTCCGCCCCGATGCGCTGGGCGTGGTTGCTCGCGGCGGAAAGGATGGTGGGCGCGTGACCGCTCGCCACGGCCTCGCGGAAGCCAAAATCCGCGCCCAGCAGCGCCACGCCGTTGGCGAGCTGCGCGGCGCGAAAACCAATCAGGTGCTCGGCCAGCGTTCCGCCCGAGCGCAGCTGCTCCGCGGCCCGTGCTTCGACCGTTCGACGGGTGCTGATCAGCACTGCGGCAAGCGTCACAGTTTGGGTGACGATCACCAGCCCGATGATCAGCACGAGAAGCCGGTTGCGGAATCTACCCATGAAAGCCGCTCGAATAGGCCGCCCATCGTAAGAGCCACACAGCACTTACCGCGAGGATTCGAGTGCGGGAATGAGACCTCCGGCACGAGCGTACTGCAGCCGATCGGCCGGAGGCGCGGCTGGCGCCCTCGCGACGCTGTGCGTGCTGCTCCTCGCGGAGCGATCCCCGGCCGCCAACCTGGTAGTGAACGTGCACACGCTCGAGGGGCGCGCCTTGCCCGGCGCCGTGGTCACGGTGCGCTCGCTCGATGGCCCGGGGCGGCAGGCGACGCCGGTGCACGCCGTGATGGATCAGGTGAACCGCAGCTTCGCACCCGATCTGCTCGTCATCCCGGTCGGCTCGACCGTGGAGTTCCCCAACAGCGACTCGGTGAGCCACCAGATCTATTCCTTCTCGCCCGCCAAGCGCTTTCAGCTGCCGCTCTACCGCGGCAAGCCTTATCCCCCGGTGCACTTCGAGCAGCCGGGGGTGGTCACGCTCGGCTGCAATATTCACGACGCGATGCTCGCCTACCTGCTGGTGACCGACGCTCCGTGGTACGGACGCACCAACGATGAGGGCAGCTGGTCGGCGGAAGTGCCGCGCGGGCGCTACCGGGTGGCACTGTGGCATCCGCGGCTGCGCGAGAACTCCGAGGACCTCGAGCGTGAGCTCACGGTCGGCGACTCCGACCGTGCCGACCTGACACTGCGTCTCTCGAAACCGCTGCAGCCCGCCCCGCTCTCCGACCGGCCGCATTCCTGGGACTACTGAGGCGATGCGCTTGCGGCGACGAGTGCACCGGCCGGCATTGCTGCTCGTACTGCTGGCGGCGAGCGGCGCAGGCCGCGCCACCGACTGGGAGCTGAGCCTCGATACGCGCCTGGTGAGCTCGGATGCGTATCCGTCGTTCATGCAGGGCGGCTTCGGCACGGTGCGCTTCGGCAGTGGCGATTCCGGCCTGAGGCTCGGGCGCGCACGCTTCGCCCTGTCACAGCCGCTCGGAGAGCTGTGGAGCGCCCACCTGGATGCCTCGGTGTTCGATGATCAGGGCGGGAGCGCTGTCGGTCTCACGGAGGCTTATCTGCTGTTCCGTCCCTATCCGTTCGCGGGCTATCGCTTCCGCCTCAAGGCGGGCGGCTTCTATCCTCCGGTGTCACTCGAGAATCGCGCCGCGGGCTGGGAGTCGCCCTACACGCTCAGCTACTCGGCGATCAACAGCTGGCTCGCGACCGAGGTGCGCACCATCGGGCTCGAGGGCACGGTCGACTGGCTCGGCTCCCGCAGCGGACATGCCTTCGACCTCGGCGTGACGGGCGGGGTGTTCGGCTGGAACGACCGCGCGGGGGTGGTGCTAGCGAACAACGGGTTCGTGCTCACCGACCGGCAGACGCCGCTGTTCGGCCGCGTGGGACAACCCGGGGTCCCGCCGCTGAACGGCGCGGAGCCGTTCATGGAGATCGATCACCGCGCCGGCGCGTATGTGGGGCTCGAGGCACGCTACCTCGACCGCGCGGTGCTGCGCGTCCTGCGCTACGACAACCGCGCCGACCCCACCGACCTCGACAGTGTCTCGCACGTCCTCCCCTGGGACACGCGGTTCACCAGTGCCGGATTACGCCTCGAGGCTGACCACGGCTGGACCGCGATCGTGCAGTGGCTGGAGGGCGTTACCACCATCGCGCCGCAATCGCTGACGCTCAACTGGCCATTCCAGTCGGCGTTCGCGCTGCTCTCGAAGCGCTTCGGGCGCAGCGCGCTGAGCGCGCGCTACGACCGCTTCGCCGTGCAGAACAACGTCGCTGAGGGCTACGGCCAGCAGGACGGGCACGCCTGGACCGCGGCGTACATTTTCGATGCCGATGCGCACTGGCGCTTCACGCTCGAGGCCGTGCGCGTCGTGAGCAGCTCGGTCAGCCGCGAGGAGGCCGGCGGGCCGCCGCTCGCCACCGAGACACAGTGGCAGCTGGCGATTCGCTACGCACTCGGCTCGACGATCCGTTGACCGCGCGCCGCCCTCAGCGGTAGCGCGCCAGTATCTTCTCGAGGCCTTTGGAGCCCGGCGAGAGCGCCTCGTAGGGCACGCTGTTGAGCGGCGCATCGGGCGTGCCGTTCACCTGGTGGAACTCGTTCTGCGAGCGCTCCACGAACAGCAGCCCCGTCAGGTATTCCCCGGCCTTCATGCGCTCCTGGATCTGCGCGGCGGCGAGCGTGCGGTTGGTCGGGTCGTAGGCGGAGTCGAGCTTGCGCAGCACGATGCGGCTGCCATCGTGCAGCACCACCGGCAGCGCCTCGCCTTCCTGGTAATCGGCGGTGATCTCGCGCTCGAGCGGGATGAAGTCCGCGTGCACCGCCGGCTCGTAGTGCTCGCGGGTGTAGGCGTAGCTCTTGGTCGAGCCTTCGTGGTCGTTGAAGGTGACGCAGGGCGAGAGCACGTCGATCAGCGCGAAGCCCTCGTGCTTCAGGCCCGCCTGGATGAGCGGCACGAGCTGCTGCTTGTCGCCGGAGAAGCTGCGGGCGACGAACGTGGCGCCGAGCGTCATCGCCAACAGCACCGGATCGATCGGCGGCTGGAAATTGGTCTCGCCTTTCTTCGCCCTGGTGCCGATGTCGGCCGACGCCGAGAACTGGCCTTTGGTGAGGCCGTACACGCCGTTGTTCTCGATGATGTACAGCATGTTGAGATTGCGGCGGATCGCGTGGCAGAACTGCCCGAGACCGATCGACAGCGTATCGCCATCGCCCGACACGCCGATGAAGGAGAGCGTACGGTTGGCGGCATTGGCGCCCATGGCGATCGCGGGCATGCGGCCGTGCACGGAGTTGAATCCGTGGCCGCCGCTCACGAAGTACGCGGTGGTCTTGGACGAGCAGCCGATCCCCGAGAGCTTCACCAGGTTCTGCGGCTCGAGCGCGATCCCCCAGCTCGCTTCCACGATGGCGGCGGTGATCGAATCGTGTCCGCAGCCGGCACAGAGCGTCGACAGCGCGCCCTCGTAGTCGCGCCGCGTGAGACCGAGCGCGTTTTTCGGCAGCGAGGGGTGGGCGACTTTGGGCTTGGCAATGAAGGTCATGTCCGCTCTCTATGATCCGCTATGCAGCGCTCGCCCTGCTCAGCCATGGGCGGCGTCCCTGGAAGCGACGCGCGCGCCCGGCTGCAACTCGGCGAGCACGCCTTCGACGATGAAGCTCGAGGAGATGGGCAGACCGTCGTAGTGCAGCAGCGAGCGCAGCTTGGTCTTGTCCACCGCGGTCTCGAGCGTGAGCAGCGCGCGCAGCTGCGCGTCGCGATTCTGCTCGACCACGAACAGCAGCTCGTGCGCGGCGAGGAATTTTTCCACGTCTTCGCTGAACGGGAAGGCGCGCACGCGCATGTAGTCGAGCGCCACCCCGCGCTGCTTCAGCACCTGCAGCGCCTCGTGGATCGCGCCATCGCAGCTGCCGAGGGAGACGAGCGCGGCGCGGCTGCCGGCGGTTGCATCGATCAGCGCGCGCGGCACCAGGCGCCTGGCGGTCGCCCACTTCTTCATCAGCCGATCGAGCACCAGCTGATAGTCGGCGGCATCCTCGGTGTAGGCGCCGTACTGCGTGTGGCCCGAGCCGCGGGTGAAATAACTCGCCTTCGGATGCACCCCCGGCAGCGTGCGGTAGCCGATGCCATCGCCGTCCTTGTCGAGAAAGCGGTAGAACTTCTCGAGCTTGAGGACCTCCTCCTTGGCGAGGATCTTGCCGCGGTCGGGGCGATAGTTGTCGTCCCACTTGAGGTCAGGGCACATCCAGTCGTTCATGCCGATGTCGAGATCCGACAGCACCATCACCGGCGTCTGCAGCCGTTCGGCCAGATCAAAGGCCTGCACCGCCATGTAGAAGCACTCCTCGGGGTTGGCCGGATAGAGGCACACGTGGCGGGTATCGCCGTGCGAGGCGTAGGCGGCGAGCAGCAGATCGCCCTGCTGGGTACGGGTCGGCATGCCGGTGGAAGGCCCGACGCGCTGGATGTCGAAGATCACCACCGGCACTTCCGCGTAATAGGCGAGCCCCAGGAACTCGTTCATGAGGGAAATGCCCGGGCCGGAGGTCGCGGTGAAGGCGCGCGCGCCGTTCCACATGGCGCCGATCGCCATGCCGACGGCCGCGAGCTCGTCCTCCGCCTGGATGAACGCGAAGTTGCGTCTGCCGCTCTGCGCATCGACGCGCAGGCGGTCGGCGAACATCTTGAAGGCGTCCATGAGGGAGGTGGACGGGGTGATCGGATACCAGGCGGCGACGGTCGCCCCGGCGAACAGGCAGCCGAGCGCCGCGGCGGTGTTGCCATCGATCATGATGTGACCGCTGGTGTGCGCGAGCTTCGCCGCGTGCAGCGGCAGCGGACACTCGAAGTTCGCGCGCGCGTAGTCGTAGCCGAGCTGGATGGCCTTCATGTTGCTCTCGACCAGCTGCGGCTTCTTGGCGTAGGTCTCCGCCAGCAGTTCGCGAATGCGCGCCAGGTCCAGATCGAGCAGGGCCGCCAGCACCCCGGCGTAGCAGATGTTCTTCATCAGAATGCGGGTGCGCACCCCGTTGAAGTTCTCGTTGCACAGCCGCGCGAGCGGCACACCGAGCACGGTGATGTCCTCGCGCTTGAGCAGCGCCGGCCGCGGCCAGGTGGAGTCGTACACCAGATAGCCGCCGGGCTCGACCTCCTTGACATCACGCGCATAAGTCTCGGCATTCATGGCGACCATGATGTCGACCCTGCCGGAGCGCGCGGCGTAGCCGTCCTTGGTGACGCGTATCTCGTACCAGGTCGGCAGCCCCTGGATGTTGGAGGGGAAGTAGTTCTTGCCCACCACCGGGATGCCACTGCGAAAGATCGACTTCATCAGCAGCGTGTTGCTGCTCCCCGAGCCGGTGCCGTTCACCGTGGCGATCTTGATGGTGAAATCGTTGATGCGTGCGAGGGTGGCTTTCGACATGGTGTTGCGGCCCTCAGGCAATCTTCGGCTTGCGCGCCTCGAGCGCGCCGGCCTCGTCGGCGGCGAGCGGCCAGCGCAGCTCGGACTTCTGCATGTCCCAGGCGGCCGTCGGGCAGCGCTCGGCGCACAGCCCGCAGTGCACGCACAGGTCCTCATCCTTCACCATCACCCGCCCGGTCTGCGGCAGCCCCGCCGACACGTAGAGCGGCTGCTCCAGGTTCTTCGCCGGCGCCTTCAGGCGCTGGCGCAGCTCGGCCTCCTCGCCGTTGTGCGTGATGGTGAGGCAATCGACCGGGCAGATATCGAGACAGGCGTCGCACTCGATGCAGAGCTTGGCGGTAAACACCGTCTGCACGTCGCAGTTGAGGCAGCGCTGCACCTCCTGCTCCACCTGCTCAGCGGTGAAGCCGAGCTCGACTTCGATGTTGAGCTTCTTGAAGCGCTCTTTCAGCGAGACGTGCGGCATCAGCCGCCGTTCCACCGGTGTGTAGTCGTTGGCATACGACCACTCGTGCATGCCCATCTTGCGGCTCTGCAGGTTCATGCCGGGCGGCAACCGCTCCTGCACCGCTTCGCCCTGGCAGTGACGATGAATGGAGATGGCCGCCTGGTGACCGTGCTCGACCGCCCAGATGATGTTCTTCGGCCCGAACGCGGCGTCGCCGCCGAAGAACACCCCCGGCCGGGTCGATTGAAAGGTGACCGCATCGATCAGCGGCACGTCCCACTTGTCGAACTGGATGCCGAGATCGCGCTCGATCCAGGGGAAAGCGTTCTCCTGGCCGATGGCGAGGATCACGTCGTCCGCCGGCAGGAACTCTTCGCCGACGATGCGCTCGGCGCTGATGCGGCCCTGCGCATCGAGCTCGTAGTGCATCTTGTCGAAGCGCATGCCGGTGAGGCGGCCGTTCTCGATGACGAACGCCTTGGGCGAGCGGTTGACGACGATCTGCACGCTCTCTTCCTCGGCATCCTCCAGCTCCCACTCCGAGGCCTTGAAGAAGCCGCGGGGCTTGCGTGCCATGACCTTCACGCTGTCGGCACCGAGCCGCAGGCTGGTGCGGCAGCAGTCCATCGCAGTGTTGCCGACGCCGATGATGAGCACGCGCTTGCCGATCTTGTCGATGTGCCCGAAGGCCACCGACTCGAGCCAGGCGATGCCGATATGGATGTTGGCGGCGCCTTCCGCGCGGCCCGGGAGCGCGAGCTCCTTGCCCTTGGGCGCGCCCGAGCCCACGAACACCGCGTCGAAGCCGCCGTGCGCGAGCAGCTCCCGCATGCTCTCGACCTTGGTGTTGAGCCGCAGCTCGACGCCCATGTCGACGATCATGCCGATCTCCTCGTTCAGCACCGTCGCCGGCAGGCGGAACGAGGGAATGTTGGTGCGCATGAGGCCGCCGGGCTCGCCGTACTGCTCGAGGATGGTCACTTCGTAGCCGAGCGGCATGAGATCGTTGGCCACCGTGAGCGAAGCGCAGCCGGCACCTATACAGACGATGCGCTTGCCGTTCTTCAGGCGCGGGATCTTCGGCAGCCGCCCGCTCACCTCATCACGGTGATCGGCGGCCACGCGCTTCAGGCGACAGATCGCCACCGGCTTCTGCTCGATGCGCCCGCGGCGGCAGGCGGGCTCGCAGGGCCGGTCACAGACGCGCCCGAGGATCCCCGGAAACACGTTGGAGTGCCGGTTCACCATGTAGGCGTCGGTGAAGCGCCCCTGGGCGATCAGTCGGATGTACTCGGGAACATCGGTGTGAGCCGGGCAGGCCCACTGGCAATCCACAACTCGATGGTAATAGTCCGGGTGGGAGGTATCGG
>Ga0306922_10004493_pt1 | contig 13208 bp, 12 predicted proteins | sample sta12Cox44000082_FD_203758 | JGI IMG/M metagenome (GOLD analysis project Ga0306922, IMG submission 203758) | Lab enrichment of tropical soil microbial communities from Luquillo Experimental Forest, Puerto Rico - statoxic.12C.oxic.44.000.082 (v2)... | ecosystem: Environmental > Terrestrial >... | reverse complement strand
GAGAGCTCGTCCTCGACCCGCTGCGACAGCTCGCGCAGATTGCGCGCCAGCACCGCGGCGAGCTTGATCGCCAGGCGCGGATGCAGCTCGAGGAACGGCAGGAGGTCGCGGCGCTGCAGCGTGAGGAGCTCGCACGGCTCGACCGCCTCGACCGCGGCGGAGCGCACCTGGGCGTCGAACAGCGCGACCTCGCCCAGCACGTCACCGGCGTCGAGGAAGCGGAACACGACCTCCTTGGCGTCTGCGCCGCTCGAGAAGACGCGCAGGCGCCCCCGCAGCACGCCGTAGAGCGCCGAGCCCGGGTCGCCCTTGCGGAACAGCACCTCGCGCGCGCGCAGGCGCTTGGTGCCGGTGATCGCGTGCAACAGCTCGAGCTCGCGCCGCGTCAGGCCTTCGAAAATCCCGATCGACCCGAGCATGGTCCGGGTGGAGATCGGTCGGTCCGAGATGGGCAGTGGGGTCATTCCTGGAGAATGCCTCGCTCTGTGAATCGTTTCACAGCGGAGGGGCTCCCGGCCACGCAGATTCCTGGCATGCAGCGAGCGATCCCCAGAGCGATCCGGCGCAGCCAACGCGGAGGTTGGCGCGCCGTGGACCTCGAGCGATCGCGCCGGACCCCTCGCCAGACCCTGCCTCCCGCCGAACCGAGACCGTGATTCCCCTCCCGGTCCAACTTTCCCGGTCGCCGTGGCTCCCTCCGCGGCGGCCGGGCGGCGGAGGCAGCGGTGGCGAGGGGTCCCCCTCTCGCTGAGAATCCCTCTCCGGGGGGATCTGCCGTGCGAGCTCGACTGGCCTTCTGTGCACTGGCGTTGGGTTGCGCGCCGACCGCGGCGCTCCACGCCACGCCCGACGCGGTGTGTGCGGGCCGCGCCGTGCGGCTCACCTGGCAGGGCAGCGGGAGCGGCGAGCTCAGCGCGGAACCGGCGGATGCCGCGCTGGGCGACGTGGGGGAGAGCGGACAGAAGACCGTGCACCCGAAGGTGACGACGACCTACCGGCTCCGCGTCGGAACCGGGTTCAGCCACGCCCAGAGCGAGGCCAGCGTGAAGGTGCTCGCACCGCCGGCGCAGCCGACCTCGATTGGCGCGCCCTCGAGCGACGCGAGCGCGGGCTGCTCGCCACACGCGCTGTGGGTCACGGCGCACGTGCCTCCCGGTGCCTGGGACTCACGTCTGCGGGTCGCGACCGTGAGCGCGAGAGACGGCCGCGCCTACCGCATCGACCACGCCACGCTGCGAGCCGAGATCGCGGCTGGCGAGGAGAGCGAGGCATTCCGCGACCTGCCGATCCAGGGCGCCTGGCGGCTCGAGACGCCGCTCGCTGCCGGGGAGGCCTGCGGCGCCACGCAGCCGCAGGCGCTAGCGATCGAGCTGACCTTCGTCTGCGCCGACTGACGACGGCGCGGCGAGCTGGCGCGCGAGCGCGGACACGAGCTCGCCGGCGCCGGCGGGGTCCTTGCCCGTGCCGAACAGGTGGAAGTCCGGGCGCTGGAGCGCCACCCGCCGGCCGGTGCGCGCGAAGAAGGCCGCGTAGCGGCCGTCGACGTCGACGACCGGCGCGTCCGGCCCCACGTGAGCGCTGACGCCGCCCAGCGAACCGAAGAAGCGGCGTTGCTCTGGCGTGAGATCGTCCGCGGGGTCGCGATCCGCGCCGACCAGCGCCCAGCCACGGCCCACCACGTCGTCGAACAGGCCGGTGCACGAACAGCTCGCCGGCGTAGCGGTCGCCGGCCAGCGTCGTGCCCTGGCCCATCCGCGGCGGGCTGGGCAAGGGCGAGCGCTCGTTCGCGCGCCGCAGCGCCGCCAGGTGGGCGTCGCGCGCGAGCGCCTCCTCGCGGTCGGTGACGCAGAACAGCCGCCCGAGGTCGATCGACACCGCAATCAGCGACCGCACGTGCGGCAGGCGCTCGGCGCCGTAGGTGGCGAGCAGCGCCTCGGGCGCGCGGCGGGCGAGCACCAGGTCGAGCTGCCACGCCAGCGTGGCCGCGTCGCGCAGCCCCGACGAGAGGCCCTGTCCCGCAAGGGGCGGCAGGAGGTGCGCTGCATCGCCTGCGATCAGCAGCCGGCCGGCGCGCCAGCTCTCCGCCCAGCGCGCCCGGAAGGAGTAGACGGCTTGGCGTTCGATCAGCGCGTCGGCCGGCGAGAGATCGAAGGGGGCGAGCAGCTCCCACGCCGTGCGCGGCTCGTGGAGGGCCTCGACGGACTCGTGGGGGAGACGCATGAGCTCGAAGCGGCGCCGGCCCGGCCCGCCCGAGATCGCCGTGACCGGCCGCGCGGGGTCGCAGAGCAGCCAGTTCTTCGGTCGGAAGCGGCGCTCGCGGCGCAGCAGCAGGTCGACGATCAGCCAGTCGGCCTCGAGCCCGAGGTCTTCGACCGGAACGTGCATCGAGCGGCGCACCGCGCTGTTCGCGCCATCGCAGCCGACCAGCCAGTCGGCCTCGAGCTCGGAGACCTCGCCTGCGGCGTCGCGCGCGCGCACGCGCACACCGCGAGCGCGGGGCTCGAGCTCGAACACCTCGACGCCGCGGCGCAGCGCTCCGCAGTCGAGCGCGCGCAGGCGCCGTTCGAGCACGCGCTCGAGGTCGGGCTGGTGGAACATGTTCGAGCCGGGCCAGCCGGACAGGCTCGCGACGCCCTCGCGGCCGAAGGCGAGCAGCGTCTCACCGGCGGCGTTGCGCCACTCGGACGTGCAGGCGGGGTCGCACAGCGCGCGCACTTCGTCCGCCACGCCGGCCGCCTGGAAGATGCGGCCGATCTCGTGGTCGAAGTGGACCGCGCGGGGGAGCGGATAGGGCCGCGGCCAGCGCTCCAGCACCGCTGTCCGCCAGCCGCGCCGGGCGAGCAGGATCGCGAGCACGAGCCCGACGGGCCCCGCCCCGACGATCGCGACTTCGCAGCGCTCCCTCACGCCTTTGCCTCTTCGCCCCTTCCCCGGATTTGAGATTACTCTCAAATTGAGATGGACGTCAAGATTGATCTTGGTCTCAATATTGACGCATCTCTCACCTGCGGATACGCTGCCCTCGATGGCGCGTGGACCCGCGAGCTCGCCGCGACGACCGGCCCCTGCAGCGACGCCGCGGCACGGCAAGCGCGCACGCACGCGCCAGGCGCTGCTGGAGGCGGCGCTGCGCGTGCTCGCCCGCGGCGGAACCGGGCCGATCTCGATCCAGGAGGTGACGGCCGAGGCCGGCATGGCCAACGGCACCTTCTACAACTACTTCCGCACCCGCGAAGAGCTGCTCGACGCCACGGTGGTCCCGCTGATCCAGCGGCTGCTGGAGCGGCTGGCGACCACCTTCGGCCCCGGGGTCCCCGATCCCGCGCAGCGGCTCGCGTTCGGGGTGCGCGCCTTCATCGACCACGCGCTCGCCGACCGGGCCTGGGCGGCGGCGCTGCTGCGGGTCTGGGGCAGCACCGCGAGCCTGCCGCGCCGCGCGGGCGTGGCGGTGCTCGCGGACCTCCGCGCCGCGCAGAAGCGGCGGCGGCTGCGCATCCCCGACGAGGGCGCCGCGCTCGACCTGGTGCAGGGGACGGTGATCGCCAGCATCCGCAGCGTGATCGAGGGCAGCGCGACGGCGAAGCGCGGACCCGAGATCGCGGCGCTCTTGCTGCGCGGCTTCGGCATGCCCGCGCGCGAGGCCGACGCGCTGGCGCACGCCGCCTACCCTCCCCCGGTCGGCTAGACCCGGCCGCGCGAGCCAGCGATTAGAATCGCGCCATGGCTCTCCAGCTCGGCGCGCACCTCGGCCAGCAGAACCTCCGGATCGACGAGATCCGCGCGCTGTGGCGCCGCTTCGACGCCGCCGGCCTGGACTGGATCTCGCTGTGGGACCACTTCTACGAGGCGCCGCCGGCGGGCGGCACGCAGCCGCACTTCGAGGCGGTCTCCCTGCTCGGTGCGCTCGCGACCGAGACCCGGCGCGCTCGGATCGGCTGCCTGGTCTTCTATCCGGGCTACCGCAACCCGGCCGCGCTCGCGAAGGCCGCCACCACCATCGACCACCTCTCCGGCGGGCGCTTCACGCTCGGGCTGGGCGCCGGCTGGCACGAGTGGGAGGCGCGCGCCTACGGCTTCGCGTTCCCGCCGATCGGCACGCGCATGGATCAGCTCGACGAGGCGCTGCAGATCGTGCGCGGGCTCCTGATCCGCGATCGCACCACGTTCGCTGGAACACATTTCCGTGTCGACAACGCCTCGTGTCTGCCCGCGCCGGTGCAGCGCCGGCTGCCGATCTGGGTCGGCGGGCTGGGCGAGAAGCGCACGCTGCGCCTCGCCGCCCGCCACGCCGACGGCTGGAACGCCGCCTACGTGGCGCCCGCGGAGTTCGCGCGGCTGTCGGGGGTGCTCGACCAGTGGTGCGAGAAGGAGAGCCGCGACCCGGCCGAGATCGAGCGCACCGTGAACCTGTCCTTCCACCTCTCCGTCGACCGGGCCGCCGCGGAGCGCGTGGAGGCGGAGCTGCGCAAGCAGTGGGGCGCCGCGGCGGAGCGCATGCTCTCGGGCGCGCTGCTCGGCACGCCCGAGCGCGCGCAGGAGACGCTCGCGGCGTACGCCGCTGCGGGAGCGCAGGCGATCAACGTCGCGCTGCGGGCGCCGTGGGACGCCGAAGCGCTGGACGCCTACCTGAACGACGTCGTGCCCAAGGCGCGCGGGCTCCGCTAGAATCGCATCTCCAGGGGTAGGGGACTCGAGCCGCGAGGAGTCCCGATGACGATCGCCCCGCGCACCCAGTCGTTCCTCGACGCGAAGCACGTCTCCTGGGCGCTGGTGCCCGACGGCCGGAGCGATCCACGCAGAGTGCCGCCCGAGTGGGTCGCCCGGGCGGTGCTGCTGCGCGACGAAGGGGGGTATCTCCTGGCCGTGGTGCCCGGCGATCGCTCGCTCGCGCAGGAGCGGCTCGAGAGCGACTTCGGCCGCGCGCTCGATGCCGCCGGCGAGCGCGAGCTCGCGGCGATCTTCCCCGACTGCGATCCCGCGGCGATTCCGCCGTTCGGCGCCGCCTACGGCATTCCCACCGCCGTCGACGAGGCGCTCTTGCGGCTGCAGGACGTCTACTTCCATCCGGGCAAGCCCGAGGTGCTCGGCCGGATGCGCGGCGCGGACTTCGCCGCGCTCTGCGCCGGCTGCGCCCGCGGCGACTACTCGAGCGCGGAGGCCGCCCGCGCGCGGCCTGCGCCCCGGCGCCCGTTCGCCGGTGCGCCGACCAACGCATTCTCGCTGCGCGCGTTCGGCGCCGGCCTGCGCCGCCAGCCCGAGTACGAGCGCAACGGGCACGCGGGGATGCTGCTGGTGAAGGCACCCGAGCTGCGCGTGGTGCTCGAGGCGATGCAGCCCGACACCCTGCTGCGCACGCACGTGGTGCACGGGCCGACCACGCTGCAGGTGCTCGAGGGCGCGCTCGACGTGGTGACCGCGCGCTCGCGGCTGCACGTCGGCGAGAGCGAGATGGCCACGCTCTCGCGCGACGAGCGGCGCGAGATCCGCGCACCGGTGGCGAGCTTGTTCGTGATGGCGCTGGGCCGCCGCGCGAGCGACGAGGAGGTCGAGACCGCCGCGACGCGCGCGGCCCGCCCGCGCCGCATCCTGATCGTCGCCAACGAGACTGCGGGCGGGCAGCACCTCGTCGACGCGGTGCGCGCGCGCGTGGCGGCGGGGGCGTGTGAGTTCTTCGTGCTGGTGCCCGCCGCGGAGGCGCGCCATTCGAGCACCACCTGGGAGGAGGGCGTGCAGCGCGACCTGGCCGAGAAGCGCCTCGGGCGCGCGCTCGAGAAGCTGCGAGCGGTGGGCGCGCCCGCGCGCGGGATCGTCGGCGACTTCTATCCGGTGCGTGCGATCCACGACCTCTTGTTGTTCGAGAAGGAGGACTTCGACGAGATCATCCTCTCGACCTTCCCGCTCGGCGTGTCCGAGTGGCTGAAACTCGACCTGCCCAGCCGCATCGCGCGCCGGTTCGGCATCCCGCTGACGCACGTGGTGTCGCGGAAGGACGAGTGACGACTAGCGCGGCAGCCGCCACGCCTCGCGCAGCAGCGTGCGCGCGGGCCGCTCGACCACGTCGCCGTGGCCCGGCAGGATGCGCGCGAAGTCCCAGGCTTCGATCCGCTCGAGCGAGCGCGCGAGCTCCGCGCGGCTGGAGACCGCGAGTGCACGGATGATTCGGCTGGGGCCGAAGCGCTGCCACATCCCGTTCGCGCGGAAGAACACGCGCGCCAGCCGGTGCGGCGAGCGCTGGATGTTGAAGCACAGGTCGGTGATCACGAGCGTGCGCGAGGGCCGGTGGAAGAGCACGACCTCCTCGAGCCGGAACCCGCCCACGCGCAGGCTTTCGAGGTCGTCCTTCCAGCGCTCACCCGGGTCGGCGAGCCGCTCCGCCGCCGGGTAGGCCTGTGCCGTGGCCGCTGCGAACCTCGCGTGCGCGGCAGGGACGAGCAGGAAGCGCACGGGCCCCAGCGCGTCGAGCTCGGCGCGCAGCTCCGACACGAGCGGCGCGGGCGAGTGCAGCACGAGCTCGCCCGAGCGCAGCCGGATCACCGTCATGCGCACGGGAATCGGCACCAGCCCGCCCTGCCACGCGAGCTCGTACTCCGCGCTCCACAGATCGGTGTCGTGGCGGACCAGCGCCAAGGCGGCTAGCGGGCAGGCTCGACCAGGATCTTGGCGTGGCGCTCGGGCGAGGCCAGGTCCTCGAACGCCCGCGCCACGCCGTCGAGGCCGACCCGCCCCGTGATGAGCGGCGCGACCTCGATCTCCCCACGCGCGATGTGCGCGAGCGTGGCGGCGAACTCGTCGGGCGTGTAGCCGAGCACGAACTGGACATTCAGCTCCTTGTTGATGCCCATCATCGGCTCGAAGTGGTCGCGCTCCATGCACACGCCGACGACCACGATGCGCGCTGCCGAAGGCGCGTTGGCGAGGATCGCGTCGATCACGCCCGGCACGCCCACGCATTCGAAGATCACCGCGGGGCGCAGCGGCGGTCCGGGCAGCCAGGGCGGAAGCGGCGGCGCCTTCGAGGGATCGCTCCACGCGGCCAGCCCGCGCCAGGTCTCGTAGGGCGAGTTCACTGCGGGATCGACCACCGCGTCCGCGCCCATGGCCAGCCCCAGCTCGCGGCGGCGGGGCGAGAAGTCGGCGGCCACGATCGGGCGCACGCCTTCGAGCCGCAGCGCTGCGATCACCGCCAGGCCGACGGGGCCGCAGCCGATCACCAGCGGCACGTCGTCCTTGCCGAGGTTGCCCTTCTTCACGGCGTGGAGCCCGACGGCCATCGGCTCGGTGAGCGCCGCGTGCTCGGTCGGGAGTGACTGCGGCACCGGCAGCAGCAGCGCGTCCATCAGCCGCATGTACTCGCCGTAGCCACCGGGCGCGTCGTTCGAGTAGCCGACCGGGGCGATCCCCGCCGCGCCGACGATGATCGGCAGCGAGCACACGCGCGTCCCCGCCGCGAGCCGCTTCGGCGTGCCGGGCCCGTAGTCGACCACCTCGGCGCAGAACTCGTGGCCCATCACCACGTCGCGGGCCGGGTCCATCGCGAAGGCGCCGCCCGCACGTCGGGACGACTCGATCATCTTCTCGGTGTGGCGCAGCGCGTGCAGGTCGCTGCCGCAGATGCCGCACGCCAGCGTGCGCACCAGCACCTCGCCGGGTCCCGGCACGGGCGTGGGCAGCTCGCGCAGGTGGAGCTGGTGGTCTCGCATCGCGACGGCGCGCATCTCTCGTCCTCCCCTAGGTCCGCTTCAGCCAGTCGACGAGGAGCCGGCTCAGCCGCTCGGGCTGGTCGAGCATCAGCCAGTGACTCGCGCCGTCGAAGCGCTCGTAGCGCCACTCGCCGGCCACGAAGCGCTCCGACGACTTCATCTGCGCCTCGACCAGGTACGCGTCGCCGCTGCTCCAGATGCCCAGCGTGGGCGCCTTCACCGGCGGGAACTCCATCCCCGCCAGCCCGGGCCGCGCCGGGTTCACGTTCGCGCGGTACCAGTTCAGCGCCGCGCTGAGTGCGCCCGGCCGCGACAGGTCGGCGATCCAGCGCGGCAGCTCGGAGTGGTGCCGCGCCCAGTCGCGGAAGAGCTTCCAGTCGTCGGCGCGCAGCGCCTCCTCGGCGATCCCCTCGTACTGGAAGTACAGCATGTACCAGCTCTTCTCGCGCTGCTCGAGGCCCGCGTCGAAGAACGAGCCGAAGTGGCCGACGGACAGCGCGGCGAAACGCGCCACGCGGTCGGGCAGGAACATCGCCAGCCCCCAGCCCAGCGCCGCGCCCCAGTCGTGGCAGACCACGTGCGCGCGCGCGATGCCGAGCGCGTCGAGCAGGCCGACCGCGTCACCGAGCAGTGTCGGGATGGCGTACGCGTCGACCTCGGCCGGCCGGTCGGACAGCCCAAACCCGCGCACGTCGGGCGCCACCACGCGGAACCCCGCCGCGGCGAGCGCCGGCAGCTGGTGCCGCCACAGGCTCGAGGAGTCGGGAAACCCGTGCAGGAGCAGCACCGGCTCGCCCGCCGGCGGTCCCGCTTCGGCGACGTGCAGCCCGATCCCGTTCACCTCCACCCGCCGTCCCTCGAAGCTCATGGCGCTAGGATATCGCGATGACCCCCTTGCTTGTTCTGGCCGAGTTCGGCTGCAGCGACACGGGCGCCGCGGAGCTCCGCGCGCAGCTCGACCGCACGCTCCACGAGACCCGTTCGGTCGCCGGCTGCCTGCAGGCCACGGTGTGGGAGCGCGCGGCCGAGCGCCGCTTCCTGTTCGTGACCTTCTGGAACGGCGCCGACGCCGTGCGCCGCTGGGTCCTGAACGACTTCTGGGAAGCCGCGGTCGGTGCGATGCGGACCGTGCGGTTGGAGGGATGAAATCCAGATGACGCAGCCGACCAACCGCTACTCCACCGTGCGCGTGCTCGATGGCTGGTACGCGGCCTGCCGCAGCGACGACCTGCACGAGCGGCCGATCTCGCGCACGATCTTCGAGCGGCCGATCGCGCTGTTCCGCGACGCGCGCGGCATCGCCGCGGCGGTGCTCGACCGCTGCGCGCACCGCAACGTGCCGCTGTCGCTCGGCACGGTCGACGGCGACGGCCATCTCGCCTGTCTCTACCACGGCTGGCGCTTCGACGGCAGCGGCGCCTGCCGGGGGGTGCCCGGGCTGATGGGCGAGGTCGACAGCGAGGCGGGACGCAGCGTGCCCGCGTTCGCGGCGCGCGAGAGCGACGGGTTCGTCTGGGTCTGGGCCCGCGCGGACGCCGAGCCGGCGGGTGAGCCGCCGCGGATCCCCTGCTGGAACGATCCCGAGTATCTGACGGTGGTGCGCGAGTACGACGTCGAGTGCACGCTGCACGCCGCGCTCGAGAACGCGCTCGACGTGCCGCACACCGCCTTCGTGCATCGCGGCGACTTCCGGGGCAAGGGCGCGCGTGAGATCACCGCGGTGCGCCGGCGCATCCCGCGCGGGATCGAGGTGGAGTATCTCGGCGAGCCGCCGCTCTCCGGGGCGACCACGGACGCCGACGGCCGGCCGATCGTGGCGCAGCACTGGGACCGCTTCGTGCTGCCTTCGCTGGCGCAGGTCGAGTACCGCTCGCCGGGGCGCCACTTGATCACCACCCTGCCCCATACACCGATCGGTGACTTCCGCACGCGTTTCTGGCTCGTTTCGTGCTGGCGCGTCCCTGCCGAGAAGCGCACTGAGATGGGCCCGGTGATCGAGAAGCAGCTCGACACCATCCTGGGTCAGGACGTCGAGATCCTGCGCGCCCAGACCCGGCGCATCCGCGAGCTCGGCGGTGAGTCGTTCCGCTCCACCGCACTCGACCTGATGGGCCCGGAGATCCTGCGCATGTTGCGCGAGGCGGAGCGCGGCGCGCCTGCGGATTCGGCGCCGATCGATCGCACGGTGAAGCTGCAGGTGTTCTGATCCGCCGCTCTGCCCGTTCGTCCGCGCCTGGGCTAGGTCACGCGCGCGGGCAGGATCACCATCGTCTGGCCGGCGAACTGCAGCCGCTTCTGGATCGCGAATGCGGTCTCGTTGTGCAGCACTCTCTGGAACCAGCGCTCCTGGCGGAAGATGACCTTGCCCGCGAAGAAGGTGGTGCGCGGGAACTCGCGCTTCACCGCGAGACACAGCGCCTCCGCCTCCTGCACCGCGTCGGTGCCGAGCGCGAAGCGGTAGGTCGAGGGCACTCCCAGGCGCGACGCGAGATCGACGTAGCGCTGCAGCGTCGCCTCGGTGTCGGAGGCCAGCGACTTCACCGCGTCCTCGCCTTTGAACGCGCCGGAGTCGATCACACCGACGGACAGGAACACGATGTTCCTGAAGTGGCCCGGGAACGTGGCGAAGATGTTGACCGCGGTGTGGATGCCGAGGCCGCCGTAGGAGGCGACCAGCACCGCCGCGGTCGGACAGTTCGGATCGACCTCCGCCAGCGCCGCGCCCGCGGCGACTTCCGGCTCGGGCGGCAGGTTCTCGAGCTCGGCGTAGAGCTTCGACAGCGCACCCCCCACGTCGCGGTAGTGCCGGCGCACCACGAAGCAGAGCAGCACCAGCGACCCCGTCACCGCCATTGTGACCCAGCCGCCCTCGCTGAACTTCTCGCTGATCGTGACGGCGAGGATGCCTGCGCACAGCACGAAGCCCACTACGAACAGCGCGGCGCGGCGCCGCCGATGCGGGCGTTCGTGCTGCGAGCGCAGCCACGAGATCGACATGCCGAGCATCGAGAGCGAGAAGGTGAGGAAGACGTTGATGCTGTACATCACCACGATCGCCCGCACGTCGCCGCGCGTGTAGAGCAGTGCCGCCAGCGCCGCGCCGCCCATCAGCAGGATCCCGTTCTGCGTGGTGAGCCGGTCGGAGAGCGCGGAGAAGCGGCGCGGCAGCCACGAATCGACCGCCATGTTGGCGAGCACGCGCGGCCCGTCGATGAAGCCGGCCTGTGCGGCCACGACCAGCAGCGCGCCTTCGGAGATCAGCGTCGCCAGCACGAAGGTGCCGCCCAGCGGCTTGCCCGCGGCGACGCGCTCGGCCAGCACCGCGTTCATGGTCTTGCCCTCGACCGGCGCGAGCTGCCAGAGCAGGTAGCAGAGCAGCAGCCCCGTCGCGGTGAACGCGAGCGAGACCGACATGTACAGCATCGTGCGGCGCGCGGTCTGCACGCGCGGCTCGCGCATGATCGGCAGCCCGTTCGAGACCGCTTCGATCCCGGTGTAGGTGCCGCCGCCGAGCGAGAACGCGTGCACGAACAGCAGCAGGAGCCCTGCGGCGCCGAGCAGGCCGAGGCCGTCGTGGAAGCCGGAGCGCACCTCGCCCGCGGTCTGCGGCAGGCCGGGCGCGCGCAGCAGCACGCTGCCCCCGATCAAGACGATGTGGGTGACGATGAACAGCAGGAACACCGGCGAGAGCGCCAGCACCGACTCGCGCACCCCGCGCAGGTTCAGCACCGTGAGGAAGCCGATGAAGCCGACCTCGATCGGCAGCTTCGCGACGTGCCAGGCGAGCGGCGCGAAGCTGAACAGCGCGTCGCCCGCCGCAGCGATCGACACGGTGATGGTGAGCACGTAGTCGACCAGCAGCGCCGAGCCGGAGACCACGCCCGCGCGCTCCCCGAGCAGCTTGGTCGCCACCACGTAGCCGCCGCCGCCGTGCGGGAACTCCTCGATGATGCGGCTGTACGCCGCCGAGATGATGAACACCGTCGAGGCCATCGCGAACGCCAGCCCCACCGCCAGGTAGGTGTGCGGCCCGAGCGTGCGGAAGGCCTCTTCCGGCCCGTACGAGGACGACGACAGGCCGTCGGCGCCGAGCCCCACCCAGGCCAGGAACGGGATCAGCGAGATGCGGTGGAACAGGCCGGTGTCCGCGAGGCTGCGCGGCGCGCCCACGAGCGCGCGGCGGACCCGCGAGAACGCTGACATCGATTTGCCTCCTCTGACGCCTACGGGGTTAGCTGACGGGCTCGAGCCGAAGAGATTGCTCTACACCATCCGGTGACGGCACCGGCGGCGATTCGCCCCCGAAGTTGGGTCCCCCGCTCCGCTCGCTCGCGCGAGTGGATTCGGCGATTCTGCGCGCGGCATCATGACGCGCCGCGGCGCGGGCTGCAACCGCTCGCGGCGCCGGGCACGGCCCTTCTTGTATGTTTCAGCCCGCCCAGCCAGGAGGTTCCATGCCCGGCGACCGGCCGCTTCGCTTCGCGATCATCGGCACCGGAATGTCCGGCATTCTCGCGGCGATCCGGCTGCGCGATGCCGGCCAGAACGACGTCGTGCTGTACGAGAAGGCGGAACGCCTGGGCGGCACGTGGCGCGAGAACACGTACCCCGGAATCGCATGCGACGTCCCGTCGCACCTGTACAGCTACTCGTTCGCGCCCAACCCGCAGTGGAGCCACCACTACTCCCCGGGCAGCGAGATCCGGAGCTACTTCGAAGCCGTTGCGCGCAAGCACGGCGTCGACCGCGCGATCCGCTTCGGCCAGGAGGTCTCGCGCTGCGAGTGGGACGGCGCCGGCTGGCGGCTCGAGACGAACGCGGGGCTGCGCGACCGGGCCGACGTGGTGATCGCCGCGACGGGCGTCCTGCACCATCCGAACGTGCCCGAGCTCGCGGGGCGCGACTCGTTCCGCGGCGCCTGTTTCCACAGCGCCCGCTGGGACCACTCGGTGCCGCTCGACGGCCGGCGGATCGGCGTGGTCGGGACGGGCTCGACCGCGGTGCAGATCGTGTCGGCGCTCGTCCCTCGCGTCGCGAAGCTGTCGCTCTTCCAGCGCACCGCACAGTGGGTGCTGGGCCAGCTGAACCCCGCCTACGGCGCGGAGGAGCAGCGCGAGTTCGCACGCGACCCGCGCGCGCTCGACGCGCTGCGCGCGAACATGTCGAAGCTGTTCAGCGAGTCGTTCGCGAGCGCCGTGATCGACGCCAGCTCGCCGCAGATGAAGCTGATCGAGGAGCAGTGCCGGCTGAACCTGGAGAACGGCGTGCGCGACCCCGCGCTGCGCGAGCGGCTGCGGCCGAGCTATCGCGCCGCCTGCAAGCGGCTGGTGATCTCGCCAGACTTCTACGAAGCGATCCAGCAGCCCAACGCCGAGCTCGTCACCTCGGGCATCGAGCGGATCGAGCCCGACGGAATCCGCACCAAGGACGGCCGGCTGCACCCGCTCGACGTGCTGGTGCTCGCCACCGGCTTCCGCGCCGACCGCTTCATGCGGCCGATGGGGATCG
>Ga0306922_10004491_pt1 | contig 13211 bp, 19 predicted proteins | sample sta12Cox44000082_FD_203758 | JGI IMG/M metagenome (GOLD analysis project Ga0306922, IMG submission 203758) | Lab enrichment of tropical soil microbial communities from Luquillo Experimental Forest, Puerto Rico - statoxic.12C.oxic.44.000.082 (v2)... | ecosystem: Environmental > Terrestrial >... | reverse complement strand
CAGCGGCGGCAATAGACGACCGCGCCCGCTTTGCTCGATCTCATTCGTGAGGATGAGCAGTTGACTTGCCCTTAGGCGCTGATCTTTGATTGCGGCGAACAGAGTGCAAGGCTATAGTGCCTTGTGCCGCAGATTGCGGAGAATCAAACCATGGCTCGATTAGTCAGACACGAGGAAATGGGTCCCTACGAGATTCCGGAGGGGACTGAGCTACCGGTCTGGGTATGCGGATGCGGACTGTCCAAGAACAAACCTTACTGCGACGGCTCCCATCAGAAGTGCCGCGACGAAATGAAAGGAGAGACATACAGTTATTCCGAGGGAGCGCGCACACCAGTACCTAAATCGTAACAGTTATCGTTCTTCCTCCGGCGGTGGAACTACACCACAGAGCGAAACATTGGCATCCGAGCCGATGCGCGGGTGAGAGCGGCGGGGCGGGCAAGCTTCGACCCGCCGTAACCTATAACCTCTCTCAAGTGCGATGAATGAATACCGCTATAACGAAAAGGGCCAAGACAATTCGATACCACGCAAACGCCTCGTAGCTCCGCGTGCGTACGAACCGAATCAGGCCCGCAATGGCGATCAGACCGAATACCGCGGCGGCAGCGAAGCCAATCCAAAGCTCATGTGAGATCCCGCTTGTCACGAGATGACGGCCTTCCACCAGACCGGCGCCGGCAATTATAGGTGTGGCCATGAGGAAGGAGAAATTCGCCGCATCTTCGCGTCTCAGACGTACGATGCGCGCCATCGTTATTGTCGAGCCTGAGCGCGAAACGCCTGGGACGATTGCGAACGCCTGGCTCAGTCCAATCAGCAGCGCGTCGAGGTAGGTCATTTCCGCCATCGACCGTTTTTGTGGTTCGATGCGATCAAATATCCATAGCGCGAACCCCAACAGCGCCAAGGCGGTTGCGATCAACATCGGCGAACGAAAAATAGTCTCGGCCTGTTTTTCGAATATGAGTCCTATGATCGCACCAGGGACGGACGCGGTCACGAGCAGCGACAATAGTCGCCGTTGCGGACGGTCGCCATTCACCAGCGACGCCGCCATCGCAAGCCAGTAGCGCCAATAGTAGATCAAAAGCGCCATCAGCGTTCCCAAATGTAGTGCCACATCGAACGCCAATCCTTGGTCGTGCCACTTTAGTAGCCACGGCACCAGTACCAAATGGGCTGAACTTGACACGGGCAGGAACTCGGTCAAGCCTTGGACCGTACCTAAAATAAGAGCCTGAAGTTTTTGAACCATCGTGGAATATCGAAATCTGGCCACGCACCACGGCGATCTTAGTCCCAGCTATTGCCAATTACTGCAGTAATTGGCTTAAAGGCCGAATGACGCTAGCACGTTGCTTTATGCATCCCGTCAGCGTAAAGTTCTTTGAATTGGCGTCAATCAGCCATCTTCCTGTGTGGTCAGCCTCGTCGCATAACGCGACAGATTTTGGTGAAGGCGCTTGGCAGAAGCAAGCAACGTCAATAAGATTACAGCCGTCAGGTTGATTGGGAATGCGCTCAGTTCTGCCCGGCGAAGTTAATCAGGAGGCCCCGCCCACTGTATGGCCCGAAGCTCCAGAACCAAGGTAGTGCAGCTCAGGGATTCTACTGCCGTCGACAGCCAACATGATGGGCTCGTTGGCACGAACGGCTCAACGAGGACCCTTGACGAGCCCCGTCGATTTCCCTTGGTCACGACTTTGCCGCGTTTACCGCTGATGATCCCCGATGAGATCCTGGATTACTATGGCTGGGTGTTCTGCCAAGGTGGTTTCTTGAATCTCCAAATGACGTTCGAACAGTTCCTAGCAGTGGTCGCGGCCGTAAGTCCTTCAGGTTTATGCCCCGAGTACGATGATTTCGAGCACAACTAAAATAGGCTCATACACGCTTGCGGCTCTAGGAACCTACGGTTGAGCCTCAATACGGCTTGCCGATTTCGTGCGGAGCTTCGACGTTTAGGGTGCCGCCGGCGGCTTAAGCAGACTATCACGGACCCAGATATTTTCGAAGGGCGTGACATCAGTATCCGCTTTAAGCCCATTGTCCTCTGCAATTTGATGCCAGTTGTCGGCGCTGCCGGTGACACGCCGCGCCAGCGCCTTAAGGTCTTCATTAGGCAGCAAGGTAAAATTGACACCGCCTGAGCTTGGCAGTCCGGATTTTGGCGGAAAGCGGGACGCCAGCTCGTCGATTTCTTTGAACAGTGCGAAGCGGTTGCTAGCTTTGTAGCTTGCCAGTTGCTCGTCCGGTATACCTTCAGTTCGGACGTTGACGATGATCTTGCTACGATGGCTGGTTTCGGGCACAGCTTGGATTTCATAGCGATAACGTGGCGTTGTGCCGATTATCAGGGGGAACCATCTGGTCGGTGTGTTGATATCGGCCGGTCGCCAGTTGGTAACGATAGAATTGTCAGGCTGCACTTCAAACAGGATGCCGTCGCCGCGTAGCGCGCCCTCGGCCAACTGCAACGCGTCGGCAACCGGGTAATCGACGACGTGCTCTTCGCCCAGTGCGGTGTCGGCCGCAATATAGTGTTCGGTGTAGTGTTTGTAGCCGACATAGCATCCGGCGCCGGCCGACAAGATGCATGCAACAGTCGCAAGTAGCCACGACAACAAGTGATTCCGCTCCATGCTCATTGAAGCACCAAGAGACCAGCGCAAGTGCTACGCTGAGAATGTTCTGAAGGAATCCCAACCCTGGAGCGGTCGAGACCGTCACGCCCGGGCAAAAGCACCATCATCAGCATTACGTTGCGGGGCAACGCGAAGTCGCAGCCGCGAGTTGCCAACATGAGTGAAATTGCAAATCGATATGTCGTCGCCGTGGTCGGAGCCGCAACAGCAGGATCGGAGATCGCGCGGATTCTGGCGGTGCGCGGCATTAGGGTGATTGTAATCGAGCAGAATGCACGCCCGTACGGCAAAATCGAGGATGGGCTACCGCGGTGGCACGTAAAGCAGCGTAAGGATGAGTACGAGGAGATCAATAAGCGCCTCGACCATCCTAGTATAGACTATGTGCCACTGACCCGAATGGGCCGTGACCTCTCATTCGAGGAACTCCGTACGGGTTGGGGATTAAGCGCGATTATCCTGACCCACGGCGCATGGCGTGACCGCCCATTCCCGGTTAGGGATGCCGACCAATTCCTGGATCGTGGACTCATCTATCAGAATCCGCTGATTTACTGGTTCAATCACTACCCGGAAAAATCCTACACAGGGCCGCGCTATGAGCTGAGCCCAGGAGCAATCGTGATTGGCGGCGGACTCGCCTCGCTTGACGTAGTCAAGGTCCTGCAAATCGAGACGACCCTCGGCGCTCTGCGCGCGCGAGGTATCGACGAAGAGATGCTCCGGCTTGAGCGTGAAGGGATCGAGCCAGTGCTGAAAAACTATCAGCTCGGCTGGCAGCAATTGGGCATTTCCCCATGCAAGCTATTCTACCGCCGGCGGGTGCTCGATATGCCACTGTCGGATATTGCGCCTGATGCTGCTCCTAAACGGGCCGACGCGATGCGCCAGGCGCGGATCAAGATTCTAGATAAGGCGCGCCGCAAATATTTGTTCGACTTCGAAGAGCGACGCGTCCCGACTGGCCTCATTGTAAGCGATGAACGCCTTGTTGGAGTTCAAATGAGCCGGACCGAGGTCAGCAACGAGCAGGTACGAACAATTTCTGGCACCGAGGAGCCGGTGCGCGGTCCATTAACGGTGAGTTCCATCGGCAGTATTCCGGAACCGATTCCGGGTATCCCGCAGCACGGTGAAGTCTATGAGTATGCCGACGAAAAAATCGGGCTGCTGCTGGAGGGGAGGACGGCGGTTTACGCGGCAGGCAATGTGCTCACCGGCAAGGGCAATATCAAAGATTCGCTTGAGAGCGGCACTGCTGTCGCGACGCATGTGGCTGAAGCCTATCTGGGAGTGGCCGACGATGGCAGCCGCGCTTCGTTGGCGGAGAGCGCACGTCGAGTAGCACACGGCGAGGGCGAACAAATCGCTGCCAGTATAGCGGCGCGGGCAATGCCGCAGTCCGGCGAAGTCACTGAGATTATGCGCCGGGTGCGTGCACGACAACTCGCAGTCGGATTTGAGGGCAACTACCGGCAGTGGATCGCAAAGGTAACCCCGCCCGATTTGCAGTAGGGCTTAGCTTCGGGCCGCAAGCGCTCAGCCTTGCTGGTTCTGGCGGTAAGCCCAAGACGAGTGTCGGTCCGCTGGCTGTTAGCGGCGGTGACGACGAGGCCCGCTGCCCCGAAACGGAGCTATGTGATTTGCCCTTCGCGCAAAAATGAGCCGAGGGCTTAGACAATTTTTTGCTTCGAGCCACCAGCGGCGTTAGGCTTGATCCAACAGGTACAGGAGCAGATTGCGTGGACGAACTTGAGCGGATCGACCCTGAAATTTATCGGCTGATGAAGCAGGAAGAAGCCTATCAGATCGAATCGGTCCGCCTTATCCCGTCGGAGAACTATGTCTCCAAAGCCGTGTTGGAGGCGACCGGGTCAGTGCTGGCCAACAAATACTCGGAAGGTTATCCCGGGCGCCGCTATTACGAGGGCCAACGGTATATCGACCGGATCGAAACGCTGGTTATCGATCGTGCGAAGAGCCTGTTCGGGGCCGAGCATGCTAATGTCCAGCCATACTCCGGCTCGCCGGCCAATCTTGCCGTGTATTTTGCGCTACTCAAGCCGGGGGACGGCCTGATGGGTCTGGGGCTACCACATGGCGGCCATCTGACGCACGGATGGACTGTCAGCATTAGTGGCAGCTTCTGGCGCCCGATTCATTACACCGTTGACCGTGAATCGCACCGGATCAATTATGAGGCAGTGCGCCAGCTGGCGCGGGCGGAACGGCCGAAGATAATCGTGACCGGCGCGACTGCCTATCCACGCCAATTCGATTTCAAGATTTTCAGCGAAATCGCCCGGGAAGTAGGCGCTTACCTGCTCGCAGATATCTCGCATATTGCTGGTCTGGTAGTCGCCGGCGTGCATCCCGACCCTGTGCCCTATGCTGACGTCGTAATGACTACCACGCACAAAACGTTGCGCGGCCCGCGCGGTGCGATGATTCTGTGCCGCAAGGAATTAGCCGCGCAAATTGACAAGGCGGTTTTCCCCGGTCTACAAGGCGGACCACACAATCATACGACCGCCGCAATAGGAGTTGCCCTAAAAGAAGCTTCAACACCTGAATTCAAGGATTACGGCCGCCAGATCATACGTAACGCAAAAGCATTAGCCGAGGAGCTGCTCGCACGAGGCTTTCAACTCGTGTCGGGTGGTACCGACAATCATCTGATTGTGGTCGATCTAACCAGCAAGCGGGTGATCGGCAAGAAAGCCGCGCAGGCCCTGGACCGCGCAGGTATCGTCTGCAATTACAATACAGTCCCGTTTGACCCACGAAAGCCGTTGAGTCCAAGCGGAATTCGCCTCGGCACCCCGGCGGTCACTTCGCGTGGAATGAGGGAGCGCGAAATGCGGCAGATAGGCACCTGGCTTGATAGCGTGGTTGCGAATATTGATGACGAAGGCGTGATCGCGCGTGTTGCGGGCGAGGTTCGCGAATTCAGCTGCCAGTTCCCGGCGCCAGGCCTGATTCAGTAGCTTGCGCACTGATGAGTTTTTGGGGCTCTGATTGATAGCCGCCCTATCGTCTTTAACCTTTTGCTCAACCGGTTTATGGACTCTTGTCATGATTAGCGTCGACGACGCCCTAAAGATCGTGCTTGACAACGTCGCACCCCTCGGCGTGGAACGCGCCTCGATGGTCGATGCCGTAGGCCGCGTGCTCGCCGAAGAAGTTCGCTCACCTCGCGATATCCCCGGATTCGACAACTCGGCGATGGATGGATATGCAATACGAGCCGCTGATATCGAGGCTGCCAACGACTCGCGTCCTGTCAGGCTGAAAGTACTTGAGACGGTGGGAGCGGGCGTGATGCCATCAGTACGGATCGATGCAGGGCAGGCGGTGCGCACGATGACCGGTGCACCAATCGCCGAGGGCGCCGATTCGATCGTACCTGTTGAGCGTACCCGAGGATCCGAAGCTGAAGTCGAAATCCTGGCGCCGGCAGAGACAGGTGCGTTTGTCCGTCCGCGCGGCGAAGACTTGAAGCGCGGAGAGCTCGTGATCTCACCGGGGAAAACTCTCAGCGCCTCTGACCTCGGCATGCTGGCGTCGCTGAACCGGTCGATGGTTGACGTGTATCGCCGGCCTCGCGTCGCGGTCGTCGCGACGGGGGACGAATTAGTGGACATCGACACAGTTCCGACTGGAGCGCAGGTGATTAATTCGAGCGCCTATGCGCTTGCAGCTGCTATCCGCGAGACCGGAGGCGATCCAATCATGCTCAAAGTTGCACGTGACCGTCCCGAAGAAGTGCGCGCACGGCTGGCCGAAGCATTGGCGTTTGACGTAGTACTAACCACTGGCGGGGTCTCGGTTGGCCAATTCGATCATGTGAAGGTCGTGCTCGACGAATTAGGATTGCGACAACTATTTCACGGTGTTGCGCAAAAACCTGGACGCCCGCTGAAATTCGGCACGATCGGCGGCAGGCCGATTTTTGGATTGCCGGGTAACCCGGTCTCAACCATGGTCTGCTTTTATCTTTATGTGCGTCCCGCGCTGCGCCGCATGACCAGCCGTAGCGATCTGGGTTTGCCGCGAATTAAAGCTCGATGCGCCAGCGATATTCAGAAAGCCAACAATCTGACTGAATTCATACGGGTCACGCTCAGTTGCGGCAACGGCGAGGTCTTCGCGACGCCTACAGGAAATCAGAGTTCAGGCGTGCTCAGTTCGCTCTCCCGCGCTCACGGCCTTCTCATAGGGCCGGCCAAGGAGCGCGTGCTGAAGACGGGCAGTCAAGCCGCGGTATTGCTGCTGGACGCGGGCGCGGCGGCCGACGCGGAGGCGTACTTCGAAGAACGCCGGCGCATCGCGAACTGAATCAGCAAAGTCAAACCAGCACCAAAAACCGCGGAGCCGAATATAATCCACGACAGCCGTACCACCGGATGCACCCACAACGGCACCACCCAGAGCGTCACGGCCGTTTCCAAATTACCGCTCAGGATGTATCCGAGCCACAAGATGAGTAACAGCCCGATCCAGAATCGCGGCCATTTCCAGAATTTCGGCATAGATAAGCCAAGCTTGGATGCGCCGCCAGCCATTGTCAACTTGGCCCTTTCTGGATTAACCAGATGATCTTTCGGATAGGACAAGGCTTCGATTTCCATCCCTTGGTCGAGGGGCGGCGATTGGTCGTTGGCGGGGTCGAGATCCTCCATTCGCATGGATTGCAAGGTCATTCAGATGCCGACGTAGCGGTGCATGCGCTGGCCAATGCAATCCTAGGTGCCCTGGGAGAAGGTGACCTGGGACGCCACTTCCCGGATACCGATATGCGCTACAGAGACGCTGACAGTATCACGTTGTTGTCGGCGGTATGGACGCGGGCGGTTGAGATGAACTGGGGCTTGGCGAACGCTGATATCACGATTCTTGCTCAGCGGCCAAAGCTCGCTCCGTATCTTCCCGCAATGAGGACGAGATTGGCGGCGGTGATTGGCGTCGATCCATCGCGCTTGAACGTGAAGGCGTCGAATCCTGAAGGCTTGGGTGCCTTGGGCCGAAGCGAAGGCATGGCCGCCGCCGCCGTTGTATTGTTGGAAAAATAGCAGGGACGGGCGTCCTGCCTGTCCCGCTAACAGCTTCCCGAGCTATTCTGATTAGTGCGCGACGCAGCCGCCGTCGATTGTCATTGGGTGACCGGTTACAAAAGAAGCTGAATCGGAGAGCAACCAGACCACGCCTTGGGCGATTTCTTCCGGTTGGCCCATTCGGCCGACCGGTTCGCCTGCGTTCAGCTCCTGCTCGGTGAAACCGCCGGTATCGATGATCCGTTCGACCATCGGCGTGCGGATTACCCCTGGGCAGACGCAGTTCACGCGAATATTTTTGGCTGCGTATTCGAGCGCGGCCGTACGCGTCAACCCCACGACGCCATGCTTTGAGGCGTTGTAAGCCGGCAGCCGTTCGAAGCCGACTAGTCCGGCGACCGATGCGGTGTTCACGATTGAACCGCCACCCTGCTTCAGCATCTGCGGAATTTCGTACTTCATGCAAAGCCAGACACCCTTGAGATTGATCGCAATCGTGCGGTCGAAGTTTTCCTCGCTGGTGTCCACCGTCGTCGCCATGCGGCCTTCGATGCCGGCATTATTGAAGGCCCCATTGATGCGGCCGTAGGTCTCCACTGTCTTCGCTACCATCGCTTCAACCTGCGGGGTTATCGAGACGTCGGCCTGGATGAAGCTGGCGGTGCCGCCGGCATCTCTGATCATTTTGACGGTGCGCTCGCCACCTTCCTGAATGTAGTCGGCGATCATCACAATCGCGCCCTCCTGCGCGAGCTTCAGTGCAGTGGCGCGGCCTATCCCCGACCCGCTGCCGGTGACCAGCACAACTTTGCCTTCAACCATGCCCGGCATTACCCGAACCTCCCTGGAATATGTGCGATTCAATCGCTTTATGGACACGTATCTCCCAATTTTGCAAATGCAGACCGAGAACCCTCGAGGTTAGAAATTGCAAGGCGGACGTGCTTTGATGACAATCGAGCGCCGCGTGCCGGAGGAACGTTATGGAGTTCAAGGACACGACCTACCACAAGTCCGAGCGAATCGCGACCATCACGTACAACCGTCCAGAAAAGATGAACGCCTGGACGCCCAGAATGCTCGAGGAACTTCGCCAAGCCATCGACGACGCAGAAAACGACTTCGACATAGGCGCGATCATCATAACCGGAGCCGGCAGGGCCTATTGCTCCGGCGCCGACATGGCAGGTCTGAATCGGCTTGCGCAGGGAGCCGAACAGCCCCGGCAATCGGCGTCACAGACCCAGGTTGAAGCCGATGGCATGGGCCGCTTCGCCTTCATGTTATCCCTGAAAAAGCCGATCATCGCTGCAATCAACGGGCCGGCGGTGGGGATGGGATTTGCCAACGCGCTCTACTGCGACATTCGTATCGCGTCGGAGCAGGCGCGCATGGGTCTTATCTTCCCTCGCCGCGGTCTCGCGATCGAGTTCGGCAGCTCATGGCTTTTGCCGCGAATTGTGGGGCTTGCCAACGCGGTCGACCTCGCTCTCACCGGCCGCTTAATCGATGCGCAGGAAGCACTGCGCATCGGCTTGGTGACTCGTGTGGTTGCGGATCACGAACTTTTGCCCGCTGCGCGGGCGCTGGCTGCTGACCTCGCTACTCAATGCTCCCCACTGGGGATCTCATACGTTAAGCGCTTCGTCTATCAACACCTTTATACTGACCTTGCGACGGCGTTGCGCGATGAGGGGGAGAGCGCAGGGGTAATGTTGCACTCACAGGATTTTAAGGAGGGGGTAAAGGCCTTTCTCGAAAAGCGCTCGCCCAAATTCACGGGCAGATAGGAGAGCGGAACTTCTTGCTTGTCCTGCGAGTAGGACAAGCGCCTGACCAATCCCACCAGGGAACCTCTATGCTGAAAATGGTAATTAGCCGGGATGCTTTCGAGACAATGACTTCCCACGCCGAGCGTGAGTTCCCGTTCGAATGTTGCGGTTTCATAATTGGTGATGCGTCGGACGAGGTGCGGCCGATCCGCAACATTCAAAATGAAAGGCACGCCGCCGATCCGGCGATGTTTCAGCGCGATGCCCGCACGGCCTACTTGATGGACCCCAAGGAACAACTCGGAGTGCTCCAGGAAATCGATCGGCGCAACTTGAAGCTCAAGGCCGTTTACCATTCTCACCCAGACCACGACGCGTACTTCTCGGCCACTGACCGCGCTCGGGCATGTTCGTTTGATCCAACAGGGCCTGACTATCCGGAGACCGCTTACATCGTAATGTCGGTGCGCGACGGCAAATTCGCCGCCGCGGCCGCTTTTGTCTGGGACGTACTAGAAAAGGATTTCGTCGAGGCCGAGTTGCGTAGCTCCTGAAATTCTGAAGGAGGCGGGGACGCGTGTGCTGCAGCGCTGGCCAGCAGCGCCGAGGCAGTACGATTCGGACTTCTCACTGCACTCCACGCTCCGTCTAGCGAGTTCCCGCCTCTGTAAACCACAGAAGGTACACCGCGTCATCGCGTTCGTGCTTGGATTTTTGCTGACATGTTCGTCAGTTACAGACATACCGACAACGAACACTTCAGCGTCAACCCAGATCGAGATGCTGAAGACATCGGTGGAAACGTTTGCAGCTTACGCGGATTCTCGAAAACCCCCTGGCAATGAGTTCAACGCGACCGAGCCCCATACCGAGGCCAAATTCGTACGGTGATTAGGAGCGCCGTATCGGCGGATGGATCGTGCTGTGATTGCTCTTAATGATCCCGGCGATGCTCTCGATCAGCTCGTAATCTTCCACCGTGCACTCATGCGCACCTGGATGCTTCGCGCAAAAATGAGGGACCCGAGAGACCGCCAATCCTCGCTCCATTACGGGGCAATCAGCACCACGGCGGCGGTCCTTCCGCCCTTCCGAAAACGTAAGTCACTGATTGATTACGCCAAAGCTCAAGTGCCCTGCAGCCACTCCCGAGCAGCGTCGAGTCTCCCTTTGTCGTTGCAGGTACCGAAGAACAATAGTTGCAGCTAGTTAGCAGCCATCTTTTATTCGAATATCAAACCGTATTGAGTTACAAAGGACTTGCCGATGGTACCGCCGCGAAGTAGGAGAAAATGTATGGAACGAACATCGATTCGACTAGGTGGCATCGAACTCACTTCCCCGGTGATGAATGCCTCAGGACCCCATTCAGCGGAGAAAGGCGAGATCCTAGAACTCAGCGCGCGCCATCGCGGCGCTATTCTGTTCAAATCGTGCAACCTTGCCGGATTAGAAGCGCCAGATAATTTGAAAAACCGTGGGGTCGAGCATTTCGCGGTCTTGGCGCGCGAACTGACCGCGCGGGACAAGACGGTTTTTGGCAGCGTCGTCGCCAATAATGACGACGAATTGGTCAACGTCGCCAAGATCCTGGACGGCGCCGGCGTGAAAGCACTTGAACTGAATCTGGCCGACGACTACGTGACGAATTCGATCGGCGCCTTCGCTTCGCTCGAACGGCTCAAAGACCTGATAGGGCGGGTTCGGCGCGAGGTCCAGGCCGTGCTGGCGGTAAAGATTCCAGTAAAACTTTCGTTAGAACCACGAGCCGTTGCGGACATGTTCATACAGGGCGGCATCGCCTTCGTGGTGTGCGCGAACGACTTGGCTAAGGATTTCACCGTCGATCTCGGGACGGCCGTCACCCACGGTGCCCGACGGACGGTATCACAGGTCCATGCCTTCTTTCAGGCCGGCGGCGGCCAGCTCGATGTCGTGGCGGTCGGGGGAATCAACGGTGGCCGTGACGCTTACATTGCACATTTGACCGGCGCCAAGGCGGTGCAGGTTGGCTCGGCTTTAATCAAGGAAGGCGCAGGCGCACTTGGCCGCATCGATCGTGAACTCGACAATCTGCTGGGCGAGAACGGCAAAAGTTCTGTGAGCGAAATTATAGGAGCCCTCCGTTTTCTGGATTGATGTGGTGCTCATCCTGGCTTAGTCCGGGCCAAAGGTAACGCGAGCTGTGACCGGAAAATCAGTGAGGCGAAGCCTGCACGACGACGGAGAGAAGCACTCGGGGGTCAACGACCATTGTTGATGAATGGAACATGCAGGCTGGCATGTCCCTTGCCCTCTACAGTTACGGCGTTGATGCAACCTGATAGGAGCGCATTGTTATGAAACAGCTCGCGATCATCTCTCAAGCGGAGAACGACATCGAGCGCAAATTGAGCGACTGCGTTGAACATCTCGAGAATACAGGAGTTTTGGTCTACGCAACTCATCGTGGGCGAGGCTATGCTGTCATTTGGGCTGATGACTACTTGCTCTATCGAGCTACACAACAACTGAGAGATTCCGGTTTCGACGTCGCGCCATTGACGTACAACCGCTCGCCGCAAATCGGGACGCCAGCGCCACCGGCTATTGTCTCGGATCAGAACATGTGTGGGCACGCGTCTTCTCAGACTTCCCCGGACGAACGTGAAAGAGCTATTCAACATGCTAGCAACTCACTCCAGCGATAATATCAAGTGTAAACGAGATAAATTCAGAAGGAACCTCTCGTCAACTCTCTTTTTCTGATTTCTTCTCATTCCATTTACGGTAACAAGCCGATTTGTTTTAAGACGGAGGCCTGATCCCAGTATATACGCTCGGCAGCCATCAGTCCGTCACGGAAGTCGATGAAGACCACGATGTCGATTTCAATGAGCTTGCCGGTTGGCGGAATTCCGGGCAAAAACCAATCCATTTGCTTGTTGTGGTGGAAGCGGAGTTGGGCCTCCTCCGCGATGCCGCGCTCAGTAGTCAGGCGGTTTCGAAGTGTGAGCGTCCAGTCTTCGGGAATTGAAGGGATAAACTCGTCGCGATAGTAACGGCACAGCGCGTTTTTGCCGGTGCCGCCGGACCCAGTCGGCACATGACATACTGAGGCGTCTTCGACCATCGTGGCCAGTGACTCCTCGACATTGCGGTGGCTGAATTCGCCGGCCAGATGCGCGAGCCATAGAGCAACGTTTTCCTCTGCAGTCATCCCGAACTCCTCTGCCCGGCCGATTTCATTGCTGCCCATGATTACAACTACGTCAGCAGGTTGTCACGAAGGAGCTGCAAGGTCGAAGTTGCGCTCCTTTCACGAAAACGCTCAAGTCGCACGTGCCAAAACCAGGAACCGTGCGAGGCAGATTAGCGACGGCCGCGGTTTCGTCTCCACAATACCGCCACAGCACAACATCCTCCAGATTCCATATCTCGAGTCCGTGCCGTAACCATCGTAGGTGTGTAGGCAGGGTTCCAAACCAGATCGCATCTCATTTGATGCCAAGGTCGCGCATCACACCTCAGAGCAATCTTAACATCAGTCAAAATGGCCTGGAAAAATAGCGGTACCAGCGTGTTTCTCTCCCCCGTGAAGTAGTCCTAGCAGAGTGCTGCTAACTGGTATTGCCACGATTTTTAGTATCCGGCTTCCTTAGCACACCCATGGAGAGCGTGTCTGGTAGTACATTGGGCGAATCCAGCGCCGCCCCGGTTTGTCCCCGGCCGTCTGGCCGGCAAAGCCGGAAGGG
>Ga0306922_10004490_pt1 | contig 13211 bp, 20 predicted proteins | sample sta12Cox44000082_FD_203758 | JGI IMG/M metagenome (GOLD analysis project Ga0306922, IMG submission 203758) | Lab enrichment of tropical soil microbial communities from Luquillo Experimental Forest, Puerto Rico - statoxic.12C.oxic.44.000.082 (v2)... | ecosystem: Environmental > Terrestrial >... | reverse complement strand
GCCGTCGCCAAAGGGCCCGGTCAACGCCGGGTACATCCACATGAGCGTCCCGTATGCGGCCGGCGCGCTGTACTCAACGACCGAAGATCTGCTGCGTTGGGAGCAGGGGGTGTTTGGCGGCAAGATCCTGTCGCCGGTGTCTCTCGCGAAGATGACGGCGCCATTCAAGAATGACTACGCCCTTGGCGTTGTCGTGCGGACGAGGTGCTCCAGCGGAAGTAGGGGCGATGGGCGACATCATCGATGAGCGAGCCCGCGGGGCGATCGGCGACCGGCGCGCATTCCAGAAACCCGGCCTGGAAACGCTGAGGCGATACGTTCGAGGAGATCTGCCCGCTCCCCCCATTTCGAGGCTCGCCGGGATGCGGCCCACCGAGGCTGGGCTCGGCAAGGCCACATTCACGATGCCAGTCACCCGGTGGTTGGAGGATGGCTTCGGTCTGTATTGGGGCGGGGTGTACGCGCTGTTCGCCGACGCGCCTCTGGCATCGGCGGTCTGGACGACGCTTCCCGCCGGGAAGGCAGTCGCGACATCCGAGCTCAGTCTGTCATTCGTGAGACCGATGAGCAGAAAGACAGCGAATATGATCGGTCGAGCCGAGACGGTCCATTCAGGAAGTCAGGTAGGCCTGTCGATGATCCAGATCACCGATCAGGACGGCCGCTTGCTGGCGTTCGGCAGCACGCGGTGTCTCATCGCCGACGTCCCTGTCGATGTCGGCGCGGAATACGCGCCACCCCGCCTCGGGCCGACTGACTCCGCCGACCCTTATCTGCGACCGCCGCCCGACGGTGACTACTTCAACCTCGATCAGGTCATGAACGGAACGCCGATCGATTTGCAACGGCGAACGATTGCTGGAGAGAAGATCCTTCCAGTGTGGCGCCTTACCGGCTACCGCACGACCGCCATCGATGACGGCCGCTGCACAGGCAGCCTGCCGAGCTCCCCCTGGTTTTCGAACGGCGGTCCTACAATCTATGGGGGCCTGCTGGCGTGGGCCGCCGAATTCACGATGGGCGCTGCGGTGTATTCCACGCTTGGCCGGGGCGATGTGTTCGCCACTCTGGACATGCATATTCGGTTCACCCGACCGGCCCTGATCGATTCGGGAAACCTTTCCCTGGAGGCGTCGGTCAACCATCGCGGACGGCGTTTGCGAATCAGCTCCTGCAATGTAAATGACGCCGGGGGGAAACGCGTCGCCATGGCGACCTCATCGGCCTTGCTGGTCGAGGGCGGGGTCCGCGAGCTGCGGAATGGCCGGCTCCCCGAGGAGATCCTCGCGGAAGATGGGGGAGCCGAGACTGTCCTCGCCGACCGGGCAAATCCTGATGGCCGACCTCAAGGATCTGAGTAACGCTCGATCGTCCTGATCGGATTCAGTCACCGGTCGGCCTGACCGTCGCGTCTTCGATCATCAAGACGACCGACCGCTCAGGAGCCCTGGTGCAATGCATGACCCCGCGCGGCACGACGAACCCCTGGCCGGGCAGGAGCTCCACGGTGCGACCCTCCAGATCGATCAGGAAACGGCCCGCCACGCAATAGAAGAACTCGTCCTCCTTGACGTGCTTGTGCCAATGGAAGTCGCCCTGGAGCACACCTAATCGAACGACGGAGTCATTCACGCGGCAGAGCGTCTGATTGAACCACGGCTCCTGACAAGCGGCGGCCAACTTCGTCACGTCGATCAGTTCAAGCGGAGGGAACTTTACCTCGGTGTTGATGGAATACGTGGTCGTCATGGCAACCCAATGCTACCTCGTTCTCGCGACCCCTTTGTGACGGCCCGGTTGGCGGCTGTCACGATGGCGATCTTCAGGCAGCCGATGAGGGCCGCGACCGGAACTGCCGGTTGACGCGCCGCGCACCCGAGCGCCGGGCCTCGATTTCGCCAGTGCGAAACCCAGCCATGGGCCCATGATGCGCTCTGCCTGTGGGACGGACATGCGCTGCGCCTCGGCCCTCACGTCCGGCGGCACCCAATCGGGGAACGGCTGACGCCGAGCGCGATGCGCACCGGTCGCTGTGTGCTCGTTCCACGTTTTCGCAAGCTGCCTCTTCGCAAATCGCGACCCCAGCTTCACGAGCGCGGGCCACAGGCGGCGATGCACGAACGTAGTCTTGCCGTCGATCAACTTGCACACCAGAATGTCTCGGCTCTCACACGCGACCTGCGCAGCATGAAAGATCGCGCGCCCCTGCGGATGCCCCCACCAACTGCCGCGGATCCGTTCCCCGGCGACCGCTTCAGCCAGCGACGGGACCGGACCGTGCGCCGCCTGCAGGACGATCCCATGCTCACGAACGAAGTCGACAGCCTCATGCGGACTCAACGTGGTCTGCCTCCGCGTGCTCCCGCGCTCTCGCAAGAGACACGTCCTCGTGACGCCAAGCGTCTGGGTCACATTCCATTGAACGCGGCGGATGTGTTCTATCTGCCGGGTACCATGATGTGGGCCTTCATGGTGCCCGCGTTCATGATCCATGCACCGCCTTGTGAGCGATTGTCGGGCAGCCCGGTTGATTGCGTCGTGGCACCCGGCACCGCGATCGTGATGTGATCTTCCGGTCGCGCGTGTTCCCGATCGGGGCCCACCAGGGCGTACCAGACCGACCCGTACTCGGGCTTGACGCGGGTTCCGTCTTTTTCCATCGCGTTGAGCATCGCCTCCGACTTGCTCCTGTCCCCAAGCGCCTCGGCCTTCAGGTTCTGAGCCTCGCGCTCGATGTTGGTGATGCTGGTGCATTGAACCGAGAACGGCTGCTGCAGAGGAAAGCCCGATCGGTCGTAGCAGACCAGGCGATTTGTACCTTTCCTCAACGTGTCGTACGTGAAGTCGCGCTTCCACTTGATGACGGTCGCCTGGTCTCTCAGACTGGCCGGGGCGGCCATCAGGGCTGTGTCCACATCACCCTGCGACGCGCCCGGCTCCAGCGGCGGTGGCGGCAACGGCGTGCTGCGGCCGCCCTGCCCTTGGGCGAGCAAACCGGTTGTCACCGCGATGACACCCATCACACACAGGACATTGCAGTTCATCCGAAACCTCCCTTTACGATAAACCTGAGGCGGCTCGTGACGGCAGCCGCGAATCCTTGCACATCGAATCGTGTTCCGCAATCAGGTGTTTAGCAGTGGGCTAGCGTTGAGTGTTTCAGCTGCTCAGCTCGTCGCCACCGTGTTATTGTGTGCTCCAGATACCGCTTTCAATTCAGGAGGCTTGGCCATGCGGGTGAGAATTTGCGTCGTCGCGGCGAGTCTCTTCTTCGCGACTCAGTCGTGGGTTCTTCCGGCCTCGGCCGCCCAGTCGGCAGCGCCATCGGGTCAGGCGGACAAGAGTGCCGCCGACAAGGCCGCCGACAAGACCAAGGATGCCGGAAAGGCCACGGCCAAGGGTGCCAAGGCAGCTGGCAAGGCCACCGCCAAAGGGACCGAAAAGGCCGCGAAGTCAACGGCCAGCGAGACTCAAAAGGTCGCCAAGTCCACGACGACAGGTGCGAAGAAGGCGGGCGCCGCGACAGCTCAGGGAACCGAGACAGCAGCCAAAGCTACGACCAAAACGGCCAAGAAGGCGGGCGCAGCCACGGCCAAGGGGACCAAGAAAGCGGGAGAGGCAACCGCCGAAGGGGCAGAGAAAGTCGGCAAGGCCACGACGAAAGGGGGCAAGAGCCTCGAGAAAGACGTCACGGGCAAGGGTAAGGACGACAAGAACAGCGGGAAGGATCAGTCGAAGAAGAATCCTTCACAGTAGTAGTCTCGGCGAACGCGCCAGCGGTGGGCCAGTCACCGCAGAGCGTCGCGTACGGGAGTCATCGGGCCGCTGAGGGTTGGCTGTGCGCCCGCCCGGGTCCCGATACCGCGACGCCGGGCCTTGCGCCGGTGTGGTTCCCCCGGTCGATCACCAGCACGCCGTTGACGACGACATACGGCACGCCTCTCGCGTACGACTTGGGTTTCTCGAACGAGTTGGTTTCGCCGACCGTGGCTGGATCGAACACCACCACGTCTGCCGCAAATCCTTCGCGAATCTGACCGCGATCCCGGAGCCCAAGAATCTGAGCCGGCAGAGCGGTCATCTTGCGAATGGCGTCCTCCAGCGTCAGCACTTGCTGATCGCGAACGTAGTAGCCAAGGACGCGCACGTTGGTGCTGTAGTTGCGTGGGTGGGGCACGCCTGGCGCGTCGAGATTGATCGCCGAACCGTCGCTGGCAATTGCGACCCACGGCTGCTTCATGACCAGCCGCACGTCGTCTTCGGACATCGTGTGGAACATGCCGCTTATCCGGCCGCCATCTTCGGCCATGAGCGCGAGACATGTGTCTGCGGGATCAGCGTCCCCGCGCAGCTTCGCGATCTCGGAAATCCGCATCCCCTCGTACCGGCGCGTGTGCTCGCTGGCGGCTCTGCCCATCACGATCCCTTCCCACCAGCCGTGCTCCTTCGCCCACGTGTTAAAGTCCTTGTCCTTCTTGATTCGTTCGCGAATGGCGGGATCTTTCAGACGCTCGGCGAACTTCGCCGGGCCGCCTTCGCGCGCCCAAACGGGAAAGAACGCACTCCAGCCGTGATTCATCGCGGTGTACGGATACTGATTCGCCGTGATGTCGAGGCCGGATGCTCGCGCGGCTTCGATCATCTTGACGTACCTGCCGACAGTGCCCCAGTTCTCCTTTGCGCGGATTTTGAGGTGGAAGACGTGGACGGGGATACCCGCCTCTCTGGCCACGCGAATCGCAAACTGCAGCTCCTTCTCCTGCTCGAACCCTTCGCTGCCGATGTGAGACGCATAGTTGCCGCCGTAGGAGGCGGCGATTTTTGCCAGCTCGATGATCTCGTCCGGATGGTCGGGGCCACCGCTTTCGTAGCGCGTGACGAGGCCCCACGCGCCTTCTTCCATTGAGCGGGCCACCAGCCGCTTCATGCGATCGAGCTCAGCCGCCGTGGCGGCTCGCGACTCGTAGCCCAGCACAACACGACGTACTTGTTCGGCTGCGACATGGGAAATGACGTTGATGGAGATGCCCTGCCGTTCAGCACGCGCGAAGTATTGGCCGAACGTGGTCCAGTCCGGCCTGACCGCGTCGGGAGCGGTTACGTCGTTTGCGCTCTCTTCGTTCAAACCGTCACGTGGGGCGACCGATGTGCCTTCGCCGAGGACGTCGAGCGTCACGCCTTGACGCACCTTACTCTGCGCCGTTCCGTCGGCGAGCAGCGAGAGATCGGAGTGCGTGTGGAGATCGATGAACCCGGGCGCAACAACCATTCCGCGCGCGTCGATGATTCGCGCTGCGGCCGCGTCGGCAATCCGTCCTACTGCTGCGATTCGCCCCCGCTGGATCGCCACGTCGGCGAAGAACCACGGATTATCCGTGCCGTCGACGACGCGCCCTCCGCGAATCAGCAGATCGTAAGGCGCAGGCTGCGCGCGGACCGCGCCGGTGATTGACCAGGCACCGGCAGCAGTCAGCAGAGCCCCGACGAGCGGCAGCAAGCGACGGCGAGTCATATTTCTGGCTCCTTCTGGAAGCAGTCCTGTCATTGTTTGACGAACTTCTGCACGACGCCGCTGAGCTGGGCAATGTAAACGTCGCCGGAATCAGCCACGGCTACGCCGTGCCCTCCCGGGTTGCCAGGCAACTTTCCCAGCGCTGTTCCATCCAGGCTCCGCAGGATTCCACCGGTCCAGATGTGCTGATCTTTCGTCATGGCGAGCCCCGAGACCCCTCCCGTGCCCGTCCATTGACTGAGAAACGTTCCGTTTGAATCAAACACCTCAATCCGTTGGTTGTCACGATCCGTCACGTACACCCGGCCCTGACTGTCGACCACCACATTGTGAGGCAGTCCAAACTCGCCCGGACCCGTTCCCCTCCGGCCCCACTGCAGGAGGTATGTCCCATCGCGAGCGTACTTCACGATTCGTGCGCCACCGTACCCGTCGGTAACGTAGATGTCGCCGTTCGGAGCGAAGGCGACATCGGTCGGCAGATTGAAGTGGTGTGCGTCCCCTCCAGCCACTCCTTTCGTGCCGAGGCGCATCGTCTCTCTTGCCTCCGGATTCAACTTGTAGACGATCTGACCCGGCGCGTCGACGACCCAGATGTTCCCCTGCGGATCCAGACGTACCGAGTGTGCGCCGCACGAAGCACACCCTGCCGCTCCATAGACGGCTGAATAGTGTGACTTGTCGGCGCTCCAATACGCCTCGGAAATGGCCGCGACCTTTCCCTCGCTGAACAACCCATCACCCCACGAGCGGATGAACATTCCGTCGCTCATGAACTCGATGACCGGATGCGCGCCGCGGTGGAGCACCAGAATCCTGCCTGCCGGGCGACGGCCACCGACGCCACCTGGATGAAATTCCAGGCACCCGGGGCACCCGCCGCCATGGTGGGTGACGTCGGCCATTCCACCAGCTTGTAGGCCAGTGTTGGAATCTCGGGATTTGTGTTGCCCCGGCCTGCTTGACCGGCGTCCGCACCCAACCGCATCGCACAGGGCGCGTTAAGAACCAAGCCAACCAGGACAAGCACTGCGACGACGATGGTGGCCGAAGATGACTCGATAGTGATTCGGTGCATAAGAGCGGCCTTCGCCAACGCCACATTTCTACTGCAGCCCGTGCTGCGCAGTCGAGCGGAAAGATTCAATTCGAAGGGCCGTCTCGAGTTTGCCTTTATGGATCCACGGCTGGGCGGCCGTGGCGATACGCGGAGCCCGTCGGCGATCACTTGCCCGCCGGATAGGTGTCGCTATGCTCTCGCCTGACTCTGGCGCCGAGTGAAGGCGACGGCGCCGGAGGTGTCGCCGAAAACGCCGACGCTGGACCACGGTGGATCGGCAGATGGTCGTAAGCCAGCGTTACACTAGGCGTTGACCTCAATGTGCGCCCGTAGCTCAGTTGGATAGAGCACCGGCCTTCTAAGCCAGTCGCGACCTTCACCCACCGACATCAAACAAGTTTTTCTGGTGCGAATTGTGCGGCCGCATCTCCGATCGATGCGAGTCGTTGCGCCGTGTCCGGCCTTCTGTGGCAAAGCGTGGCAAAGACTCAGCAGAAGCGGCCCGCCGCTCCGAGTCATAGCGGATTGCCGGCGAACCAATTGGGGCCGGGCTGCCGCCGGAAGGCGGGATGAAGGAGTGAAGAATGCGCTTTCGATATGCCGTGAGCTACGAATCAGACACGTCCCCTATCGAGACTCTTCGGGGTGAACTTGACGCGCGGGATGCGCGCCAGGCTGCGCTCCGAGGTGGCCGTGAGGCGTTTAAACACTGGCCGAAGGGTCGACATTTCCGTTCGGTGGTCGTCGTCATCGAACGGCTGGACGCTGCAGAAGCGACGAACGCCGCGGATGTTGCCGCGTACACACTTGCGTTCCATCTTGAACTTCTTGAACATTTAACGCCTGGCTCACGGTGGCAAACGTCCCGGTTCTGGTCCCAAAAAAGGGGCCATCTATAAGAAGACGCTCGAGAAGCAGGAATACGAGCGCCAGTTGCGGGCTCGTATCGCGCACGACGTCGACAAGTTCTACAACGCCCTCAAGCAGGCCGCGACCGGTGTGACGCACCTGATGGCCAAAGACAAAGACGGCACATGGAAAGAGGTCACGGATCCGGCGGTGATGGCTCGGTGTCTGAACAGCGGTGAGTCGTTTTACCGCCTGACGGCTCGCAATCCGGATGTGCGCGCCCTGGTGAACCTTTTCGACCGCCTCTGTGGTTCGGCGACGCAACAGAGTCAGGTGCAAGTGGAAAGCCGCGTGACGCTGAAAGAACTGATTATGGGCTCCTCGAGGAGAAAGACCGGTGAGGCGCGACCGAGCGAGGCCTTGACGTGCTAGCGGTCCTCCTCGTGCTGCGTATTGCCCGGCATGTCGCCGGTACGTCGATGGTAGTGCGCACCGGCAGCCGGGTCGACAACTATGTGGCCGTGGAGTTTCCCGACCGGCCGCTGATTCACTCACCCGGCCGGCGGCGGGCATCACCCGTCGTGATTCGGTTGCGAGTAAGAAAAGAGTCAACAGCCGGGGCGACCCGTGTGTATTTTTCAATAACTTACGCTGTCATTTTGCGGTACCGCTGATGCTTACCGTCACGTGACCCACTCTGTCCACGTGGTCCGTACCGTCGTTGCTTCCGCAATCCGTCTCGGGGACCGGGGGAGTGGAAGCACGTTTCAGGGAGCTGCCGATTCCGCACGCCGACTATGGCGCGCTGCCAGGCAACGATCTGCGCTGTGCGGACTTCAATAGCGGCAACCCGTGTTCGCCGGTCAAGGGCCTACGATCACTGAGATCTCATGGAACTCGACACGCCGGTGAGGTTCAACTGCTCGATTACGTCAGAGCAGACGTACGAGAACGGAACGCCGATCGTGATTCCGTTTCCATAACGCGCTCGGATAAGGGTCAACGAACGTCTCGACGTTGAAGGCGGCAAGAACCGTGCTCTCTGGCCGCCATGCCGTTTCAATAGGCGTCGATCAGGAGTCGCGTTGTTCACTGACGGATGAAAGGAGGTCAAGATGCGCAGAGTTCTCCTGTTTGCAGTGGTCTACCTCGCCGCGGTTACCTCGAGCGCGCTGGCGCAGCCCCGCGCTCTGGGGCACGATGTCCGATGGGATCTTGTGCAGATCGCCCAAGGCGTGGTCTTGCCGGGGGGCACAGATGCGGGCCGAGACGCGGGAACCGGAGACACCATTCTCCTGACCGGCTCCGGGGACGCCGAGCCGGCGGAAGGGAATACCGCGGGCGGCGGGACCTTTGTCCACCGGCACGCCAACGGGACGGAAGTCGCGCACGGGGTCTACGTCGTGACGGGGTTTCTAAGCTGGGACCCCGCGGGCGGCACGCTGGAGGGAACCGGGCTCACCGACGGCGTCGGCCGGATCGAGGAGGAGAGCTCCGGTATCCTGACGCTGGTCGTGCGGCTGTTTCCCTCGGGTGGGGGGCACGCGGATGCCGTCCTGGGTGTGAATTGCAATCTGCCTGGAGCGACCGAGAGCATCACCGAAGGCATCACACTCGCGGTCGGCAACCTGCGTTTCGTTCAGAACGGCGGCGCTACGCTGTTGCATGTCCAGAAATAAGCGCGGAGCCTGGATTGGGCGCTGCCAGATCATGGCGTGCAGGGCCCTCTCGGGCTTCAGGTTGCCATTCCTAGAGTGAGCCGAAGCGGCTCCACACCGTCTTGGCGGACGTCACCAGGCCGAGTCAACCGACCCAGCGGGGCGCGCTCTGAAGCCCGTGCGCCGCTGAGTGTTGTAGTGCAGGTTTCTACGTGATGTCGCGTGATCAGGTGAAGTGAGCGCGGTCGCAGCGGTGATGCGGTGTTCTGGAATCGTGAGTGGCTATGTTGACAGGCATCCGATAGGAGAAGCGTCATGCCAAGCAGATCAAGATTGATCCCAAGAGTCGGCCTCGTGTCGTTCGTTGCCTTGCTGGCGATGACCATCACATCACCAGTTGTGCACGGTCAAGCCCAACATGTCGGCTGGGACATTATCAAGCTCTCCCTGCCGGGCTCAACAGTGAACGCTGGGGGCGTGGCATCGGCGAAGGACAACCTCGGCGACACGATTACGCTCACGGGCTCTGGAACATTCGTCGCACCAGCCGGCGGCGGCGGTACGTCGAGCGCGGTAACGGGGGGCGGCAGGTGGACCGTCTGCAACGCTGCCGGGACTGTATGCTCAGGCGGCAATTATGAAGTGACAGGCTTAGTGCGCTGGGAGGAGGCACCCGGAACGTTTCCTGGCACCGCCGATAATATCAGCAGTCCGGCCGACTTCCGCGCTGGGCTCGCCGTGCTCCGCATTCAATACAACGATGGGGCCCATGGCATCCTCGTCGTCAGCTGCCACGGCGCCGGTACACCGGACTCAGTCTTCGAGGGCATCACCGCGTCGAAAGACTTCACCGACTTCTGGAATCGCGTGGCACCGTCAGGTACGCCCAGCGGTCCGAACGCCAACCGGACGTCATTCCACGTCGTGAAGTAAAGCGTGGACCATTCCCCAAAACGATCTCGCGTTGCTGGATAGGGGCCAGGAGGAGCCATGAATCTGAATCCCAGAACGGCCCGTGCTGTATCGATCGGTCTGTTGGTCTGTGGCATGTGTGCGATCGGGCAAGCGTCCGGGCCAAGCGTCGTGGGTGGGGGTCTGGTCAGTGGACCGCTGGGGCTCACCTCCACAGTCGGATTTGGCGCGACAGAAGCTGGAGGGAGCTTCCAGTGTGTGATGGCCGGACGGTCGGGCGGATTTCCTTTCGGCCCGTGGAGCGAGGTCTTGCAGATGGAGGTTCACGGCAACATCACGCCAGGCTCGTTGACGATTAACGCGAACGGGAGTGCGACATTTAGCGGGAAGGCGCACGTTCAAGTCGTCGGGCGGGATTCAACTGGGAAAATCCTGACAGCCGTTTTCAATGATGTCGATTACAACACGACCCATACGGCCGGCGGCGCCGGCGTTGCGACGCACCAACTCAACGTTGTGGGCCTTGGTCTCTTTTTCCCTACGGCTGTGCTCGAGAGTGGCCATATAACAATCACCTTTTGAGCGCCTGACAACACGGGCTCCTGATGGTAAGGCTCGGAATCGGTCGTGCGTAGTAATGCTCGAAATCCAGGCGAACGTAGCGATCGAGCCACAGGGGGTCGTGGCCAAATGACTACTGAAGCGCTCAGCCTACGTGACGGCGGTGGGGCGAAGGTAAGCAAAGGGACGAAGTCTACCGGTCGGCCGAATTCTAAAGAAGGGACTCTATGGGGAGACGAGCGCCACGCCGAGCGACTGGAGATCCTCGAGCAGCGTCCGGAGTGCTCTACCATCTGTGAATGACGGCAGAACGTCGTGCGCTCGCTCAGCGCGGTCGACGCCTCGAGTACTTCACGATTGGCTGGAACACCCTCGAAGGCATCATCGCGGTACTCGCCGGGGCCATGGCCGGGAGCATTTCACTGCTTGGTTTCGGCGTCGACAGTTTCATTGAAGTGAGTTCAGGCGCGGCCCTGCTGTGGCGGATGGCGGTCGATGCGGACGAGCAGCAGCGCCAGCGGCGAGAACGGCTCACGCTCAGACTCGTCGGCGTGAGTTTTCTGTTGCTATCCGGGTACGTCTGCTTTGAGGCGATTGGTGATTTGTTCAGTCGCTCCGCACCAGCATCGAGTCGCATTGGTATCGCGTTGGCGTGTGTCTCACTGGTTGTCATACCGCTGTTGTCGCGAGCGAAGCGGCAAGTGGGCCGGGCACTGGGAAGCGCTGCGATGCAAGCAGATGCCACACAGACGGCATTTTGCAGTTGGCTATCGGGTATCCTCCTTGGCGGGCTGCTGCTCAATTCGGCATTCGGCTTGTGGTGGGCGGATCCGGTCGCCGCCCTCGCGATGACACCGATCATCGCGAAAGAAGGGATCCAAGGACTTCGCGGCGATCCGTGCTGTGACTAGCGTGGGCTGTCCGGCGGCGGCGTGGTCGTGAGTCGAGAGGGCGCGTGAAACTGTCGCAGATGTTCATACCGTATCGGCAGATCACGTCTCAGTTGATGGACGACAGGTAGATACGTCAGGCATCATTCAGAGCGGACCTAGACAAGTCGTGAGCGTCCTGCTGCGCCGGGCAGCGTTGGGGCATGTCGCTTCCGTAGCTCGATGCAATCGTGGAGTCTCGAATTCCTGCGAGCCCGCCCGTGTTCGGCGTATCCTTGACAAGCAAGAACCCCGTGACAAGCAACAAATCGACTGAGATACCAGATAACGCCAACGAAGCGGCCCGACGAGCCGCTGAGGACTCGAGGGACGTCGCTGAAGAAACGAGGCTCAGCGCTGAGCGGCTTCGGAGTCAGGCTGAAGAAGACCGCCAGCTGGCCGAAGATGGCCGAATCAGCCGCGAAGCGAGTCGAGACATCGGGGAACAAGAACGGCTCTTACACGAACGCGCGCGACAGGACAACGAAGATCTGCGGGAAGTCGCTGAACAGGTACGCGCTGCTGCTGAAGACGCTCGTCAAGCCGCGGAGACGGCGCGGGTGGTTGCCGATGAAGCGCGCAGGGTGGCCGAGCTCGCGCGCGAGACGCAGGCTGACTTGAAGGCGTTGCTCACCCAGGTGCTGGCGGAACTGCGCCAGCGCGGCACACCGATCGCTTGACCCGGTTCGATGATTCAGCAAGCGTTGCTCACCAAGGCGACGCGATGAAGGGGCTCTGGCTGGAATCAATCCCTCCGGAACATCGACAGATGGCTGTCGAGGCCCTTGACACGGACAACTGGTGCAGGTTTTTGCACAGCGCGTCATCAAATAGGGACGTCCTCGAACTCGTGGCTTTCAACGGCGATGCGTCGCGCGAGCGCGGCGTCTACGAGGCAGTGCTCCTGTACGCGTTTATGGCCACGAGCCTGAACAACCGTTCGTGGTCGACAGCCGAATTAGTAGACATGTTCAGGCGTGCGGATCCCATCAAACTGCGCGCCGCCGGAGATCCATTACCAGGGGCGGGGCCGTTCACGGTGTATCGCGGTGTGGCGGGTCGTGGTCCCGCCGTTGGATGGTTTTTGGGCCAAGAGGTCCTAAGTGCTTCTGGTGAGGTTGATGGTCCCCGAGAGGGGCACGCATTGGGCCGATGCAGGGAATGTGAACGTTCCCGTCATTTGATTGCCACCGACCGTAACCGTCGCGCTAAAGGAGCAGCTCACACCATTCGGCACAGGCGCGGTCGGTGAGAACATGGTTGTCACAGTGGACCCAGCCACGCTTCCGGTCAGCGTGCCAGTCTTGCCGTTCAATGAGTTCGATTGCACGGCACTCGAGGTGTAGGTTCCCGAGAGCGTAGAACCCGATTGCGTGATAGATGCCGAGAAATTGGCTGTGCCAACGAGCGCATCATTTGTGGTTCCGACCCATGTGCCGGTCAATAAGGGTGCGGACGGGGCCATCGATGAGCTGTGACAGCCAGCCCACAGAACCGCGAGAAGCGGCAACATGCGCGGCGTACCTTTCAAAAGCATCCTCGATTATGTAGTCATCGCGCCGAGCCTTTGCAACTCGGCGACGGCTGGCGTGTCGAAAACAAGTGTGCTGGTTATCCAGTTGACGCAGGTAACCCCTATATGTAGTGTGGGGGGCCGTGGAGGATTATCCGCGGACCCTGGTGGAGTTCGAAGCACGGTTTGCGACGGACGAAGCATGCCGCGCGTACCT
>Ga0306922_10004487_pt1 | contig 13219 bp, 11 predicted proteins | sample sta12Cox44000082_FD_203758 | JGI IMG/M metagenome (GOLD analysis project Ga0306922, IMG submission 203758) | Lab enrichment of tropical soil microbial communities from Luquillo Experimental Forest, Puerto Rico - statoxic.12C.oxic.44.000.082 (v2)... | ecosystem: Environmental > Terrestrial >... | reverse complement strand
CAGCCACGGTAAAATCAGTGTAAATCGGATCGAGTCCTTGGATCGTGACGAGCGGCGCAGTCGAGGGCCCAACCAGATTGCCAACGTCAACATTTCGCAGACCTACTCGTCCGTTGATGGGCGATTTTATGTAGCACCAATCGAGATTCACCTGGGCAGCTTCGGTCGCGGCCTGAGACTTCTGCGCGTTCGCCACAGCCGTGTCGTAGTCCTGTTGCGATATGACCTTTCTCGCGCGCAGGTCCTCTTGTCGTTTCAGCGTCACCTGGTCGAGAGCGGCCTGCGCTTTCGCCTGGTCGAGAACGGCCTGATACGGGCGCGGGTCAATTGTAAAAAGTGGATCGCCTTTCTTCACGTCCGAACCGTCCTGGAAATTTCGTGAGAGGATTACGCCGCTCACCTGCGCCTGCACCAGCACGGTCTCGTACGCGGCACATGTGCCGATCTCATCCAGGTAAAGCGGCACATCTTTTGTGATCGCTTTCGCTACAGTCACGGGGCGCGCCGGCGGCTGAGCTGCTTTGGTTTCGGCGGCCCTGTGTTGAAGGATGCGGTAAGTGACAAACCCTGCCAGGATAATAAAAAGTAAGTATGCCCACTTGGGAACTCTGTGACTGGCAGGACTGGGGCGTTTCATTTGTGCACTTGTCGAGCGTTTGGCAACATCGCGATGCAATGTCTGAACATCGCCCGTCTCTGTGTTAAGTTTCATTTCGACCCCCACGAAACACTCTCTTTCTTGGAATCGAATGTCCCTGTTTGGTTTGGCCGTTACGCCGGACGAAAACGCGAGACACAGTCTGGCGCGTGGTAGCCTGGCGACAGTCGCTTTTCTCCGCCCGCCGCCGAATGCGCCCCAATACCTGGATGCACGTTTGAAGATCGCCGCTCGCAACGCCGGCCAGTAATTCATGGCGCAGTTTCGCTGCGGTTGCATTGATCTCTGCGATCACGCGCTGGGCACGCCGGCCCAGCAACACCATTTTGCAACGACGATCGTGCGGCGAGCTCCTTCGCGTTATCCACGAATCCTGCTCCAATCGATGTAACAAATTCACGACCGTTGGCTCCTCCACACCCAGGCGCTCAGCAATCTCAGCCTGTGTGAGTGCGTCCCCTGCCAGCGACAAATGCATTAGCGTGCGCCATTTCGCCTGGCTCAGACCCATGGGCTTGAGACGTTCATCCAGCTTTTGCCGCCATGCACGCGCGGTACCGTGGAGCAATTGGCCAAATGTCTCGTCATCGGACATAGTGCAGATCAATTGGTTAGCATACTAACCAATTCTGCTTTTCGAGTCTGTCAATCTTCGTTCGTACCCACCCTGAAAGAAAACCCCTGCGCGCCTCAAGCGGGCGCTAAGATTCAATACTGCATCTTCGATCTCTCACTCGCGTCGCAAGGCTGCTTTGTTTCATTAAGCAGCTGCCACTGCCACCACAAAAACAGCGCCGCGCAAAAACAAAGAGTCAAACAAGGTTGGATCGCGTGGACGAGGTAAACATTCTTTTTGATTGGGAACCAGGAATTGAGAATGTGCGCGCTGACGAACCCGATATAGGTCATCGTGCTGACAACTCGCAACGCCCATTGAGAAACGTCAGACCAGCCGGCAATCAGCAAATACGCGGACGGAACAGCGATCAGCACGTAAGTGGCGGCTTCGGTCGCCGGGCCGAAAAGCAACATCCACACAATTGCCAGAGACATGGCACCTAAAAGCAGAGTCGCCCGTGGCCAATGCCGAATAGTTCCCAGAAAGCAAATCGCAGCGGCGACGCTCCCGGCAGTCACTTCCGCAATCGTCCACCACATTGTGGAGATGGGGATTCCCAGCAGCCGCAGCAGGAGATAAAAGTCACGCCATCTCCCGTAATACTCATGCGCTCGACGGCGATCGGACGCGAGGTTCACCAGCCAATCGCTGTACTGCTGCAATGTGTAAGACGGCCTCTGAAGAAAGAGCGAAACAACGAACAGGCCGATCAGCACCAAAAGGATTCGAAAAATCAGTTTCTTCGGGAAAACAACTGCCAGCAGCAAGGCAAACGCGATCGGGTATATTTTCCAATAAACCGCGAACGCGGCGCAAAAAGCGCACATGAACCAGCGAGATTGCGATGCGGCCGCAGCAGCAGCCAGAAAAAGCACTATGATGATGATATTTGCCTGCCCGTTATTCAAACTACTCAACGTTAACGGCACAATAAGTAGAAAAAGCCACGCAAATTCCTTTTTTGAGAAGTCGAACAGCGTTCTCGCGTTAAACCAGAGCGCCAGCGGCAGTGCGAAACCGAGCAGCAACCTCCATAACACTTCCGCTACGTTCTCGGAGATAAGTGCAAATGGGGAAAAAAACGCGGCAACCAGCGGGCTGTATAGAAATATCCCCGGAGCCGCATAAATCTGTCCCTGGTGAATCCAAGCTGCACCGGCATCCCGATATGTCGGAAAAACCGAATGCCAGCCAGGGTGTGTATAGATCCGAATGCAGACGATTGCTACGGAAAGAAACCAGAACCCCAACGTCGCAGGAAACAATCTCGACTTGCTCACCGTCACCAAATAAAAGCAATCGGGCTCGGTTGCGAGAAGCAAACAGTTTTAGAGCTGCCGTGATCTCCCTTCACGGCCCAACCTCAAAGAGAATCATCTCGCGCTTGGTATAATCAGTCGCGCGGGCGATCGGATGCGCTTTTCGCGGCGCCCACTTTTGCGTTGACGCTGCCTCCGCTTCATTATCGGCGCGGACGAGGAAATAGTGTGTGTCCGGGGGCAGGTCGGCAACGCTGCTCACATACTCGAGCGGCGCTTTGATATAAAAAAGCACGGGCACATAGCGTGGATTAACCGAGTAAACTTTCTCGTCTCCGGGCAACGCGGCGTTAATTATAGCAGCGGCCCTTGTTACCTTCTGCCTGCTCCGCAGAGCAAGCGCGGTGAGCGGGTAACCGATTCCGCCAATCACGAGGCCAAGTCCGACGAAAGCAGTCACGACTCTGGCAAACGGCCCCTCGCTGCCGGGGCGTAATTGGCCAGGCCAATGCAGCGCGCCATCGGCATAGCCCATCGCCAAAAGCCACGACGCCGGGACCAAGTATGGCATGCTGTAACGGGCGACCCCTCCAGGCACGAGGTTTACAACAAGAAAGGGCAGCGTAGTCCCCCAAACGAGCGCATGAGCAAGTTGCCGCTGGTTGTGATCGTGAAATTTTGAAAATCGGAGCAACGGCAACAGAATAAGCCACGGCAGGAAATATATGAGACTGCGTGGGATATTCAGGGTCCAGTTCACAAATTTGAACTCAGTACCTTGCAGCCGATCAGTGAATTGAATCGACCAATTGTGTATCGCCGCGGGAATCGTCATCATCCTGACAAACGGGACGGCCCACGCGGCAGAAATGCCGAGCATGATTACGAGCGCGACGAAATGCGCGGGGTGAAAGAGTAGTCGCCAATTCTTGTTCTTCCATAGGACAGCCAGCACGATCGCATAGAAAAATAAAAGAAGCGTGGGACCCTTCGCGAGCATGCCAAGCCCGAGAAAAATCGAGGCTGGAACCCAAATGAGCCATGCGGACTTGTTTTGAGTCCAACAGCTTAACCAGCAAATGATGGCAAGCCCGCAGAGAGAAACGTAGAGCCCCTCGATCTCGATCAGGCGGCCCTTTTCAATCATGCCGATATTCGTCAACCAGATCAGCGCAGCGATCATCGATCCCTTGGGGCCGAGACTTGCGCGGGCGACGGTCGCAAACGCAACCGCCACCGCGAGCACAGCAAGCGCAGAAGGCAAGCGGGCCGTCCATTCATTTCGCAAGCCAAAAATTTTAAACGACAGCGCCACCAGCCAGTTCACTAGGGGCGGCTTTCGGAAATACGGATTGCTGCCCACTTGCGGCACAACATAATCGCCGGTCTTTAGCATCTCGATGGCCGGCAAAATCCGGCGACCTTCTTCTCCCTTGATGGCCAGTGAACCAAGCGCTGGAAGATAAACCACCGCCCACACCAGGAGCACAATCGCCAAAGCCTGGAACCGCGAATTCATCGGATGCTGGATGTTGGACATTGCGAGTTTGACGTCAAATTAAACCGCGGCGCAGCTTGACGAGCGGGCTTCACAAAGTTACCCTGAGTGTCTAGTCCGCGCGCTGATCGGAGTGGGAACTGACGTCCCACTCTTTTTAGTCTGCGGGCTGCATGTTTTTATGAACGCGGAATTTATGGCCATGCTCGACTACCTGGAGCGGGAGCGCGGAATTAAGCGCGATATCCTGCTCGAGGCGGTTTCGAACGCGCTGCTCTCGGCTTCCAAAAAGAGCGTCGGCGCGTCGCGCGATCTGCGCATCGATATTAATCCCAAGAGCGGCGAAATCCGGGCGCTGGCCAACCTGCTGGTAGTCGAGGGTGTGACAAACCCGCAGGACGAGATCGAGCTTTCGAAAGCGCGAAAGATCAAACCGGACGCGAACGTTGGTGACGCTGTGGAAGTAGAAGTCACACCGAAGAATTTTGGGCGAATCGCGGCGCAGACGGCAAAACAAGCCATGATGCAGCGGATTCGCCAGGCCGAGAAAGAAATGATTTACGAGGAGTTTAAGGATCGCGCCGGCGAGATTGTGAGTGGGACCGTGCGGCGCTTCGATCGCTCCGATGTCATTCTCGACCTTGGAAAATTTGAAGCCATCATGCCGCAAAGAGAGCGAGTCGTGGTGGAAGATTACAATGTGGGCGACCGTCTGCGCGCGTATGTGGTCGCGGTCGAGAACGGCGCTCGCGGTCCCGAGATCATCGTCTCGCGCAGCCATCCCAATTTTGTGCGCCGGCTTTTCGAGCTCGAAGTGAGCGAAATCGCCGATGGCACGGTGGAGATTCGCGGCATTGCGCGAGAAGCCGGTTATCGCACCAAGATCGCGGTCTGGAGCGCGAATGAGAAAGTGGACCCAGTAGGCGCATGTGTCGGCATGCGCGGCTCGCGGGTGAAAAACATCGTGCGCGAGCTCAATAACGAAAAGGTCGATATCATTCGCTGGAGCTCGGATCCGAAGGAATACATTCTGGAAGCGCTCAAGCCGGCAAAAGTGAAAAACCTGGTTTTCGATACGGAGAAAAAGAGTGTTCAAATTTCTGTCGATGAAGATCAGCTTTCGCTAGCGATTGGGAAAAAGGGACAAAACGCGCGATTGACCTCGCGATTGACCGGTTGGGAAATCAATATCGGTAAGGATACGTCGGCGACAACCGTGGTGGAACAAAAGGTTGCGCAGGCTGCGCAGACACTTGCCAGCGCACTCCCTGTCACCAAAGAGCAGGCGCTCACCCTGGTAAAATCTGGCTTTACCAATTTAGAAGGATTACGCGATGCGGACGTGCAGGATTTGGTAGATATTCTCGCAGTCGATGAGATAAAGGCGCGAGAGATTTACGAGGCAGTGCATCGGCAGGAACTCGTGCAATAACGTGGCTCTGCTTTAAGGGCTTGAGCCATGAGCGCAATTTTGAAGGAACAACGATGGCAACGAAGAAGGGCAGCAAAACTGCAACGCGTAAACCGGCCGCAGATACGGCCGAGCGCAAGACCACTGCTCGTCAGCCGGTAGCTACGCCGAAAACAAAGCTTCTAAAAAAAGAACCAAAGCGCGACGCCGCACCAGAGCCTACTAAATCGCGCACGCTTTCGCCAAAGACGGAGCCTCAAATTGCTCCAGCGCGGAGCCACGAACACGAGAGCGTCTCGCTGATCGACAGAAAAAAACCGCGAAAGAAGGTAGAAGATGGCGAGGTAAAACCCAAGCGGGCTGTTTTACCTCCAATCTCGCGCATCCGAGCGTCGCTGGAGGCAACTGTTGCTCCGCCAAAACCTGCCGCACCGGTGGAGGTGCCTGCGCCATCGCCTCCGACTCAAGCGCCGACCGAGGCCGTGACACCTTCTGCTGAGGCAGAAACCGAGCCGCAGAGGATCATCCTTATCAAGCCTCCAATTGTTGTTAAACATTTAGCAGCTGAGCTTGGCTTAAAGCCGCATCAACTCATCGCCGAGTTGATGACGCACAACATTTTCGCCAACATCAACCAGACAATCGAGCCCGACATTGCGGCAAAGATTGCGGACAATCACGGGTTCGTTCTGGAGAAAGAGCGCCGTGAAAAAGGCGCCGGCGTTCACAAGGTGGAACAGCCAGTCGTCGCTCCGCCTCCGCCAGTTATTGAAAAGGCAGAGGAACTCAAGCCGCGCGGTCCCATCATCACGTTCATGGGCCATGTCGATCATGGCAAGACCACGCTGCTGGACGCGATTCGCAAGACGCGCGTCGCGGCTGGCGAAGCAGGCGGAATCACGCAACACATCGGCGCTTATAGCGTCAGTCATAATGGCGCGACACTTACTTTCATTGACACCCCGGGCCACGCCGCCTTCACCGCCATGCGCGCGCGCGGCGCCAATGTGACCGACATCGTCGTGCTGGTTGTCGCGGCCGAAGATGGGATCATGCCGCAAACAATCGAAGCGATTAATCACGCCAAGGCCGCGCCGCACGTGAAGATCATGGTCGCGGTGAACAAAATGGATCTCCCGGGCGCGAATTTAGATCGGGTCAAGAAACAACTTCAGGAGCAAGGTCTGACTCCGGAAGACTGGGGCGGCGAAACCATTATTTGTCCGGTCTCGGCAACAAAAGGCACTGGAATTGATCACTTGCTTGAGATGATCACGCTGCAGGCAGAGGTGATGGAACTCAAGGCCTCGCCCAGCGCCAGAGCTCGCGGCACTGTCATCGAAGCGCAAGTCGAAGCGGGACGCGGTCCCATTGCCACCGTGATCGTACAGATGGGCACATTAAAAATCGGCGACCCGTTTATCTGCGGCGATTACAACGGCAAAGTAAAATCCCTTCTCAACGATCGCGGCCAACCGGTCAAGCAAGCCGGGCCTTCGACGCCGGTGAAAGTGCTTGGCTTTACCGGCCTGCCTAATGCGGGGGATGAATTCCTCGTCATGGAATCAGAGCGTGCGGCGAAACAATTGAGCGACGAACGGCTCGAGGCAAAGCGTGCGAGCAAGTTGTTCGTTCCGCAACGCGCTACGCTGGAAAGTCTCCTCGAAACTGCCGAGGGCAGAAAAGTTCTGCGCATCGTTTTGAAATGCGATACGCAAGGCTCGCTCGAAGCGCTGGTCGGCGCATTGAAACAGATCGAAAGCAAAAAGGTCGATCTGGAAATTATTCACTCCGCCGTGGGACCGATTTCCGAATCGGACATTTTGCTGGCAAGCGCATCGGACGCGGTGATAGTCGGTTTCAACGTAAAGGTCGAGACGATGGCGGTGCCGGCTGCGAAACGCGAAGGCGTGCAGATCAAGCTTTACAGCATCATTTACGAACTGCTCGATCAGATCAAAGACGCCATGGCCGGGCTGCTTGAACCCGAGCTTCGCGAAACAGTCATCGGCCACGCAGAGGTCAAGCAGATCTTCCAACTGAGCAAGGGCGTCGTCGCCGGTTGTTTGGTCACCGATGGCCGTATCGCCCGCGCTGCGCGCGCCCGCACCTTGCGAAAGCGCCAGCCAGTTTACGACGGCGGAATCTCGACGCTGCGCCGTTTCCAGGACGACGTGAAGGAAGTGCGTTCCGGCCTGGAATGCGGGATCAAGCTGGGCGACTTCAGCGAGTATCAGGTAGGCGACGTCATCGAGTGCTATCAACTCGAACAAATTGCGCAGAAATTGTGATCGGAAAGTTCCAAAGTTAAAAAGGTTACAAAGTTAAAACGGATTCGAGATGCACGTTCGTAACCTTGTAACTTTTTAACCTTTTAACTTTTTAACTCCGGCTCTGCCATGAAACATCGGCAACTCCGCTTAAACGAACTCGTAAAACGTGAGCTGAGCGCAATCATTGCACGCCAGATAAACTTCGAAGGCGTGCTGGTCAGCATCAATGCTGTCGACGTTACGCCCGACCTGAAGAACGCCCACGTCTTCGTAAGTATTCTTGGCGCGGTAACGGGCGCCAGTGTGATCGATAAACTGGAAGCGCACCGTCCCGCGCTGCAAGCTGAACTGTCTCGCCACGTCGTTTTGAAATACACGCCTCATTTAATTTTTCATATAGACGATTCGATCGAGCGCGGCGCGCGCGTCCTCGAGATTTTGCAGGATCTCGAAAAGCCCCGCGGTGCAGACGAGTGAATGCTGTAGCCACGGCCCTGCGGGCCGTCTATCGTGTAGTTTTTGCAACTGGTTGAGGACCGCCATTCGCCTACGCCGAAAGGCTACGGCGGGATAAACAGTGCGGTGGCTACAAGATGACCGCTTCCACATTTGACGAAATCGGCCGTGTCCTGCGCGAGCATCAGCGCTTCGCCATCTTGAGTCACGTTCGCCCCGATGGCGATGCGCTGGGCAGCCAGCTCGCGCTCGCACTGTCGCTTCAGCAGCTTGGCAAGGACGTTCGCGTTTGGGATGAAGACGGCATGCTCGAGAAATATTCTTTTCTGCCGCGCGCGGAATTGCTGACCAAGCCGCCCTCTACCGCAGAGGACGTCGACGTTGCTATTGCACTCGACACGGCAATTCAAAATCGCCTGGGAAATGCGCTAGCAGCTGTTCGCTCCGCAAAAATCTGGATTAACATCGACCATCATCGCAGTAATCCCGGCTATGGCGACATGGTGATTGTCGATTCAAACGCGCCAGCAACAGGAGAAATTATTTTCAGACTGATTAAAAGCCAGGACCTGCCTCTCAATCATGACATCGCGGAAAATCTTTATGCCGCGATCTCCACCGACACTGGTTCGTTTCAGTATCCGAAAACCAGAGCGCGCACGTTTGAGATAGCTGCGGAGCTCGTGCGCGTTGGCAATCTCGACGTTGGGCAAATAAGCCGGCAATTGTACGAGAGCTATCCGCGACGCCGGATCGAATTGTTGCGCGAACTGCTGCGAACCATGCGTTTCGAGTTCGGCGGCCAAGCGGCAAGCTTTAGCCTCACCTTAAAAACCGCCACAGATCTCGCTGTTCGTCCCGAAGACAACGAAGGATTGATCGATCATCTCCGGGCAATTCGCGGCGTGATCGTCGCCGTCTTTTTTGAAGAACTGCCTGACGGCAAAGTGCGCGTCAGCATGCGTTCGAAAGATGAAGCAGTCGATGTCTGCGCGATTTGCCAGAAATTCGGTGGCGGGGGGCACACACTTGCCGCCGGCGCGCGTGTTCGTGGAAGCCTTGCCGAGGTCGAAGAAAAGGCTCTGGATGAGATTCATGAAGCCCTTAAGCGCAGACCCTGACGGCGTGCTACTGGTCGATAAAGCGGAAGGAATGACTTCGCACGATGTCGTTGCGCTGACGCGGCGAAAACTCGCCACGAAGAAAATCGGTCACTGCGGCACGCTCGACCCAATCGCGACCGGGTTGCTGCTGCTTACCATCGGGCGGGGCACAAAAGTTCAAGATTTGCTCATGAGCGAAGATAAGGAATATGCCGGCACATTTGTGCTCGGCGTGACGACCGATACCCAAGATCGACAAGGCGAAGTCATTCAGGAGCGCCCGGTCCCGGCGCTGGATGAAAATCAAATTCGCGCCGTATTTGAAAAGTTCCGAGGCGATTTTTATCAACTGCCGCCGATGGTGTCCGCGAAAAAACACGGCGGCGTGCCGCTTTACAAGCTTGCCCGCCAGGGAAAAGTCGTGGAACGCGAGCCGCGATTGGTGCATGTCTATCGCTACACAATCGATCGGATCGCATTGCCCGAAATCGACTTCAGCGTCCTGTGCAGTAAAGGCTTTTACGTCCGCACGTATGTGCACGACATCGGCGAGGCACTCGGCTGCGGCGCCCACTTGAAATCGCTGCGCCGGACAAAATCAGGTCGGTTCGATGTGGCAAACGCGATCACGGTAGATCAAATCAAAAACGGGACGCGCGAAGAAATTCTCAGCCGGATGCTGAGTTTGCCGGAAGTTTCCAGGATGCGCGGAGCGTAGCAACAATAACCAAATTCGAATATTCGAAATCCGAAACAAATTCGAATGATCCAAATTCAAAATCCCAAGCAGCACGGTCCGGCGGCAACATCCGTTTTGGATATTCGGTTTTTGGATTTTGTCTTTGTTTCGAGATTCGAATTTCGGATTTCGGATTTCATCTGATGGAAACGCTTCGATCCATCCCAGAATTATCGCAGCTGCCCGGCCCGATTTTTCTCGCGATTGGAGTATTCGATGGTGTGCACCTCGGTCACCAAGCAGTCATCTCGACCTCCGCTGAACACGCCAGGGCGGTGAACGGAACCCCTGTGGTGGTCACTTTCGATCCACATCCAGAAAAAATATTGCGACCAGAAGCCGCGCCTCATCTACTCACGGCCACTCCGCACAAGATCGCGTTGATTCGCAATCTGGGCGTGGGCCATCTTCTGATCATCACCTTCGATAAGCAGTTTGCTGCCACCGAGCCTGAAGATTTCGTGCAACAATTGGTGAACGACTCGAAACCGCTGCGCGAAATTTGCGTTGGCCACGAATGGTCGTTTGGAAAAAATCGGCGCGGTAATCTCGAACTGCTGAAGAGGCTCGGGGCACAGTTCGGCTTCAACGTTGTCGGAATTCGGCCCGTCACAGTCAACGGCGAAGTTGTAAGCAGCACGACGATCCGTCAGGCCGTAGAGGCGGGCGATCTGAAAAAGGCGGCGGAAATGCTTGGCCGCGAATACACAATTCTAGGGACAGTTGTGCGCGGCGACGATCTCGGAAAAAAGATTGGATTTCCAACAGCAAACCTAAGCGCACACAACGAGCAGTTTCCACCCAACGGCGTTTATTTCGCCGAAGCGAAGCTGGATGGAGTTCGTTATCCCGGAGTAGTGAACCTCGGCTATCGGCCGACTGTGAGCAGCAAAACCGAGCGCGTGCTCGAGATTCACCTGCTCGATTTCGAGCGCGATATCTACGGCAAGGATCTTGAGGTGCGCTTCATCCGCTATCTCAGACCGGAGAAAAAGTTTGAAAATCTCGATGCACTCGTACGCCAGATCGAACGCGATGTGCAGCAGGCGTGCGAGTTCGGTACGGGATAAGCCGTTTGGGCTTGTATCGAAACAAGCAGGCGATAACAATCGTCAGCTGTGAGCGCTACTGTCAGCGGGTCGAGCGCTGGCGAACCGCGCCAGTTCGCCACGACGCGCTGGAGCCTAATCCTTTCTGCTAGCTCGGAAAGCGGAGAACAAAAGGCGCGCGCCGCGCTCGAGGAGCTTTGCCGGACTTATTGGCGGCCCATTTTTTCGTTTGTCTGTCGGCGCGGCTATTCAATGGAGGACGCGCGCAGGATTTTTTATCATGATACTGGAGCCTGGCTGGTTACGACACGCGGACCCCAATCGCGGTCGGTTCCGCTCGCTCTTGCTCAAGTCGCTCCAGAATTTTCTCATTAACGCTGCTGAAAAGACGCACACGCGCAAGCGCGGCGGCGAGGTGGAATTTATTTCCTGGGACGATTGGATGGCGGACGCGCCATCGCAGTTATCGATCTCGGCTGACGCTCTCGACTCATTGCCGCCGGAGCGTTTATTCGACCTTCGTTGGGCCCTAACAGTGGTCGAACACGGCTTCGGCGGCTCGGCGAAGAGTGCGAAGCTAAAGGCAGGCGCAGACTTTTCCAGATATTGAGCGGCTATCTCACCGCAGAACGCGACGAAATCTCATACGCCAATCTTTCAAGTGCTCTAGGAATTGCTGAAACCGCGGTGAGAAAACAGCTGCACAATTTACGGCAGGTAGGCGTATCGATGACGCAGTGACCGAAGGTCAGCGGACGCTCCAGCTCGATCCAAATTACTTTTATCTGGATTCAATTCTGGCCGCCGCATATCGCGAGAAGGGGCGTTTCGACGAAGCGATCGCGCTCTACACGCAGGCGCAGCGGGCAACGCATCTTCCGAGTAGCGGCCTTGCCATCACCTACACGCGCATGAGCCGGCAAACCGACGCTCAAAATATCCTTGCTCAGCTTGTGCAAGCGCGTGAGAAGCGATACGTGTCGGCGCCTTTGATCGCCGCAATTTCCATCGCCTTAGGTGACAAAGAAGAAGCTTTCCGCTGGCTTGAGCGCGCCTACGAGGAGCATTCAGGAGTGCTACAGTGGGTTGCGTTTCTTCCCGAATTTCGTGCTCTCCATTCCGACACACGTTTCCCTCATTTATTGCAGCGAATCGGCGCTTCGCAGAACACAATTTTAAAGATCACGGAGGCAACTTTATCAGAGATTGCCGATCCGAATGCGCAGAGTCACTTCACTCTTAAGGTTGGTGTAAAGCCACGACCGGGGACACAGAACGGCCACGTCGTCAGGATCAAGATCGACTTCTACGACCTCGCGAGCGATAAAAAAATGAAACCCACTACTGCCCATGTTAGTTACGACTGGCTAACCCTTGTGCGAGACTGGACTGACGCTACGCCGAAGTTCCTGGCAGCGACTTACGTTCGTCCCAAGAGCAAACTGCCTTCATCAGATGAACAACGATACGGTGGATTCATTGTCCGCGCGTATTTCGATGGCCAGTTACAGGATTCGCGAGCGAGCTCACCTGATCTGTTAACTACCTTTTCAACAGAGAATTAGCTTCCCTCTTACCCGAATGCGCCCCCAGGCTTCTAACAACTGCTCCAATTACCCCGACCTTGCTAGAAGCCATCTCATAAATGTTGTAGCCGCCTCGGTATGTCGAGGCGCTCCGGCGTTGTTGCCCATGGCGGCACGGCGACACAGCGCCGTGGCTACGGCACTGCATGTTTGCGGGACGGCTTCCATGCGAAGGATCTGTCTTGCGATGATCGCGGGGGTTCTTTGTTCAGTTATTGCAACGCAGGCGCAGGAGCCCGTCCCAAAACCAGCACCCACGCCGCAGAGACTTACAGCCACTCCGCCGCCGGGCGTGACAATCGAGGAGGTTATCGTCACCGGCTCTAACATCCCGACTGCTGAAGAAGTTGGACGACAGCCAGTTTATGTCTTAAACAGAGATCTCATCTCCCAGCTCGGCGTGCACAGCGCCACTGACTTGATCCTCAAGTTGCCCATGGTTACCGGACCATCGCTCAATGAAAATCTGAACTTCATCGGTGATTGCCGAACAGAAATCGACCTGCGTGGTCTCTTTTCCAAAGAAACCCTGGTGTTGCAGGATGGACGGCGTCTCGCGACTGATGGT
>Ga0306922_10004486_pt1 | contig 13220 bp, 9 predicted proteins | sample sta12Cox44000082_FD_203758 | JGI IMG/M metagenome (GOLD analysis project Ga0306922, IMG submission 203758) | Lab enrichment of tropical soil microbial communities from Luquillo Experimental Forest, Puerto Rico - statoxic.12C.oxic.44.000.082 (v2)... | ecosystem: Environmental > Terrestrial > Soil... | reverse complement strand
ACGTCGCGCAACGACCCCCGAACAGGCAAACACGCGCTCGTACGTTTGGTTCAGCGCCCGACTCGAAGTGCTTCAATACAAATCATCCCTAGCAGCTTCTGACACCCCCGGGGTCAAATGTCCGTCCGCAACCTCGACAAACTGTTCAAGCCCGCGGCGGTGGCGCTGATCGGTGCAACGCCGCGGCACGGTTCACTCGGTGCCGTGCTCTTCCGCAACCTGCGGCGCGGCGCCTTCGGGGGGCCGCTGATGCTGGTCAACCCGCACCACCGGTCGATTGACGGCGTGCCGGTTCACCGCGACATCGCGAGCCTGCCAGAGGTTCCTGACCTCGCGGTCATCGCTACGCCACCCGAGACCGTGCCCGGGGTGATCGGCGACCTTGGCGCTCGTGGGACGCGCGCGGCAGTCGTCATAACCGCCGGCTTCGACGAGCAAGGTGCATCCGGCCGTGCTCTGCAGCAAGAGGCGCTAGACGCGGCACAGCCCTACCTCTTGCGCCTGGTTGGTCCCAACTGCGTCGGGATCATGGTCCCAGCAATCGGGCTCGATGCAAGTTTCTCGCACATCCCACCGTTGGCCGGCGACTTAGCTTTCGTCAGCCAGTCGGGAGGGATGATCACGGCCGTCCTCGATTGGGCTGCCTCGCGGGAGATCGGGTTCTCGCACGTCGTCTCGCTCGGCGACATGGCCGACGTCGATTTCGGTGACATGCTCGACTACCTCGCTGCGGATCCCGGCACCCGCGCAATCCTGCTTTATATCGAGGCGATAACCCATGCGCGCAAATTCATGTCCGCCGCGCGCGCCGCGGCGCGCAACAAGCCCGTGCTTGTGGTCAAGGTCGGGCGCTTTGCCGAAGGGGCCCACGCGGCGGCCTCGCACACGGGAGCACTGGCTGGCGCTGACGCAGTCTACGAAGCGGCATTCCGCCGCGCCGGTATGCTGCGCGTCGACACGATGGCGGAGCTGTTCGATGCAGTCGAGACCCTGGCCTTAACGCGAGCGCAGCAAGGCGATCGTCTCGCCATTCTGACCAATGGCGGCGGGCCGGGAGTATTGGCGACCGACGCCCTCGTCGCCCTCGGCGGCCGGCTCGCTACCCTTTCCGCTGACACCGTCGCACAGCTCGACCGTGTTCTGCCCCGCACCTGGAGCCGCAGCAACCCGATCGACATCATCGGCGACGCACCCGGGCAACGCTATGCCGATGCGCTCTCGATATTGCTTGGCGACCGCGATATCGACGCGATCCTCGTGCTCAACTGCCCGACGGCGTTGACGCCGCCGGGTGAAGCCGCCCGCGCGGTGATCGACACCTTCGCCGCCGCGCACGTGGCGGCGCCCGATCAGCGCCCTTGGGAACGCAACGTGTTCACCGCATGGCTCGGCGAGCGCTCTGTTGCCGAGGCGCGGCGCCTCTTCGTCGCCGCTCGCATCCCGACCTACGACACCCCGGACCGCGCCGTGCGCGGCTTCATGCACCGCGTGCGCTATCGCCGCAACCAGGAGCTGCTGATGGAGACGCCGGCGGCGAGGCCCGCCGATTTCGCGCCGGATATCGCTCGCGCGTCCAACGCCATCACCAGCACGTTAAGCGCAGGCCGAACCTGGCTCGATATGGCTGAGTTGAACGCCGTGCTCGACGCCTATGGCGTTCCGTTACCCGTAACCCGGCTTGTCGCCGATGCGCAAGGCGCCGCCGCAGCCGCGGCTGAGATCGGAGGAGGCGTGGCACTCAAGATCCGCTCGCGCGATCTGACGCATAAGAGCGATGTCGGGGGTGTGGCGCTCGACCTCGACAGTCCGGACCGAGTAAGGAGCGAGGCGCGAGAGATGCTCACCCGAGTCGCGCGCGCCCGCCCCGAAGCGCGCCTCGACGGATTTCTCGTGCAGCAGATGGCTCGGCTCCCCGGCGCGATCGAGCTGATTATCGGTGTCGTCGAGGACCCGGTATTCGGTCCGGTGGTGATGTTCGGCCACGGCGGTACGGCGGTCGAACAGATTCGGGACAAGGCGCTCGCACTGCCGCCGCTCAATGAAGCGCTGGCGCATGCGCTGATGGCGCGCACGCGCGTTTGGCGGCTCTTGCGAGGCTATCGCGGTCGGCCTGCGGCGGCCATCGATGTCGTTACTGAAATCTTGATCCGCGTCGCCCAGCTCGCCGTCGACCACCCCGAAATTCGCGAGCTCGACATCAATCCATTGTTCGCCGGCGCTACCGGGGTGATGGCGGTCGATGCCCGGCTGCGGGTCGCTGCGGCGCAGCCCAGACGGGCACGGCTCGCGATATCGCCTTATCCAAAGGAGCTCGAAGCCACGGAACGGTTGCGCGACGGAGCCGTCGTCAGACTGCGCCCGATCCGTCCCGAGGACGAGCCGCTGCTGCAGGATTTGGCCAGCCACATGAGCCCGCAGGATCTGCGGCTTCGTTTCTTCAGCGCGATGAAGGGGCTGACCCATCAGCTCGCGGCGCGGCTGACGCAAATCGACTATGACCGCGAGATGGCGCTGATCGCGCTCGCGGCCGATGCCGATCAGGTCCTCGGAGTGTCGCGGTTCGCCGCGGATCCTGATAACCGCCAAGCCGAATACGCGGTCGAGGTGCGCAGCGACTGGAAGGGGCGCGGGCTCGGTTACCTCTTGATGAGGCGGCTGATCGACGTAGCGCGCCAGCGCCGCATCGGCGAGCTGGTCGGCGAAGTATTGCGCGAAAACACCGCCATGCTGCAGATGTGTCGGGCTCTCGGTTTCACGATCAGAGCCGATGCGAAAGATCCCAGCCTGGTGCGGGTGACCAAGCCGCTTCAGAAGGTATGATTTCGGTGTGACTGACCCCTGTAAAAGCCGGAAAACAGGGCGAATTATCGATTTCGCCCCGGAATTTGCTCGGCTTTCCTTCGATAAAGCCATCTGGATGAAAGGCTTAGCGCCACTTGACCGGTTCCGCGAACAGGGGTCCGAACGTCGCCCAGCAGGGGGCGGAATCGACCTATCAGGGGGCGAACAGGGGAGGCTCTCTTTGCGATGATCATATTGTTAAATAGACAAATTGTGGAAACGCTAGTATATGGCGAAGCCTCCCCGGAGGACAAGTGTTGCGGAAATCCCATGCGCGGAACAGAGCGAGACAAACTCACAGTAGCCTCGGGGTGTTTGGCGACTTACGCGCCGAGCGGTGGCGCGCCGCCGCGCGAAATTGCTCGCCGTGCTGCCGCAGGATCGCCGCGGCTGGCTCGAGCCGAATACCGACGCCGCCCTGCTCGTCGACAAAGCCACACTCGGCGGCAATCCGCCTGACGACATCCTCGGGCCTCAATATCCGCGCCATCCCGACACCACCTTGAGACGCAGTCCCGCCCGGTCTTAAACCTTTGTCGACACGAACCGCGCGGGTTTTGCCGCGACACATCGGAAATAGACATCTGGCCGGCGGTGGAGTTGAAGGGCAGATCGCGGGCACCGGCCCTCCTCGTCCTGCACGTCGTTGCCGCGTTTCCGCCGACCTCTTACCCTTTGCTTTTCACCGATCAGTGCCAGGGTACATCTCCATGCCGGAATTACCTGATGTCGAATTGTATAAGCGGCATTTGGATGCGACCTGCCTGGGCCGGACCATCCGCCACGTGGCGGTCGCCGATGCGCGGATCCTGGCGGACCTCCCGGCCGGCGAGCTGGCGCGCCGCCTCGAAGGTGCCCGGATCGGCGCGTCCCGGCGGCACGGCAAACACCTCTTTGGTCGACCTCGGACCACCGGGCTGGCTGACATTGCATTTCGGGATGACCGGCGCACTCAAACATTTTACGGACAGCGAGCAGGATCCTCCGTACGACCGAGTGCGTTTCGATTTTGCCGACGGTCATCATCTGGCTTACACCGACGTCCGGTTGTTTGGGCGCGTCGGGCTGGCGTCCGACGCCGACGCGTTTATCGCGGCCGAGGGTCTTGGCCCGGACGCCCTCGATCCACGTTTCGATTTTGCGGCGTTCGAGCGAGCCCTCGCAGGCCGAAAACGCGATGTCAAATCGGCGCTGATGGATCAGGAGGCGGTGGCGGGGATCGGCAACATCTACTCCGACGAGATCCTGTTTCAAGCGGGAATCAACCCGCGGACACGCTGCGATCGGCTTGACGCCGATGCGCGCCCGCGCCTGTTCAGCCGGATCAGGGAGGTGTTGGAGACGCCATCGCAAGCGGCGCCGGCGCAGAACGGCTCGTCGACCGTCTCCCCGGTTCGTTCCTCATTCCGTACCGCGCGAAGGGCGGACGATGCCCGCGCTGCGGCGCTGAAATCACCACCGCAAAATTCTCTGGCCGCACCGCCTACTATTGCCCGCGATGCCAGTCCGAGGCCGCGTGAACCCCGGGCGTTCACGCGGCAACCCAGCCTAGATAATCCTTTGTTAGCGCGGCAACCGCAGCGTCGTAGAGGCGGCGGCCTGCTTCGGGTGTTGCCAAGCCGGGATTGGACCCGATCCGGCCGTCGGGGAAGTTGCTACGGTAGTCGGCAGCATCGGCAAACTCGCCCCAAGGTGCGACCGGGGGATCGAGCGGGGCGGATTTGATCGTGTCCGGATAGGCGAATTGGGTGACGGCGACCTCGCTCGGCGTGGCGTGGCTGCCCTCGGCGTCGCCGTAGAAATCCTTTGCCAGCTGTGCCACCTCGCGGTTCTGCCACCAATTTCTCAGCCGACATTTGACCGGTTGGACGTTTGCTCCCGCAGGTAGGCTGCGCGCCGCATAAATCTCGGAAAAGGCAGCCGTCACGGTGGCGATGTTGCCGCCATGCCCGTTGACGAAATAGAAGCGCTCGAAACCGTGTCTCGCCAGAAGTCGCGCAGCACCACGATCAAGGTACTCGGCCGTAGGGTCATCGAGCCGGCGAAGCCGAGATGATGCTGGGCCATCCCGACCGCGATCGTCGGCGCCACAAGCGCTCCGGCGGCTTCGCCGACGCCTCGTGCGATGACCTCGGCGCAGATCGCATCGGTGCCGATCAGACCGGTCGGCCCGTGTTGCTCGGTTGAGCCTATCGGTAGGATGATGCCTCGGTTCGACCGAAGGTAAGCCTCGACCTCCACCCAGGTCTGCAACTGCAGCTGCATTTGCCCTCCCTAGACGACCGATTCGCGCATCTCCGATCGGGTACGGTTCGAGACTAGCACGTTCTGACGCGCCGGGAGTGCTGAGCTGGGCCATTTTGGATTTTGATCATCAAGAGCGCTAGGTTTTTGCGTCGGAACCCATGAAGCCAGCGGCTCTCTTTGCCTGTTTCACCGCCCTCTCGCTTGGCGGATGCTTAATGATTCCGAGCGCCGGACCGGCGGCGTCCGAGGTGGCTGCCGCGGGGCAGGCCGAGAACGAGGTGCTCTTCGACGTCGTCGAGGTCGACGATCACGTCGTTTCTACCCTGCTTGCCCAGCCGAAGGAGAGTTTTCACGCGCGGTTCCAAAAGGATGGTAATCCGCCGGAGCTTAAGATCGCGGTCGGTGACACGGTCTCGGTCACGATCTGGGAAAGTGCAGCGGGCGGACTCTTCAGCGAGGCGCCGGCACCACAACTCCCAACCGGATCGAGACCGGCGACCGAGCCGTTAGCCCCGGAATCGCCGCGGCCGCCGACTGAGACCCCGGCCGGACCGATCCCGGAGATCGACCAACTCTTGGGTGCTCCAAATCAACCGCCTGGCGCTCCCTCTGAGACACCGCCGCCACAGGCCGGTCAGCCGCCGAGCGGCAATATCCCACAGACTGTGCCGCTTCCCATCGAGGCGACCGGTGCGGCGGTCGCGCAGCGGAGCGCCACGATCCCCGATCAGCAGGTGGCCCCGGGCGGTGCGATCGGTGTCCCCTATGCCGGCCAGGTCCCGGCCGCCGGGCGAACGCCGGCGGAAGTGCAGCAAACGATCGAAGCACTGCTCGCCAGCAAGGCGCTCCAGCCTCAGGCGCTGGTGATCGTCAAGAAGAGCGATGCCAACGTGGTCACTGTGACGGGCGAAGTGGTTGCGGGCGCGAGAGTCCCGCTCTCACCCGGGGGCGACAGGCTGCTCCAGGTGATTGCCGCCGCGGGCGGCGCCCGGGCACCGGTACACGAAACCTTTGTACGGCTGTCGCGCGATGGTGTGACGGCGACGATCCCCTTCGAGCGGCTCGTCGCCGATCCGGCGGAGGACATCTACGCCCGGCCGGGCGATGTCCTTACCCTGGTGCGGATACCGCAAACCTTCAGCGTGTTCGGGGCGACAGGCAGAACTGACTCGATTACCTTCGACGCCGAGAAGCTCACTTTGAGCGAGGCGCTGGCAAAATCCCGGGGGTTGCGCGACGACCTGGCAAACCCCAGAGGTGTGTTCCTGTTCCGCTACGAGCCGGCATCAATTGTCCGAGCACTCGATCAACCGATCGCGACGCGCGCAGAGGACGGGACATCGCCAGTCGCCTATCGGTTCGACTTCTCCGACGCCAACTCCTACCTGATAGCCGACCAATTTCCCGTCCGAGACAAGGACATCATCTTTGTCGCGGACGCCGGGGCCGTACAGGTGCAGAAGTTGTTTACCCTCCTCCAGACCATAACCGGACCGGTCATAACCGGCCTGCTGGTCTGCCGGAGCGGCAACACCAAATGCTGAAACCCTTTGAGAGTGCTAACGCTCGAGCCCGCCGACGGTGTCGGCGCGAAATCGGACGACATCCTCGGGACTGAGGTAATTGATGTCGCCGGGAGTGGCAAGGCCGATCGCCGCGGCGAAGGCGCCGAGGCGGATCGCGAGATCGAGATCGCCGTCGAGCAGGCCGTGGATCAACCCCGCGACAAACGAGTCCCCGGCGCCGATTCGGTCGACGACCTCCACCGCATAGCGCGGGGCATAGCGGAACTCGCCACGGGTCAACAAAAGCGTGCCGGGTTCGGCGTCGGGCGGCCGCGTCAGCGCAATGAGCGGGACGCCGTAGCGTGCGGCGATCGCCTCAGCGAGCTGCTCACCTGCTTCGCTAAAGCCCAGCACGCTTTGTGCATCGCGCTCGGCGAGAACCAGCAGATACAAATGCGGCGCTGCCACCTCGAGCAACGCACGCGCTTCCGATGGGGTCGTCAGGGTCGCTCGATAGTTCAGATCGTACGACACCGGCTTTCCGGCCGACGCGGCGAGCGCTGCGAGTTGCAGGATCAGTGCCCGGCAGCTCGGGCCGAGCACCGGGGTGATCCCGGATAGGTGCAGCCAGGCGCTCGCCTGAACAAGCGCGTCCCATGGCGCATCTTCGAAGGCGAGCTCCGAGGCCGCCGAGTGCTTGCGGTCATAGATGACCCGGCTCGTCCGCGGTTCGGGTCCGGGCTCGTAGAACATCAGGCCGAGCCGCGCGTTCGCCATCCAGCGCACCCAGCGCGTGTCGACTCCATGCCGCCGCGCCTCGCCGTCGACGATGCGGCCGAGCGGTCCTTCCGGTAAGCGCGATACCCAGGCGACGCGCCGCCCGAGCCGGGCGAGGAGGCAGCCGACATTGAGCTCGCTGCCGCCAACCCCGACCTCGAACAGCCGCGCCTGTTCGAGCCGCTGGTCGGCAGGCGGCGACAGGCGCATCAGCGTTTCGCCGAGAGTCAAAAGGTCGTAGCGCCACTCCGAAGGAGCATTCATCCGCGCCGTCCGCCGACGACCGCGGCAGGGCGTTCAGCGGTTGTCGCGCCGATGCTTCTGGCGACTCCGGCGATCAGCGCAACCCGTCCGGCCGATCGTTTTGCCATCGCGACCCCCTTCATCCTCGGCGGCCAAGCCTGTCGCAGGGAAAGTTTGCGCGCAACCGCTTCCTTGTAGCTTGCTCGGCTTGACCCCGGTCATATACGGGAAAGCAGATCCGACCGTGCCCGACAAAGCATCGGTTGGCTAGGCGAGGCTCTTCGACACCATCTCGTAGGTGTTCTTGCTGAGATCGGGCGTGGCGAGAACGCGCTCGAGTTGGCGCCGCATCAGCGCCTGACGCGTCGGGTCGTGCCGACGCCACGCGCCCAGCGGCTGGACGAGGCGGGCCGCCGTTGTCGGATTGATCGGATCGAGGGTGATCACCTCGTCGGCGAGAAAGACGTAGCCGGCGCCGCTCGCATCGTGAAAGCGTATTTGGTTGCCTTGTGCGAAGGCACCGACCAGCGCGCGCACCCGGTTCGGGTTTTTGCGCTCGAAGGCAGGATGCAGGGTCAGCTCGCGGACGCGGTTCGGCGTTCCGGGCAGTGACGAGCGGGCCTGTAGCGCGAACCACTTGTCGATTACCAGCTCGTCGCGCGACCAGGCGGCGTAGAACCGCGCGAGCGCCGCAGGGCGCTCGGGTCGATCGAGGTCGGCGAGCACCGTCAGCGCCGCCAGCACGTCGGTCATGTTGGCTCTAGTGTCGAACTGCGCCTTGGCCAGTGCGGCACCCCTCTCGGCATCGGCCGTCGCGAGATAGGCAAGGCAGGTGTTACGCAACGCCCGCCGGCCGATCGCCGCGCCTTCGATCCGGTAGGATCCGGCATCGGCGAGCGCCACATAAGCCGAAGCGAGCTCCATCGACAATGCGCGGCCGAGCTCCACGCGCGCGCTTTCGCGGGCGGCGTGGATCGCGTCGACATCGACCACTGCGAGCTGGTCGGCAAGGAACGCCTCGCTCGGCAAGGTCAGCGCCTCGGCGGCAAAGGCCGGGTCGCGCTCTGCGTCGGCGAGGATGCGCCGCAGCGCTGTGACGATATTCGGGTCGAGCGGCGCTGGCGCCTCCCCGTTCCGACAAGCTTCGATCCCGTCGAGCAGGACGCGGGTTGCGACCTGTTGGCCCGCCTCCCATCGGGCAAACGGCTCGGGATCATTGATCGCAAGAAATTTCAGCCGCTCGAGCGGCACATCCTTCAATTTGACCGGAGCGGAAAATCCGCGCAGCAGCGACGGCACTGGAGGAGCCGGCACGTTGACAAAGCGAAAGCGCTCGCGCGCCTCGGCGAGCGTGATGACCCGCGTCCCGTCCCGGCTCTCTGCCTCCTCCTCGAGCTGGGTCGGCAATTCGGCGCCATCCGGCCCCAGCAGGCCCATGGCGAGCGGGATCAGCATCGGCAACTGCTCCGCCTGACCCGGTGTCGGGGGAACCTTTTGCGCGATGCTCAGCTCGTAGCTCTTCGTCGCCTTGTCCCAGCGGTCCTCGATCGTGACCTCGGGTCTGCCGGCCTGCTCGTACCAGCGCTTGAATTGGCCCAGATCGGCGCCACTTGCCTCCTGCATCGCAGCGACGAAATCCTCGATCGTCACCGCTTGGTTGTCGTGCCGTCCGATGTAGAGATCCATGCCGCGGCGGAACCCGTCGCGACCGAGGAGCGTGTGGATCATGCGCACCAGCTCAGCGCCCTTGTTGTAGACCGTCGGCGTATAGAAATTGTCGATACGGATATAGCTGTCCGGCCGTACCGGATGAGCGAGCGGGCCGTCATCCTCGGGAAACTGCATCGCGCGCAACATGCGCACGTCGCCGATGCGCCGCACCGCACGGCTACCCTGATCGGCTGAGAACTCCTGGTCGCGGAAGACGGTCAGTCCTTCCTTCAACGAGAGCTGGAACCAGTCGCGGCACGTCACCCGGTTGCCGGTCCAGTTATGGAAATACTCGTGGGCAACGACGCTTTCGATGTTCTGGTAATCGGCGTCTGTCGCCGTTTCGGGTTTGGCCAATACGTATCGCGTATTAAAGATGTTAAGGCCCTTGTTCTCCATCGCCCCCATATTGAAGTCGCTGACCGCGACGATGTTGAAGACGTCGAGATCGTATTCGAGCCCGAAGACCTCTTCGTCCCAGCGCATCGCCTTTTTCAGCGAAGCCATCGCATGACCACATTTGTCCTCGTCGCCACGGCGCACCCAGATGGCCAGCGCCACCTCCTTGCCCGAGCGCGTCGTAAAGCGGTCCTCGACGGCAACCAGATCGCCCGCGACAAGGGCAAAGAGGTAGGAGGGCTTGGGGTGTGGATCGACCCATTTCGCCCAATGCCGCCTTGCGTCGATGTCGCCGCGCTCGACAGGGTTGCCGTTGGCGAGCAGCACCGGATAGCGCTGCTTCTCGGCCGTTATCGTCGTCGTGTAGCGCGCCATTACGTCGGGCCGATCGATGAAATAGGTGATCCGCCGAAAGCCCTCCGGCTCGCACTGCGTGCAGAAATTGCCGCCCGACAGGTAGAGACCCGAGAGCGCAGTATTGCTCTGCGGGGCGATGCGGGTCTCGACATCGAGCGTGAAGACATCCGGCACATCGGCGAGGATCAACCCGCCTTCCGGCTCAAGCTGATAGCGGTTGGCGCCGAGCGGCTCGCCATCGAGCGCCAGCGACACGAGCTCCAGCGCTTCGCCATCGAGATGCAGCGCAGCTCCGCGCTCGGCTACCGCCGGGTTGCGGCGGAGACCGAGACGTGATTTGACCCGTGTGTCCTCCGCGCCGAGTTCGAAGACGAGGTCGACGGTGTCGATAAGATAGGCGGTCGGCTGGTAATCGGCGAGCCGCACCGGTTGCGGCGGCGCTATATCGGGCGAAATGTCGAGCATGGGCGTACCGTAAGCGTTCTGTGGAGAACGCAGCCTAGTCTTTAACCTCGCCCGTGAAAATCCCTCGAAGGATTTGACCCGATCGAGCGTTCGAACTGTTGGTAAATCACCGGCCGATCGGCGCTGCGCGCCTGCAGATAGTTGTTGACGGCGAGCGCCATGTTGTCGGACTGAGGGATCTGCTACGCAAGAGCCAACGCAAAACGAACAGGAGGATGAGTGCACAGCGAGGCAGCGGAAGACGGATCTAGGGCTTCTCCCTGTGCGGCAAATTATCCAGCTTATGCGGCGTCGTCTTCGCTGCCGCGTTCGGCAGCGTCCTCGACCTCACTACCCTCGGTGTAGTCGATCGCAAGAGTTTCGGCGCTGATGACCGGCGTTTCACCGTATAGGCGCATAATGTCCCAAATCGTAATCCAAGATTTGACGTATTGCCGTACCGATTTGCCGGCCAAGCGTTCGCCGATCTCGATCTTTGGCGGAGTCCATTGGTAAGCATCGCGATAAAGCGCGCCGATTTTTTCAAGGCTGCGACGCAGTCCCACCTCGTCGGCGGCACTCAAGTGGGATTGCCTGCGCTCGAGCCAAGCGATACCGCTTCTCGCCATCGCGGCTTGGCGCAGCAATCCTCTGGTTTCGAGCAACGGCGGGATTCGTTCGTCGTCGTGGCGCTGGCGGAACATCTGATCGGGAAAATCGTCCGTTATTGCGGCGACCGTCACCACGCCGGGGATGCACTCTTCCCTGTTTGACCCCAACCAACGAGCCAGTTCGCCATACGCCCTGCCGCGCTGCAACGGGCTGTAGCGGGCGATCAATTCAGCCTCATCGAGGAAGATGCACCAACCCGAATAGCCGGCCGCGCGGAACAGTCGGGGAGCAAACCGCAGCCGTTGCAGCGCAAGATCGGTCTCGCGAACGGGCTTCAGATCGAACAGCCTGGCAGCACCGGCTTCGCGCAGCCAACTCTTGGCTATTGTCAGGCTGAGCTTGCCGCCGGCAAAGAACCGAGCCATGCGCACGTGGTCGTCCGGGTCAGTCGTTCGCCGCGGCATCAGATGCAGCAGCGCAGCAAAGAGCGACGACAGACGCCTCGCCTGCGCCTCCGCGGTTGTCCAGTATTCGAGCGCTTCGAAGCGGTCGGAGTTCGGGTGAAGACGAGCCATGACCGCCGTCATCACATCGTCGTTCGCGTCCGGCACCGCAGCGGCCCGGACCGCTGCGCTAAACAACCGTGCCGGGTCGAAAAGTGGTGTCTCCTTGCTGATCGGAATCAGGCTTACGATGAAGTTCTCTTGCTGCGCCAATATCGCGAAATAGCCGAGCTGATGCGACTTGCCGGCCCCGAACGCACCGGCAATGACGATCCCTTCAGGCTGTTCATCGTCACGCAGTGCAGGATCACACAGCTGCAGCCGCTCCAAAAAATTCCGGCGGAGTGCGCCTTCGTCCGGTTCCAAAAGGCGGATCGCGGCTCGATTGGGCACGCCGGCGCGCAGCGCTTCGATCGCGCTGCGTGCTGCGACGTCCGTTGCCGGGCGCGCAGTCACCGCATTGCCGCCAAGTCGATCGCCCCGGCGGTGGGTTGCTCGGCGAGGACCACGAGTGGCGCCAGCGGGTTGTCCCGACCCTCGGGCCTCACATCGCTCCAGATACGCATTTTCAAGGCCAAGTAGGCATCGAGCGATCGCCTCGCATCGCCGCCGATCAGCGATTGATCGGCGAGTACGACCAGCAGCAGCCCGCTAAAATGCTCGCTGTCATCGATGATTTGGCGCAGTACCTCGAAGGCGTCCAAGACCGCCCCCGGACTGTATCGGATGCCATCGCCGATAGCAGCACCGGGCCTACCGAGCTGGCGTATGTCGAGGGCGGTAAAGAGGCCTTGCCGGCCACATAGCCTAAGCCATCGGCACAACGAGCGTAACATCGCGCGGGCGTTGTGGCGGGTGATTCTGGCTGTGATAAATGTCTGCTTGAGCGCGCCGATGCGACGCAACTCTCCACGCAGCCATTGAAGCACCGGGGTGGTGATGCGGAGCTGCGCGTCTTCCGGTTCCAATCGTTGCAGGCAGAGCTGCGTCACCGCCATCCGAAAATCTTGCGTCATCTCGGTGTCGTGCATAACCTCGGCGGTGAGCCATTGGCGAAAATCGCGGCGCAGCAATGTCACATCGACGCGGTTGCGTTCCGCCACAACTTGAATCGGCACCGCCTCTCCCGGGCAGGGCCACTCGTAACCCATCCTTCCGAACAACGACTCGACGAAGCACTGCGCCATTGCACCCCAGTCAAGCGCCCCGGCGATCGCGAAAAACACATCCTGGATCATATGCACCCTAGTCGTCACCGCATCGATCGCCACGTGGGCGAGCCCATGACGCTCGGACAGCAGGTCCAGTACGCGGGCAACGATCTCAAGCTGGTGCGCATCACCGACCGCAAACTTCACCGCGCCGCCGCCGGCGACGATAAAACCTGTGAGATACTCGCGCTCGATCAGCTCCAGCCATTCGTGCGCAGGGACAGTCATCTCACCCCTCTTTGAGGAACCTAATACCGATATAGGTCCGCTCTCCACCGCGCTCGTCGTACACCGAGACGCGCTTCATCCGACCCCGGCTCAAGGTGGAAGCCGGAAACTCGAAGCGGCAGCCGTCGCGGGTCCTCAGGTCG
>Ga0306922_10004485_pt1 | contig 13221 bp, 11 predicted proteins | sample sta12Cox44000082_FD_203758 | JGI IMG/M metagenome (GOLD analysis project Ga0306922, IMG submission 203758) | Lab enrichment of tropical soil microbial communities from Luquillo Experimental Forest, Puerto Rico - statoxic.12C.oxic.44.000.082 (v2)... | ecosystem: Environmental > Terrestrial >... | reverse complement strand
TTCTCGCAGGCGGTCGGGGTTATCATCGGCGCGACTTTTGGCACGACCTCAACCCCATGGCTGGTGGCGATCTTTGGCTTTCGCCTGCGGATTTCCGCCTTTGCCATGCCGATGGTCGGTCTCGGCGCCTTTCTCTGGCTGATCGCCAACGGCAAAACCCGTTCGGCCGGAGCCATTCTGGCCGGTTTCGGGCTGCTATTTGTCGGCATCGACTACCTGCAGAACGGGATGGAGGGTGTTTCGTGGAACCTTGATGCGATTGGCGGAAGTGGTTTCGGCTGGCAGTGGATTCTCGCTGGAATCGGCATCCTGATGTCTGTCGTCATGCAGAGCTCGAGTGCCGCTGCGGCGGCGACACTCGTGGCGGTGCATGCGGGGTCGCTGACCTTTGAACAAGCCTGCGCGATGATCGTCGGACAGAGCGTTGGCACCGCAGCGACAAGCGCAATGGTAGCGATCGGCTCCGGGCTGGCGGTGCGGCGTGCGGCACTGGCGCATATCGTCTACAATGTTTCCGTCGGCATCATTGGAATCCTGCTGCTCGCACCGATTGGGGCAGCCGCTCGCTGGGTTGGGGCTCTGTTCGACGAGCCCAATGGCGTGCTGGCCTTGGCGGCATTCAGCAGCGTTTTCAAGTTTGTCGGGATCCTGGCGTTCTTCCCCTGGCTCGGTGGTTTCTCGCGCTTGATCGAGCGGATCTCCGGAGCAGGCACCGAGACGCCTGTCAGCCGCCTCGATCCGGTACTCGCCGAGGCGGGAGGGGCCGTCGCGCTCGAGGCCGCGTGGCGGGCGATCCTGGAGCTCGCGCATGGTTCGGTGGACGCGGTCCGTCGTCGGCTGATCGGTGAATCCGCCCGTTACGACCCGCCGATCGAGGCGGCCCGACAGACCGAGCAATTTCTCGAATCGCTCTCGCTCGAAACCCTCGATTTGAGCTCATTCGAGCCGCGTCTCGTTCGGCTGTGCCACGCGCTCGATCACCTGAACCAGCTCCATGACGATCTCGCGGAAATCCCTCCGAGGACAGAGGATTGGCGCCCGCCGGCCGGCTTTGGGGAAGCAGCGCGGGCGCTCTCTGTTTGGCTCGACGCCGCAAAAGACCCGGAGGCGACGCCCGAGCCTTCTGTTTTCGAGGCAATGGAAGACGCCTCGAAGCGGCTTGCCGACGACCGCAAGACCGGCCGCGACAAGATATTGCAAGACGTCGCATTGCAACGGACGCCTGCCGGAACGGCGCGCAATGGTCTCGACATGCTCGCCTGGGCCGAGGGCGCACTCCACCACACATGGCGTCTGGCCGAATCGTTGAGGATCGCTTCCCGCAACCCAGCCGGCCGCTCGACAGAGGAAGATCGATGAAGCGCAAGGAGTACGAGAAGGAGCTGCGCAAGCTGCAGGTGGAGCTTTGCGCGTTGCAGGACTGGGTCAAGCACGAGGGGCTGCGTGTGGTCGTGGTCTTCGAAGGGCGCGATGCGGCCGGCAAAGGCGGGACGATCAAAGCCATTACCGATCGGGTCAGCCCGCGCGTATTCCGAGTGGTAGCATTGCCAGCGCCCTCTGACCGAGAACGGGGACAATTGTATGTGCAGCGCTATGTCGCGCACCTCCCGACGGCGGGCGAGATCGTGATCTTCGACCGTAGCTGGTACAACCGGGCCGGGGTCGAGTACGTCATGGGCTTCTGCACCGAGGAACAGCACCGCCACTTTCTGCGGGTCTGTCCGGAGTTCGAGCTGTTCATCGTCGATGGCGGGATTCAGCTCATCAAATACTGGCTGGAGGTCAGCGATGAGGAGCAGAAGCGCCGCTTCATTGCCCGAATCGAGGATCCGCTGCGCCAGTGGAAGCTGAGTCCGACGGATTTGTGCTCGCGCAGCAAATGGTTCGAGTACTCGCGGGCGCGCGATATTATGTTCGGGGCGACCAATACAAAGTTCGCGCCGTGGTACATTGTCCGCTCGGACGACAAGCGGCGGGCGCGCCTCAATTGCATTCGCCACCTGCTCGGCCTCATCCCGTACAAAAAAATGCCGCAGGAGCAGGCCAAGCTTCCCGACCGTTCGATGAAGGACGCGTATGACGATGTGGCGTCTCTAAAGGGCCAGCAGTTTGTCGCGGAGAGCGCATGAGGCGGCGCGGAAAGCAAGGGAGGACGCATCATGTCTGAGGCAGCGCGCGCCAATCCCGGCTCCGAAGCCGTCGCCTGGCATGCTGTCCCGGCGGATGAAGTGATTGGTCGGCTTAAGACGGACCCGGCAAAGGGGTTGGACGCGGGCGAGGCTTCCCGGCGGATTTCCCAATACGGTCCCAATCGCCTGCCCGAGGGCAAGAAGCGGGGGCCGCTGATCCGGTTCCTCGCCCAGCTCAACAATGTCCTGGTTTTCGTTTTGCTCGGCGCCGGCTTTGTGAAGCTGATGGTCGGTCTGTGGCTCGACGCCGCGGTGATACTGGGTGTGGTGATCATCAACGCGCTGCTCGGGTTCTTCCAGGAGGGCAAGGCGGAGAAGGCCTTGGATTCGATCCGCAACATGCTCTCCGCGGAAGCTCGAACCGTACGCGGCGGCGAGACCCGCCTGATCCCAGCCGAGGAACTGGTGCCGGGCGACGTCGTGCTCCTCGAATCGGGCGACCGCATCCCCGCTGACCTTCGCCTCGTCGACGTGAAGAACTTGCGGACCGAGGAAGCAGCACTGACCGGCGAGTCGGTGCCAATCGATAAGACCACCGACGCCGTGACGGAAAAGGCGACAGTCGGAGATCGGGAAGGCATGGCTTTTTCCGGGACCCTCGTCTCGTCCGGGCGCGGGACCGGGGTGGTCGTCGCCACCGGGAGCGAGACCGAGCTGGGACGCATCAACCAGTTGATGACCGGGGTCAGCGCGCTCGACACGCCGCTGCTGCGCCAGATCAAGAAGTTCGGATACGCGATCACCGCCGTGATCGCCATCGTGGCCGTGGTCGTTTTCGCCTACGGCAGATGGGTCCAGGGAATGGATTTCATTGCCATCTTTCAGGCGGTCGTCAGCATCGCCGTGTCGGTGATCCCGGAAGGGTTGCCTGCGCTGATCACCGTCACCCTGGCGATCGGCGTGCAGCGCATGGCCCAGCGCAACGCCATCATCCGGCGGCTGCCGGCGGTGGAAACCTTGGGCTCGGTGTCGCGGATCTGCTCTGACAAGACCGGTACCTTGACGTTGATGGAGATGATGGTCGTGTCGGCCCTCACTGCCGGTTCGGACTACAAGGTCACCGGCCAAGGTTACGCACCCGAGGGCGAGGTTCTGAGGGACGGGGCGGCAGCAAGGGGGGATGCGGTTCTCGAGCTGATGGGGCGCGTCTCGATGCTCTGCAATGATGCGGAGATCCACCAGGAAGAAGGAGCCTGGAAGGTGGAAGGCGACCCGACCGAGGGAGCCCTCTACCCGTTCGGCAACAAGCTCGGTCTCGAACGGCAAGCCGAGCAGACCGCCTATCCTCGGATCGACGCGATCCCGTTCGAATCGGAACATCGCTTCATGGCGACATTGCACAAAGACACCGCCGGCAAGCAGTTTCTGCTCGTCAAGGGGGCGCCCGAGGTAATCCTCGAGCACTGCGACCGGCAGGCAACAATTGGCGGGCAGGCTGCGCCGATCGACCGCAACCATTTCGTTCACGCATCGGACGAGCTGGCGGCGCAAGGTGAGCGTGTGCTGGCCTTGGCGTGGCTAGAGGATCCGGGCGTCAATGCCGGCAACCTCGGCCCGGCGGATCTCCCGAAGAACCTGGTTCTGCTCGGCCTGATCGGGTTGCTCGATCCACCGCGGACGGAGGCGATCGAGGCAGTGACAGAATGCCATGCCGGCGGCATCCGCGTGACGATGATCACCGGGGATCACAAGATCACTGCGGCCGCGATCGCCAAGTTGCTCGGGATCGGCGACGGGAGAACCGCGATCACCGGAGCGGAGATCGAGGAAATGGACACTGCGACACTGCAGGAGCAGGTCCGCGATGTCGACGTCTTCGCGCGCGCGAGCCCGGAGCACAAACTCCGCCTCGTCAAGGCGATCCAGGCGAATAAGCAGATCGTGGCAATGACGGGAGACGGGGTGAACGATGCGCCGTCCCTCAAAAAGGCGGACGTTGGCGTCGCGATGGGGATCAAGGGCACCGAGGTCACGAAGGAGGCGGCCGAGATGGTGCTGGCCGACGACAACTTTGCTTCCATCACCGCCGCCGTCAAGGAAGGGCGCACGGTCTACAACAACATCGAGAAGGCCATGCTCTTTATGCTGCCGACCAACGTCGCCCAGGCGCTGGTCATCATGGTGGCAATCTTCGTCGGCTTCACCGCACCGATCACCGCACCGCAAATCCTCTGGGTCAACATGGTGACATCGGTAGCGCTCGGGCTGGTAATCTCCTTTGAGCCCCACGAGCTCGACGTCATGCAGCGACTACCGCGCGCGGTGGACCGACCGATTCTGGACGGCTTTGGAGTGTGGCGCGTCGTCTTCGTCGGACTGGCATTGCTGGTGCTGACCTTGTGGGCATTCTTCTGGATGAAGTCGAAGGGCGCGTCCGACGAGCTCGCCCGGGCGGTCGCGGTGAATGCGCTGGTGATCGGTCAAATCTTCTATCTGCTCAACAGCCGATACAAGTTGGACTCGTCCTTATCCCTCAAGGCCCATCTCGGCAACAAGTATTTGGCAATGGGGATTGGCGCGGTCGTGATCATTCAGCTCTTGTTTACCTACACACCGCCGTTTCAAACTCTCTTCGAGACCGAGGCAATCCCGATCTGGGTTTGGCCCTGGCTGTTCGTCGGCGGCCTCGTCTTCTTCCTTGTCGTCGAGGCGGAGAAGCTGATCATCCGCATCGCGCGTCCCGCGCCGGCCATTCCGGTTCTGGCGGAATCGGCAGCTTAAGCGATCAGGTAGCTGAGATTGGGACGCCCAGTATGGTTTTCGGGATTCTACGCTCATCCCTGGTGCTCCAGAAACGGCTAGGTTGCCTTGCGACATAAGCTGCCAGGAGGGCGAGGGTTATGATCATGAACGCTGCAGTGACTTTAGCGACTGCGGTCGTTTGCCTAGCGACGATCGCGACCGCCTCGGTCGCCTACGCGCAGACGAGGCGACCGACCGTTGTGGTGAAGCATCCGCCGATCGTCAGCCCGGGCGACGTGTCAGAATCTTGGGATGCGCGCCAGAACGTGATCGACAGCAAGCGTTACGAGCAGTTACTGAGGACAAATCCTGCCTTCCGCCAAGCGCGGATGCGAAAAGAGTGTGGACCGATCACCGATCCGCAGCTCCATCAAAGCTGCCTCGCGAGCTTCAATCAGAGCTGAGCCGCCCGGAGGCTCACGTGTCCCGCAGCACAAGCCTCTGCTGAAGCCAACCCGATCGCTGCGAGTAAAGGATCCGCCCTTGTCCGATCTGCTTGTCATCGAATTTCCAAGCGAAGCAAAGGCAGAGGGCGTCCGCGAGATGCTGCTAGCGATGCAAAAGGAGTATCTGATCGAGTTGGGGGATGCCGTCGTGGCGGTGAAAGACGACCGCGGACGGGTCAAGCTAAATCAGCTCTTCCAACCGGTCGCACAGGGTGCGGTGTCCGGGATGCTGTGGGGCTCGCTGATCGGTCTCCTGTTCATGATGCCGCTGGCCGGTGCCGCGGTTGGCGCTGCTTCTGGCGCGCTCGGGGGTCGGCTGGCCGATCTCGGCATCAATGATGCCTTCATGAGGCAGGCGGCGAGAACGCTGCAATCCGGCAATGCTGCCCTCTTCCTGCTGATCCGCAAGATGACGACGGACAAGGTGCTCGCCGCGTTGCGTGGCGCCGGCGGCACGGTGATGCGCAGCTCGTTCGACGAGACCAAGGAAGAGGCCTTGCAGGCGGCGCTCGCGGGAGCTCGGGCAGCGTCAGTAGAAGCCCGAGGTTGAGTTCCTAGCCGATGCCGGGCATTCTGGTTTTCCCGAAGGGTTTGGTGAGCAGGTCCAAGTGCGGTTCTCGCGGCGCGTTTCGGACAAGCTGACGCCTGTGCCCGCGCCGATCATCAAATAGGGAGGATTAACATGTTGTTCCCAGGCGGTTTCACGTTTCCCAACTTTTTGGCCGACGTGTTCTCGATATTTATCTTCGTGCTGTGGTTCTGGTTGCTGATTACGGTCTTCGGCGACCTGTTCCGCCGACGGGACGTGTCGGGCTGGGGCAAGGTGATTTGGGTGATAGTGCTGGTCGTGTTCCCCTATTTGGGGATTTTCATCTACCTGATCTCGCAACACCGCGGGATGGCGGAACGGCAGAGCCAGCGGGCTCAGCAGGCGCGCGACGAGCTTCGCCAAGTGGTTGGCTACAGCGTGGCCGATGAACTCGAGAAACTCGAACGGCTGAAGAACTCAAACACGATTTCCAACGAGGAGTACACGCGGCTCCGCGCCCGGGCCGTGCAATAGCCGGTCGGCTTCGATAGGCGCCGCCTGCACCGACGACGCGACCGCCTGCTCGTCTCGCCGGGGCGGAGCCGGCGTCACATACTGCGCTTCAGCTGTGCCGAGAATCAACTACTGCACGCGCAACCAGGCTGTCGCCGTTCGGATTGCTGCCCGCGCCGAGACCATATTCCGGCGGTCGATCCAATGGTTCCAGGCCTCCCGGACATCTCCCTGCGCCGCTGCGCGCATGCCGTCGCTTACTGCTACACCGACATGCTGCATGACCGAATCGTCGCGATAGCAATCAATCATACAAGCGGTGCAGCCGTCGCGCACGCGCTGCGTTCCGTCGAACTCTCGGATGTCGCAAAGCGGCCGGTCCCAGTTGTGGCAGCGCCAGAGCTGCAGATGCCAATCCAAATAGAAGAATTTCCAGCCCGCGAGGCACCCGAACCTCTCCGGCTCGCCGCGCAGATGACGCTGCATGTCCTCGATCGACGCGACCGGGTTCAGCACCGGGAACTGCTTCCCCAACGCTTTCACCGCCTCAAAAGAGGCATGCAGCTGCTCGGGTGTGAAGTCGACGAGCGGCGACTCGGCACAGGCGAGATAGGAGGAAGGAAGCGTTCGCAAGGGGTAGGAAAATGTCACCGCGCCAAAGCCGAGATCACGTAACGCCTCCGGCAGAGTCGGGTAATCGACGAGCCGGCTCATCGTGACGGAGGCGCTGCTCGGGATTTGATGTCGCTTCAATGCGGCGTTGGCGCGGCGAATGCGTGCGCTCAGGCCGGGTAGGCCCCGGTTCGAGTCGTGCACCGCGCACGAGGCGGCGTCGATCGAAATATAGACCGACGCGAGGCCTGCCTCCACCAATGCGTCGACCCGCTTCTGTGTCAGCAACGCGCCATTCGTGACCAATGTCGTGATCATGCCGATTTGCGCTGCATGAGCGACCATCGCCGTGAAATCCGGGTGGACAAGCGGCTCACCGCCCGTGAAATGCACGAACCCAATGCCGTTGCGTTTCAGGATGTCGCAGGCGAGCGTTGCTTCGGCGAGGGTAGCGGAATGCCGCGACGACACGGGTAGCGCGTCGCGGGCGAAGCTGCAGAAACCGCAGCGCGCGTTGCAGGCGCTGGTAATGGCGAAGTGGCAGGTTCCGGGACCACCATCCCAAACGGCGCCCAACGCCATTTTCCAGATCGAGGAACGCTTTGGTACGGCGCTTGCCATTGTGGCTTTCGCGAGATGGCCTACGAGCCGCAGCCTCGGTCGCGCGTCCCTTAACGTCCCTGTCGTCCAGCCGCGACGCCCTGCTGGAAGGCCCCATCCTGGGCCTGCCGGGACTGATCGAAGAGAAGCCCGCCGAGCAGGCCCGCACCGGCGCCGGCAGCCGCTCCGAGCCCGGCATTCCCGCCGATCGCGCCAAGTACCGCGCCGCCGCCGGCGCCGATGGCCGTGCCGGTCAATGCGCGCTGCTGGGTCGGGGTCATGTCGGCGCAAGCAGTGATTGGCAGGGCGAGGGCCGCGAGCAGCAGCAACTTGTTCATGGCGTTCCCCGGGGCAATTTGTTCAGCGTGACGGTGGACAGGGATAGCGTTCGCTCAGGAACCGGAACAACCCGTCGGTGGACGTGGCTGACATACGGTCCGGCGAGACCCGCGCCCATTTGACGAACTCGCTGAGCGCTTCGTTGCGACTCGGTGGAGGATTCGGCATGCAGAATGACTTCGGTCCGCGGAACGCAGCCATGTTCTGCATTTCCACCGAGACCGCGCCCTGCGCAAAGCCCTCGCAGAAATTGACGGCCGCCGTCCCCATCGCGTTGTCGGGCGTCGCAGTGCAAAGCTCGACCAAGTCGGCCGTGGTGGCCGGGCCGAAATTCGCTTCCGTGGCGGCGTGCGCCGCAAAAGGCGCAAGAAGTGCCAGTGCCGCAGCGCCGGTCCATCTCTTGAACATCATGACCCCCCTTCCCTATACGGTATCAACTTACGACTAGAAGGTGCCGCGGACAACCTAGGAGATACACAGCTGCCGCATAATCTGCGGTAAGCCGTATCCGACCGTGCTTCGGCAAGCCTAACGGCATTGAGCGCGGTAGTCTTGGGCTGGGAGTCCCGAAACTATGCCAGACGTCCCAATCGACACTCTCCGTTGCCGGCCCTTGCCGGACGACGTGGCACGAGCACGCTGATAAGGTTGGCGATGGGCATTGTCCCCGGATTCGAGGTTTATCTCGGGCGCTCCCGACGTGCTACGCCGCGACCTAAGCTATCGCTGTCGTCCGGCTAGGACGGCCCGTTGATTGGGACGCCGCGCACAGCCTTGGGACTACCGGCTCTAGCCAACCCCAAAGACGCGGTTAAAATACAACATATAGGCCTACAGCCGAGACCGCTGCGCAAGGCAGGATCGTAGTCTCAGCCCCGCGGCCTTTGGGGAGGATGTTCAGATGGAGAGACGAGAGGTTCTGGTGGATGCCCCGGCAGCCGCGACGGTAATGCCGTCGGAGCAGACGCAGAAATTCTCGCTGTTCGCGCTGACCATGATGGTGGTCGGCTCGATGGTCGGGGCGGGCATCTGGTCGTTGCCGCGACCCTTCGCCACCGCCACCGGGGTTTTTGGCGCGATCGTCGCGTGGCTGATCGCAGCCGGCGGCATGTATACCTTGGCCCGCGTGTTCCAGGCGCTCGCGGAGCGTAAGCCTGACCTTGACGCCGGTGTCTATGCCTATGCCAAGGCCGGGTTTGGCGACTATCTCGGGTTCCTTTCCGCGCTGGGCTATTTTTTCAGCGCCTGTCTCGGCAACACGTTCTACTGGGTGCTGATCAAATCGACACTCGGAGCGTTTTTCCCGATCTTTGGCAATGGCGACACGCTCGCCGCGGTCGTGATCTCGTCGATCGGCATCTGGGCCTTTCACTTCACGGTCCTGCGCGGGGTGCAGCAGGCCGCTACGATCAACAAAATCGTCACGGTCGCCAAGGTCCTGCCGATCATCCTGTTTATCCTGATCCTCGCGGTTTCGTTCAAAGGGCACCTATTTGCCGCGAATTTCTGGGGCGGCGAGGGCATGCCGGCATCCGGCATCTTCGATCAGGTGAGGGCTACGATGCTCATCACCACGTTCGTCTTCATCGGCATCGAGGGGGCGAGCGTCTATTCCCGCTATGCGCAGAAGCGTTCGGATGTCGGCGTGGCCACGATCTTTGGCTTTATCGGGGTGACCGCTCTGATGGTGCTGGTGACCCTGCTCTCCTACGCGGTGCTGCCGCGCGTCGAGATTGCCGGCTTGCAGCAGCCCTCGATGGCGACGGTTTTGGAGGCGGTGGTCGGGCATTGGGGTCTGGTCTTCATCAGCCTCGGGGTGATCGTGTCGGTGCTCGGCGCTTATCTGGCGTGGCAGATGATCGCCGCCGAGGTCCTGTTCAACGCGGCAAAGACCGACGACATGCCGAGGATCTTTGCGACCGAGAACCAGAACAAGGTTCCGGCCGCTGCGCTGTGGCTCAGCAACGGCATCGTCCAGCTCTTTGTCATCAGCACGCTGTTCTCTGAGGACGCGTTTACGCTAATGCTCAAATTGTCCACTTCGATGTCGTTGATTCCCTATCTGCTGGTGGCCGGCTATGGGCTGCTGATTGCGCGGCGCGGTGAGACTTACGACATGCGGGCACAGGAGCGCAATCGAGACTTGTGGATTGCCGGGATTGCGACCGTCTATACGGCGTTCATCATTTTCGCCGGCGGGATGAAGTTTCTGTTGCTCTCGGCGATCCTCTACGCCCCTGGCACGGCACTCTACTTCTGGGCTCGGCGGGAGCAGAACAAGCAGGTCTTCACCGCGATCGAATGGGTCATCTTCGCCGTAGCGATAATCGGCGCCGGTATCGGCATCCATGGTCTCGCGACCGGCTACATCACGATCTAGGAAAGGGAGGTCATCATGGCCAATACTCAAACAGCGACTTTCGGCGTGCACTCCGAAGTCGGCCAGCTGCGCAAAGTCATGGTTTGCGCGCCGGGACGGGCGCACGAGCGCCTGACGCCGACCAATTGCGACGAGCTGTTGTATGACGACGTGATCTGGGTCGAAACTGCCAAGCGCGACCATTTCGACTTTATGCAGAAAATGCGCGACCGCGGCATCGAGGTCGTCGAGATGCACAATCTGCTGACCCAGACGGTGGCGATCCCGGATGCCAAGAAGTGGATTCTCGACAATCAGGTGATACCGAATCAGGTCGGGCTCGGCCTTGTCGACGAGATCCGCAGCTATCTAGAGGGTCTGCCCGCCCGCCAGCTCGCCGAAACCTTGATCGGCGGACTCTCGACCTACGACTTCCCGGAAACCCATGGCGGTGAGATGCTAAAGCTCGTCCGCGACGCGGCGGGGATCACCGAATATCTGCTGCCGCCATTGCCGAACACGATCTTCACGCGCGACACGACGTGCTGGATCTATGGCGGTGTTACGGTGAACCCGCTCTATTGGCCGGCGCGGCACGAGGAAACGATCCTAGTGAGCGCGATCTACAAGTTCCACCCAGACTTCGCCGGCAAAGTCAACATATGGTGGGGCGACCCGACCGAAGACCACGGGCTCGCCACCCTCGAAGGCGGCGATGTGATGCCGATCGGCAAGGGCAACGTTTTGATCGGCATGGGCGAGCGCACCTCGCGCCAGGCGATCAGCCAGCTCGCGGCGGCGCTGTTCCAGAAGAAGGCAGTCGAGCGCGTCATCGTTGCGGCACTGCCGCGATTGCGCGCGGCAATGCACCTCGACACTGTGTTCACCTTTGCCGACCGCGACTGTGTCCTGCTTTATCCCGATATCGTAAATTCGATCCAGGCGTTTTCTTATCGGCCGGCCAATACCCCAAGCGGCATCGAGCTGCGGAAGGACGACAAGCCGTTTGTCGACGTAGTGGCGGAGGCGCTCGGGCTTAAAAAGCTGCGCGTCGTCGAAACCGGCGGGAACGCCTACATGCGCGAGCGCACGCAGTGGGATAGTGGTGCCAACCTCGTCTGCGCGTCACCGGGTGTGGTCTTCGCCTATGACCGCAACACCTATACCAACACGCTGGTGCGCAAAGAAGGGATCGAGGTCGTCACGATATCAGGCTCTGAGCTCGGCCGCGGCCGCGGTGGTGGGCACTGCATGACCTGCCCGATCATTCGCGATCCTGTGGATTACTAGACGCCGGGCACAGGCGCGCAGTCAGGGGTAGAACCCGGATTCGCCAATGCGAGATCTTGTGCTGCCGGCATTCTGTGACATTTCTGTCACGAACATCTGCAATCCGGCGTGCGACTTTTGCGGCTTCGCCCGAGACAAGACATTGGCGGGCCCTGCCCGATACGTCGACACGCATTCGCCGGAGCATTGCCGGTCCTTTACCGGCGTGGGATCCGTTACATGACGTTGCAAGGCGGCGAGCCGCTGGTGTATCCCGACATCGTCCGGCTCGTTTCAGATACCACGGCGGCCGGCATCTCCTGGGCCGTCATAACCAACGGCTGGTTTCTCCCGCGCTATATCGAAGCTCTGGCAGCGGCCGGGCTTTCTCGGCTGATCGTCTCAATCGACAGCGCCAATCTTGCGGAGCATGAATGCAACCGCGGTTTGGAAGGCCTCGAGTCGCGCATGGCCGATGGCATAGCGCAGGCTCATTCTCTCGGCCTGCCGGTGCAAGCGTCGGTCACCGTCAGCCGCCTGGTCCGCTACGACGACTTGCCGGATACATTGCGGCGCCTGGGAGTCGACGACGTCTCATTCTCCTACCCTCGCCGTGAACCGTTCGGCTCCACCTCTCTGGTGTACGGCGGAGAGTCGCAGCTAGTCGATCTCCATCACGACGAGCTGCTGGCTGCGCTCGACGCGATTGGCCGGCTCAGAAAACAGTTTCCGGTGCTGAACCCGCGCGCGTCGCTCACCGAGGTCGCGCGCTATAACCGCGGCGAGCGACAAGCGATCCCGTGCATCGGTGGCCACAAGTATTTCTATCTGGACTGGAACCTCGACATCTGGCGCTGCGAAGCCTGGAACGAGCCATTGGGGTCGGTCTTCGATCTCGATCGCATCCCCGACCAGCGCGAACCTTGCAATGCCTGCATGATGGCCTGCTACCGCAATGCCAGCATTCTGATGCACGCCGCAGTCGCAGCCACCGACGCGGTGCGGGCGCTTGCGGCCGGTCAGGTAGGCTCCGCGGTTTCATCGCTCTTCCGACGCAGCGTGGCTCAGTCGGTTTGGGCACTGATCGAGGAGACGCCAAAAATGCGCCGCTTGGCTCGCCGGCGGAAGCAGACCGTCGCGGCCGGTCATGTCGCGGCCCGATAGATGATGCAGCTTCGAGGCACATCGCAGACCGTGGCGTTCGCGGCCATGCTGCTCGCAACCCAGGCAGCGCACGCCATCGCCCAGACCGCCAACAGCAATGCCGGTCTTGAGGGCGGCCAGGACCACCTCTTTGACGCGATATTTGCGACGCCCAATTACAAGACGCCGTCCCTACCGGACAACGAGTTTGCCACAGCGCCCGGCCTCGAGCAGCTAGCCCGCGTCCCGCAGTTCACATTGAATATCCTGGCCCCAGCTCTTTATAATTCTAACGCACAATTCCTCAGCTCCGGTGGCAGCCAGACATTGGAGGGCAGTCCGCTCGTTCGTCTCGGCTGGGCGAGCCAGCTTTTCGATACGCCGATCAGGATCTCCGGTGCTGCCAGCATGGAGACCGAGAGGTTTGTCAATGCCCCGGGCGCGGCTATCGACTACATCCGCACTTCCGCAAGAGCGCAA
>Ga0306922_10004474_pt1 | contig 13236 bp, 11 predicted proteins | sample sta12Cox44000082_FD_203758 | JGI IMG/M metagenome (GOLD analysis project Ga0306922, IMG submission 203758) | Lab enrichment of tropical soil microbial communities from Luquillo Experimental Forest, Puerto Rico - statoxic.12C.oxic.44.000.082 (v2)... | ecosystem: Environmental > Terrestrial >... | reverse complement strand
ACTTGGGAGTTCGCCGACGACGACGGGGTCGCGCGCATCCAGGTGGGCCAGAAGGTCGACGTGCTGGTCGAGCAGTCCGAGAACGAGGACGGCGTGATCGTCCTCTCCAAGGAGAAGGCGGACCGGCTGCGCGTCTGGGATCACCTGCAGAGCGCGTACGACAACTCCGAGGTCGTCGAAGGGGTGATCAATGGCCGCGTGAAGGGCGGCCTGTCGGTGAACCTGAAGGGCGTCAAGGCGTTCCTGCCCGGGTCGCAGGTGGACCTGCGGCCGGTGCGCAACCTCGACCGGATGATCGGCGAGCCGCACAAGTTCAAGATCATCAAGTTCAACAAGCGCCGCGGGAACATCGTGCTGTCGCGCCGCGCACTGCTCGAGACCGAGCGCCAGTCGCTGCGCCAGAAGACGCTCGAGATCCTGAAGGAAGGCCTCGTCGTCGAGGGCATCGTCAAGAACATCACCGACTACGGCGCGTTCATCGACCTGGGCGGGATCGACGGCCTGCTCCACATCACGGACATGTCGTGGGGCCGCATCTCGCACCCGAGCGAGGTGTTCCAGGTCGGCGACCAGGTACGCGTGCGCGTGCTGAAGTTCGACCCCGAGACCGAGCGCGTGTCGCTGGGGCTGAAGCAGACCCAGCCCGACCCGTGGATCTCGATCGGCGACCGCTACCCGATCGGGCTGCGCATCCGCGGCAAGGTGGTGTCGCTGGCCGACTACGGTGCGTTCGTCGAGCTCGAGCCCGGCATCGAGGGCCTGATCCACATCTCCGAGATGAGCTGGACCAAGCGCGTGAAGCACCCCTCGAAGGTGGTCGCCATCGGCGACGAGGTCGACGTGCTGGTGCTCGAGGTCGACCCGCAGAACCGCAAGATTTCGCTCGGCATGAAGCAGACCGAGCCGAACCCGTGGAGCCTGCTCGAGGAGCGCTATCCGCCCGGAACCAAGGTGCGCGGCGTGGTGCGCAACGTCACCAACTTCGGCGTGTTCGTCGGGATCGAGGACGGGATCGACGGCCTGATCCACGTCTCCGACATCTCCTGGACGCAGAAGATCCGCGACCCCAAGGAGCTGTTCAAGAAGGGCGACGAGCTCGAAGCGATGGTGCTGAAGGTCGACACCGAGAGCGAGAAGTTCTCGCTGGGCCTGAAGCAGCTGCAGCCGAACCCGTGGGACGAGGTGCCGCGCAAGTACCCGGTCGGCTCGAAGATCAAGGGCAAGGTCACCAGCATCGCCGACTTCGGCGTGTTCGTCGAAGTCGAAGAGGGCATCGAGGGCCTGGTCTACGCCTCCGAGGTCGGCCGCAACGTCGAGAACATCTCCGACGTGGTCAAGGTCGGCGACGAGGTCGAGGCGCTGGTCGTGCGGGTCGACGCCGCCGAGCAGAAGATCGCTCTGTCGATGCGCGCGATCCAGGAGCGCGAGGAGCGCGCCGCGATCAAGCGCGTCGCCGCGCAGTCGGGCACGCAGAAGGCGACGCTCGGCGACCTGTTCTCTTCCGATGCGCTCTCGCGCTTGCGCGGGGGCGGCGGCACGAGCGGCTCGAGCGGCGAGGACTCGTGAGTCACTGAAACCCTAGTACGGAGACACGCGGGTGGGGGACGCCTCCGGGATGACAAAGAGTGACCTGATCGAGCGCGTGGCGGTGAAGGTGCCGCACATCTCGAAAAAGGACACCGAGACCGTCGTCAACACGATCTTCGACTGCATGACCGAGTCCCTGCGCAAGGGGGACCGGATCGAGATCCGCGGCTTCGGCAGCTTCCAGGTGAAGGTGCGCGAGGCGCGCGAGGGAAGGAACCCGAAGACGGGCGAGGAGGTCAAGATCCCCGCCAAGCGCACGCCGTTCTTCAAGGTGGGCAAGGAGCTCAAGGAACGGATCGAGGCCAAGCGCAAGCAGGAGGTCGGGGGCTCCGGCGCGCGGCCGAGCGCCGGGGCAGGGCCGCGCAGCTGAGCGAAGGAGGGTCGCGGCCGCTGTGGGCGCCGTGGCGCGTCGAGTACATCGAGCGCGCCCGGGGCGAGCAGCGCTGCATCTTCTGCGAGCCGGAGAAGTCGATTCCGGACCGCGAGCGCTTGATCGTCCACCGCGGCCGGCACGCCTTCGTGCTGCTGAACCGCTACCCGTACTCGGCCGGACACCTGATGGTGGCGCCGTACGCGCACCAGTCCCGGATCGGCGAGCTCGATCCCGAGACGCAGCGCGAGCTGATGGAGCTGCTCGGCCGCGCCACCCGGATCCTCGAAACGACCTACAATTGCGACGGCCTGAACGTGGGCGCGAATCTGGGCGCCGCGGCCGGGGCCGGATTCGCCGATCACCTGCACTTCCATCTGGTGCCGCGTTGGAGGGGCGACGTGAACTTCATGACGAGCGTGGGCGAGGTCCGGGTCATCCCCACTCACATCGAGCGGATCTTCGACGAGCTGGCGCCGCTGTTCGCGGCGGGGGAGCGGCGATGAGGAACTGGGCGACGATCGCGGCCGGGATCCTGCTGGCGGCTTTGCTCATCTTCGTGGTCATCAGCAACTCCGACGAAGTGACCGTGGTGCTGCCGCTGATCCAGTGGCGCACCAAGCGGTGGGCGGGGCGGTCGTGGGTGCCGCCGCGTCGCTGGTGCTGGTGGCGTGGCCGCTGCTACGGCTGAAGCTGCATGCGCGCCGGCACCAGAAGCGCATCGCGGAGCTCGAGCAGGAGGTCCACGGCCTGCGCACGCTGCCGATCACCACCGACACACCGCGGCCGACCAGCGCGCAGAAGGTCTAGCTTGCGCGACTGGCTGCGCCGTCGCTCGGGGAAGGCTGCGCCGGAGCGCACCCCGACCGCGCAGCTGCGCAGTGCGCTCCACCTCGTGCTCGCCGGCGACCTGTCCGGCGCCGAGGCCGAGCTGGCCGAGGCCGCTCGGCTCGACTCGTCGTCGTCCGACGTCTACCTCGCGCTCGCGAACCTGTACCGGCTGCGCGGCGACATCGGCCGCGCCATCCAGGTGCACCAGAACCTGCTGCTGCGGCCGGACATCGCCGAGGAGCTCCGGCGCGAAGCGCTGCTCGGCCTGGCGCTCGACTTCCGCGCCGGCGGCTTCCTGAAGCGCGCCGGCGCCTCGTTCGAGGACCTGCTACAGCTCGAGCCCGAGAACCTCGACGCGCTGCGCGCGCTCGAGCGCATCCGCATCGACTGCGGCGACTGGGAGGGCGCGATGGCGGTGCGCCAGCGCATCGGCGCGCGGGACCCAGGCACCCGCAAGGTGCTCGCGCACCTGTACACGGGTCACGGGCGCGCGCGCTCTGCGCGGGGCGAGGCCTCCGACGCGAGGCGTGCCTTCAAGCGCGCGCTGGCCCAGGACCCGGGCTGCGCCGAGGCCTACCTCGCGCTGGGCGACGAGCGCATGCGCGAGGGCAGCTGGAAGAAGGCGATCGGCCTGTTCCGGCGCGCGATCGGGCTGCACCCCGCGATCGGGCGGCTGCTCTACCCGCGCCTGTTCGAGACGCACGTGAAGCTGGGCAAGCTCGGCGGGCTGGAGCAGCTCTTGCGCGACCGACTCGACGCGGAGCCCGACGACGCCGACGCGTCGCTCTGGCTCGCGCGCGCGATCGCCGGCCAGGACCGCGCGGAAGAGGCGTTGGCGCTCTTGCGCCGCCTGCTCGACCGCAACCCGGGCGAGCTGGCGCTGCACGCGGAGGTCGGACGCGTGCTGCTGCGCGAGCATCGCGAAGCCGAGGCCAACAAGGCGCTCGAGGAGCTGATCGCGCGGCTCCCCAGCGAGCCGCGCGCGCTCGCCTGTCGCGGCTGCGGTGCCCAGGACACCGCGCTGCACTTCCGCTGCCCGCAGTGCGGCGAGTGGGACAGCTTCAGCTAGTGCGGCGCTCGTGGATGGCCGCGATCTGCGTGGCCAGCGCGGCGGCGGTGAAGGGCTTCTGCACGAACCCGGCGATGCCCAGGGCGTCGAGCCGGCGCAGCGTGTCGTCGGGAGCGTAGCCGCTGATCGCCAGCACCGGCGTGCTGCGCGCGATCTCCCGCAGCGCGGCGAGGACGCTCTCGCCCGACTCCGCGCCGAGCGTGAGGTCCAGCACGATGGCGCCGATCTCCCCGCCGTGCGCACGCACCTGCGCCACCGCCTCGGCCCGGTTCGCGGCGACCAGCACGGAGTAGCCCGAAGCCTCGAGCGCGCGCCGTGCCACCTCGCGCACGCCGCGCTCGTCGTCGACGACCAGCACCGTGCCCTGTCCCGGAGGCGGATCGGGGCGCTCCAGCTCCGCCGATCCCGGCAGACCGGGCGCGCTGCGATCGCCGGACGGAAGCAGCACGCGGATCCGGGTTCCGCACCCGACCACGCTCTCGATCTGCAGCGAGCCGCCGTGCGCGCGCACGATTCCGTGTGCGACCGCGAGACCGAGTCCGCGGCCGGCGCCCTTGGTGGTGAAGAACGGAGCGAAGATCTGCGGCAGCGCGCCCGCCTCGATCCCCTGACCCGTGTCGGCGACTTCGATCGCGACGGCGGGAGGCTCGCCCGGAGCTGCTTCGGGTCGGAGCAGACTCACGCCGACCCGTCCACCTCCGGCAGGCATCGCCTCGGACGCGTTCACGATCAGGTTCATCAACACCTGGCGCAGCTGCGTCCCGTCGGCGTCGAGCCAGATCGGCGAGCGCGGGGGATTCCAGTCGAGCTTGGTGCGCGGCGGCAGCACGCGCCGCAGTGAGTCGATGGTGTCGTCGACCACTGCGCGCAGGTCGATGCGCTCGCGCACGACGCGTTCTCGTCCGGCGAAGGCGAGGATCTGCCGCACCAGCGCGGCAGCGCGGTCGCCCGACCGCTGGATCTCCTCCAGATGCTCGCGCAGGAGCGCGTCGCGCCCGGAACGGTCGAGCGCGAGGTCGGCGTTGCCGAGGATCCCCACCAGCAGGTTGTTGAAGTCGTGCGCGACTCCGCCGGCGAGCAGGCCCAGGCTCTCCAGGTGCTTGGCCTCGCGCAGCCGCGCCTCGAGCTCGCCGCGCTCCTGCTCCGCACGGTGGCGCCCGCTGACGTTCGCCACCACGCCGATCGCCCGGCCGTCGAGCTGCGGCGCGCCGTGGCCGCGCATCAGGATCCAGCGCTCGGGCGCGCCCGGACGGGGCGCCAGGCGGAACTCGAGCTCGAACGGCTCGCCCCGCGCGATGCTCTGGTAGGCGAGCTCACGCCCGCTCTCGAGATCGTCTGGATGGACCAGCGCCGAGACCTCCTCGGTCGTGGTCGGCATCGACTCGCCGTCCGGCAGCCCGAACACGCGCGCTGCGTTCTGCGACCAGCTGACGTGGCCCTGGGGCGCGTTCCACTCCCAGGTGCACATGTCCGAGGCCTCGAGCGCGAGCCGCAGCCGCTCCTCGCTCTCCGCGAGCGCAGCGTCCGACGCCTTCTTCTCGGTCAAGTCGGTGAGCGTGCCGAGCCAGCCCGCGAACGCGCCGTCCGCGTCGTACTCGGGCACTGCCTGGGTCAGCACCCAGCGCAGCTCGCCGTCGGGCCGGATGATGCGCTGCTCGACCCGCAGCGGCTTGCCCTCGAGCCGTGCGCGGCGCGAGATCTCCAGGATCTTGCCGTCGTCGTCGCGGTGCAGCGGCCGGGCGCCCGGGTTCGCGAGCGCGTCCGCGATCGGGATGCCGGTGAGCTCCGACCAGCGCTCGTTCAGGTAGATGTGCCGGCCCTTGTGGTCGATGCGGAAGATCCCGACGGGGGCGGCACGCGCCAGGCTCTGGAAGCGTGCCTCGCTCTGGCGCAGCTCCTCCAGCGCGCGCTGCTCCTCGGTCACGTCGCGCGAGACCATCACCACGCGCGCCTCGCCGGCGGCAGACTCGGTCCGGCGTCCGAGTGTGTGCAGCCAGCGGTACTCGCCATCGCGGTGGCGGACGCGCTGCAGCAGCTCGATCACCGGGGGGAACTCGCCGTTTCGGAACAACGCGACGGCGCGCGGGAGGTCGTCGGGGTGAGTGAGCTGGGCGGCGCGCGGTGCCAGTTCGCGCAGCCACTCCTCCTGCCCATAGCCCAGCACGCGCTCGATGCTGGGACTCACGTACACGAGCTGTCCCGCGACCGTGTACTCGCTGATGACGTCCCACGAGTTCTCTGCGAGGCGGCGGTACCCGGCCTCGCTGGCGAGCACCGTCTCGTGGGCGCGCCGGATCGCGCTCTGTTCGCGCCGCCCGTGCACCAGGATCTGCCCGCCGCCGCGAAAGCGGCCCGGAGCGAGCCAGAGCTCGACCTCGACCGGAGATCCGTCGCTCGCCAGAAGCCGCACCTCGATCCGGCGCGGGTCGTTCCGCGCGCGCGCTCGCTCGATCTCGTCGCGCGAGCGCTCGCGGTCCTCGGGACGAACGAGGTCCAGGAGCGGGCGGCCCGCCAGCTGCGAGAGGCGCTCGACCCCCAGCACCCGCAGTCCTGCGGCGTTGATGAACCGGAGTCGCCCGCCCCGCACGATCGCGACCAGGTTGGGCGTCGCGTCGACCAGGCTGCGCAGCGCGCTCGGGCTCGAGCCCAGCCGCGGCAAGGGGCCGAGGAAGCGGTCGCGCAGGCGGCGGAGCATGGGGCGATCCTACCACCGCGCGCGCAGCGATCCGCTGCATTTCACGAGCCTCCGCGAGTTGGAAGTCTCGCGCGCATGGGGAAGGTACGGCGAATCGCGGGAGGGTGTCTGGTCGGTGCGGGAATCAGCTTCTGGCTCGCGTGGTTCCTGATGCCCCTCCCGGGGACCACCAACGCCGCCTACATCCTCGACCAGGTCGGCGCGGCGTCGGGCAGTGTCTTCGCCTCGGTCGCGATCCAGATGATCTGCTGCGCGCTCTTCGTCCCCGGGCTCGCCGGACTGCTGCTCGCGCCGGAGCTGGGTGACTCGACCGGCGTCTTCGTGGGCGCGTCTCTCGCGGGGATCGGAGTCACCGGCTTCGCCGCGGACGCGATCTACCACCTGGTCGCGTTCGAGATGTCGCAGCCGGGTGTCTCGCGCGAGGCGATGCTGCCGGTGATGGAGCGCCTGCAGTCGTCCGATCTGGTGTTCATCGCGCCCCAGCTGCTCGCGCTGGTGGCGGGGATTGCCTTGCTGGCCGCCCGCTCCACGCGCAACGGCCTCGCACCGCGCCGCGTCCCGCGCGAGCTGTGGGCGGCGCTGGGCCTCGCCGTGGTCGGCGGCGCTGCCGTGCGCGCGCTCGGCTCGGGACGGCGCGCGCTCGCGCTCTGCGTCCTGGCGCTGTTCTCGCTCGCGATCGCCGAGCTCGGGGCCGCGCTGTCGCGCGCTAGATCGTGATCTGCATGCCGAGCTCCACGGCGCGCCCGGGCGGAATGCCGAAGTAGCCCGCGGCCGGCTGCGCGGTGTAGTGCAGCAGGGCGAACATGCGCTTCCGCCAGCCCGCGAGGTCGTGCTTGTCCGAGGGAAGCACGGTCACGCGGCCCAGGAAGAAGCTGGTCGTCTCGACGCTCACCGGCACACCGGTCGCCGCGATCTGGCGCATGATGTCCGAGATCGACGGAGTCTGGGTGAAGCCGTAGCGCGCAGACACGCGCACGAAGCCCTCGCCGAGGAACTCCACGCGCACGCGGTCGTTCCGCGGCACGACGGGCACGTGCTCGGTGGTGATCGACAGCAGCACGATCCGCTCGTGCAGCACCTTGGAGTGCTTGAAGTGGTGGCCGAGCGCGAGCGGGAGCCCGTCGGCGTAGCCCGACATGAACACCGCCGTGCCCGCGACTCGCATCGGCTTCTCCTGGGCCACGTCGGCGATGAACGCGGTGAGCGGCAGCGTCACTGCGTTCAAGTGCCGGTTCAAGAGATCGGTGCCGCGCTTCCAGGTGGTCATCACCGTGAACAGGATCAGCCCCATCGCCAGCGGGAACGCGCCGCCATGGGGAGTCTTCGGCAGGTTGGCGCCGAAGAGCGACAGATCCATGACCAGAAAGAGCGTCCCCAGCGCGACGGCGCCGAGCCAGCCGAGCCGCTGTGCGGCGACCGGCACGAACAGGAAGGTGGTGACCGCCATCGTGCCGGTGACCGCGATGCCGTAGGCCGACGCGAGGCCCGACGAGCCGCGGAACTCCAGCACCAGGAAGATGCACGCCAGCATCAGGAACCAGTTCACGGCGGGCACGTAGATCTGGCCCTCTTGCTCGCTCGAGGTGTGCACGATCTGCATGCGCGGCAGGTAGCCGAGCTGGATCGCCTGGGCGGTGAGCGAGTACGAGCCCGAGATCACCGCCTGCGACGCGACGATCGTCGCGAGCGTCGCGAGCCCCACCATCGGCAGCACGCCCCAGCTCGGCAGCATGTCGAAGAACGGGTTCTCGATGCCAGCAGAGCCTGCTTGGAGGAGATAGGCGCCCTGCCCGAAGTACGAGAGCAGGAGCGAGGGAAACACCACCGTGTACCAGGCGAGAGAGATCGGCGCACGGCCGAAGTGGCCGAGGTCGGCGTACAGCGCCTCGGCGCCCGTGACGCAGAGCACCACCGCGCCGAGGATCAGGAACCCGGGGCCGGTCCCGCTCGCGAGCAGCGCCACCGCGTGCACCGGATTCATCGCCTGGAAGACCTGCGGCTCGCGCGCGATCCAGGGCACGCCCGCCAGCGCGATCGCCACGAACCAGACGAACGAGATCGGGCCGAACCACGCGCCGATGCGCGCAGTGCCGCCGCGCTGCACCAGGAACAGGGCGATCAGGATGCAGAGCGCGATCGGCCAGACCAGCGCGGACACTCCGGGGAGAGCGATGCCCAGACCTTCGACCGCGGAGAGCACCGAGATCGCGGGCGTGATCATGCCGTCGCCGTAGAGCAGCGCCGTTCCCGCGAGCGCGATCAGGAACGCCAGCGTCGCGAAGCGGCGCGTCTCGCCGAAGTTGCGCTGCACCAGCGCCAGCAGCGCGAGCACGCCGCCTTCGCCGTGGTTGTCCGCGCGCATGACGGTCGTCAGGTACTTCACCATCACGACCAGCACGAGCGTCCAGAACACCAGCGACAGCACGCCCAGGACGGATTCGTGGGCTGAGCTGGCGCCGTGCGGGCCGGTGAAGCACTCGCGCAGCGCGTAGAGCGGCGACGTGCCGATGTCGCCGTAGACGATGCCGAGGGCGGCGATCGTCAGCCGGCGGAGCGCGAGCGGCGAGTGGGACCCCTCGGACGCTCCGTGCTGCACGGGCCTCGGATAGCACGTCCGCCGGGGATTCGCCTAGGGCCGGCGTCGGTTGACCCTCGGCGGCGCGCGCGGCGAGAATCCGCTCGAGGGAGATCCGATCCATGGCTGAGCCCGTGCGCCCGCCCGACATCCTCTCGATCCACGCGAAGATGAGCCCCGACAAGCTCGCCGTGGTTCACGATTCGCCCGGCGGCAAGATCGTGCGCTGGACCTTCGGGGAGCTCGAGGCCCAGGCCAACAAGCTCGCCAACGGGCTCGCCGCGCTCGGGCTGCGCCGCGGCGAGAAGCTGGTCTGGTGCGGGCAGAACTCGCCCGGGGTGGTGCGGGTGGTGCACGCGGCGCGGAAGCTCGGCGCGGTAGCCGTGCCGCTCAACTACCGGCTCTCGCCCGAGGAAGCCCAGTACGTGGTCGACAACTCCGACGCGGTGATGGTCTACGTCGACGCCGAGTACGCGCCGCTCTTCGCGAAGATCCGCAACGAGATTCCCAAGGTGCGCGAGATCGTCGTGTACGACGGCGCGCCGCCGGCCGGAATGCGCGACGGCGACGCGCTGCTCGCGTCCGGCGACGCGGGCGAGCCGCGCGTGGAAGCGGCCAGCGAGGCGGCGGGAACAATGATCTACACCTCGGGCACCACCGGGAAGCCCAAGGGGGCGGTGCGCGGCGCGGCGCCAGTCGCGCAGTCGGCGGCGCTGCTGCAGCTGGTCGGCTACACGCCCGACGACGTGTATCTCACCACCGGCCCGCTCTACCACTCCGGTCCGGGCGGCTTCATGGCGGTGGCCCACGGCCTGGGCAACACGGTGGTGGTGCAGAAGAAGTTCGACGCTGAGGACTGGCTGCGACTGGTCGAGAAGTACCGCGTCAGCACCACATTCTCCGCGCCCACGCCCGTGCGGCTGGTGTGCAACCTGCCGGCCGCGACCAAGGCGCGCTACGACAAGAGCTCGATGCGCCGCTTCATCGCCAACGCGGCGCCGTGGTCGTTCGCGCTGAAGCAGATGTATCTGGCCGACTTCCCGGCCGACTCGCTGTTCGAGATCTACGGCTCGACCGAGCTCGGGGTCAACACCGTCCTGCGTCCCGAGGACCAGCTGCGCAAGCCAGGCTCCTGCGGCAAGCCGGCGCCGCTGGTCGAGATCAAGCTGTTCGACGACGACGGGCGCGAGGTCACCGAGCCGCGCGTGCCGGGCGAGCTAGCGGTCAAGAGCCCTGGCGTGTTCGACACCTACCACAAGGCGCGCGAGAAGTACGACGAGGACAAACGCGGCGAGTACCACACCGTGGGCGACGTGGCGTACTTCGACGAAGAGGGCTTCTACTACATCTGCGACCGCAAGAAGGACATGATCATCTCCGGCGGCGTGAACATCTATCCGGCCGAGATCGAGGCGGTGCTCGACGCGCACCCGAAGGTGCTCGACGTAGCGGTAATTGGGATCCCCAACGAGGAGTGGGGCGAGAGCGTGCACGCCGTGATCGTGCGGCTGCCCGACGCGCGGCTCAGCGAGGAGGACATCCTCGCCTACGGCCGCGAGCACCTCGCCGGCTACAAGATCCCGCGCTCGGTGACCTTCGCCGAGGAGATCCCGCGCAACGCCTCGGGCAAGATCCTGAAGAAGGTGCTGCGCGAGCCATTCTGGCAGGGGCGCACGACGCGCGTTTAGCCCGCGCGAGAGAGCGCCGCGATCACCTCGGGCGGCGCCTGCACCAGCTCGATCAGCACGCCTTCGCCCGACGCCGGCGACTCCGCGCTGCCCTTGGGATGGATGAAGCAGACGTCGTGGCCCGCGGCGCCCTTGCGGATGCCACCCGGCGTGAAGCGCATGCCCTGGCGCTCGAGCCAGGTCACGGCAGCGCGCAGGTCGTCGACCCAGAGGCCGATGTGGTTCAGCGCCGGGTCGTGGACGCGCGGACGCTTCTCGGCGTCGATCGGCTGCATCAGGTCGACCTCCACCGCGTGCGCGCCGGAGCCTGCACGCGCGATGTCCTCGTCGACGTTCTCGCTCTCGCTCTTGTAGCTGCCCGCGGGAGTCAGCCCGAGCAGATCGATCCACAGCCTGCGGAGTGCCGCCTTGTCGGTCGAGCCGACGGCGATCTGCTGCAGGCCGAGCACGCGGAAGGGCCGGGAAGACGACATGGCCCGCGATCCTAGCAGGCCCGCCCGCGGAGGCGCCCCGCGGCTTCGCGCAGGAGCGCCTCCGTCTCGTCCCAGCCCAAACAGGCGTCGGTGACCGAGATCCCGGGACGGGGCCGCGTCCCGGGCCGAAGCTCCTGCCGCCCCGGCTCGAGCTGGCTCTCGAGCATCGCTCCGAGGATCGCTGCGCCGGGCCGCTCGAAGCGACTCAGCACCGCGCGAAACACCGCGGGCTGCCGGCGCGGGTCCTTGCCGGAGTTGGCGTGCGAGCAGTCGACCAGGAGCGGGCGCGCGAGCGCGAGCGGCGCCAGCCGCTCCGCGGCGTCCGCCAGGTCGGCTTCGCCGCAGTTCGGTCCGCGCGCGCCGCCGCGCAGCACCAGGTGGACGTCGAGGTTGCCCGGGGTCTCGATGCGCGCGAAGCCACCGTCGGCCCGCACGCCGAGATGCCGGTGCGGGCTGCGCGCCGCGGCGATCCCGTCGATCGCCGGCGCGAGCTCGCCCGAAGTCGGGTTCTTGATCCCGACGGGCAGCGGCAGCCCGCTCGCCATCTCGCGGTGGATCTGGCTCTCGCTGGTGCGCGCGCCGATGCACGCCCAGGCCAGCAGGTCGCCGGTGTAGTGACGCACGATCGGATCGAGGATCTCGCTCGCGCAGGGAATCCCGCGCTCGTTGGCCGCGAGCAGGATCTCGCGCGCCAGCGCGAGTCCCGCGCCGAGCTCGCAGGAGCCGTCGAGCCGCGGGTCCGAGATCAGCCCCTTCCAGCCGAGCGCGCTGCGCGGCTTCTCGCAGTAGGTGCGCATCACCAGGACGAGCGCGTCCTCGAACTCCGCGGCCAGGCGCGCGAGCCGCTCGGCGTACTCGAGCGCGCCGCCGCGGTCGTGGATCGAGCAGGGCCCGACGATCGCGACGAAGCGCGGGTCCTTGCCGTGCAGCGCGTCGCGCAGCGCGCGGCGGCCGCGCTCGACCGTGGCCGCGGCGCGCTCGCTGCGCGGGAAGAGCGCGGCGAGCTGCGCAGGGGAGGGCAGGACCATCGGGCTCTCGGAAGTGTCCGGCTGCATGTCGTCTCCGTCAGCAAAAAAAAAGCCCCGAGAGGTCTCTCGGGGCTCCGCGGTTCGGCTGGCTTCGCGCTAGCGGCGCTCGCCTCCCTCGGCCCCGATCTCGGGCCAGAAGAAGTAGAAGCCGAAGAAGAAGCACTGCGCGCTCACGGGCGAGCTTGTACCGCAGCTCGTCTGCGCCCGTCAATCCCGGCCCACGGTAGACTCCGCGTATGGGACCGCCGGGCGGCGAGACGCCGATGATGCGCCAGTACCGCGAGCTGAAGCGGCGCGCCGGCGATGCGCTCTTGTTCTTCCGCCTGGGCGACTTCTACGAGCTGTTCGACGCGGACGCCGAGCGGGCGGCGCCGCTGCTCGATCTGATGCTGACCACGCGGGAGCGCGACTCCCCGACGCCTGTGCCGATGTGCGGCGTCCCCTTCCACGCGCTCGAGAGCTACGTGCGGCGCTGCCTGGCGGCGGGGCTCTCGGTGGCAATCGCCGAGCAGGCCGAGGATCCGCGCAGCGCGAAGGGGCTGGTGCGGCGCGAGATCATCGAGGTGGTGACGCCCGGCCTGGTGGCGAACGCGGATCGGCTCGAAGGCGCCGACGCGAACTACCTGGCCGCGGTGCTGTCGGACGGCGGGCGGCACGGGCTTGCGGTGCTCGACCTTTCGACCGGCGAGTTCGCCGCCACCGAGACCGACCGGCGCGAGCTCCTCGCCGCCGAGCTCGACCGGCTCGCGCCGCGCGAGCTCTTGGCGCGCGACGCCGAGAAGGAGTTGCCGTCTGGCGTGCCGGTGCGGCGGGTGGGCGACGCCGACTTCGACCCGCGCCGGGTCGCGGAGCGCGTGGGCGCGCTACCGCACGGTCTCGCGCGTGAAGAGACGAGCTGCGACGCACGCGCGGCAGCGGCG
>Ga0306922_10004468_pt1 | contig 13240 bp, 14 predicted proteins | sample sta12Cox44000082_FD_203758 | JGI IMG/M metagenome (GOLD analysis project Ga0306922, IMG submission 203758) | Lab enrichment of tropical soil microbial communities from Luquillo Experimental Forest, Puerto Rico - statoxic.12C.oxic.44.000.082 (v2)... | ecosystem: Environmental > Terrestrial >... | reverse complement strand
CGCCGCCGGCGGATCCGCGGGCGGCCGTCCCCGCCAGCCGGTCACTGGCAGGCCGAACTTGGCCACCAGGCGGTCGGTGAACTGGGCGCCACTGGACCGCCCGGCCGCGGCCAGCCTGGCCAGCAGCACCGGCTGCGCACCGCGGCGCACCTCGACCCTCGCCCCGGCCGGCAGGTCAACGCTGCGCCGGCCGTCGCACCACAGCACGCCCGCCGCCGCCCCGGCCTGCCCGGGCCTGCTCTCCCGGCCGGACATGCCGAGCAGTTCGACCGCCAGCACCGACCAGGGTGATACCACCATCGGCCCGGCGAACAGCGCGTGCGCGCTGATCGGTACCAGCAGCAGCGCTTCCACCTCCGGCCAGACGATCGGGCCACCCGCCGAGAATGCGTAGGCGGTGGACCCGGTGGGGGTGGCGCAGACCACACCGTCACATGCCCACCGGGACAGCGGCCGGCCATCGATCTCGGTCACCACTTCAATCATCCGCTGCCGGGCGACCTTCTCCACACTCGCCTCGTTCAGCGCCCAGGTGGTCGCGAGCACAGTACCGTCCTGCCGCACCGCCACCTCGACGGTCATCCGTTCTTCCACCGTGTACTGGTGCTCCACCACTTGGCTGACCGCGCCGGCCAGGTCGTCCGGCTCGGTCTCGGCGAGGAAGCCGACGTGGCCGAGATTGACCCCCAGCAGTGGCGCCCCGGCCGGCCGGGCCAGCTCGGCCGCCCGCAGCAGGGTGCCGTCCCCGCCGAGCACGATCACCATCTCCGCGTCCCCGGCCGCCGCCGCGGTGGCCGGGACCACATCGGCGCCGGCACAGCGCAGCTCGGCCGCCTCCGGCCCGAGGATGCGGACCGTCACCCCGGCGGCGGTGAGCAGCTCGACCACCAGCCGGGCGTTGCGCACCGCCGCTGGCCGGCCGACGTGCGCGACCACCAGCACGGTCCGCTTGCCGTTCACTGCGGTCCCTCCGCGATGACCCGCGCCAGCTCGGCCGGATCCAGCCCGGGCGCCCCCCGGCGCAGCCAGAGGAAGTACTCGACGTTGCCAGCCGGGCCGGGCAGCGGGCTGGCGGCCAGGCCGGCCACGCCCAGCCCGAGCCGGTCCGCGGCGGCCGCCACCGACGTGACCGCCTCCGCCCGCAGCGCTGGATCCCGCACCACCCCGCCGCTGCCCACCCGGCCCTTGCCGACTTCGAACTGCGGCTTGACCAGGAGCACGAAATCGGCGTCCGGGCGGGCAATGTCGGCCAGCGCGGGCAGCACGAGGGTGAGCGAGATGAACGAGAGGTCGGCGGTCACCAGCCCGGGCGGCGGGCTGAGCTGGCCGGGCTGGAGCTGGCGCACGTTGACCCGGTCCAGCGCGGTGACCCGCTCGTCGCTGCGCAGCGCCCAGGCCAGCTGGCCGTAGCCGACGTCAACGGCGGTGACGTGCGCGGCCCCGGCGCGCAGCAGGGCATCGGTGAACCCGCCGGTGGACGCACCCGCGTCCAGGCACTGCCGCCCCGCGACCACCAGCCCCGGGAACGCGGCCAGCGCGCCCGCCAGTTTCCGGCCGCCCCGCGAGGCATAACCCGGCTCGGCCCCGGTCTCGGTGATCAGGATCGGGTCCTCCGCCGCGACCTGGGTAGCCGGCTTGCCCGCGGCCTGGCCGGCCACCAGTACCCGGCCGTCCGCGACCAGGCTGGCTGCCTGCTCCCGGGAGCGGGCAAGGCCCCGCCTGACCAGTTCGGCGTCCAGCCGCCTGCGGGTACCCATCCGCTGTCCCGGGTGCCGGTCAGCCCAGCTGGCCAGGGTCGCTGTCCGGACCCACCCGGTCACGGGCGTCCAGGTCACCGAGTGCCTCGGCGAGCCGCTGGTGGACATGCTCGAAAACAGCGGGATGATCGGCGACCGGCAGCCCGGACAGGTCGTCCAGGCGGGCGACCGCCTCGTCCACCCGCGGATCACCGGTGGCAGGCCGCTGGCCGGGCCCATCCGCGGCCTGCGGGCCCGGTTCCGACTCCATCAGCTCGCATCTCCTCTTGCCGGTCCACCGCGCTGTCTCCTGCAGGAAACGCTACCGTCCCGCGGGGACAGCACGGAGTATTGCGGGCGCGTGGCCGCAGATACGCTGGCGCGGGGCGGCCCGGGCCCACCACCGGCTGGCCGCGGCCGCGCCTAAGATGGGGCAACGGCCGCCGGGGAAGCGAGGTGCGTCATGGCAACCGCTGAGGAATGCCGTGTCGCGCTGGAACACCTGCTTGGCCGGCTCGACGACCTGGATCCGGCCGACCGGGAGGCCCACCTGGTGGACCGGGACGTCAGTTGCACCGTGGACGACCTCGGGGTGACGTTCCTGACCCGGCTCGGGCCTGACGGGGCAGGCCCGGTGACGGTGGCCAACGGCTCGGCCAGCCAGGCTCACATCCGGCTCACCACCGGCAGTGATGACCTGGTGGCACTGGCCGCCGATCCGGGCAGCTTCGGCCGGGCCTGGTTGAGCGGGCGGCTGAAGGTACATGCCAGCGTGTTCGACCTGCTCCGTCTCCGCAAGCTGCTGTAACCCGCGGCCAGCCGGCTGGCCGCCCGGCCGGGGCAGGCGACGGGGAACGGGCAGGGGCCAGTACCGGAGCGCGGCGGCATACCCTCGGGAGCATGGGTGCGGGGTCGGCGAAGCGGCGGGGAGCGGAGTGAACCACCGTGCCTGAGGGGGACACGGTCTGGCTGACCGCCCGCCGGCTGCACGAGGCGCTGGCCGGGCGGGTGCTGACCCGCAGTGATGTCAGGGTGCCCCGGTACGCCACCACTGACCTGTCCGGGCGGGTGGTCACCGGCGTGGTGGCCCGTGGCAAGCACTTGCTCACCCGGGTGGCGGATGGCGTCACCGTGCACACCCACCTGCGGATGGATGGCGCCTGGCGGGTCCGCCCGGCCGCCGACCGGATTACCCCGAGCCACCGGATCCGGCTCATCCTGGCCAACGACACCTGGCAGGCGGTCGGCTACCAGCTGGGGATCGTGGAGATACTGCCCACGGCCCGCGAAAGCAGTGTGGTCGGTCATCTGGGCCCCGACCTGCTCGGCCCGGACTGGGATCCGGCCGAGGCCGCCCGGCGGCTGGCCAGCCAGCCCGCCCGGCCGGTCGGTGAGGCCCTGCTCGACCAGCGCAACCTGGCCGGTGTCGGAAACATATTCGCTACCGAAGTCCTGTTCCTCCGGGGGCTTAGCCCGTGGCGGCCGGTAAGCGCGGTGGACGACCTGCACGCGGTCGTGGAACTCGCGCAGCGACTCCTGGATGCGAACAAGGAGCGTGACGGCGCGGTGGTCACGACCGGCTCAACGCGGCGCGGGGAGGGAACCTGGGTCTACGGCCGGGCCGGCCAGCCCTGCCGACGATGCGGGACCATGATCGGCAGAGCCGAGCAGGGCAATCCAGGCGAGGAGCGGGTCAGGTCCTGGTGCCCGCACTGCCAGACGTAAATGCGCCCCGGCGGAGGCAACCTGCCCTGCGACGGCAGGTAATCTCAGTGCCATGGCAGACAGGGAGTCGGTGGCAGTTCGCGTTGGCGACCGGGTAGGGCTGCTCGCGACCATCGTGGACACCAAGCCGGACTTCGCCATGGTCAATGTTCATGGCGTCGACCCGCCGGGGACGTTCATCTGCGTGGAGTACGCCAGCCTGTTCCAGGTGCAGGAACGCAGCGGCCCAGAGCCTGGCTCGTAGTCGGATCAGCTGGGTGGCGTCCTCGTCCCATGGGGGCGGGGCCCAGTCGGTGCTCGCGTTACGCGGCCTGACGGTGCGGCTGGCGGCCTCCGTCACCTGGCCGCCAGCCGCACCGTGCCCCGGTATCAGGCCATCAGCACCGTGCTGATGAGGCCATCGGCGCCCGGTGAATGACCCGTCCGCTCACGCGTCCCGGGTGCGGAACAAGATGCCGCCCGCGACCACCGCAGCCGCGGCGTAGCAGCAGAACACGCCGAACCCCACCCAGGGGCTGAACATGTTCACCCCGCTCAGGTTCTCCCAGATGGCGCCGCCGGCGTTCAGCGGTATCCACTTGTCCACGTGCACCGCCCAGCTGCTGGGCAGGAACCCGCTCAGCACGAACACCACGAACAGCAGCGCCACCGACGTAGTGATCGCGCCAGCCGTGTGCCGCAGCAGCGCGCCGATGCCGAACGAGAGCAGCCCGCATGCGCCAAGGAATAGCCCGCCGCCGATCACCGCCCGCAGCACCCCCGGCTGGCCGATGCTGGAGTTGAGGTGGTGGGTGGCGAAGATCGCCTGGCCGATGAAGTAGGAACCGAACGAGGTCACCAGCCCGGCCACCAGCGCGATCACGGTGAAAACCAGCGCCTTGGCCATATACACGGTCTCCCGCCGCGGCATCACGGTAAGCGACGTCCTGATCATGCCGGTGGAGTACTCGGCAGTGATGGTGAGCGCGCCCAGCACGGCGATCACCAGCTGGCCCAAGATCAGCCCGAACATGCTGAACTCGGTCGCCCGCGCCCGGATCTCCACCGCCATGTGTGCCTGCACGAACGCGGGCTGGGAGGCGTAGTCCTGGATACGGCCCCAGCTCAGCAGGGCACTGATGCCGATGGTGATGATGACCATCGCGGCCAGCGTCCAGTAGGTGGACCGGACCGACCGGATCTTGGTGAGCTCCGAGCGCAGGGCGCCGCCGAAACTGGCCCGCCCCGGGCCGGCCAGCTGCACACTGCCCTGGCTTGCGATCTGTGCCGTTGCCGCCATGTCAGGCCACCCCTCCCGTGCTCACCCGGTCGCCCCGGTCCGCCGTGCTGGCCGCCGGTTCGCCGGCGCTGCCGCCCGCGCGGAACTCCACACTGGCCGCGGTCAGCTCCATGAAGGCCTCTTCCAGCGAGGCGTGTGCCAGCGCCAGCTCGTGCAGCCGGATCCCGTTCTCGTAGGCGAGGTCACCGATCCGGTCCGGGGCCAGCCCGTGCACCACCAGTGCGTCCCCGGTGGCAGCCACGCTGCCGCCCACCCGGCGGACGGCGGCCACCAGCTCGTCCGGCTGCGGGGTGCGGACCCGGACCGCCTGCACCGAGTTGCGCGCGATGAACTCGGCCACGCTGCAGTCGGCGATGAGCCGGCCGCGGCCAATGACGATCAGGTGGTCAGCGGTGTGCTCCATCTCTGACATCAGATGGCTGGAGACAAACACGGTCCGCCCTTCCGCGGCCAGGTTTTTCATTAGGTTGCGGATCCACAGGATGCCCTCTGGGTCGAGCCCGTTGACCGGCTCGTCGAACATCAGGATGCCGGGGTCGCCCAGCAGCGCGGCCGCGATTCCGAGCCGCTGCCCCATGCCGAGCGAGAACCCCTTGGATCGCTTCCCGGCCACGGCGGCCAGGCCGACCAGGTCCAGCACCTCCCCCACCCGCCGCCGCGGCAGGCCATTGGTCTGGGCGAGGCAGAGCAGGTGGTTGTGGGCGCTCCGGCCGCCGTGCACCGCCTTGGCGTCCAGCAGCGCACCGACCTCCCGCATCGGGTGGGTGCTGCGCCGGAACTCCTTCCCGTTTACGGTGACCGAGCCGCTGGTGGGGTGGTCCAGGCCCAGGATCAGCCGCATGGTGGTGGTCTTGCCCGCCCCGTTCGGGCCGAGGAAGCCGGTGATCCGGCCCGGCTCGACGGCGAACGACAGCCCGTCCACGGCCGTCGTGTCGCCGTACCGCTTGGTGAGGCCCTGTGCCTCGATCATGTGAGAATCCTCTCCGCGCCCCCGGGCCCCGTGCCCGGCTGCCAGAGCCAGTCTCCCCCGCGAGGCCGCCGAGCGCGTCAGCCCGCGCGCCGATCTTGTGTCCGCCCACAGGGGGAGGCCCGCTACGCCCGGGGGCGTAAGCGGCTCAGTAGCCCAGCTGTCCGAGGGCGGTGCTGACCGTGCTGACGTCCCGGCCAGCCGCGGACCAGGCGGCAGCGCACAGGGCGCGCAACCCGTCGGTCGGCTCACCGGCGCCGGCCAGCTCAAGCTGGCCGTGCCCGGGCCGGGCCAGCCAGCCGCCACAGCGGAACCCGCCATCGGCGCGGGTGACCGGTGGCTGCGGGGCAAGCAGGCCGGCCAGGGATTCGGCCAGGTAGGAGGGCCGCTGCCGGGCCGGTGCAAGCACCACATCGAGCGGGCGGGACACCCCGGTCAGCACCAGCAGACTGTCACAGCCCACCCGGACGGCACCCTCGATGTCGGTGTCCAGCCGGTCACCGACCACCAGCGGGCGGCGGGCGCCGCTGCGCGCTACGGCTTCGGCGTGCAGCGGCGGCTCCGGCTTGCCCGCCACCAGTGGCTCGTGCCCAGTGGCAGTGGCGATGACGCGGAGGAGCGACCCGTTGCCGGGCTGCCTGCCGCGCGCGGTGGGCAGGGTGAGGTCCGCGTTCGAGGCCACGAACAGGGCGCCTGACTGCACCGCCAGCGCGCCCTCGGTCAGCAGCGAGTAGCTGAGGTCCGGCGCGTAACCCTGGATCACCGCCGCGGTCTGGCCGCCGGCCACCGATACCGGCCGGAACCCGCGCTCGCGGACCGCCAGCCGCAGCCCGGTCCCGCCGACGACCAGCACCTCCGCCCCCGGGGGCAGCCGTTCGGCCAGCAGCCGCGCCCCGGCCTGGGCGGAGGTGACCACGTCTGCCGGCCGGACCGGGGCCCCGAGCGCAGCCAGCTGGGCCGCAATGGCCGACGGCGTGCGGGACGCGTTGTTGGTGACGTAGACGATCCGCAGCCCCGCCGCCACCGCTGCCGACAGCGCCGCCGGCGCGCCCGGGATGGCCGATGCCCCCAGGTAGACCACGCCGTCCAGGTCGGTCAGCGCGACATCGTAGGCGGTGGCCAGCGGCTGCCGCGATGCCAGCAGCCCGGGCACGTCAGCGGCCCGGGCGGGCATGCTCAGGCCCGGGTGGCCGGCGGATCGCCCGACCGGGCTGCCAGGGTCGCCCGGACGCCCCGCAGCGCATCGGTGTAGTGGCGCAGGTCCGGCCGCATGGCGGCGGCAAGGGCCAGGTGCTCGGCGGCGGCAGCCGGGTCCCCGCCACGGGCCAGCGCCAGGCCCAGCCCGAAATGTGCGTAGTCGTCACTGGGGCTTGCCTCCACGATCTGCCGGAAGCTGTCTGCCGCCGCAGCGTACCGGCCAGCCCCGAACTGCGCCCGGCCGAGGGCCTCCAGCACGCTGCGCGCCCCGGGCTCGGCTTCGGCCGCCCGGGCGAGCAGCTGTTCAGCCGCTGCCGGGCTGCCCCGGCCAAGCAGCTCCATGCCCCGCCGGTACCAGGAATACGGGTCGCCGTCCGGGCCCGCGCCGCTGGATTCGGCCCACTGGTGATCGCCAGCCTGGGAATCGTGGCCGCCGCCCGGTGTTTCTGACATATGTGCAGATCCTTCCGTCCGGGCACCAGCCAGCGCACGGCCTCGCGCTCGCGCCTTTCCGCGGGCTCCGGTATGCCCAGGACCGGGTGAGCGGCCTCGCGGAGGTCACCTCTCCACCGTACGACGTGATCGCCCAGGACGCCGCAGTCCAGTTGCGGGCTGCGGATCCGCACAACGTCGTCCGGCTGATCCTGCCCCGCAACGGCCACGGCAATCCCGGTGGCGCCTATGCCGACGCGGCCCGGCTGCTCCGGCAGTGGCAGGACGAAGGCATCCTGGTCACCGACGACCGGCCCGCCCTGTACGCGTACGAGCAGGCCCGGCCCGGTGGCGAGGTGCTGCAGCGGGGGCTGATCGGCGCGCTGCGGCTGAGCCCGCCCGAGGCAGGCACGGTGCTGCCGCACGAGGACGTCGCACCCGGGCCGGTGACCGGACGGCGGCAGCTGATGGAGGCGACGGACGCCAACCTGGAGCCAATCTTCCTGCTCTACGACAGCGGCACCGGCGGCGGCGCAGCGTCCCGGCTGGTCGAACAGGTCGCCGGATGCCGCGAGCCGCTGCTGAACCTCGGGACCGGCGACGGGATCAGGCACCGGCTGTGGGCGGTGACCGACCCGGCCGAGCAGGCGGCCGCGGCGGCTGATCTGGCATCCCGGCAGGCCCTCATCGCCGACGGCCACCACCGCTACGCCGCGTACCTGCAGCTCCAGGCGCGCAAGCGGGCCGCCGGGGCGGGTGCCGGGCCGTGGGACGCCGGGCTAGCGCTGCTGGTGGACTCGGCTGCCTTCCCGCCGCAGATCGGGGCGATCCACCGGTCCGTTCCCGGGCTCCGCCTGGCCGATGCGACGGCGGCGGCGGCGGCCGCGTTCACTGTGCGGCCGCTGCCGGGTGCGGCCACCAGCGGGCTGCCTTTCCTGCTGAACGAGCTGCGCGGTGCCGCCACCGGTGGCATTGCGTTCGTGGTGGCGGGCGCCGACGGCCAGGCCTGCCTGCTGACCGACCCGGAGCCGCGGGCGGTGGCGGCGGCCATGCCGGGCCGCTCGGAGCGGTGGCGCCGGCTGCCCGCCGCGGTGCTGCAGGAACTGCTGCTTGGCGAGCTGTGGGGGGTCACCGACGACGAGGCCAGCGTCGGTGTCCATCACGACGCCGCGCACGCCATGGCCGCCGCGGGCGGGCCGCCGGCCGGGGTGGCGGTGCTCTGCCCGCCGCTGTCGGCCACCGATGTCCGCGAGGTCGCCGCGCATGGGGAGCGGGTGCCGCGCAAATCGACGTCGTTTGCGCCCAAGCCACGCACCGGGCTGGTCATGCGCTCGCTGGCGGTGGGCTGACCGTCAGCCGGGCCGGCGCACATACAGCCAGACCGGGCCCCGGATGAGTGGCTGGAAGTGGGCGTGGAAGTAGGCCGTCAGCGGCGGCGTCCACGGAATCCGGCGGGAGGCCATGCCGGTCAGCCAGACGTACCGGGCCGCCCGGAACGCGGACAGCCACATCTGCTCGACGGCGGGTGTCCGGCCCGCCCCGGTAAGCCCGTTGTGGCCCTGGGAGAGGGCATAGTCGCTGCCCACCCCATCCACCATCAGTGAGCAGCCGGGGTCGGTGGAGACGAACCGGTTGATGGCGATGGGGTACGACACCTGGTCGGTGAGCACGCAGGCGCCGGCCGGGATGGCGTGCGCGGCCGCGCTGAGCTCGCTGGCCGGGACCGCGGATGCCAGGTGGCTCTCCGCGGTGCCCTGCAGCACGGCCAGCGTGGCCACGGTGACGGCCGCCACCGCGATGGCGGCCCGCCGCCCCGCCCGGCCGAGCCGGGCCCGTTTCCCCTGCCGCGGCAGCGCGGCCACGATCCGGGCGATGGGCAGTGCCAGCGACAATGCCAGGAACGGCGCCAGGAACGCGGCGTAGTGCTCGTAGAAGTCGGCGGGCCACAGGAACGCCGCCACCACCAGCAGGCAGGTGACCGCCGCGAACCAGTCCAGTGGCGGTGGCCGCCGGTGGCTGAGCCAGCTCCCGGCGGCCATCAGCGCGGCCACCACCACGATGACCGCCACCCCCGTCACCACCAGCGGCGCCGTTGACCCGGCGGGCAGGTGGGTCAGGCCGAGCATGTCCTGCAGCCGGGAGGCCAGCGGGATCCGCTGCACATCGGACCTGACCAGTTGGGCGACGACCACACCGCGGTAGAAGGTGACGGGGGCGAGCAGCGCGAACGGCAGCACCGGCAGGCAGAATCCGGCCACCACCCCGGCCGCGAACCGGCCGGCCTGCCGCGGCCGCCGGGCGGTCAGCACCAGGATCACCAGCACCGGCAGGATGGCCCACACCTTGACCGCGCCGGCGAAGCCGAAGGCGGCACCGCCCCAGATCAGCCGGCGGCCGGTCGCTTGCTGGTCGCCATCGAACACCGCCAGCGCCCCCAGCAGGCAGAACAGCACCAGCCACGGCTCAAGCAGCACGGTCCTGGCGGCGAGCAGGCCGTCCGGGTAGACCGCCAGCGTGCCGCAGGTCACGAGCACTGCCAGCACTCCCCGGTGCCGGGTGAGCAGGCCACCGAGGGGGATCGCGGCGGCACTGGCCAGCGCGGTGAAGATGCGGGCCGCCGCCATCGCGGTCACAGTGCCGAAGGAACTGGTGGCCGCTGCCACCGGTGCCATCAGCAGGGTGATCCCCGGCGGCTGGACCATGATGAAATCCCGGTAAGGCAGCGCGCCATGGATCAGCCGGATAGCGCTGCCGAAGTCGGTCCCGTCGTCGTATTCGGTAACGCCGAGCAGGTAGCCCGGACGGCTCAGCTGGTAGAGCCGCACCGCCAGGCCGGCCAGCGTGGCCAGCACGATGACGGTGGGGATCGCCGCGGGCCACCGCAGCCGGCGGCGGGCGGGCCCGGCCGTGGCCGGTCGCCGCGATCCTGCCCTGGACGTCGTCACAGGCGTTCTGCTCACGAGTGAGTGGCTCCGCACGTGGTTGCGTTCGGCCGCATCCTGCTGCCCGCTGGGCGGATGACTCCTGCCGCTGCTGATGACCCGGGAGCCCGGCCGCGTTCAGATACTACTCGCTGTCCGCTGCTGGGCACCGGGCCGCTGCGGGACGTCACCATTGGATTGCCGCCTGCGTTCGGCGGGTCTGGCACGATAACCCCATGGACCAGGCAGGACGAGCGCCCGCTCCGGCCGCCGGTGTCACCGCGCTCGGGCACGAGGTGTTCCAGATCGACACCCGGATGGCCGGCTATGAGAACATCACCGCTGGCTTCCTGATCCGGTCGGACCGGCCCTGCCTGGTGGAAACCGGGACCGCTCCATCGGCGCCGGTGGTGCGGGACGCACTATCCGGTCTCGGTGTCGGCCCGGGGGATCTGGCGACGGTGGTGGTCACCCACATCCACCTCGATCACGCCGGCGGGGTCGGGGATATCGCGACGCTGTACCCACGGGCACAGATCGTGGTGCACGAGAAGGGCGCCCGCCATCTGGCCGACCCCAGCCGCCTGATGGACAGTGCCCGCCGGGTGTACGGGCAGGCCCTGGACCGGCTGTTCGGTGAGCTGGCACCGACCCCAGCGGACCGGATCAAGGCCGTGGCCGAATATGGGTCGGTCGATCTGGGCGGCGGGCGGCGGCTGCACAGCCACTACTCCCCCGGGCACGCCAAGCATCACGTGGGGCTGCTCGACTCGGTCAGCGGGGACCTGTACGTGGGCGATGCCGCCGGGGTGGTCCTGCCGGAAACCGGAGACCTGCGGCCGGCCACACCACCACCCGACTTCGATCTGGCACTGGCGCTGGCATCGCTGCGCATGTTCGCCGCACTGGCGCCGGCCCGGCTGCTGTTCAGCCATTTCGGCCCGGTCAGCGAGGTAGTGGCGACCCTCGACCGGTCCGCGGATGAGCTGAACCTGTGGGTCGAGCACACCCGCCGGGCACACGGGGCGGGCCTGGATCTCGACCACGCGGTGGCACTGGTCACCGAGCAGACCCGGCACCGATACCGGGCGCTGGCGCCGGACGCCGATCCGCAGCTGGCCGCCAGGTTCGAGCGGGAGAGCGGTGCTGCCACCAACGTGGCTGGCATCTTGCGCTGGCTCGACCAGCCGGCCGCGGCTCAGTCCTGAGCTGGTCCGGATGGGTCACCGATGGTCTCGTCCAGATCCTCGATAACGATGCTGTCCATGCTGTCGAACCGCTCCGCGGCGTCGGTCTCCCCGGTCTCGTCCGTGGCGGCAGCCCGGCCGAACCAGTCCCGTGCCTCCTGCTCCTGGCCGGCGTCCAGCAGGGCGTCGGCGTAGGCGTAGAACAGGCGGGCCGTCCAGGGCCTGATCCGCCCGTCGGTGAGTTCGGGCACCTGCAGCACCACCACGGCGGCAGCCGGGCGGCCCTCGTCCCGCCGGATCCCCGACTCGACGATCCGCAGCTCGATCTGGACCTCCCGCGGCAGCTCACCGGCCGCCGGGTCCTTGATGATGGCCAGCGCCCGGTCCAGCCGGCCGAGGGCCCGCTCGCAGTCGGCCATCAGCGGCAGATAGCTGGCACGCCCGGTCAGCCGCCGGGCGGTGCGCAGCTCGGCCAGCGCGTCGGCCCACCGCCCAGCGTGGTAGGCGGCCACCCCGCAGGCCTCCCGGACGATCCCGACCCTGGCGGCAAGCTGGCGCGCCGCCCGTGCGTATTCGTAGGCCAGGGCTGGATCCTCAGCCAGCCCGGCGGCCACCAGCCGCCGGGCCACGGCGTCGGCCAGATCGCCCGGCAGGGTGCGCAATTCCGCCCGCACGCCGGTGTCCAGCTGGTCCGCGGTGATGCCGTCCGGGACCGAGGGGCCGGGCGGGGTGCTGGCCTGGGCTGGCCGGGATGGCGTGGACGGCCTCCGTGGTGACCGGGCTGCCCGGTCCGGCCGCTGCCCGGTGCGGCCCGTCCCAGGCCGGCCCCCGGCCGGCGGCCTCGCTGAGCGGCCTACCGCTGGACGATCATCCTGCCGGCCAGCCCGGTCCCGGCCGCCGGTGCGGTTCGGTGCTGGCGCGGTACCGCCGCGGCGGGCGCCAGCCCGCCTGGCATCGGCTGGGCTGGTGCCGCCGCTCTGTTCCCTGGGCCCGCTGTCGCGGCCAGACCGGCCGTCCGGCCGGGGAGCGCTGCTCCGCCCGCCGGACCCGTCGTCGCGCCTGGTGGCGCTCCGCGGTCCGCGTGGCCGGTCGTCCGGGCCGCGGCCTGAGCGGGGCGAACTGCCTGAGCGGGGCGAACTGCCCGAGCGGGGCGAACTGCCCGAGCGCGGCGACCCGGACCGGGCGGTGGCGCCGCTGCTGCGTCCGGTCGTGCCTGCTGGCGAGGTCCCCTGGCCGCGGCCCGCGCGGTTTCCGCCACGACCCTTAGCGGCGCCGCTACCGCCCGCGCCGCCGCGGGCAGCGCCGCGCCTGCCGCTGCCCTCTGGCCTGTCCGCCACGTTCTTGCCCCTCTACGCAGTCCCGAGCCTGCCAGAGCACAACCCAAAAGTCAGGGGCCGCTTCCACTGGAGGCGGCCCCTGCAAGGTATGTCCGGCGGCGTCCTACTCTCCCACGCGGTCCCCCGCGCAGTACCATCGGCGCTGAAGGGCTTAACTTCCGGGTTCGGAATGGGACCGGGTGTTTCCCCTTCGCTATGACCACCGAAACACTATGGAGATGTGGTGCCCGACCGCATCTCGGGAACCGCACAGTGGACGCGTGCACAACAAGTAGTAGTAGAAGCCAAGCCACTCGGCCTATTAGTACCGGTCAGCTGCACGTGTCGCCACGCTTCCACTTCCGGCCTATCAACCCAGTCGTCTAGCTGGGGGCCTTACCGGGTTAACCCCGAGGGAGACCTCATCTTGAGGCGAGCTTCCCGCTTAGATGCTTTCAGCGGTTATCCCTTCCGAACGTA
>Ga0306922_10004467_pt1 | contig 13241 bp, 9 predicted proteins | sample sta12Cox44000082_FD_203758 | JGI IMG/M metagenome (GOLD analysis project Ga0306922, IMG submission 203758) | Lab enrichment of tropical soil microbial communities from Luquillo Experimental Forest, Puerto Rico - statoxic.12C.oxic.44.000.082 (v2)... | ecosystem: Environmental > Terrestrial > Soil... | reverse complement strand
AGGATGGCCGCGGCGATCAGATAGGGCTGATTGGCGAGGGAGTTCGTGAAGACCTTCGCGGCACCTTCGAACCGAGTGGTCATCGCGGCCGGCATTGCGAGCGATCGCTCCGCCTGCTCGATCGCGCCGACCGCTTGGCCCAACGAAGCGCCGGGCGCGAGGTTGAACGACAACGTCACCGACGGAAATCCGTCCTGATGATTGATCGTCAGTGGGGCGAGCGAGTTCTGCAGTGCGGTCAACGCCGCCAGCGGCACCAGTTTGCCGGAGCTATTGGAGCGCACGTAAAGCCGGGTCAGCACGTCGGGATCGTCTTGCGCGCGTGGCTCTACCTCGAGCACGACGCGGCGCTGGTCCGATTGCGTGAAGATCGTCGCGACCTGCCGCTGGCCGAAAGCATCGTAGAGGACGTCGTCGACGGATTGCGGCGAGATGCCGAGCCGCCCGAGCGTGTCGCGGTCGAGCTTCAGCATCATGCGCGGTGCCGCCGTCTGCAGGTCGCCGGTCACGTCCTGAAGCTCGGGCAACGACGCCAGACGCTTCATGACGACGGGAGCCCAGTGGAACAGCTCGGCTACGTCAGGGTCTTGCAGGGTATACTGGTATTGGGTCTTGCTGATTTTCGCGCCAATCTGCACGTCCTGGCGCGGTTGCCCGAACAGCGCGATCCCGTGCACCTTGGTCGCGGCCTTGCGCAGCCTCGCCAACACCGCAGTCGCGCTGGCGCTGCGCTCGGCCAACGGCTTGAGGTCGATCATAATTCGGCCGGTGTTGAGGCCCGAATCGCCGCCGACCCAAGAATAGACAGTCCCGACATCCGGGTCGGCCATGATCACCCTGGCAAGCGCGTTCTGGCGCTCGACCATCGCGGCATAGGAGATGTCCGGCGCCGCTTCCGTCGTGCAGACAATCAGTCCGTTGTCCTGCTGCGGAAAAAATCCTTTCGGAATGATCAGGTAGAAGCAAACGGTCGTCGCGACTGCGACTGCCATGATCGCGATCACTACCTGGGGATGGCGCAACGCCCAGCGCAACCCCTTGTCATAAAATCGCAGTGATCGCTGAAAGGCCGTTTCGAGGGCCACGGCGAGCCGGTTTTCCTTAAGGCGCTCGGCCGGTTGCAACATCCAGCCGCACATCATCGGTGTGACGGTCAGCGACACGACTGCCGACATGAACAGCGCAATGCTGATCGTTACTGCGAACTCGCGGAACAGGCGCCCGACCAGACCGCCCATCAACAAGACCGGAATGAAGACTGCGACCAGCGATAATGTCATCGACAGAATCGTGAACACGATCTCGCGCGATCCCGCCAAGGCAGCCTCCAAAGGCTGCTGCCCAGCCTCGACATGGCGGATGATGTTCTCGACCATGACGATCGCGTCGTCGATGATGAAGCCGACCGCAATCGTCAGCGCCATCAGCGAGATGTTGTCGATCGTGTAGCCGAAGAGGTACATCGCGGCGCAGCTGCACAACAGCGACACCGGGATCGCCACGCTCGGGATCAGGGTCGCCGCCGCATGGCGCAGGAACAAGAACACGACCAGCACGACGAGGCCGATGCTGATCGCCATCGTTTGCTGCACGCTCGCCACCGAGCCGCGAATCGTCTGGGTGCGGTCGCCGAGGACTCGCAAGCGCACCGAGGCTGGCAGGGTGCGGCGTAGCCCGGGGAGCGCGTCCTTCACCAGCTGGACGGTCTCGTTGATGTTATAGCCGGGCTCTTTGTGGACATCGATGATGACCACTCGCTTGTTGCCGAGCCAGGCCGCTTGCCGAACGTCTTCGACACCGTCGACGGCGCGGCCAATGTCGCGCACGCGCACCGGCGCGCCGTTGTGGTAGCCGATCACGATGGCGCCGAAATCGCTCGCATCCGACAGCTGGTCGGAGGTTTCGAGCGTGACCGAGCGATTGGGGCCGTCGATGATGCCTTTGGGCGCATTGACGGTTGCACTCGACAGGACACCGCGAATGTCTTCGAGGTTCAACCCGAGCGCGGCCACGGCGGTTGGATCTACCTGAACACGGACGGCGACCTTCTGCTCACCGTGGAAATCGACCAGCCCGACCCCAGGGATACGAGAGATCTTGGGCGCGAGATAGGTCTCGGCATAGCCATCAACGGTCGAGATCGGCAGATCGTCCGAGGTGACCGCGATCGACATTAACAGCGCGTCTGCCGGATTGACCTTCTCGTAAGTCGGCGGGTTCGGCAGGTTCCTCGGCAACAGGCCGGCCGCGGAGCTGATCGCCATCTGGACGTCCTGCGCGGCGCCGTCAACATTACGGCCGAGATCGAATTCGACGGTGATTCGGGTCCTCCCCAGTGCGCTGGTCGAGCTGAGCGACGTCACCCCCGAGATCAGCCCGAGTGCCTTTTCGAGCGGCGCCGCCACCGACAAAGCCATTGTCTCGGCGCTGGCGCCTGGCAGATCCGCCGCGACCTGGATCGTCGGAAAATCGACCTGCGGGACTCCCGCGATCGGCAGTAGCGCGTAGGCGACCAGGCCCATGACGATGAGCCCGATTACGAGCAACGTCGTCGCGATCGGCCGCAGGATGAACGACGCCGAAATGTTCATCGCGCGGCCCCCGCGGCGGGAGGCGCCGCATCGACCAGGGTGCCGGCCTGGATGCGATATTGTCCATCGGTCACCACCTGCTGACCCGGCGTCAGCCCATCATCGACGACGGCTAATTCCTTATTGGACCAGGCGACCCTGACGGCGTACTTTGCGACGCGGTGGTCCTGCCCGATCACGAACGCGTACGTCCCGTCGGGGCCGCGCAGGACCGCTGTGGCCGCCACCGCGACGGCCCCGCGGTGGGTGCCGACCAAGACGCGGATATTGACGAATTGTCCTGGCCACAGCGCGTCGTCGGTATTGGCGAACACAGCCTTGTAGCCGATCGTCGCGGTCGCCGTATTGATCTGATTGTCGATGACGGCGAGCTTGCCCGTGGCGAGGCGCCGTCCGTCATTGGTTTCCGCCGCGACTGCGACATCGCCTTTCTTCATCACGCCGCGCAGTTCGGGCAGCGTATCGGCAGGCAATGCGAAGACGACCGAGATCGGGTGGATCTGGTTGATGGTAGCGATCCCGGTCATGTCGGTCGCTCGCACCATGTTGCCGACATCGACAAGGCGCATTCCGACGCGCCCGTCGATCGGCGAGCGAATGCTGCAATAGCTCAGCTGCAGCGTTGCAGAGTCGATCTGGGCCTGATCCGCATTTATTGCCGCTCGATTTTGTTCGACGAGTGCCGCCTGGGTATCAAGCTGCTGACGGGCGATCGAATTCTGGGCAGCCAGAGTCCGATAGCGCCTAAGATCGAGCTCCGCATTCTCGAGCTGCACCTCGTCCTTGAGCTTTACCGCCTTCGCTTGCGCAAACGTCGCCGCATAGGGACGCGGATCGATTTCGGCGATGACATCGCCGCCGCGAACCTCTTGGCCCTCGGCGAAGTCGATCTTGACGATCTGACCGTCGACCCGAGCCTTAACCAGGACGCTGTTGAACGCTTGCACGGTGCCAATGCCGGTCAGGTAGAGCGGCACATCGGCCCGGTCGACCCGGCCGGCGACGACTGGAACGGCCAGCTCGGGCGGCTCGCCGCGAGCCTGTGTTCGATGGAGCCATCCAACCGCGCCGAGCCCCAGCACAGCGGCGGCTGCAACCGCAAGGATTGCGGTGGGCAGAAGGACCCTTCGTCTCCCGTCTGTCACGGGGACACGAATGCTGCATGCCGTCGCCGCGCGGGCGACACGTTCGCCTGCAGTTCGACGCGTGCGACCAGACCTCCGGCGCCGGTGCGATTGCTCAACGATACGCGGCCGCCCATCCGGTCGGCCATGGTCCGGACGATGGCGAGGCCGAGACCGGTGCCCTCACCATCCTCGGTGTGGCGCGTGAAGCGCTCGAATACACGGCCGAGCATATCCTCCGGCAGACCCGGCCCGGTGTCGCAAATCTCCACCGCGACGGTGTCCCCGCCCGGGTCGACCCGGATCTCGACCCGTCCGCCTACCGGGGTATAGCGCACCGCATTGTCGATAAGGTTGGTGAACAGTACGGCAAGCTCGTACGGTGCAGCGGCGACCTCGATGACTGTCTTCAACGCGCCGGAGATCGCGACCTTCCGGGCCGCAGCGAGCGGCGCGGTGGCGGCGATCGCCTCAGCGATTGCCGCCGCCAGATCGGCGCTGCCCGGCGCGGCAGCGGCGGAGGTCGCCTCGGCGCGGGCGAGCGCGAGGAGCTGCGCGGTTAGTGCCGACATCCGCTTCAGCCCCTGTTCCATGTCGGCGAGCAAACCGGGCTCGTGTTGCGCACCGGCACGTTTGATGTTTCCGACTTGTAGGCGGAGCGCGGTCAGCGGCGTCCGCAGCTGATGCGCCGCATCCGAGACGAAACGGCGCTGAAGTGCGAGCGCCTCGGCGAGCCGGGCGAGGGTGGTGTTGACAGCGGCGACGAGCGGCGCGACCTCGCGCGGAATACCGTTGGCGGTGATCGGCGCGCGTGCGTCGGGCGCCCAGCCTTCCAGGTCGCGCGCGAGCGCATCGAGTGGCCGCAGGATGCGGCCTACGAGCAACTGGACGAGCAGCCACGACAGCGGGATTAGCATCAGCACCGGCGCGGTCGCCTGCCAGGCTGCGCCGAGCGCGATCTCCTGCACCACCGCCAGGCGCTGCGACACCTGGACCGTCCGCTCGGGGCCGGCATGGGTGTAGGTCCGCCAGCGTTCGCCCGCGCTCACCGGTTCGGAGAAGCCGGTGGCGACCTGGCGCACCAAGGAGATGCCCGGCGGCGTCGACCGCAGCAGATGGCCGGCTGTGTCCCAGACCTGGACAGCGATAATATCGCTCGGATCGAGTCCGGTCCGGGCCGGCGGCGCCGCGGCGCCCGTCGGATCGCCGATCTGAAAAGCGATCTGTCGCAGTTGATCGTCGACGAAGCGGTCGGGATCGTGGCGAGTGATCAGATAGGCGGCGATGCCGCCGATCAGGCCCATCGCGACCAGCAGGGTCGTGAACCACAGCGTGAGCTGCCCGCGCAGCGATGTCATGCGGATCATTTCGGCACCATCCAGCCACTGCCGCGGACGTTTCGGATCACCTCCTTGTCGAACCGCCGCCGCAGGTAATGAATCAGCACGTCGATCGCATTGCTCTCGATCTCCTCGCCCCAGCCGTAGATCGCTTCTTCGAGCTGGCTGCGCGACAGGATCGCCCCGGGACGTTCCATCAAGGCATGCATCAGCGCGAACTCGCGCTGCGGCAGCACCTCGGTCTTGCCGCGGTAGCTCGCCTCGTGGCTGGCGAGGTCGAGGGCGATATCGGCCGAGCGGATCTGTGAGGTCGTGTGCCCCGCATGGCGCCGCACCACGGCGCGCAGGCGCGCACCCAACTCGTCGAAATCGAACGGCTTGATGATGAAGTCGTCGGCTCCGCCGTCGAGGCCGGCGACCCGGGTTTCGACATCGTCACGCGCGGTGATGATCAACACTGGCGTCGTGTCGCGCCGGTGCCGCATTTCCTTCAGCACGTCGAGACCCGATCGCCCGGGCAAGCCGAGATCGAGCAGCACCGCCGAATAGCGGCCGGCCCGCAACGCCAGCAACGCATCCGGACCGTTGCGCGCCCAATCGACGGCGGCCCCGGTATCCTGGAACGCGCGCACGAGGCTCCGGCCGATCAGCGCGTCGTCCTCGACCAAAAGAACCCGCATCGACCGCTCATCCTTGTTCCCGCCTACCGGCTCAGCCCTCGCCGCGCAGCTTCTTGAGGACGCCGCTGCGTGCCGAGCTAGTGGCTCCGATCGCCGCCGCCGCTACCGCCAGCCCGGCGACGCCGATCAGGCAGCCGAGGTAGAGCCACGGCATCGACAGCGCCTCTGGCGGCGGATCGAAGACCCCGGTCAATAATTTGACCAGAACGTAGGCGATCGCTGCGCCGGCGGCGAGGCCGACCGAGGCGCTGGCCGCGAGGAAGAGGGCGGCCTCGCTCCACACGAAAGCGCCGAGCTGATGCGGCTGGGCCCCGAGCGCGGTCAGGATGGCAAAGGAGCGCCGCCGATCAGCGAGACCGAGCCCCAGGACCAGCCCGGCTGCGGCCGCCACCATCAACAGGGCAAAAGCCAGCTCCAGCCGGGTCAAGCCAGCGAGGTCGACCGCGGTCAGGCTCGACCCGATCAAGTGCTGCGCCTGCCCGATATCGCTGACCCTGGCGCCGGGCAGCCCTGCAACCGCCTGCTCCGCGGCCGCGGTGACGTCCGCGGGGTCACCGTTGAGCCGCAACAGCACGACCTCGCGGGCCGGCGAACCGGTCTTCTCGGCGACATAGTCCGCGTTCGCCACTAGGAACGAGTCTTTCGGCGCCGTCGGGAACTCCCGCACCACGCCGATGAAATGGAACGGGACAGCGTGATACTGGTGATCCACGGCGCTCTGCAGGCGCAGATTGATCCGATCGCCCGGCGTCAGCTGGTAATCGGTCATAGTCTCCTCGGACACCAGCACCCCATCCGGCGTATGGATGAGTGCGGCCAAAGCTGCTTTCGCATCGCCGCCAGCGAAATAGGCGTCGGACATGTCTGTGGCGTGGCCAATCGCAGCCGGGTCGATGCCGTAGAGGTCCTGGAGGTCGGTGCCGACATAAGCGTAGCGATGCTGCATCGGCTCGGCAGCGATCACCCCCGGGAGCCTGCGCAACGCGTCGAGCGCGTCGGCGGCTGGGGCCGCCGTAGTGCCCGTCACGGTCACGTCGGCGCCGTTGGTCAACTCGGCATTGACCCGCGCTTGCGTCCAATAGGTCGTGTTGAAGATCGCCGTGGAGGCGGCGAAGGCGAAGGCTAGCGCGGCCAGCGCAATGCCGACCGTCAGCCGTCGGCTGCGCCGGGCGAAGGTCGCGGCGACGATGCCCGACAACGATCCGGCGAGCGGCCTGAGGATCCGCGTGACCATGGCCCGCCCGCGCCACAGGCCGCTGCGCGCGAGGCGTACCGTCAGCAGACCCAGCCCGATCCACAGCAGCGCCGGGGCGAGAAAGGCAGTGTAATCAACCGAGGTCGCGGCGACACCCTCCGGCGCCAACACGACCTGATATCCCGAAGCCGCCGATTGCCAGAACACCGCCGCGGCAAGGGCGAGCAGGATGGCGTCGAGATAGGCGCGCGCCCACAGCGGGCGCTGCCGCGGCTCGGCGATGCGGGCGACGGTGATGACGGTGGCGTGGCGGGCGCGGCTCCGCGCCGGCACCAGGATGGCGGCGAGCGACAGTCCGAGCCCGAGCGCGCCGCCGCCGGCGAGCCATTCCACTCCGCGACGCGTCGCCACACTCGCATCGAAGAGTGCACGCGAAACGATCTCCGCCAGGATGCTGCCCGCTACGACGCCGAGAAGGCCCACCATCGCGGCCTCGGCCGCCGACAGCGTCAGGATCTGCCGGCTGCCGGCGCCGCGCATCCGCAACAGCGCTTCGTCGCGACGCCGACGGTCGGTGTTCGACGCGGTTACGATCACTGTCAGCAGCACCGCCATGATCACGCCGGGCGCGCCGAGGAACAGGAACAAGGCGCGCGCATAGAGCGCATCCTCGCGAACCGCGCCGAGCCGCACGGCAAGGTTGTCGGCGAGCAATGCCTTGCCGACGGAGCGCACCTCGAAATTGCGGCCCTGCGCGCCGGCCGCGACATAGGCCGCGACTGGATCCTGCGACAGGCCGGCGTGATCGAGCCGTAAATGGAGCTGGTCGCGCACGGTATCCGGCCGGGCGGCGGCCTGCCGGTCGAAGAGCCGGTGCCACAGCGCCGCCGGCACCAGCAGCACGTTGTCGGGCGGCGCCTGGGGGGCAGCGCTCGGCGGCACACCGACGGCTTGGAATAGCTGGTCGGCGTTTGGCAGATCGACGATCCCGGTGACGCGCACCGTCGCGTCGGGCTCCGCCGCGCGATGGATTGTCACCGTGTCGCCGATCCCGACATGCAGGTTTGCTGCCGTCTGCTGGGCGACTAGCACGCCGTCGAACGGGCCGAGAAGGAGGCGGAATTGCGCCGGAAAGCTCGCGACATAGGAGGGGGCGAGGCCGAGCACCTGCCCGGGCCCCGTCAGTTGCACGGTGCCGCCCGTTGCTGCCTCGAGCCCCTTCACGTCGGCATAGCCGACCCACTCCGCCTTGCGCACCGACGCCGCCTTGCGCACAGCATCCTCGATCACGACGCGGTCGGCACCGACGAGCAGCTGTATTTGCCAATCGACCGGGATGGCGGCGATCGCGCGCGCCGTCATCGACGCCGTGCTCGCACGCACGAAGGCGCCGAGCGAGGCGAGCAACGCGACCGCGAGCGCGACGCCGCCGGCCGCACCCAATAGGCTCCCGAAACGGGCGCGCAGCAGTCGAACGTCCACAGCCGAAGCAACCTAGACGCTCCTTCCGGGCGCATCGAGACGACCGTGATCCATCCGCCAGATCCGCTGCATGCGCTCGGCGACGGCCTCGTCATGGGTGGCCATGACGAGGGCGGAATGGGAGCGTTCGGCCCACGCGACGATGCGGTCGAGCACGGCGGCGCTCGTCACGCGATCGAGCTGCCCGGTCGGCTCGTCGGCTAGGACCAGGCGCGGTGACCCAACGATCGCCCGAGCCAGCGCGACGCGTTGGGCCTGGCCGCCAGAGAGCTCCTCCGGCAGACGGTCGGCCAGATCCACGATACCGAACTCCGCCAGCGCCACGCGCGCGCCCGATTCGGCCTCCTCCTCGTGGCCGGCGATCAGCAGCGGCAACTCGACATTTTCGAGGCTGGTCAGGGACGGAATTAGGCTGATCGTCTGAAAGACGATGGCGATCTGCCGAGGCCGCAGCGCCGAGGCCGGGCCGAGCGCCGGCCAGCCGATGCGTCCCGAACTCGGTTGGTCGAGTCCCGCCACCAGGTGCAAGAGGGTCGATTTGCCGCTGCCCGACGGGCCGACAATCGCGATCCGCTCGCCGGCGACGACCTGGCAAGAGGCGTCTACCAGGGCACACACGTGGATGCCATTGGTGAAGCTGCGCGAAACGTGATCGGCCTCGAACAGGATCTCACTCATGGCCAATCCGACCATCCCTGATCGTGGCGACCCGGTCGGCGCGGCGGGCCACCGCGACGCTGTGGGTCGCGACGAGGACCGCCGTGCCCGAGCGGCATGCCTCACCGAGCCGGTCGAGCACGAGTCCCTCGTTTTCGGCATCGACTTCGGCGGTCGGCTCGTCGCAGATCAGCACCTCCGGCATCGCCGCGAGCGCGACGGCAAGACCGGCGCGGGCGGCTTCGCCGCCCGACAAATGCGCCGGGAAGGCGTCGCTGCGCGCTTCCAGGCCGAGGCTGTGCAGCAGCCCGGATACGCGGCCGGGATCGCCGCGGCGGGCGAGCTTCATCTGTAGCGCGACATTGCCGCCGACCGTTAGATGGTCGAATAGATTGGCGCTCTGTCTGAGCATGCCGATGTGCCGCGCACGCAGGCGGCCTCGCTCGGTTCCGGGACGCCGCGTCAGCCGCTCGCCCATCACTTCGACATATCCGCCATCCGGCTCATCGAGGCCCGCGAGACAGGCGAGCAGCGTCGACTTGCCGCTGCCGGAGGGGCCGACGAGGGCGACGAACTCGCCGCGCTTGACGCTGAGGTCGACGCCACGCAGCGCCATGATCTCGTCAAACCCGGTGTGGAAGAAGCGATAGAGCTCGAAGGCACGGAGCGCCGGCACGCTTACCGCCACTGGAACGAGTTCGCCATGAGGCGCCACTGATCGGCGTTGTCGGCGCCCTGCGGCGCCGCGAAATCTGCGGTCGCGGTCTTGCCGTCCTTGAAAAAGATGAACCGCTCGTGCTCGAGCCGGATCTGCTTGTCGGTGACCGGGTTCGGCTCGGAGTTCGAGGTGTAGACGATGCGGACAGCGGGTCCGCCCCCGAGCTTGACGTCCTTGACCGAAGTGATCTTGACGGCGTGCCCGCCGGACGCCAGCGCGGTCGCCTCACGCAAACGCACCGAGTTGGCGTTTGGCGCCGCCGCGGACTGCGCCACATCAATATCGATGATATTGTACTTGTCGAAGAAGCGGACGCCATCCGGGCCGTCTGCGCGCGACCATCCTTCCGGGACTTGCAGCGTGAAGCCGAAGGGCGAGCGGTACGACACGAAGACCTGGTTGTCGGGAATGTCGCCCGGCGGGTTCTTCTCGGCCTGAACCGCCTGCTCGGCCGCAGCGATGCCCGGCGCACCGATCAGACAGGTGATTTGAGCCAGAGCCAGGCCTCCCGCAGCCCAGGAGCGTTTGCGGACAGTGTCCGAGGTTGTCATCGGCGCCCTTTCTCACGTCCATGCGAGAGAGAGCACATCATCCAAGAATTAGACCAGACTTAGAGTGGCCGATAATGAGGTGCTCGCTGCTTGTCCACTTTCCGGTTTTTGCCGTGGACCGCGACCGCGCGTCACAACCGCACTTTGGCGACAATGAAGCGGTGACCATTCTCCACCCCTCTCGGCCACTCGCAACGGCCGTCGTGAGGGCCGCTTTGGGTCACGGGCGGCGGTCGCGTGCTTGGGGCGAGAAGTCAGCCCCTTTGCCAGCGTCGCCGTGTCCCGCAGGAGGGCCGGGAACGGGAGGCGCTCGGATGGCGCCAGGCTTGTCGCGTCCCAGTGTCCAGGTGAGAATCTGGTTCGCCGACCCAGTGAGGACGTGGCCGTTACGGACCTTCAAACGGTCACGACAATCTTCCTGAACTGCCCACTCTGCTCGAGATAGCGGTGCGCATCCGCCATTTCGTCGAAAGTGAAGGTGCGGTCGATGACCGGTTTGAGCGCCCCGGTCTCCAGACCCTTGGTGACGAACTCGATTGCGGCCTTGCGGCGGGTCTCGTTTCCACTTGTGAGCCAGATGTTGTGCGCCTTGATGGTTGGCACCTTGGCGATCATCTCCAGCACCGGCAGCGGGGTGACGCCCGTGCTCAGCAGGCCGTAGATGTAAATGATGCCACCGAAGGACAGCGCCGAAATCAGCTTCGGGAAAGTTGGGCCGCCGACGGGATCGAACGCGACACGAGCGCCGAGGCCGTTTGTGATCCGCATCACCTCTCCGACCAGATCGGTTTCGTCCGTGGCGATGACATGCGCCGCGCCGGCGTCGAGGAGCTGTTGCTTCTTCGCCGAGGCGCGGGTCAGCGCGATGGTCGTCGCGCCTGCATAGTTGGCGATCTGGATCGCCGCGAGGCCCACGCTACTGGACGCCGCCGGAATGAGAACGAAGTCGCCCTTGGCGACCTTCGCGTCCTCGATGAGCGCGCCATAGGCGGTCACGAACATCATCCAGACTGAAGCGGCCTCGGTGAACGAAAGCGATTTCGGCTGCCGGACAACGGCATGGTCCGGTACGAGGATGACGTCGCCATAGGTCGAGTAGTCGTTCATCGAGAAGGACGGGATGACGTTGACTTCGTCACCAACAGCGAATCCGCGCACATCCTTGCCGACAGCGTCGACGGCGCCTGCGGCCTCGTAACCGAGACCTGCCGGAAACTTGTCGGGCTCGAAATAGTCGTCGACCCGCCACATGGCCTCCGCGCGATTGATGCCAATCGCCTTGACCTTGATGCGGACCTCGTTCGGGCCAGGAGCCGGAACCTGGACCTCGACGAACTCGAGAACCTCCGGTCCTCCAGGCTTTGCGAATTTGATCGTGCGTGGCATGGCGCTCTCCGTTAAGTCGGACTGGGGATGAGGGATTCAGCGTGCAGCTGAAGCTGCAGGATGTTTTTGCTCCAGCCGGCTACGCCACGACAGGTTCCAAGGCCGGAAAATCGGTGTAGCCATGCTCGTCGCCTCCTCGGGGCTATAGCTGGCCAATATGGCCCAGGGGCATTGACGGCCGGCTGGTGGGGTGGAGATATGCTCAAACCCTCGGCCGTTGAGGCGAAGGTAGGTTCCGTTAGTTCAGAGGAAAAGACTTTGTAAGCTTGGCGCCATGCCTCAAGGGTATGACATAGTGCGCCACTCGATTTACGGCGCAGGCGGGCGCGCCTCGTTCATAACGCCCATCGCATCGATCTCGCCGGCGACAGCCTGAGACGCCCACGCGCGAGATCGATCCCAAAGGATTGACCACAGCCCTGCAACTTGCCAAAAAATCTACCGTCAGCAGGGCGCCCGCCAGCCAGGCGACATCATCTCGGAATGAGCGGGCGACATCGTCGAAATCCACCTTGGACCCAGGCAGCGCAGCAGCCCGCCGGTTCCCTCTCCGCCAAGTCGTTTCGGCGCGTGGCTCATGGCCGGCTGGCTCAGACTCACCCCACGACGCCGCCCCGGTCAGGCTTCGCTCCCGGACATCGCCTCGAACACGAGCAGCAAATTCAGATCGAAGGTTCCAGTTTTAAGCAGTCCCCTTCCGCAATGGTCGCGCATTCTCATGGTGCATTCGATTGTGAAATCTATGCATTTGAAACATATCTATCTGCAGTCAAATTTGCGTTGTCGGATTGTCCGACGCTGTCGTAGCCGGGTCGACCCGCTCGATCACAGATGGAGGTGTGAAATGAAATCCTTGCCGGTCGCCCTCATCGCGGACCCGAACTCGGGGCATGTGTACTCGTTGCCTTGCGCCACGCCCACACTAAGGACCGCGGTGTCTCGGCAGCGGAGCCTCGACGATCTACCGGCACACCGCTGGCTGAGCCGCCTAGCACTTCGCGTGGCCCGGACACTGCGGCGGCGGATAATAGGCCCGCAGGCCGACCGGTCAGGTTCGCAGCCCGCCCGCGGGGTGTCAAACTCGATCGGGATCGTCAAGGTCGCGCTTCCCCAGTGATGAAACCTTTTCGGTCCGCTGGTGTCTGAACTAGACCATGATCGGGATCGTCAAGCTCGCGCTTCGGCGTCGGTACACTTCATCGTTATGGCGCTGCTGATCATGATCTTCGGCGTCGGGTCGGCCCTCCGCACGCCGATCGACATCTTCCCGAGCATCAATATCCTCGTGATCGGCGTCGTCTTCAGCTACACCGGCCTGTCGCCCGATGACATGGCGGGCCGCATCGTCACGTTTTACGAGCGCTCGCTGACCACCAGCGTGAACGACATTGAGCACATCGAATCGCAGTCGATTCCCAATTACGGGATCGTCAAGATCTTCTTTCAGCCGATCGTGAACATCAACGCGGCGCTAGCGGAAGTCTCCGCGATGTCTCAGACAGTGTTGAAGCAGATGC
>Ga0306922_10004466_pt1 | contig 13241 bp, 14 predicted proteins | sample sta12Cox44000082_FD_203758 | JGI IMG/M metagenome (GOLD analysis project Ga0306922, IMG submission 203758) | Lab enrichment of tropical soil microbial communities from Luquillo Experimental Forest, Puerto Rico - statoxic.12C.oxic.44.000.082 (v2)... | ecosystem: Environmental > Terrestrial >... | reverse complement strand
TGCGGGGGTATCGCGGCACGCTGTTGCTGATCGCTCACGACCGCGAGTTCCTCGATCGGGTGGCCGATCGCATCGTCCACATCGAGCGAGGCGGCGCGCGCGCCTATCGCGGCAACTATTCCGCCTTTGAGGAGCAGCGCGCCGCCGCGCTCGCGGAGCAGGCCGCGCTCTTCGCGCGCCAGCAACGCGAGATCGCGCACATGCAGTCATTCATCGACCGCTTCCGTGCGAAGGCGAGCAAGGCGCGCCAGGCGCAGAGCCGCCTCAAGGCCCTCGCCCGCATGCAGCGGATCGCGCCGGCGCACGTGGATACGCCGCTCGAGATCTCCTTCGTGCAGCCGGAAAAGCTGCCGCGTCCGCTGCTTGCGCTCGAACATACGGCCGCCGGCTACGACGGGCGCCTGGTTCTTGGTGATGTGAGCCTCACGCTCGCCCCCGGGGACCGGATCGCGCTGCTCGGGCGCAACGGCGCCGGCAAGTCCACCTGCATGAAGCTGCTCGCGGGCGAAGTGCCGGCGCTCGAGGGGACGCGGGTGGAGGCGCGGGACCTTGCGATCGGCTACTTCGCGCAGCATCAGCTCGAGCAGCTGCTCCCCGAGGAATCGCCGCTGCAGGCGCTGCACCGAATCGGCGGGGAGCGCGCCGTCCGCGCGAGCGAGCAGGAGCTGCGCGATTATCTCGCGAGCTTCGGTTTCCGTGGCGACCGAGTGTTCGAGCCCATTGCGCCGCTGTCGGGCGGGGAGAAGTCGCGGCTCGTGCTCGCGCTTACCGCGTACCGGCGGCCCAATCTGCTCCTGCTCGATGAGCCGACGAATCATCTCGATCTCGACATGCGGCAGGCCCTCGCAGTCGCGCTTCAGGACTACGACGGGGCCGTCGTGCTGGTCTCGCACGACCGCCACTTGCTGCGGACGGTCGTCGATGAGCTGTTCGTCGTGCATGGCGGCCGTGTCGAGCGCTTCGACGGCGATCTCGATGACTATGCGCGGTGGCTCGCGGGCGCGGCGAGCGCCGCCGCCGCGGCCTCCGGACTGCATCCATCAGCGCCGGGGCAGCGCTCGGACGGTCCGGTTGAGGCAGACGGCGCAGAGGGCCTCGGGTCGGGCAGCCGCGAGTCGGACAGCGCCGAGGCGCGCCGGCAGCGCAAACGTCTCGAAGCCGAGCAGCGCAATCTCCTGAGCCCGCTGCGTGCGGCGGTCGCCAGCGCGGAACGCGAGCTGGATCGGCTGCACCGCGAGCTTGCGGAGCTACAAGCGGCCCTCACGGCGCCGGAGGTGTATTCGCGCGATGGCAAGGAGCGGTTGAAGGAGCTGCTCGAACGGCAGGCGCAGCTTGCCCGGCAAACCGAGGCCGCCGAGGCCGACTGGCTCGAGCGATCCGAGCGGCTCGAGGCCAAAATGCAGGGGCTCAGCGCAGGTGCCGAGCGGGCACGCTCGTCGCGCTAGATTTCGCGGGTTCGACAGGATGAGTGTCGTGGACTATTCAATCTTCATGCTGGGCCATCGCGTGGAGGACGAGGCAGCCGTGAGCGAACTCGTGGGGGGACCGGCCGCCCGCTTCTTCACTCTCGCCCACCGCATCATGTGGGGCGTGTCGCAATCGGACCTGGTGCAGATCGACGTAGAGGCTGCGCGCGCGGCGGTGGTGAAGGAGTACAGGCGCAGCCCAGCTGCTCACCTTCTCGATGCCTTCGCGTGTTCGGCCAGCGGCCGCCAGGATTTGGCCAATGTCGCGCGCCAGCGTGCGGCAGCTGTCGCCGCGGGACATCCGCTCGCCTGGCTTTGCCCGACCGAAGTCGAGTGGGCCGGTGAGATTCCAGAGCAAAGGTTGGAAGAAGTTATTCCCGGCCGCCTCTGGCGAACACGTGCGTGGTACCAGATGCAAGGCACACGGCTGCGGAGGAGCGGCAATGGAACGCTCGTGCGCACCGATTCGGGCGATTTGGCTTTTCTAAATGCCGTAGCCCTCTCCGAGGCGGTCGCCGCACAGATCGACGCCCTTGGCAGGATCCGGTGGTTGACGACCGGATCGAAGGCTCACAGCGCCCATATTCCCGGGCTGGTTGCCCGCTACCCTGACGCCAGAAACCTGGGTGTCGCGGGCCATGCGACTCATCCTGCCTCGCGCCACCTGAAGTTCGACGGCGTACTGGGCGTGAACGACAGCCTGCCACCTGAGTTCGTGGTGTCGGTTCTCGAAGGGACCAACATGGCAGACGCGCAAATCTTCCACCTGCCAACGCGTACGCTGATCTCGACACACCTTACAGGCGTCAACTTGAAAAGCGAGGCGCAGCATGAGAGCGACTTCGTCGGTCGACTCTACAACTTCGCCTTCGGCTTGATCGACGACCTGGGCTGGCTGGCGTACCACACCATCCTTTGGTCGGATCTCCCCGCCCTTCAGTGCTCGCTTCGACGCGTGCTTGCCTGGGACTTTGAACGCGTTGCTTGCGATCATCACGATCGGGTCTTGGAACACCAGATGAGGGAGCGCTTTCGCGAGGTCCTGGATTGGACAACGAAGCTCGAGCCATCGCGCCACCGTCGCATGCTCGTGCGTTTTTTCTGGCACCAACCACGATTTCTGTACGACCTCGTGCGCTACAAGCTCCACACGCGCGCCTGACCTGCTAAACACTGCGTCCACGACTGTCGGCTTTCCACAAGAGCAGCGAACCAGCTCGAATGCCGCTCCTGGCCGACAACGGAAGTTCATGAATGGGTCAAACGTCCCTTCAGAGACCTTCAGGCTGCTACCGAACAGTCACTGCGAAACGCGGAAGCAGACATTCACGAGCCGTCGTGCGTGTCGCGCCGACTCTAATGCTCAGGAGGATTGGAGGCCGGAGACTGCGATTCCATCTTCGCGGCTGGCTTGAACGTGTTATCGCGGAACGTCCCGAAATAGCCGGCACCAGACATTACCACTGCGCCTTGGCCGCTGAGCTTTCCGTCCTTGAATTGGCCGACATATACGCCAGGCAAAGGAAACCTGACTTGCGCGTCTTCAGGACTTGCTGCAGCGTTGACCTGAAGCATGCCGATGCCTTCCGGGAGGCCGTGCGCGAATTCACCGCGATACACGTTGCCGTCAGGAAAACGGTACGTGCCAATGCAATTCGTCCAGTTTGCAGATACCTCCCGTGGACATCCTTCTGAGTTAGATCGGCCTGCGCAATATTGTCTTTGAAGGTTCCAGCATACGCGACCCCGGATTTGGCAATCAAAAGGCCGAAGCCGTTGAGGCGGCCGTCTCTGAAGCTGCCGACATAAATAGCCGGCTCACGCCAGCCGACAACGTTGTCGCTGGATTGCCCAATGAAGTTTATCTCCAGTACTCCGAAACCATCCCGATGGCCGTGACGAAATTCACCGCTGTAGACGTTACGGTCCTGATAAGTATATATGCCGACGCAGTCATTCCATTGGCTCGGAGGCATTTGCTCCTGTGCCCGCGGGAATGGCGTGCAGGTCATGTTTGGAATGGAGTTCGCCGCGCTGGCAGGCCCGGTTGCATCGTCAGCCGAAGAAATTCTCGCCCCTGCTACGAGCAAACAGCATAACGCTGGTACGAAAAGCGTACTTACATTGGTTCGCATTGCGAAGGCTCCCGATCAATGGAGAACGACTCATTGCGATATATCCGGAAGTGGCCGCTTACCGACTGTTACTCGTAACAGCGGTCTCAGCCGCTGCATGGCGGGCGGCTAACTCTGTTCGGCGTAGATCCTCACCAGGCGATAGAGGAACTCGCGTCCCTCGAGCAGCGATTTGACACCGACGTATTCGTTGAGTCCGTGGATGTGGCCAACATCGGGGCCAAGGAATACCGGCTCCACGCCGTAGGTCGGAATGCCGACGCCATTGGTGAACTCGCCGTCGGTGGCACCCGCCTGCAGTATCGGGAGCACCGGCACGCCCGGCCAGAACTGCGCCGTCAGTTTCTCGATCGGCTCGAGCAGGGCAGGCGTAAGCGGTGGCGACGTGGAGACAGGACCGCGCGTCTCCTGCGTCTCGACCTTCACTTCCGGGTCTGCGACAAGCTCGACGAGCTTGGCGCGCACCGTCTCCACCGAGACTCCGGGAAAGATCCGGCAGTTAACGTTCGCCCGCGCCCGCTGCGGCAAAGCGTTGGTCGCGTGACCGGCATCGATCATGGTCGCGACGCAAGTGGTGCGCAGCGTCGCATTCCAGCCCGGGTCTTTGGCAGCGACCAGCTCTATCGCCCTGGAATCGTTCGAGTCGCGCAGGAATGCCGTCATCGCATTCGCCACTGCGGTTTCGCCCCTGGCAGCCTGGATCTTCTCCATGCCGCTGAAGTAGGCGCGATTCGCCTCATTGAACTGCACCGGGAAATCGTAGGCGGCGATGCGGGTCAGGGCCGCCGCGAGGTGGTAGATCGCGTTGTTCTTCACCGGCCGCGAGCTGTGGCCGCCCGGATTGGTCACCTCGAGCACGTAGTTCTGCGGGAATTTCTCGCCCGCCTCAACATCGAGCGAGACCTTCTGGCCACTTGCATCGAGCTCGCCCCAGCCGCCCTCGTTGAGCGCGAACTCGGCGTCGATCAGGTCGCGCTTGTTGCGTGTGAGCCATTCGGCGCCGTTGAACGCACCGCTGGTTTCCTCGCCACAGGTGAGTGCCACCTTGAGCGTGCGCAGCGGCCGGTAGTTCTCGGACTTGTAACGGATCAGCAGGTCGACCCAGATCGCGGCTTCGGCCTTATCGTCCATGGCTCCGCGGGCGTAGAAGGAGCCGTTCTCCTCGACCAGCGTGAAGGGGTCGCGCGTCCAATCCTCCCGCTTGGCCTCAACAACGTCGAGATGAGCGAGGAGCAGGATGGCCTTCAGCTGCGGGTCGCGCCCCGGGTACACTGCCACGAGCCCCCCCTCCTTGGGGTGATCGGGCGCTGCAAACGGGTGCAGATCGATGTCAGGAATGCCCGCCGCCTTGAGCCTTGCCGCCATGCGTGCGGCGGCCAGTGTGCAGCTACCGGCTGACAGCGTGGTGTTTGTCTCGACGAGCTCCTTGTATAGCTCGCGAAAGCGCTGTTCGCCGGCGGCCGTGTCCCTGGGCGGTTCGGCAGCCGCGCGCACGCAGATCAGGACAGCCGCAACAGCGAAATAGTACTTCACACTGAGCTCCATGGACGCTAGACCGGGTGCGCGACGATACGCTATCCGGGAGGTCTAGGATACGGCCTCTCTTGAGTCCTCGAGCCGAATAACCGTACAGGTCCCTCAAGCCGCTCACGACAACCCTGGGAATGTCCGGCGGTTAGAAATTTGCGCAGCAGGCTTTAATGCAACCCGTAGGCAGGCGCCGACGGATATGCAACGGCTGACAGAGACATAGCCTACCGGCTGCCGGCAATAGCCGGCTCCTTGATCACCCTGCCCCCCTTCATCACGAACTTGACGTTCTGCAGCGCGTGTATGTCCCGAAGGGGGTCACCCTCAACCGCGATCAGGTCGGCATATTTGCCCGCTTCGATCGCGCCTACCCGATCCTGCCATCCAATGAGCTCAGCATTGCTGAGTGTCGCGATACGAATCGCCTCCAAAGGCGTCATTCCTACTTCGGTCAGAGCGACGAGCTCGTTGGCGTTCTTGCCCTGCGCCGCAGGAGTTGCTGCATCAAAGCCCGATGCGATCTTCACGCCCAGGCTCTTGGCTGTGAGAACTACCTCCTGGATACTGTGCTTGGAAGCTTCGCGCATCCGCCGTTGCTCGGGGGTCATGGCGGCATTCATTTGCGAATCTCCAAGCGCATAAACGGCACCCAGGGTCAGCACCAGAAATGTTCCCCGCGCCTTCATCATCTCGAGATCCTCTCGGCTGGCGTGATTCCCGTGCTCGATCGAATCAACGCCCGCCAGGATCGCGTTCTTGATTCCTTCAGCGCTTGTAGCGTGGGCGGCAACCTTCAGCTTTTGCCTGTGCGCCTCCTGGACGATGACTTGCATTTCTTCGACCGTGAGCGTTGGATTCATCCAGTCAGCGTAGACCTTGATGAGGTCGGCACCGTGCCCGATCTGTTCACGAGCGGCCCGTCGTGCTTCCTCAGTTCCGCTGATGGTCTGTGCCCCTGTTGGAAACTGCACCAGGTCTGGCGATATGCCGAACGGATTGTACTGGCCCAGCGCCGCGATGCCGCGGGTCGCAACCTTCATGCGCGGGCCCTCGGCAAGCCCTTGCTCGATCGCGTCACGCAGTGCCACGTCGCCGTAGCCCGCGCCCTCAGTCTCCACATCCCGAACGGTGGTAAACCCAGCGTTCAGAGTAAGCCGTGCATTGAACGCGCCCTCGAGAGCACGAAATGCGAGCGATTTGGTCGCCAGACTCAGAATGTAACCACCTTCCGTGCCCGCTATTCGTGCCATGATATGAGTGTGGCAGTCGATTAACCCCGGCAAGACCGTGGCCTGTCCGAGGTCGATTCGATTCGCGTTGCTGGGGGCATCGGACTCAACCCGAGAGGCCGGACCGACTTCCTTGACCCGCTCACCCTCAATCCAAACGGCGGCGTTTTCGATATAGACGCCCTTGCTCACATCGAGCACCCTTGCTGCCTTCACAACCAACGGCGGCGGCGACTCGAGGGGTTCCTGAGAACCTGCGAATATAGGAACGCAGGCCGCCATCACGATGCTGAACACTCCGACTACCGCACCACCGGGCGAGCCTCTGCGCAGCCCGTCCCGTCTGCCGAACATAGGTTTCAAATTGCAGCCTCCTCCGGCGACCCGCCGGCTTTGAGCTCCGACAAGGGTTGGAATCTTCGCGGCGGGTGAATGATAAAGCCCTGGTCAAGAATGCTGTCCCAGGCTGCGACGTGGTCATTGGATGCCGCGTCGCGATGCAAGGTGGAAGCACTGAGCCTCTCTTGCCGCGCAGGATTCCCGGCCACCGCTACGGCCTTCCCAAGGCAAGCGACCGATGAGTGGCCCCGCGCGACTGGGCGGCTAACTGTGTGACAACGGCCAAGAGCAGCCGTTTAGGAACGGGGCTCGAACTCCTCTAGAGCGGTCGGTCGTAGTACGCATCTACCACAGCGCAGATCACGCCAGCTTCATCGAGCGAGCGCTGGTGATCCCCTCTTGACGGCGAATGCCTGCAGCGCCTCGCGAGCGCCGTCGTCGATCGCATAGCTTGGGACCTGCTCAAGCACCGCGCCGGCCAGGTGCGGTAGCCCCGTGAGGATCGCGGAGATGCGCACGACCTCGCCCGAGGCCGTCTCGATGCGAAACCACCGCATCCCTCTGGAATAGGTGAGCCGGGTGACGTCGCGCCACTTCAGCGAGCCACGCCGACCGAGGAGGCGCCCGAACTCCAGTCCGTCGGCGGTGAGCACGTGCCAGACGCGCACGGACCCGACCAGCAGCAGGAGCCCGAATGCGACGAATGCGGCAACCACACCGGCGAGGACCGGTCCGCCCGCACCGTTCGCGGTGGTTACCGCGAGGGCCGCCGCAAGCATGGCCAAGACCGCGAGTACGAAAGCTCCAATGGCGCGCACGCTCGGCGGGTACAGCATGCGAGCCGGCGGCGCCGCTGGTTGCGCGCGCCTGCGAAGCACCGCCGCCAACGCCGTGACCAGGCTCGTGAACAGCAGGCCCGCCGCGGGGCTCAGCGTCTCCCACCACTCGCGCTCGCCGCCCGAGCGCCGTCGCTTGCAGTCCGTGGACGGTTTTTCACCGCGCGCCGCGAGGAACCGCACCGCATCCGGGTAGCACTTCTCGGCGGAGCGCCTGATCCAGACGAGGCCCGCCCGCTGATCCGCTGCCTTGTGGAGCGTAGGCACCCCGTCATAAGTGCTGTGACCAACGAGCCACTGCGCCCAGGGATCGTTGTGCTCCGCCGCCTTGAGCAGCAGCGGCCAGGCCTTAGCGTCCTGGTGCGCCCGGAGGTAGATCCATCCGAGGCGGGCTTGGCTCCAGTCGTCCTCCGGATGGCGATTCTCGAGCTGCTCGATTCCCCGCCCGGCGTCTGCTGGGCGGTCGAGATTCTGCGCGGCGCTCGTATAGCCGATGAGTGCTTCATTGCCGGGCTGCTCCCCGGCGACCTCCGCGAGCCTGAGTACCTCCTACCACTCGTCGAAAATCTTTTGGTTATCCCCGGCCTGCATCGCATCCTCCGCCTGATCGGCGTGAATCAGCATGGCGAGTTTTGCTAGCAGCGCCGGCGGCGCCTGCTGTGCCTGCTCTTGCGCGAGGAAGTCCTCCATCTGCCGGTACGAGCCACCCCAGCGCGGGCGCAGGCTGAACATGTAGCGGTAAGGGATGAGGACGTTGGAGGGATCGATGGCCATGGCATCCTCGTACCACCGGCGCCGCTCCTCCGCCGAGCCCTGGATCATCGCAGCGTCAAGGAGGTATAGGGTGCTCAGGTAAGGCTTACTCGTGAGCTTCAAGGACGCGAGCAGCTCGGAGCGCGCGCGGGCGAGCCGGTTCTTCATCGCCTCGATCTGCTGGGCGGAAGTCTCGGTGAGGTACTTATTTCCGCGGACCTCCCACGCCATGCGATAGAAGTAGATGCCGCGCGCGAGCACGGCGGCGTAGGAGTTGGGAAAGGTCTGTACCCAACGATAATACGACGCCTCGTCGTCGAGCGAGTCGCCGCAGAGCTTATGGAAGCTCGCGTAGAGCCTCTCGTCCGAAATGCGCCCCGCTTCATAGTCCTGCTGCTGGTGCGAGTAGTACTCATCGAGCGCCGCGGAGTTACCGGCCTTGAGCCAGCCGAGCGGCCGTACGGGATCGGCGCGCTCCGCACTCGCCAAGGGCTGGGCCGCTGCGGCCGCCGTGGCGCGCAGCGACCCTGCGCCGAGGGCGGCGACAAGTACGAGAAAGACCGTAATCGAGCCTCGCGCCATGGCAGCCATGCGACTCCCGAAGTGGGCGGGCGTCATCGTGGCGCTGAGCCGCGCGCCAAAGGAGGACATAGCGCACAGGACAGCCAAGAGACAGCTCTTTCGGCCCACCGGCACCCCCCGCCGCCCTGCCAGAAGGATCGGATCAGGGTCCAGGGCCGCGAACCGAGCCAGTAGCGCTCTGCATCGAGTGTTCGGTCGCTGGCGGAGCGCGTCAGCTGTACACCGCCGCACCGCTCGCTCCCTGCTACCCAGGAGTTCGCACTGCGGCTGCGCGGGCTGTTCACCGACCCGCCAGCGGGACTCGTTGATCCGCAGGCGGTGACAACGCTGTAGCAGGAAGACCAATTCCCTTGGGTTAATGCTGGAGCAGCAGCTCATTCAGAGCTCGTTGGTCCGTAGCTACCCGCGGGACATGCGAAGGCCCGCGTTGGGGGATATCGCAGACCTTAGCGAATTAATCCAGCTCGGCGCAGGCGGTCCGCAGTAGGCTCCGTAATCGTCACAAGAGTAGCTTCGGTGGAATCGATTTCTTGCGACTTCGTTACTGTATCTATCGTGTAGATCAGCGTCGCGCCATGCGTCTCGTAGAGCTTCGTCACCACATGAAGCGAACTCGTGAGCGACTGAAGCGGAGGCGCCGTTTGGAAATCTACGTAGGTCACCGGCATGCCGTATGCACCGTAGGCAAAATCCGTAGCCTTGTAAACCGAATTGCCGCGCGTGTCGTTGCCAGTGCCTTCCCCCTGCCCAGTGCCCATGGAGACCAGGCGCGTCGCGAGCACGGCATCGGCATGAACCGATGCGGCTGCGCGCTCCACGTTCTCGCGGGTTAGCGGCTCCTTTGCGCTCATCTGGGAGCAGCTCGTGATCACCGTCGTTGACGCGCTGCTGAGTTGCGGCGCAAAGGTCGACTCGAACGCGCACCTCAGGTCGCGATCTGGGCTGACTCCGATGACCAGTAACCTTGAATAGGTCTGATCGCGGGGTGCCCCATCCTGCCACGTTCCTTTCACGGAAACGCCGGAGCAACCGCACAGCCAGACTGTGAGGGTGAGTAAGCTCATGGAAGTGACGGACCGGTAAGCCTTCTTGATCCGAGGGCGCCTAGCGGTGCGCATGACGTGCTCGTGTGACCGAAAGATGTGCGAAGTATAGTCGCGATCCGCCTGGCAGAATTCTCTACTTTCCCCTCTTGTGACTCAGCGGCGGATCTGGCGCATGGATTTCCCGCGTCGGAGTGCAGCACTTAGGCCCGCTGGCGTATCAGGAATGGGGAAGCTCGCTCGCGAGCTCGAAAGGCGTGTCCGCACGGCCCTGGGAGGGCGCAATCCGCCTCACTGCCCCAAGGGGCAGTTCTCCACCAACCGTGACGCGCCTAATCTGCGTGTGCCGGGCTTCGGCGTGTAGCGGCGGACCCGACGGCTGCTTCGGTAGAAATCTCCTGCGGTTCGCCGAGCCGAAAGGATCGGAACGACACAACCGAAGTTTGTACCTGCGTAATGGAGACAACCATGAAACTTGCAAGCGCCACGATTCTCGCAACGGGGTTAGCTTTTGCCGCACTTGCTCGAGCTGCAGATATTGACGGCTCCGTTCCGCTGACCTGCACACCTTCGGCTGGTTTTGATTGCAGTCCCGAAAAGGGGTGCGGAAAACTCAAACCAGAGTCCCCTCCGCCCCCTGGCGGTTTCAAGATGGACATCGACTTCGCGAACAAGATCATCAAGACTCCCTATCATCAGACGAACCTGCTGCCGGTCCAAAACACAGCGATCAATGATGCCCAGTTGATACTGCAGGGCGCGTCCGACAAGTTTGCGTGGAGTTCCGTGGTCCTCCGCCAGACCGGAAAGATCACCATCACTATCGCGGACCTCAAGGGCGCGTACGTGATTTTCGGCCAATGCAAGGCGGCGGCACCTGCGGGCTGAGGCCAGCTGCAGCTGACGGTTGTACTCGCCGGTCACTGGCACGGACCGAAGCGCGGCGCCACGGAGCGTGCAACCGTAGGCGCAGCGCTCGAATGAGACGACGGCCGGACGGCTAACCCTTTAGTGCCCCGCAGCCGGGCATTGATAGGCATTCCCGTTCCACACCTGCTCGCCTTTCTTTAACAGCACGTTGCCGCCGAGGCGGACCACCTCATCGCGTGCTTCCTTTTCGGCGTGGGAGCCATCAGCGACGAACACCTTGCCGAGCAGGGTGCAGCTGTCGACGTCGGCAGGCGCGATGGTGACTCTTACCCGATCAGCTGCCGAAGGCGCGGGCGTGGCGCAACCCGTCGCGCAGGAGGTGATGGCGAGAACCACACATGCGCCGTTCAGGAAGTTCATGTCGATCTCTCTGTAAAGAGTGAAGCAGCCAGCCGTCACGGCTGAGGCATCGTCTCGGTCTATTCCTCGACCTGGGCTTTAAGTCGTCCACGCCGGATGGCGCGCACGAACAGACGATATTCCCGCCGGTTCTGGTCGGCATAATCGACTGCAAACTCGGTGACCGCGTTGTCCATGAGCCGGGCCGAACCCAGGTAGCCGTCGATGATTGCCGCGTCGCCGGATCGTGCGTGCGCCCGAGCCAGCGCATGCGCGCACATGCGCTTCATAGGCTCGCAACAGGCTCGTGTCCCATTCCTCGACGACCGCAGATATCTTTCCATCACGCAACTGTCGAATGTAGAAGTGACGCCCGACAGTCTACCGCAAGAAAACATCGCTCGCAGTCTGCATGAGCCGCTGGCCCAGGACTACGCGCCAGCCGTTATTCGGATATACGCTCTAGCCCGCAAACGGTTCCAGCACTGAGGTTCGGTAGTCTTGCGGCGTGACCCCCAGCAGGCGCACAAAGCTGCGCGCGTGGTTTCCTCCGAGCCCAACCCGCAACGTTGCGCGATCCGTTTGACCGGCGTGATTCTGAGACCCGATGCCGCGCCGCCTCCACCCTCAACCGCTCGATGGCACGAGCTTCGAGCCTGCTGTCGCCACGGCCTCCGCAAGCCAATTCAAGCGTTTCTCCCGCTCCGGTCCAGGGGGGAAGCGCTTAAAGATCTCGCGCCGCAGTGTGATCTTAGATGCCCGAATTAGTCGCGCCTCGTCCATGCGCGAAGTGTGATACGCCCCAAGAGCGGCGTCACTGCTGAGAATCGGACGAGATCGCAGAGAAATGCTCATGGACTAGTTGCCTCCCTTTTACAGATCGGCACTGACAGCTCGGTGGCGCGTGACACACTCAAGTTCGCAGAGACGTGCAACTGTTACCTCTACCTTTCGAGGTAAGCCCGTCCCTTCTGAATCCCTGCTTGGCCCAGGACCTAGATCCCAACCAACCTTACATGATGTGGGCGGGCACGCCTTATGAACACGCCATGATCCCAGTGGCGGCGCCGAAATGACCGGTGATCTGCTGCGCGACTCTATCGGTGCTGCGCGATCTCGGTACGAGCTGCGGGCCGGCGCAGGTGGCGGGTGCGCAGAGGCGTGCAGCGGATTCCGGCCCAGCTCTCCGGAAAGCCGTCGTCCGGCTGCCGCCCGCATCACTCTGCGCCGTGTGATCCTCGAGCGCTTCCGCCAGGGCGCGAGCGCCCGGCGTGGATCCAGTGGATCCGGGGCCCGAGGGGTCACCAACCAGGCCAGCACACCTGTGGTTCAAAGCGTGACGCGGTGGCCTTAGGTCGCCACGGGAAGGACCAGGATCCTCGATAGGCCAAAGATGAACAGAAGTATCGCCAGAACGAGGAGGAAGACCCTCGTGCGAAACTCCTCGAACTGCTGAACGATACCGCAGAAGAACAACACGGTCGCCAACAGCACAGTGGCCAGCACGTAGGTGTCAGCGATGTGGTTTGCCCGGTGGCCGGTCTCAAACAGGGCCTTTGATTGGCTCTCCAATTCGCGGGCATGCCGCCCGTGTTCTGTGTGATAACCCGGGAGATCGAAGGGCGTGCCGGGCACCTGCGGGTTGCTCAACGGCTGTGTCGCGAGCCACTGGTCGAAGAGCTGCCGGAACTCTGGACGGAAGCGTTGTTTGTAGAACTCTGCTAAGCGATCATTGCTCGAAGCCTTCGCGTTCACCCACGCCATGAACAGCGCGACGTCCAGACCCACTTGCTGACCGGCTTGTGTGGATTCACGCGCCGACTCCACTCGCAGCGCGTTCGCCTGGTTGTAATTGGTCGACTGGATACCGCTCCACAACGATGCCTGGTAACCGCTCCACGACGTGACTACGCTGCCAAGGGCGAGGAGTATGGTCGCGGCAAACTCCGTTGAATGGCGGCGCCGTTCCGGTCGTCGGGTTGCATCGGGCGCTCGCTCTTCTAATTCGTCAACCATGTCGGTACGTGAATAGCCCGGTACGAAACGGCTCCTGGCCTAA
>Ga0306922_10004458_pt1 | contig 13252 bp, 12 predicted proteins | sample sta12Cox44000082_FD_203758 | JGI IMG/M metagenome (GOLD analysis project Ga0306922, IMG submission 203758) | Lab enrichment of tropical soil microbial communities from Luquillo Experimental Forest, Puerto Rico - statoxic.12C.oxic.44.000.082 (v2)... | ecosystem: Environmental > Terrestrial >... | reverse complement strand
CCTATCCTGAATACGGATTCCGGTGCGAAAGAAGCTTGATGGTCAGTCAAGCCGGGGGCTTCAGAAAGTAGGGTGCCGAATTGCTCCGGGCTACAGGGAGTTGGAGCCCGTCCGGGAAGAGGCTGCCTCCACCTCGTACGAGCCGCCAAGCAAAGGGGGGCATCGGAGATACGGTTAGGTGAAATCCGGGCACCGCCGCCCCCGATGCCACCCTTTGCGGCCTCAATCAGCGGCTCCCGGAAACAAGCGTTCATGGTAGCTCATGCCCATGCGCCGCCCCGCGGCGGCAATCGATCCGGTTTCTCCGATCGCTTCCAGGAGTGCGGCCTTACCAGGACCGATCGCGATGGACGACCCGAGCAGGATGCGAATGCGCGGCTCTAAACGGTCACTCACGCGCCCTTGCTCGTCCTTCATCGTGAGTGACCCTACAGCGGCAGTGGCTTCTACTGCGAAGTGGTCGCCAACCAGGGTTAGGCTGACATCCGCATCGGAACGGTCCCGAGCCAATTCGTGCTATGCTCACACTGAATGATCGATCGGGACTGGAAGACCAGCATGCGTGAATTTTACGCTTATGTTTGGCGCTCATCGGCGTCACGACAGATTGTCCTGATCATATTGGCGGTCACTGCTTCCCTGATGGCGATGGCACCGCTCGAACTGCAACGCCACATAATAAATACCCTCGCCGGGCACGAGAAAGCCGAGAGACTGCTTTTGTTGTGCGGGGCTTATCTGATCGCGGCACTCAGCATCGGTGGCCTCAAGTATCTGTTGAATGTCAAAAGCGCGGGCCTCGGGGAGTCGATGGTCCTGTCCTTGCGCCAAGACATCTTCAGCAGCAGTTCGCCTCTCAAGTCGGGTGAGGCGCTCAAGGAAACGGCAAAAGATAAGGCGGGCACATTTGTTGCGATGATCGCCACCGAGGCGGAAGCTGTCGGGAAGTTTGTCGGAGATTGTATTTCAACCCCAACAGTGCAGGCAGGGACTTTGCTTAGCGTGTTAGGTTACATGCTGTCTACCGAACCTCTTCTCGGGCTGGTCGTTTTATTGATCGCCGTTCCGCAGTTCTTCGCCGTTCCAATGATCCAGCGCCGAATAAACACACTGGTTAGAGAGCGTGTCCGCACAGTGCGTCGGGCCGGTGATCTGGTCGTCGACAACATGCAAGGTGGTGGCGGATCATCCGCCAGTTCCCTTGGAAGCGAGATCGGAAAAGCATTCGGCGTGATCTATGGGGTCCGTCTCCACGTTTTCAAGCTCAAGTTTGGGCTGAAAGTCCTCGTCAGCGGGCTGCAATCGGTCGGCGTCTTCGCGCTGCTGTTTGTCGGCGGGATCATGGTTCTCAACGGGAAAACCGAAATCGGTATCGTGGTGGCCTTCATCAGCGGACTCGATCGTGTCCTCGATCCTTGGCGAGAATTGATCGCATTCGTGCGATCGACCTCCAGCGCGAAGGTCCAATTCGACCTGATCGAGGGCACACTGGGCAAGAAGCTGTGAAATCGCCGACCGGCGAGCCCACTGGTCTCCACCGTGAGGCTCCCATGATCCTGATATGAGACGATACCGGTGATCATGAGGGAGCCCCTGCGGCGGTGACCAGCAAAAGCACGGCGGCACGTAAATCGCCGCATTGATCTTCGGCTTTTACCTCCCGGCATGGAACCAATTTAGAGGAAAGGCCGGTGGGGTCTTTTAGACGGGGAACCAAAAAGGAGGTAAGCGCAGCGCCGAAGCCATATGGAGAAGCCTTAATTACCGCCTCGATTTAGCCGGGTATGGTATTCTGTTGGTCCGACATGGAGAGCCAAGATGCCCGAGGGACCGCCGTCCGCATTACTTGATCGAGAACTCACGTCGACGATTGTCGCCGCTTATGTCCGTTGCAACCAAATCGGGTCCGACCAACTCGCTACCCTCATCTCGACCGTCCATCAGGCACTCGCAAGCCTCGGTAAACCGCCACCAGAAGCCAGTGTCGAGAGAACACCGGCAGTGCCGATCCGGCGATCCGTTCACCCGGATTACGTGGTTTGCCTCGAATGTGGGTGGCGCGGCCAAATGCTCAAGCGGCATCTCGCGACCGGCCATGGATTGAGTGTCGAGCAATATCGTGGTCACTGGAACCTGCGACGAGAGCATCTGATCACCGCGCCCAGCTATTCGTAGCGGCGGTCCGGTCTGGCGAAACAAATCGGCCTTGGACGGGGGCGTGGGGCATCCCGCGAAAAACCGGAACCGGTCGCACCTGAAAAACTGCCAGAGGCACAACCGCAATCTCGGCGGCGGGCAAGGCCGCGATCAGCGACGACGGCGACCTGACAGGGCCAAGATCAGATTAGGGCGACGACTTTTCGCTGCGCGTCCGAAAAACCTCAACCCCGCCGAGGCGATGAAACTGATCGTGCTGCGCCGGTAGATTGGAGGCGATTTCGCCCCGTCATTCGCGCGGTGCTATAGTTAAACCCTATTCGATCTCCTCGACCAGGGTGTGCTGCCGCAGCCATGGCCTCGACCCGTCGACTGACCGCGATCCTCGCCGCCGATGTAGCGGGCTATTCACGTTTGATGGGCGTAGACGAGGAAGGTACGCACGAGCGCCTCAAGGCGCATCTCCGGGAACTGATCGACCCGAAGATCAAGGAGCACCGCGGCCGCATCGTCAAGAATACCGGGGACGGCCTATTGGCGGAATTTGCAAGTGTCGTTGATGCAGTGCGCTGCGGCGTCGAGGTGCAGCGAGGAATGATCGACCGCGAGCCGGAGGTGCACGACGAGCAACGCATCAGGTTCCGCATCGGCATCAATCTCGGCGACGTGATCGTTGAGGAGCACGATATCTTCGGCGACGGTGTGAATATCGCGGCGCGTCTGGAAGCGCTCGCCGAACCAGGGGGGATCTGCGTTTCCGGGGTGGTGCGCGATCAGATCGGCGATAAGCTGCCCTACCCGTTCGAGGATATGGGCGAGCAGATTATCAAGAACATTGCCCGGCCTGTTCGGGTCCATGGGTTACGCCTCGAAGCCGTCGCCAAATTACCAGCGGGGAAGGTGCCACCCGCCACTTCAAGTTCACGGCTCGTGGATGCGCCGCGCTTGTCGATCGTGGTGCTGCCCTTCTCGAACCTCAGCAACGACCCGGAGCAGCAATATTTCGCGGACGGCATCACTGAGGATCTGACGACCGATCTGTCGCGCCTGCCGGATACGATCGTGATATCCCGCAATACTGCATTCAACTACCGGAAAAAGCCAGTAGGCACGAAGCAGGTCGGCCGCGAGCTTTGCGTGCGCTATGTACTGGAAGGAAGCGTGCGGCGATCGGATAATCGGGTGCGCGTGAACGCGCAATTGATCGACGCCGAGACCGACGCGCATTTGTGGGCGGGTCGGTTTAATGGGAGCACGGCCGATCTGTTGGCCCTGCAAGACGAGATCACGAGTCGGATCGCAGTTGCACTTAACCTTGAACTGGTGGCCGCGGAAGCCGCCCGACCGACCGAGCATCCCGATGCGCTAGACTACATCCTGCGGGGACGTGCCGCAGGTTTTAATACTCTATCACGCGCCAAATATGCCGAAGCCGTCCCTCTATTGGAACGCGCGTTAGCGCTCGATCCGCATTCGGTCGACGCACAGTGTGGGTTGGCGAGCATGCTCATTCAACGCTTCACCAGTGGGATGAGCGACTCGCCCGCTGACGATATCGCGCCCGCAAAAGGGCTGGCCGGGCATGCCTTGGCCGCATCCCCCCGCAGCCCTCTCGCGCATTTCGTGAGAGCCCAGGTGATGCAGATGGGGGAGTACCGATTCCAGGAGGCCCTTTCAGAATACGAGACGGCACTTTCGTTGGATCGCAACTTGACGGGTGCGCTAAACGGTCTCGGCATTTGCAAACTCATGACTGGGTCTCTGGAAGAGGTGATCCCTCTGATGGAGCAAGCCATCCGCCTTAGCCCTCGCGATCCGCAAATCGGCCTTTGGTATTGGCAGATAGGACGGATACACCTGCTGCACTCGCGCATAGGCGAGGCGATTATCTGGCTCGAAAAGGCGCGCAGCGCCATGCCGGAACTAGTGTACGCTCACGTGGCCCTCGCCTCCGTCTATAGCCTCAACGGCGACACCGAATGCGCCGCCACGGAACTCGCAGAAGCCCGGAGGCGGTCAACGACGATCGCTATTCGAGCATCGCCCGCTTGAGTCGCGGATATTTCGGGGTGCCGACAATCCGTGCCTTGTTCGAAGCCACTTATTTCGTCGGTCTGCGCAAGGCCGGGATGCCAGAGGAATGAACGCTCGGTTTGCATGAATTTTTGAGTTGTGCACCAAGTTGTCGGCTATGGAAGCCGGACCTTGGGTTGTCGCAAAAGTTGTCGCAAACCCTCGCACAATCATTGGCATCCACATGGCTACACTTATCTTTTCTAAATCTTAGACTGAATTAACGCCCAACCGCCGCGCATGGAGTCCCGAAATAGGGAAAGGCCACCCGGCATTTTGCCGGACGGAGTCGACGAGCAGATGATGAGCCGTCTACCTGACAGCATCGTCATGCGGCAAGGCGCACACGGACCAGATGGAGCCTCACCAGGGCTAAAGGGTGGGGAAGCGGTGCGTCAGAACGATCCCGCTTTCGGGGCCGGGTCTTTTTTCGGACGCGATCAGCCCGCTACAGCCGCCATTTGTCTTTTGATCCTGTGAACTGTGCCGACCCCCAGCCGAGTCCCTTCGCCGTTTTGAGGATACTCGCGCCGCGTCGCCAACTACTCGCGGATGCGGTCAACGACATCGGTGCTCAGGGGCCGACGCCCGAGCCCACCTTCCCTGTGCTCGGGCAGACGCGAGGGCAGCATTGACGCGGCTTCGGCCATAACCCGGTTATCTATGTTAAATCCGATACTTACGGGTTCCGAGTGTGGAAAACCGCTGGGCCCCAGGATTACGCGATGCGTGCCTGGGTCCAGATCGACCAGTTGACCGGCCTCAACCTGACCACCGGCGATGTCATCAACGCAATTCAGTCGCAAAACGTCCAGGCCGCGGTCGGCCGCATCGGCGCCCGGCCGATCTCGAACGATCAGCAACTCCAGCTCAACCTGCAGACCAAAGGACGGCTGACGAGCGTCGACGAGTTCGCCAACATCGTCATCCGCACGAACCCTGACGGCTCGGTTCTCCGGCTCCGCGACGTCGCGCGGCTGGAATTGGGCGCCGCCAACCTCGATCGCGAGACCCATTTCAACGGTGGGCCCGCCGCGGCGATTGCGATCTATCAATCGCCTGGTGCGAATGCGATCAAGACCTTGCAAGCCGTTCGCGACCGGCTCAGCGAGTTGCAAAAGCGCTTTCCCGACGATCTCGCCTGGAGGGTCACTTACGATCCGACTGCCTTTGTCATCGCCACAATAGAGGAGGTGGTGAAAACGCTGATCGAGGCTTTCGTCCTAGTAGTTATTGTCGTTTATCTGTTCCTCGGCAGCGTTCGCGCGAACCTTGGTTCCGACTTTCGCGATACCGGTCAGTCTGATCGGCACATTTATCGTGCTGAACGCGATCGGATATTCCGCCAACACGGTTTCGCTTCTTGCTGTGGTTCTCGCCATCGGCATCGTCGTCGACGACGCGATCGTTGTGGTCGAAAACGTCGAGCGCGTGATGGAGGAACACCCCGAGCTTTCGCCCGGTGACGCGGTCAAGCGCGCGATGGCGGAAATCACCGCACCGATCGTTGCGATCACCCTCGTGCTGTTGTCGGTGTTTGTGCCGGTGGCGTTCATCCCCGGCATATCCGGCGAATTGTTCCGGCAATTTGCCATCACCGTGGCGGTGTCGATGTTGCTGTCGGCGATCAACGCGCTGACCTTGTCGCCGGCGCTGTGCGGGGTATTCCTGCGCCCGCGCAAAGGACCGAGGCGGGGACCGATCGGCGTCGTGATGCGAACGATCGACCGCGTGCGCGACGCCTATGGCGTAGCTGTTGCGCACATTGTTCGTTTCTCGATCATTGGGATCATCCTGGTCGGCGTCGCCGGGTTTAGTACGGCAGGGCTGCTGAAGGTCACCCGGACCGGTTTTCTTCCCGAGGATGATCAGGGCGCCTTCTTCGTGGTCATTCAGCTCCCCGGCGGCGCTTCTGTGCCGCGCACCTTGGACGTGGTGAAACAAGCTGAGGACGTCATCAAGCAGGAGGACGCCGTCGCCGATTATACCTCGGTTGTCGGGCTGAATTTCATCGATAATTATTCGGCGTCGAACGCGGCGTTTATGGTCGTCACGTTGAAACCGTTCGAAGAACGCAAGGGTTCTTCGAATTCGGTCAGGGGGATTTTCGGCCGCATCACGCCGAAATTCCGCCAAATCGGCGGTGGAACGGTGCTGCCCCTGGCGCCGCCGCCGATCATCGGTCTGGGCACCGGCGGCGGCTTCGCCTATGTGCTGGAGGATCTGCGTGGCGGCGATCCAAAGGAATTGGCTCAGGCACTGCGCGGGCTCGTGGTCGCTGCCAATCAGGACCCAAAACTTTCCCGGGTCTTCAGCACCTTTTCGGCGACCAACCCATCGCTCTATCTCGATATCGATCGCGACAAGGCGCAAATCCTCGGGGTGCCGCTAAACAGCGTCTTCCAGGCCCTGCAGGCCTCACTCGGCGGCTACTTCGTCAATAATATCAATCTGTTTGGCCGGACCTGGCAGGTCCAGGTCGAAGCCGAGGCCAAGGACCGGGCAAGCGTTGACGACATCTATCGCATCAATGTGCGCGACACCGACGGCAAAATGATACCGCTGCGCAGCCTTGCGGCAGTCCGCGTTACGGTCGGGCCGCCGGCATTGATCCGCTACAACAACCTGCGGGCGGTCACTGTCCAGGGCGGTCCAGCCGCGGGTGTTTCTTCGGGTCAGGCGCTGCAGGCGATGGAGCAGGTCGCGGCGCGAACACTACCCCCGGGTTACCCCGGCGAATGGACCGATACCGCATTTCAGGAAAAACGCGCCGAAGGCAAGACGACAATCATCCTAGGGTTTGAGGTGCTGTTCGCCTATCTGTTCCTGGTCGCGCTCTACGAAAGCTGGACAATTCCGGTACCAGTCCTGCTGTCGGTGGCTGTCGGGATTCTCGGTTCGGTCGCCGCGATCGTGGTGGCTGGCCTGACTTTGGACCTCTATGCGCAGATCGGCATGATCGTCCTGATCGGCTTGGCTGCGAAGAACGGAATTCTGATCGTCGAATTTGCCAAGGCGCGGCGCGAGCAAGGCACGCCAGTAATGCAGGCCGCCCGCGACCGCTTCCGCCCGGTAATGATGACCTCTTTCGCGTTCATCCTCGGTCTCTACCCGCTGGTTGTGGCCATCGGCGCGTCGCAATTGGCCCGGCGCGATGTCGGAACGCCGGTGTTTGGGGGCATGATCTTTGCGTCGCTCATCGGCATCTTCGCCATTCCGCCACTCTATGTCTTTTTCCAACGTATTCGGGAGAGGCTGAGACCGGACGCTCGCCCGAAGGAGCAAACCGCGGCGGATAGTGTCCTCGACGAAGGGCAGCGCGTTGCCTAGGGCCTGTCGTCCATTCTGCTTGCGGGGAGAGCGCTCGCCGCCGATATGCCCATGCCGGGCAACAGGCGCGCAATCGAGGCGCAGTAGGATGAGGAGACTGCCACGCTATGCAGGATTGAGGGCAGATGGGCATAGGCAATTGATGTAGACCAACCTACCCTTGCGGCTGTAAGGTCAGTGTAAGCCTAGCAGATCGAGGTAGGGGATGCCCTCGAGCGTTGTCCGCACTTTTACCGACCCCGACGCATATTTTGCGGAAATACGAAACGTGCGCGAGGGGCTCGTTTTTTGCGGAGCGGTGAGCTCCGCGCCGAGTTGACGATCATCGAGCTGCCGCGGGCGTGGATGTGCCGCTTCGACGAGAATCTGCCTCGAATTCTGAGAGTAACGCCCAGCGGGAAACGCGCCTGGATTGTATTCGTGACCGCCGCTGGCCAGCCAGCGATGCAGATCAATGGCATCGAGATAGCGCACGATCAAATTTCCAGAAACGGGCTGGATTGGGAATGCTACCTTCAATCATCTGCGGCCTCCAAATGGGGTACAATGTCTTTGGCGCCCGAGGAGCTTGCCGCCGCGGGCGAAGCCATTATCGGGCACGAATTGCTGCCGCCAACGTTCCCCCGCGCGGTCACTCCTCCATCGGCCGCTCTGTCGCGGCTCCGGAAGGTGCATGACGCGGTGGGCCATCTCGCCAGTACCGCCCCGGACATCCTCGCGAAGCCCGAGGTAGCGCGAGCAATGGACCAGGCTTTGGTCGAGGCGATGGTATTCTGCCTCGCCGGCAGTCCTTTCAAGGATGGGCGCAATGTCCAGCGCCATCGCGCGACAGTGATGCGTCGGCTGGAAGAGGTGATAATGGCGGAGCGCGAAGAACCTTTATACATGCCGGAGCTCGCCGCGCTGGTCGGCGCGTCTTATTGGACATTGCGTGACTGTTGCCTGGAGTATCTGGGCATGAGCCCGAAGCGGTATCTCTGGCTCCGGCGAATGCATCTGGCACGCAGGGCATTGCGGGGTGCCGACGCGGAAAGGACGACTGTTACCGCGATCGCCTCCGATTACGGGTTCTGGGAATTGGGTCGCTTTTCTGTTGCCTACCGCTCGCTCTTTGGAGAGTCGCCCTCGGCAACGCTGAAGCGGGCCGCCTGATCGCCTAAAACCAAGTGAACGCGATTCGTATCGGCTGCGAAATCCGCAAAATCTGCATAGTCGGCGTCTTTTGGCCGATCTACGCTCAGCCATAGGCTTCTGCTTGATTTCGCAGGACGATAAATGCCGGGTGGCGGCACGCGCACGTTCCTTGAGCCCGATCTGTACGAAGCGAGCCTGGGCCAGGCACAGATTCAAGCCATCATCCTGCCCCGCGACAAGTTTAGAGCCCGCCTTACCTGGGCAGAGCTGCACCATTTGCAGGTGTTGCGGTGTGTGGAAGATGCCCCACGCATAGCCCATCTGCAGTTCGCACCTGGGCTCGCCTTTGTGACGTTTTGGGCGGATTCCGGACCGTTGCCGGTGTGGCGCGGCACAGAAATGCAGGCGGGTGAGATCATGTTCCACGGCCGCGGCGAGCGGCTGCATCAGTCCACGCCCGGACCCTTCGTGTGGAACGTGATAGCAATGGAACCGGCGCAGCTCGAATATTATGGCCGGGCCCTCTCCGGAACGCCGTTCTCCTTGCCGGCGGAGGGCCGAACCCTACAGCCCTCTCAGCGCATTGCGGCGGGTCTGCGACGGCTGCACGCGCGAATCTGTCGCCTCGGCGAGACAAAGCCCAAGATCGTGTCCCATTTCGAGGTCGCGCGGGCGATGGAACAGGGTTTGATCCAGATGCTGGTCACCTGTTTGACGACCGCCAGCGCTCGGGCCGACGACCACGTCAAGCGCCGTCATGCCAGGATCATGGTCAGGTTCGAGGAGGTGTTGGCGGAGCATCTCAGCCGGCCTCTGCGGATGCCGGAATTGTGCGCGCTGGTCGCGGTCAGCGACCGGACCCTTCGCTTGTGCTGTGCCGAATTTCTTGACATGAGCCCGACCCAGTATCTGCTGCTGCGTCGGCTGAAGGAAGTTCGCCGTGAGCTGCGCGACGCCAATCCCAAAAGGGTGAGCGTCGCAGAAGTTGCCCGGCGCTTCGGCTTCGCCGAGCCGGGCCGCTTCGCCGCGAGCTACCGGGCGACATTTGGCGAGGCCCCATCGGCCACCCTCCAACGTATTCCAGGGATGCGACCCCCGACTCCGTAAATTTTCCCAATTTTTGCATAGTCGGCGACGAAATCAACGGTTTAGTCTCGCCTCGCTGGGCGAGCCTTCCAGCTGAAATAAGTCAACTCGGAAAGTCGTCGGCACGGCTTCACAAGGAGGAAAAAATGAAACAGCTCTACCTGTTAGGGATTTCATTGCTAGCAATTTCGGCTTGTGTCCCTCAAGCCCCTCAACCAGCGGCGCCACCACTTGCCGCGACCGGCTTGGCGGCCGGATCGCCAACGAACACGACCACGGCCTTTGACGGATATTACGGTCATGCTGTCGCCAGGGGCTTGAGCCCCGGCTGCCCCGATTATGTCACCGGTCACGAGTTGACCATTCGCGACGGTCTTGCCACCTTCCATACCAACACAGTTCCTGCGACGGGTAGTGGAATTCCTGCGACGGGTCCTCTTAATTTTCAGGGCTATGTCAATCCACAAGGTGGATTGGCGATGGTCAGCCAGCAGGGCCAGACGTTCCAGGGACAAATCGATTCCAATTTCGTGCTGACGGGTCGGGCGTCGGGTCCAAACTGCCTCTACGATGCGACTTTTAACCGGATGCGGGGACTGTGACCGGGCTCGCGTCAGGACGCGCTTAAAACGGCGCGAAAGATCTTCGCGATCGCCCCGCCGTCCTGGCGCTGCGCCACTATCGCTCGACAGTGTCGAGAAGTAGCAGCAGAACAACAACCTGGCGCCCAGGGGGATCTCCCCGGGCGAAACAACGGAGGAGCGCATGCTGTGCAGCTTTAGCAAGACCACGAGAAGCGTACAGAAATGGGGCGCCGTCCTGACTTTAGTAGCCGCAGCGGGTGTCGCGAATATGTCGGCTGGACGTGCCGATCAAGCGGACGCCAAGAGGCTGCTTAAGGCCATGTCTGACTATCTCGGCGCACAGAAGTCCATGTCGTTCGATTATGATGTGAACCTCGAACTCGTCAGCACCCAACAACAAAAAATAGCGTTGGCGAGTTCCGGCACTGTGACGCTCAATCGCCCTGATAAGCTTCACCTGACCCGCACGGGCGGATTTGCAAATGTCGAGATGATCTTTGACGGCAAAACGTTGACGCTGTTGGGCAAGAACAGCAACTTGTATACTCTAATCGAGGCGCCCGGCACGATCGATCAATTGGAAGACGTATTGCGGAACAAGTACCACAGGCCCGTCCCAGGAGCCGATATGTTGATATCGGATCCTTACAATGCGCTGATGCCGGAGGTCAACGATGTGAAGGATCTGGGAGCCGGTGTGATCCGTGGCGTCGAATGCGACCATCTTGCTTTTAGAACGAAAGAGGTTGATTGGCAGATCTGGATCGCGCAGGGAGCCCGCCCTTACCCGTGCCGCTATGTCATAACGAGCAAGAAGGTTACCGGGTGGCCGCAATACACCCTCGATACTTGGGGATGGAAAACGGGCGCTGAAGTCGCTTCCGACAGTTTCAAACTGGAGATTCCCGCCGGTGCCAAGAAATTGGCGCCGGACGAACTCCCCGAGCTCAATGACATACCCGGCCTTTTCTCGATGAAAGGAGCAAAGTGATCATGTTAAAGCGCATCAGCGTTGGTTTGTTGGCGATAGTCATCTACGCCATCTGCTTGGAAATCGGCGAGCGCTCTGAGGTTCCAGGCGTGCACAGCTTCGTCTCCACCGCAGAGGCTGTCATCGGCCGTCCCCTTACGCCGATGAGTGTTGCCGGCGTCGCGCGCAGGACCGCGCGACGGTGTGCGGTGGGCGTGTACGCCTGCTAGACCCAGGCGATTGCTGGGGCAAGGCGGTTCCAACCTGACCATTTTGCGCACTCCGGCCAGTGGGCAAACGAAGCCGGGTAAACTGACTTGATGATCTCGCGCGGTATGCGGTGATCCAGCATGAACGAACTGCAGGTTCCTCAGCCCGAGCAGGTCGCGGCGACGCCTCCGCCGTCCAAGCCCGCCGATCCGTTGCGGCGCTGGACGCTGGCCATCATCGTCCTTTGCGTCCTGCTGTTCGGCTGGACGCTGATTGCCGACCGCCTGACCCCCTATACCAGCGACGCCAGCGTGCGCACCTTTGTGGTGCGCCTCAGACCGGAGGTCTCGGGCAAGGTTATTGAGGTCGCGGTGCGCGACAACCAGATCGTCAGGACCGGCGATCTGGTGTACCGGATCGACCCGGCGCCGTTCCGCATCGCCGTGGAACGTGACGCGGCCAAGCTCGCCGCGGCCGGGCAGGCCGTCGGCGCGTCCACCGCAGCGGTGGATGAGGCCCAGGCGCAACTGGTGCAGGAGCTCGCACAGCGGGACAACGTTCGCGAGCAAGCGGCCCGGGTCTTTGAGCTGGTGCGCACCGGCGTCTATGCAAAGTCGAAAGGCGACCAGGCGCAATCGGAGTTGGGCACAGCTGAGGCGCAGGTACAGCGTGCGCAAGCCTCGCTGGAGCAGGCACGCCAGGCGCTCGGCCCCAAGGGCGCCGACAATCCGCAGATCCGCGAGGCAACGGCCGAGCTCGAGCAGGCGCGCCTAGACCTCGCCCGTACCACGTTGTTGGCACCCGGCGACGGCGTGGTGAGCAACCTGCAGCTAAGCGTAGGCCAGTACGCGGCCGCTGGGCAGCCGGCTCTAACCTTCCTCGACGCGCGGCAGATATGGCTGCAGGCCTTTCTGCGTGAGAACAGTCTGGAGTACGTCAGCCCCGGTACGAGGGCCGAGGTGGTGCTCGACGTGCTCCCCGGCCGCGTGCTGCCGGCGCGGGTGGAAAGCGTCGGCTGGGGCATCGGCGAGAGCGATGTGGATACCATAACCGGTCTGCCAAAGACGCGGCAGGGTACCGGCGGGTGGTTAGCGCCGGCACAGCGCTTCCCGGTGGAACTAGCGTTCGAAACGGTTGGCCGGCCACCACATGGCGTGCGCTACAACGCCCGCGCCAGTGTGATCCTCTACGCGGGCGATCACCCGGTCTTTGATGCGCTCGCCTGGCTCTGGATCCGGATGATCTCGGTGCTGACCTATGTCTCCTGAGACGGCACGGCACCGCGCGGCGCTGCGGCTTGCCTTCGCCGCGACATTGGCGATGGTCTGGGGCACGATGGTCAGGGAGCCGCTGCCCGGGCTAACGGCCGTGCTTGCCGCACAGATCCTGGTTGGCATGCCCCGGCCGCCGCGGCCAGCTCAAGCGGCGGCGCTGGTCGTGGTAATCGCGATTACGGGCGGCGCGGCCTTTGCCATCACCTCGGTCTTTTCGGACCGGCTGTTGATGCTGACGGTGGCGCTCGGGCTGCTCTTCTTTTTGGGTTTTGCGATGCGCGAGCGGGCGGCGGGCCGGCCGTCGCTCCCCGCCACAATGCTGCTGAATGCCACCGCGGTCGTCCCGGTCCTCACCTTCCAAGCGGACATCCTGGGGGCCGGCGTGCTCGGGACCCTAGTCACCGCGGCGGCACGGGCGATGCTCGTCGTCTGGC
>Ga0306922_10004456_pt1 | contig 13258 bp, 14 predicted proteins | sample sta12Cox44000082_FD_203758 | JGI IMG/M metagenome (GOLD analysis project Ga0306922, IMG submission 203758) | Lab enrichment of tropical soil microbial communities from Luquillo Experimental Forest, Puerto Rico - statoxic.12C.oxic.44.000.082 (v2)... | ecosystem: Environmental > Terrestrial >... | reverse complement strand
CCATCCACAGATAAACCTGCGACTGCAGCTCAGCGACAAGGTTCTCAACATCGCGGAGGAGCACATCGATCTGGCGCTGCGAATCGCACACTTGCCCGACAGCAGCCTGACGGCGCGCACGCTCGGGAGCACCCGCCTCGTGGTTTGCGGAAGTCCAGCCTATCTCGAGGCGCACGGTGCGCCTTCGCGTCCGGAGGACCTGACGCAGCACGACTGTATAGCTTGGGCGACGCTCGGGCCGCGTGATACGTGGTGGTTTCGCAGCGACTCTGGAACGGATAAGCAATATCCAATCCGTACACGCCTCGCAACCACGCTAGCCGAGTCGGCACTCGATGCGGCCGTGGCTGGTATCGGGCTGGTGCAAACGACTTCCTACCAGGCGAGTCAGGCGATCGGAGCGGGACGCCTGGTGGTCCTGCTGCGGAAGTTCGAGTGCACGACAACGCCCGTGAGCCTCGTGTACGTACGGGATCGACTTGTGCCGCTGAAGTTGCGCGCATTCATCGACTTCGTTGCGCCCCGTCTCACCGAGCGACTCCGGGCGATCGCCGCCACTGTCGAGTCCGGAACGTCGGCCTGATGCCGGGGAGCGGCTCGCGTTCCTGAATATGGAAGGCGGTAATTCGGTTTTGGCGCATAGTCTAATTAATTGGAAAGATCTATAAGTTGCGTCGACCGAATTTCCGGTTTTCTGAAGAATGACCGCGCGTCTCAACGCCGCAACCGAATGAACTCCGCCGATTACAGCTTTCGGGGGCCGCCCGCAGGGATACCCGCGCAGGCGGCGGCCAGCCTCACCGGAGGCATTTGATCGTGCTCGGACACGGAGCCGCCAAGTTCCCGACCAGTCGCCTGCTCGAATCGTCCACCGAGCGCGCCTGGCCAGGCCTTTTCGCCGAGCGGCGTGCGCATGCGGCGGGCGTGCTTCCGCCCTTCACCCCACCTTTTACCGAGCTCTCACTGCTCGTCCGAGGCACGGCCATGCTGACGCGCCAGGCCGAGGGGGTATGCCAACAAACTCTCGCCAAGCCCGGCACCATCTGGCTCTCGCCGGCCGGGCTCAAAGAGGACTTCACAATCATCTCGGCTGATGTGGCTGAGATTCTTCACCTGTACCTGCCTGCGAAACCATTTGCGTCCCTCGCGCCAGCAGATCCCGTTCTTGAGAAAGCCAAGCTGCTGTACGTCGCAGGTTTTCATGACCCGTTGATCGAGCAGCTCGCTGCCGTCGTTCTCGATGAGATGCGATCGGAGAGCTGGTCGGGAAGAATCCTGATTCAAACGGTGACCAACACTCTGATCGCCAGGCTTCTTGATGTCTATTCCAGTCTGTCAGCCACGCGGCCCGCGGCAAGCGAGCGGCGGCCGCGGCTTGAGCAGCGAAGACTGCAGAGGGTGCTGGACTTCATCGAAGCCCACTTGGAAGATGAAATTACGGTGGCGCAGCTCGCTGCCGCCGCACGCCTCAGTGAGTTTCATTTTTCCCGCGCGTTCAAAGCAACCACCGGCCGAGCGCCGTACGGCTATGTTTCCGACCGCCGCATGAATCATGCGAAGTGGCTGCTTGCCGAGACCGACCGATCGCTGGCCGACATTGCCGACGCCTGCCGTTTCTCCTCGCCGGGGAATTTCTCGCGCGCCTTTCAACGCGCTACCGGCACGACTCCCGCGAAATTCCGCCAATCGAGCAAAGCGAGCCGGCGGCGTCGGCTCGCTCTCTAGATAACGACGCCGCGAAACTGCCCTGCTGTTCCTGCACGCAGTGCGTTGCTGTGCGCAATGCGGGAACACCAACTCCGCAGGAATGGCAAATAGGAGAGCAGGCGTTGAGCGCCACCACCGGGCTCGCAGCCAGATAATCCCTGCCAACACGAGGTGGCGCAGCCGCTGCCCACGTTTGGAATTTCGCAGGAATAGCCGTTCACATGGGAGGCGTTTTTATGCATCGGTCGCGTTCTCAATTCATTACTGCTCCACTTCTCGGGCTCGCAGCAGTCGGCTCGTTGGCCCTTGCAGGCAATACCCCCTCGGTCAGCACTCCCGTGACCGAGCTGAAATATGGTCCCACGGGCGTGTCCGATGGGAGCCATGGGGAGCTGCGTGCAGCTCCTGCGTATGGCGACCTGACGCACGGTCCGCACGGCACCTTCATCCGCATGCCCGCGGGCTTCACAAGTCCGATCCACACCCACACCGACGACTACTGGGGCGTTGTCATCTCGGGTGTTGCGGTCAACGGCCAACCGGGAAGCAAGGATGTTCCCTTGCCTGCGGGTTCCTACTGGTATCAAAAGGGCGGTGCGCGACATGTTACCAAGTGCATCTCGCCGAACGAATGTCTGCTCTTCATCAGCCAGGATGGTAAGTTCGACTACATCCCGGATTCGAAGAGCTAGCTGCGCGCTCGGCTGCCGTTGAGACTCATACACGTTCGCCAGGCCGCCGTGATATCCGCGGGCCCACGCCCGCCGCCAGATGACAAAAGTGATAGTTGTCGGAACTGGAAGGGTCACTCTCACGCGCGGTGTCTTATCGATGCCCACACGCTGAAGCAGAATTTGCCCACGCCGCATTCGTCTGGATCGCCCAGCGAGGTGGCCATACCAAGGAGTTAGCCCATGTCCCGCCTCACTATTCCAAGTCGTGACCATGCTCCCACCGCCTCCAGGCCCTTGCTCGATGCAGTCGAGAAACAGCTCGGCGTTATCCCCAATCTATTCCGCCTCGTTGGCCTCAGCCCTCCCGCCCTCGAAGGATATGCGTCGTTCAACGGTGCGTTGAGCAAGACCCTGGACGTGAAGACCCGCGAACGCATAGCGCTCGCGATCGCGCAGGTGAACGGCTGCGACTACTGCCTGTCGGCGCATACCTATCTCGGACTGAATGTCGCCAAGCTCGATGAGGGCGAGGTGCGACGCAACCGGCAGGGACACTCGGGTGATGCGAAAGCCGATGCGGCGGTGGTGTTCGCGCGGCGCGTTGCGGAGGCTCGCGGTCGCGTGTCCGATGCTGAGCTCACAGCCGTGAAGTCCGCGGGCTACACCGATGCCCAGGTGGTGGAAATCGTTGCCAACGTCGCCATCAACGTGCTCACCAACTTCATCAACAACGTCGCACATACCGACATCGACTTTCCCGTCGTGCGTGCGGAAGCCGCCTGACTCGCAATTCGACCGGACACCGTGGCGGAAGCCGCGGTGCCCGGTCATGGATCCCGGAATGCCCATGAGCAGCAATCCCGCCCAGGTGATATTTCCGCCATCGGCGCGCGCCGCGCAGGAACGGCTTGGCTCGCGTGCGCTCCAGCAACGTCGTGAGCGCGCGGGTGGCTTTCAAACCCGAGTCAACGAGCGATTGATTGCTTTCCTCGCCCGCGTGGACAGCATTTTCATCGCGACGGCTACGGCCGACGGCCAGCCTTACATTCAGCATCGCGGCGGACCAAAGGGATTTCTCAAAGCCCTTGGGCCTTCGACACTCGGCTTTGCGGATTTTGCCGGCAACCGCCAGTACATCACCGTCGGCCGACTGTCGGAGAACAGCGCGGTATGTCTCTTTCTGATTGACTACGCGCAACCCGCCCGTGTCAAGGTCTGGGGCCATGCGTCAGTCGTGGAGAATGACGAGGCGCTTCTCGCCCGCGTTGCCGACCCGGCATATCCCGCGCGCGTCGAGCGTGCAATTCTCATCGAGATCGACGCCTGGGATATCAATTGCCGCCAGCACATCCCGCGCAAGATCGCCGCCGAAGAGGTAGCGTCAGCGATCGAGAATCTGGAGTCCCGCATACGTGTGCTGGAGGCGGAAAACGCCGCTTTCAGGCAGCAAAATATGACTATGCAGCCTCGGAGCAGCGACAATGACCAACCCCACTGATTCTGTACGACGCTTCTATGACGCCTTGGGCCGTGGCGATGTAGCGACCGTAGTCAGCTTGCTCGATTCGCAGGTGCAATGGACTGAAGCGGAGTCATTTCCGTACTACGGTGGTACCTGGGAGGGACCGGAGGCCGTCCTCAACAATCTCCTCATTCCCCTCGCGCGTGACTGGGAGGGCTTCGCTGCAAGCGCTCATGAGTTCATCGCTTCCGGCGACCGGGTAGTTTCGCTGGGGATCTACACCGGCACCTTCAAGAAAACCGGCCGAGCGGTCAATGCGGCCTTTGCACATGTGTGGACGGTGCGCTCTGGGAAACTCACCCGGTTTGATATGTACACCGATACGGCAAAGGTGCTCGAAGCCGTGAAAGGTTAGCCCGCGGAGGAGTCCGGCGCGCGCAACAGTCCGGTTTCCAGTGCCTTGAGCACCGCGCGCGTGCGGTCGCGGGCGCCGAACTTGGCGAGGATGCTGGAGACGTGATTCTTAATTGTCCCCTCGGCTGTCCCGAGGGCGCAGGCGATCTCTCGGTTGCTATAGCCGCCGGCCATTAGGCGAACCACTTCGGCCTCTCGCGCGGTCAGTTGCTCACGCGGTCCCTTCGCGTCGATGCGTAGTGCGCCGCCAACGCGCAACAACCGCTCGGTCACTGCAGGCTGAAACACAGTCGCGCCGCCGGCGACGGCGCGAATGGCTGCGAGGAGCTGCTGATAGGAAACGTCCTTTAGTAGAAAGCCACGCGCCCCAGCGCGGATGCCGTCGAGCACCACATCGCTGTCATCGAAGGTGGTGAGGATCAGCGTCGGAGGGAGGGCCTCGCGCTCCGCTAGAGCGCGGAGCACCTCGACGCCATTTTGGCAAGGCATGCGAATATCCAACAGCAGCACGTCTACCGGGATCGCCAGGACCTTGTCTACGGTCTCCGCGCCGTCGGCGGCTTCACCGACCACCGAGATGCCCTGATCCATCTCCAGGAGCGTGCGGATGCCCTGGCGAATGAGCATCTGATCGTCTGCGATCAGAACCCGGATCACACCACGCCGCCGCGCACCGGCAACAGCGCCGTCACCTCGAAGCCGCATCCCGGCTGGCTCGCTACGCGTAGCTCACCGCCGGCCTGCGAGACGCGCTCCCGCATGCCGCGGATTCCAAACCCCCCATCCGCGCGCTCGCTGCCACGACCGTCGTCGCGCGCGTCGATACGCAACGTCTCGTCCTCGCACCGCACACTAATCCAGAGGTTGTCGGCATCCGAATGCCGTGCAGCGTTGGTGACGATTTCCTGCGCGCAGCGTAGCAGCGTGTGCGCCCTCTCCGGGTCCGGTGTGCGCAACGCCTCTGGGATATCCAGATGTATTCGCGGCCGCGGTACGCTGCCAACGAGCGCCTGCAGCGCGTCGGCCAGATTTATTCCATCGCGGGTCCGGGACTCGGCGACGATTTCGCGCACATCGCTCAAAAGACGCCGCGCGAGGCCCTGCGCCGTCGCGACGCTGGCGTGCGCCGCGCCTTGCGTGAGCTGCAACGCCGCTTCCAGGTTGAGCGCCAACGCCGTGAGGTGATGGCCGAGCGCATCATGCAGTTCCTGGGAAATCCGCAGTCGCTCCGCCATGCGACCCGTGTCCGCCAGAATCTGTCCCACTCCGCGCAACTCGGCGTTGCTGGCCGCCAGCGCCGTGCGCGCAGCGACTTCGCGCGCCATGACATCGAATACGAAGAGCGCCGCCAGCTGCAAGCCCAGATAGGGCGGCAGGAGGAGCCTCGTGGCGTGCGGATTGAAAGCGATCGAGTCGGCAATACCGAGTAGCAGCGTCTGGCCGAGAATCCAGACGATTCCAGTCAGGCGGTGCATGCGCGTTCCCAATTGCATGGCCACGAGCGCAAGAAGCGCCCCCTCGTAGCCATTGCAGCGAAGCACCACCAGGTAAAGTGCCGCAGCGGACGCCAGCGCGAGCAGTATCAGGTGGGGGCGGCGCAGATCGAGCGCAAACAGCGCGCCGAAGCCCAGATACACGGCGGTCCATCGCCAACCCAATGATCCGTCCGGCACGTGGTAGAGCAGCACAGGCGCTGCGACCAGTAACCAGGTCACCAGGGCGATGGTGCCGATGAGTCTCGACTGTGACATGGGCGGGAACTCCGATACCAGCATGGCACCCGCCTACCGGAGCTGCAAATAGGCCGAAAGTCATGCCCGTGGGCGTGCGCCTTCCGGCACATGTGCCCAGCTGCACCCACGCGTAGTGTGCTCCACGGACGCAGCTAACCGGCTCCGCGTGCGGGACAAGGGGGAACGATGCTTAGAGCGGTGCTCTTGGCCCTCACTTCGGGACTGCTTTGCGGCCCGGCGTTCGCTGCACCCGACTATGGGAAGCGACTCCAGGTCCTGGAACCCTCACTGAAATCGAAGCTCCTCGGGAAGTGGACCAACCCCATCGATAACCTCGTCATCGAGATCAGCTCGATTGATCTCACCTCCGGCGAAATCCGGGGCAAGGTCTCGCCCACCTCCGGGCCAGCGGCGGCCAACGAGCACGAGCTGATCGGCTGGGTCAGTGCCGCCCCCCAGAAGGAGTCATACGACAATGTGGTGCCGGTCACATTCAGTACCACGCTGTACGAGTACGGAACGCTGCCCGTTTGGGCTGGTTTTCTGCGCGATGACAAGCTAGTCACCCTGCACTACCTCGTCTGGCCGAACCGGCCCTACTCCTGGGATCACATCTCGGCGTTCCAGGAGACCTGGACGCGGCTGCAGTAACGATGACCTCGCTGCGTCCACTCACTCGTTACGACTCGGTGGCGATGAGCCTGCACTGGGTGATGGCGCTGCTGATTCTGCTCGACTTCGCCCTGGCGATGTCCTTCAGCCGCTTCGACCCCGGAGATGCACTGTACCTGCCCTCGGCCTATGACCTGCACATGGCCGTGGGAATGTGCGTTCTCATTCTGAGTGTGGCGCGGGTCATCTGGCGCCTGACGCATCGGCGCCCGCCCCTGCCGGACATGGCTATGCCGCTGCGTTGGCTGGCCCGCGCGTCCCATTTCCTGTTGTACGCATTCATGGTGGTCGCCCCGGTGAGCGGGTGGCTGGTGCTGTCCCTGCGCCACAAGGCCACCAGCGTGTTCGGGCTGTTCCGTTGGGCGTGGCCGTCGATTCCCGCGATCGCCCACATGGCCCGTCCCGAGAGGGTGTTCTGGCACGACGAGTTCCTGCCGCTGCACATCCGCATCTCGTACGTGGGCATGGTCCTGGTCGCGCTGCACGTAACGGCGGCGCTGTATCACCACTTCGGCCGGCGCGACGAAGTGCTCGTTCGCATGCTGCCGCTGCGCACGCTGCCACAGGCGAAGAGCAGCCGCGCAGACGAGCGCGCCACACCGCCGATATCACCCGAGTCGCCCTCGTGACTACTATCCTCAGGTTTGACGATCAGCGAGCGTTTTTACTGGAAACCAGGTACTCCGGAATCGCAATGTCGGCTGCCAGCCGCGGATCTGGCATCGGAGCGTCTGCCTGCAGCCTAAAGGGCAATACGCCGGCCCAGGTCGGGCGGCCATAATCTTCGTCAGCGTCGACCGGCGGCCCCGTACGGATCTTGGCAGAAGCCTCCGTAATCGTGAATTCAATGACTGACGTCGCATCGACCTCTGAGCGTGTCGGCCCGCGCACGTCCCTCCATCGCCCGGCCAAGAGATGCTCCGATATCACGTTCATGGCCCGTACCTTCGTTGCGGCGCCCCTCAGTGCGCGTGCGGTCCCAAACGCTACGACCGAGCGGTAGTTGACGGAGTGGTGGAAGGCCGAGCGCGCGAGGACGAGCCCGTCGATAATGGTGACCGTTACGCAAGCGTCGGTTCTCTCCGTGAGCGTGCCGAGCAAGCGGCTGCTCGTCGCCCCGTGCAGGTACAGAATGTCGTCCTCGCGGCCGTAGATCATCGGGATCACGAACGTCTGCGATTGGGCGTGAAACCCTACGTGGGCGACAAACGCCGCATCCAGCACTTCTTTGATTACGGCAGGATCCTGCGACCCTCGCTCAGGCAGGCGCTGCACTTGACTGCGTCCGGTGCCGCTCATGGTTCCCCACGCGTAAAGGTTGCGATCCAGTTTGCTTCCCACGTTGCGCCGCCGTCCGCGGAATAAGCCTGTTCAAGACGGAATGTCGTAGCTGTGACGTCGGAGAAGATGAAGCGGGCGAAGATCGCCCGACCCTCAAAGGTCTCCTGGTCGTAAAACACGCCGCGGCCGTTTGACCATGCGCCCACCAACGGTGTGGTGAGTGCCCCATCGCGGCTGCTCGCCCAGTAGATGCTCCACTGATGGGATTCGGGGTTGTAGAGACGAAGCGTCAACCCCTGTATATGCGTGCTCGCGTTGGCGACGTTGAACTCGCCCAAGTTGGCACGCCCATCCCAGACCTTGCGGACGACGGAGGTACCGTCGTATTCGAGCCATTCATTCGAGCCCTGCAGTGGATGGAGCCGACGCTTGAGGTGTGCACGCCACGGCCCGACCTCAAAATCAAAATCGTGCTGACCATCAAGCGTTGAGTTGGCTGCCGGGCGGACAGCGGGATCAGCGTCGGCCCGTAGAAGCAGCGGGAAACCAAGCGAAATCAACACGCCGGCGAGTACTGCCTCAAGTCGACTACGTGCGGTCACCATGCCTCCGTCGGCGTCGTGCGGCTGCGCCGAGCGTGTAGACTCGCGCGTCTCGTGGTATTTTTAAATGACCACTCGCGATGGTTCTGGTAATACCACTTAGCAACCGCGACGGGCCGCTCTTCCGGCAGGTGTACTCGTACCTGCGCCAGGCGATTCTTTCCGGGGACCTGCAGGGCGGAGAACGCCTGCCCTCCACGCGTGACCTCGCGGAGGAACTCGCGATCTCCCGCACCGTTGTGCTCCTCGCGTATGAGCAACTTCTCGCCGAGGGGTTCGCCGAGGGCCGGCGCGGCTCCGGAACCTATGTGACTCCAGGCATTGGATCTGCGAGGCCCGCCCGCCCAGAGCGGGTGGTCAAACTGCCCCTTACCCGCTTCGCGACTGAGGCAGCCAGCGGATGGACACGTGTGAGCTTCCCGTTCCGCCAGACGGCGCTGCCGTATGACTTTGCCTACGGGCAAAGCGACCTTGAGACCTTCCCCCTCGAACAGTGGCGCCGGCTACTGATGCGCTGCGCTCGCAAAGTACGCGCGGCTCAGCTTGATTACGGGTCCGCGAGCGGCAGCGAGCGGCTGCGGGCAGCCGTTTGCGCGCACGTACGTCGCGCACGTGCCGTACGCTGTGATGCCTCCCAGGTGCTGATCGTCAACGGCTCACAGCAGGCCCTTGACTTGATCGCACGAGTCTTGATCGAACCGGGCGATCGTGTCGCGATCGAGGACCCCTCCTATCAGGGAACGCGTGAGGTGCTGCGGGCCGCAGGGGCACGATTGTGTCCAGTGCCGGTCGATCGTGACGGACTCGACCCGGCGCAGCTGCCGGGGCCGGCTCGGCTCGCATTTGTAACCCCGTCTCATCAGTTTCCTACCGGTGCGGTCTTGCCGCTTTCCCGGCGGCTTGCGCTCCTCGAGTGGGCGAACCAGCGCAACGGGGCCATTGTCGAAGACGACTACGACGGAGAATTCCGCTACGACGGACAGCCGCTCGAGTCGCTGCAGGGCCTCGACGGGGGCGCCCGCGTAATCTATGTTGGAACGTTCTCGCGCACCCTGTTCCCTGCGCTGCGGATCGGTTACCTGATTGCGCCGGCGGCGCTGATGCCTGCGCTCACCTATGCGAAGTGGCTGTCAGACAGACAGACCGCGACTCTCGAGCAGCATGCTCTTGCGGAGCTCATCGAGAGTGGTGCGTATGAGAGACATCTGCGCCGCGTCCGGCGTCGCAACACGCTGCGGCGAGCGGCGTTGCTCGAATCGGTGGACAAATACCTGCGCGGGAAGGTCGAGATGAGCGGAGACGGTGCGGGAGCGCACGTTGTCCTTTGGCCGCTACGACGGGTGTCAGAGGCAGCTGTGATCGCCGCCGCCGCAGCGCGCGGGGTCGGAATCTATGGAGTTTCGGGATACTACCTGCAACCACCGCCCAGGGCCGGCGTCCTGTTAGGCTACAACCGTCTGCGAGAAGGGCAGATTTCAGAGGGAATACGCAGACTGCGGAAGGTTCTCTGGCACGATCAGGCGCGCCAGATGCAGTAGGTCTTGCGCAGCCTCTCGTGAATCGTCCACGTGCCATGTGTGCGAGGTGGGAAATACGCGGCGTCCCCGGCCTTGAACTCGAAGCGGCGACCGTCCGCCGTCACAAACGTCGCACGACCGCTCAGGAAATGGCAGAACTCTGCGTCGACTATTGCACGCGCGAAAGTGCCAGGCGTTGCCTCCCATGTGCCGGTCTCGATGGCACGGTCCGGCGCGGCCCAGGCTTCGACACTGCCGAGCGTCGGTCGCGGCAGTTCACCGACTGCCGGCGGCATGAAGACCTCGAATGCACTCGGATCTAAGTCCACTGGCCGCTCGATGTGCACGATAGTCATTTAAATCACCTACGGTGGCCGTTTCGGGTGACAGTTTGCGAAGCACGCGACCTGACGTCGCGCATACCCGGCCGCTGTCGCCGCTCGCTCTGATATTCCACAATCGAAGAGTGGGGTGCAAATTGATCGTCATGCTGCCCTCTGGGTAGTCTGCGCGAGGCGCCCCTCATAACGGCGCAAGGCCTCCAGCTGAGGTCGACCGCGCACCCCGGGTAGCCACGCCTGACGGATCCTCGGATGCACCAGGGGCCTGCGCCCCGCCTACCGGTTTCGTTCAAGCTTCTGGACGCGGACCAGGGCATCCATAGTGGCTTCGTGAACGCAGGTCGCGAAAATCTCTGCATCGTCAATTCGTGATGAGTTTCGAAATCGAGTGCACAGGCGCCGTGCGGCGCTTACGACTCTTGCTGCCGCGAGAGCGTGCCCGGAGGGCGTAGTCAGATCCACATCGCTCAAGGATATTCTCGTCGAGGCCGTTTCCTGCGATCCGTCTGCCGCTGGAACTCCAAGTCCCATCGCAGTGGTCCAAAGCAGCGCGACACTGGCCGAATAGAAGTTCATCTCGAGGCTCCGATTGGGGCTGGGAATTTCCACCCCCATTTCAATGGCGGTTGGCACTTGCTGACAAACGATTTGTTTGCCACACTCGCATAACAATCAGTTATGCGACGGCACAACGTGGTAGGTGACTAATTCACATGCCAAGTCGTGATTCGATTTCGCTGCTTGCGCTTCGCGCCTTTGAGGCCGCTGCCCGTCGGTTGAGCTTTACCGAGGCGGCTCGTGAACTGCACATAACGCAGGCGGCGGTCAGCCGGCATATTCGCTCGCTGGAGAGCGAACTCAGCCGGCCCCTCTTTCGGCGCTTGCATCGCCGCGTGGAACTGACTCCCGCGGGGCGTACGTTTGCGGGCGCGCTGTCTATCGGGTTCCAGCACATTCGCCGGGCGGTGCACCATGCGCGCGGTGCCGCTGCGAAGGCGCTGCGCCTGTCGGTAGAGCCTGCGTTCGCTGCACGTTGGCTCGTCCCCCGTCTCCACTCCTTCACCCTTGCCCACCCTGAAATTGAGTTGCAGCTGGAGACGTCGGATGACTTCCGAGCGTTGGGCGCCGATATGGATATCGCGATACGATTCTTGTCGAAGGAATCGCGGCGGAGAATTCCTGCAGGCCGGCGGTTGTTTTCGATCGAGGGCGTTCCAGTCGCTGCGCCGACGTCGTCACAGCGAACCCTTCGATCGCGCGACGATACCGAGGTGCTAGGGCGTCTTCTGTTGCATGATGACGATGGCCGCGCCTGGCGGACTTGGTTCGCCATTGCCGAGCTTGATGGCTTCGATCTCGCCCGGCATCAATATTTCAGCGACTACTCACTCCTTTTAGAGGCCGCCCAAGCGGGTGCCGGCGTGGCACTGGGTGCCACGGCATTCGTTCAACGTGAACTCGCCTCCGGTCGGCTGGTACAGCTCGGCCGAACTCGAGTGGTCTTCGGAACCTACTGGCTGCTCGAAACCCGCGATCGCGCGACCCGGAGGCTACGCGATTCTTTTGTGCGATGGCTGCAGGCCGAACTGGAGTGATCTACAGCCGGGGTGATGGCGCAGAGACCACGAGTCGCGTGCTCGTGGCCTCTGCCCATTCAGCTCTGGCCTTGGCGGTCCCAATCAACGATCGTCGGCGTCGCGGCCAGCAGAAGCGGGTACAGCCGGCGTCACAGCTACGCGAAAGCCCGTGAGAACCCAAGCGCGCTGGCTCGGGGCAAAACGCGGCGCGAGTAGCCCGTCGTTGATTTCGCGGCTGACGGCAAAGCGATTGAAAGCAGTTGGCGGGAGAAACAACCGCTCATTGTTCGGGAAACCGTCGGACGCTGTGTCAATATCGCCCTCGACGGCAGAGACGATGCCGTCGTGATTGGTGTCTACGCGCGCCACCTCGGCGGCATACGCATCAAACAGGCGCCGCTGAAGATTCTTCACCCCTGGTTCAAAGGACGCGCGTCTGGCGTAGATGTCCAGATAGATCTCGTTCGCAAGACCGCTCGGAACGCCTCGCTGGCGAAATTCCCGTTGCCCGTCCACGTTACCGTCGAATTTGTCAGGATCGCGCGGAAGCGCGGGATTGTCGCCGACGACGTTTGGCTCATTTACAATTCCCCGGGGTCCGGAGCCCGGAACGATCGACTGTAACTTCCCTATCTCGCCATCCTGGAACCCGTCCGGCGCCCTACCGAAGTCATCGGGAAAGCCGCCGGTGAAGGGCAACTCGTACAGGGGATGTATCCAGTTGGTGCCCAGGTAGTTGAATTCCCAGTAAGAATGGACATCGCTCTGCTGCAGGGCGTTGTAGGCGCCCATGCTTTCATAGAGTGATACCACATTGGTTTGCTTATCCGGAAAATGGTCGGACTTGCTGGGGAAATGCACCTCGTCGCCATCAACCGTGAAGATTGCCCCAGTGATGTTGTGATGTCGTCCCATCTCCTGAAGCTCTTTAGCGTCCTGCGCGGTGATCGTCCCGAATTGCGCATGACCGTCGGGACGGGGCGATGCCGTAGCCGGCACAACCAGGTCGTGGATCATCCAACCCTCGTACCACCCGCTTTCGTTATTGATCACAAACAGAGGTGAAATATCCGTAAAAACATCGTTGAAGGCGCGGGGATTGTTCGGGTCGGTCGGCAATCCGGGCTTCGGCTCGAGCACCACCCGGACCACGCCGATCGTCGTCAGACCGCAATTGCCGCCGGTCGCGGACAACTGAACCTGATCGTTGACACCAGGAAATATCGTGGTGAAGACGTTCGGCTCGAAGCCCCCGGTGTCAAGCAAGTAGTACTGAAA
>Ga0306922_10004453_pt1 | contig 13259 bp, 12 predicted proteins | sample sta12Cox44000082_FD_203758 | JGI IMG/M metagenome (GOLD analysis project Ga0306922, IMG submission 203758) | Lab enrichment of tropical soil microbial communities from Luquillo Experimental Forest, Puerto Rico - statoxic.12C.oxic.44.000.082 (v2)... | ecosystem: Environmental > Terrestrial >... | reverse complement strand
CTCGTGCGGCTTGCGCAACGGCGCCCACAGGAGGCCGGCATCCTGCGCCTCACGCCACGGCATGTCGGCATAGGTCCAGGCGCGGACGAAGCGCTGCACCACGTCGAGCATGTGGGCGCGCGCCGCGTCGCTGGCGGCCGTGCCGGGCACCTGACGCGCTTTCAGATCGGCATCAGGTGGCGGTGGCTGCAGATCGGCCTGCGCGCCGTATTTCGACAAGAGCGGCACCAGGTTCTTGAGATCGCGCGCGCCCATGCCGTGGGTTATGAACCAGCGCCCGTCCTTGGTATGACAGATGCCGGGCGAATGGTTCGGTGTCTCGGCGGCGTGGCGATTGGTCAGCCGCCACAGCGGCACCCGCCGCATCACCCAATACATGATGTCCTGCTCGGGGTTTTTGGACACCGCCTCGTGCACCGCGACGGATACGTCCTGCCCCCGGCCGCTCTGGTGACGGTGGATCAGCGCTGCGAGGATCCCGGTCGCCAATTGTTCGCCGGCGATGTGATAGGCGTGCCAGACCTGCGGAGCAATCGGCGGCGTGTCGTATTCGAGGTTCGGGTCCGGGTCGTAGCCGCAATTCATCATGACGCCGCCGAGCGCCAGATGGATCAGGTCCGAGCTCTTGAAGTCCCGCCACGGGCCGTCGTCGCCGAACGGCGTCATGCGTGCCGTCACCAATTGCGGAAACCGAGCTGCGAGGACAGCCCGGTCGAGCCCGAGCGCCTCGTTCAGCGCGCCACAGCTCGCATCGAGCAGGACGTCGGCTCCGCCGAGCAGGCGCAGCAAGTGCTCGCGCGCTGCCAACTCCTGCAGGTCCAGCATGACGGATTTCTTGCTACGGTTGTAGTTCCAGAAAAACAGTGAGCGCTCCGGGCTCGGCCGATCGTCCAAAAACGGTCCGATTCGCCGGGTGGCGTTGCCTTCCGGCGGTTCGATCTTTACGACATCGGCCCCGAGGCCGGCGAGCAGCAGCCCGGCATATTCCGCGCGCTCGTCGGCCAGCTCGATCACTCGCAGGCCGGCCAGCATGCCGGGACCGGTATTGCCGATCATCTCGCCGGGTCCATGCGCGACTGCGCTGCTGTCCGACATGCCTGCTATTCCTCTGCCAGGGGCGGTTGAGCGGACTTTGACACGCGTCACAACACTCCGACAAGCGGCGGATTCCCCCCTTTCGGGGCTCTCCTGATCGTCGAAGGGCGTGACAGGCTGGGAGGTTTTCCTGCTAATCTCGCCCGCTGTAGGAGCGGCAAGGTGAACGACCCAAGCACATCCAAAGCGTCGGATGCCTACCTTGCCACCGCAACCGCGACGCCCGTTGCGAAGCGATGGGCGCTGGCGATCAGTATCGCTCTATTTGGCGGGTTCTGTGCCCTCGTCCCATTTGCTCGTGTTCCTATGCCTCGCATCGAGGCCTTTATCCCGATTTATGACTCGACCTTCGCTCTCAATAATCTGCTGACGGCCGGTGGCCTAGCCGTCGGGTTTCGCAGATCACGATTATGGGCTGTCCTCGTTCTCGCAGGCGGATACCTCTTTACCTCATTGATCGCCCTGCTCCATATGGCCACCTTTCCTGGCCTGTTTTCGAGCGCCGGTCTGCTCGGTGCCGGTCCGCAGACCAGCGCGTGGCTCGATGCGTTCCGGCATGGGGCCTTTCCCCTGTTCGTAATCTGTTACGCGCTGCTCAAGCCGCGCGAGACCGCGAGCGGGCAATCGCAGAGAGACATACGCGCTCACGTCAGGTTGGCCGCTGTCGGTGCTATTGGCGGCGTGTCCTTTCTGGCCCTTCTCGCCACCACAGGTCAGCAGTTGCTGCCGCAAATTGTGAATAACGGCAGCTACACGACCACCATGATCGCTGTGAGCGTACCGGTTTTACTACTCGGTTTCATCGCACTGGCGGTTCTCGGGTCGCGGCGCCAGCACTCGGCCCTCGATCTGTGGCTGATGGTCGTGCTTTGTGCTTGGGTGTTCGACGTCACACTAAGCACTGTCATCAACGCGGGACGCTTCGACATCGGTTTTTACGCCGGCCGTCTGTACGGTATGTTTGCTGCGAGTGTCGTCCCGATCGTTCTGATAGTCGAGGCCGCCCGCCTCTACGGCCGGCTTGATCAGGCTCGCGCGATCGAGGAGGAACGCAACGCCGAGCTTGCGCGCTCGCGCGAAGAACTTGCTCAAGCCCAACGGCTGGAGGCGATCGGCCAGCTGACCGGTGGGGTCGCGCACGACTTCAACAATCTCCTTACCGTCGTCATCGGCAATCTCGATCTGATCTCGGGGGCGCTAGATGACCCCGAGAAAATCGACCGCTTTGCGCAAAGCGCCATGAAAGCGGCCCGACGAGGAGAGCACCTGGTCAGGCAACTCTTGACCTACGCCCGAAGGCAGATCAGCCATCCCCAGACCGTCAACCTCAACCAGCTGATCGCTAATCTCGAAAACCTGATGCATCGGGTCATCGGCGAGCAGATCGAGGTCGTCTCGGTGCTGAGCCCAGTCCTCGCTCCGGTGCAGATCGATCCGGCGCAATTCGAGACGGCGATGCACAACCTCGCCATCAATTCCCGGGACGCGATGGCGAGCGGCGGACGGATTACCATCGAGACACAGAACATTGCTGTCGACCGGCAGAGCGTCGCCATCGACCCCGAGATCACTCCGGGATCCTATGTCATGATCGCGGTCAGCGACTCCGGTGCCGGGATGACGCCGGCGGTGCTGGCGCGAGCATTTGATCCGTTCTTCACGACCAAGGGAGCCGGCAAGGGATCAGGGCTCGGGCTCAGCCAAGTCTATGGGTTCGCGAAGACCGCGGGCGGCTATGTCAGGATTTATAGCGAGCCCGGCATCGGCACCACAGTGAAGCTTTACCTGCCGCAGTCGTCCAGTCTGCCCATCCTGATGGAACCCGCTGCCGAGACTGCGTCGTTGCAGTCGGGTCGCGGCCGCGGAACGATCCTGCTAGTGGAAGACGATGAGGATGTGCTCGCTGTCACCGCCGAAAGTCTGCGGGAGCTTGGCTACCAAGTCGTGACCGCCATCGACGCTGCGCGAGCTCTGGAGATATTGAGAAGTGATCAGCCGATCGACCTGTTATTTTCGGATGTGATCATCCCTGGCGGCACCAATGGCGCGCAGCTCGCCGTCACAGCCCGGCGCATCCGGCCGGAGCTCAAGGTGCTACTGACCTCCGGGTATACTGCGGCCGCGCTCAACCTCGAGCACGGGTTACCCGATAATCTGAACGTCGTCGGCAAGCCCTATCAGCGCGATGAGCTCGCAAAGAAACTCACACTGGCGATCAGCGGATAGGGGCCGGCTGACGGGGACACTAGCCTTCCTCCCATAGCTGCGGGATCTGCCGCCGCTGGCGCGGATTGGGCAGCCTGCCAAACCCGGCGGCGAGGTCGTCCTTCATGTGCTCGGGGTTGCCGGTCGCAGGGATCGGGCGGGTCAGCATCAACGCGGCGTGGGCATCTCAGCGTCCCGGCGCACCCTCACCCGGCGCAACAGCCGCACCGAATTCCTGTATCAAGGCGTCGCGCACCGTGTCGAGATCAAGCCCGTGCTCGGCGATCAGCCGGCTCGTCTCGACGATGATGTCGTCGACATCGCCGATCAGCTTGAGCCGCTTGTAGAGATCCTCGCTCTTCAGACCCAGCCCCTCGCCGAGGATCTCCATAAAGTTGACGACCTCAAAGCTGCGCCCGTCGCCGACATCGCACAGCTCGCGATGGCAGGCGTGATAGATCGTCGCCAAGGTCGTCACCCCGGCATCGGCGGCCGCGGCGAGCTCGCGCTGGACGAGCTCGCGCTTGAAGGCGGGTAATACCGCAAGGCTGTTGGCCTGGGTCCCGACTCGCGGCACATCGATCTCAATGAGCTCGACGCCGGGGATGATCGCGAGCAGCTTGCGCACCGCCGCCTGAACCGCCGGTAATACCGGCCGCTCGTGCAAGGCTACCCGTTTGTCGACCCGCTGTTTCATCAGCGGGGCGAGCGCCTCGGCGTGGTCGGCGAGAAACACCAGAAACGGGTTCAGATCGAACGGCCGCGCGCCAAAGCGCTCCTCGTAACTCGGCAGGGCCACTTCGCCGATCTGCACCTGACAGCTCGGGCACCACGACAACACGGTCGAAGTCCCGGCCGCGGCGAGCCCGTCGATCGTCGTAAAGCCGACCCGCGCGGTATTGGCGAAATCGCCCTCGCGGAACTGGTAGACGCCGCAGCATTGCCCCGGCCCGCCCATCACCTCGTAGTCAACGCCGAGAAGGTCGAGGGTGTCGAGGCATAAGAGCGCGATGTGCGGGGTCTTCAGGATGTTGCAGCCGGTATAGAAGACGACGTCGGGCGGGCGTTGGCGCCGGGCCTCCGACCGTCCTCGGACACGCGCCAAGGTCTCGGGCGGCAGCTGCAGCCGCGACAGAATCCGCACCCCGCGGCTCATCGTCTGAAAGCCTTGCCGCCAGCGGATGTTGAGGGGCTTGTCGCCGGCTTGCGCGCGGGCAAAACCGCGGGCGAGCTGCACCATGAAACGCGTGTTGATCCCCTCGGGGCAAGCCGGGATGCAGTTGCCGCTGCCGCTGCACACCGAGGCCCAGCGCACCGCATCGGCGTTCCCGGAACCGCCGGTGATCAAATCGACGATGCCGGCGGTGGTCTCGGCCGCATCGGCTTGGCCGAGCCCGGCCGGCGACACCATCGGGCAAGCGCGAAAGCACGCGCCGCAGCGGGTGCAGGTATCGGCGATCGCCTCGCCCCGCGCTCTGAAATCCTCGAGATACCCGGCCGCTTCGGTGTTGTTCATGCCGTCACCAAATTGCTGCAGGCCCAGGTTATCGCAGGAAGATGCGTCGAGCAAAGCCGAACCGGACGCGCAGGCAGGTGGAGAGGGACCCACACGAAGGAGTTTATGCCACTTTCCAGAATAATGCGCGCTTATGCGAATTTGACGCCAGCAGCAACAGAGGCGAGGGCGATGCTGGACATCTGCGCCAGTGTCGGAGCGCGAGCCGTCGACGTGACATGGACGACGAGCGCAGGCGACCCACGCCGGTGGGGGGCGGGTTGCGGGGAGGATGCCTCACAGAATCGAGTCTGGAACTGGCTGCCGATACATTGGATCAGCACTGGCCGATTGGCGTGCCCGAAGCAGCTGCCACCAAGACATATCGGCAGCATCAATGATGTCCCATTTCAGGATGTCTACGAGAAGCTGGCTATCGCCTAAAATTTCCCTCTTGGATGAGTGCGAGCGGATAATCGGAACCATTTTTAGGATGAATTCGAGTCTAAGCGTGGCCGAGGCGAATCGCGACATCACGTGGCCACCCCCAATCCGATCTTTGGTCGACCCCTGCGGGCCATTTTTACGTTCAGCCTCGATTCCCACTTCGATAATTCTGAACACGGCGACCCATAGCGTCTCTCCCCAAAAGCCCGGTCGATCTCGGCGAGCTTCGCCGGGCTAAAGCCGCGTTGCTCCCCAAAATCCTACGTTAAGGCCCGTTGCAAATCCCTGCTACCACTGACCCCGGTCTGACACGGCGATTTTCCATTGAATTTTCCGGGCGCGTGACGACCGGCACCGCCCCGACTCTCACCACACTAGACGCGAACGACCTTGCACGACGCAAAATGTTGGCCCACGATCTGCGCTAGGCCGACCTGATTCGGGCAGGCGGTCAACCATTCCGGGACACTGATCACCCAGACCCGAGAAAGGCGAAACCCCCGCGATAGCGGAGGACCGGACGACCCAGAACCTACTACATGTTGAACGGGCTCTCACCGACAATCCGCAAGCGCATCGCCCTATATGAACCCGGCTGTAGAAGCTCGATCACAGTATCTCTGAAAAGGTTCTGCTGCCAAAAATGCGCCGCTTCCGATGTTGCTGCGTTTAACCAGACGTACGCATCAATTTCCGCTATGTCGTCGCGCAATGGCCTCGCCGTCTTTCCGAGACCTTCGACATAGCCAATTACCGCTTCGACGAAGTCGCTTTCGTATGAACGGGTGTCATGATTTACAATCATCAATATATTTGGAATTGTCCGCGAGGGGTTCACAGAATTAAATTGAGCAACAGCTTTTTTGCCGCTCTTTCGATGCACCTGTATTGTCGAGAGACGGGGCCACGTTCAATTATCCCTCCGTACTGCTCTGGTGGAGCCCGGAGGATTGCCGCAACCACGCTCTCCTCAAAAACATCTTGGGGTGATTTCACTTCACAAAAGGCAACCGGTTTTGTGCCGCGCAAGATTCGAAAATCGGGCGTCTTACTTAGCGTCGTCTCTGGAATTCGCTCCGCTAACAACCACGCGCGGCGAAAAACTGTTCGACAATCGCATGATCTTTCGTTTCCTGTGGCTGCACCATAATCGCAATACCCGTAGCGCCTGAATACCGACGCAGCAGAGGTAATAATCGCACAAGGAATTTTCCACCCCGACGACGGTCCCCACTTGCGCGGGCGGTTCATCAGAACCGAGAATGCCGACGGCACGCGCTCACCTTGGCAGAAGGCAACCTGACACGTTGTGAGGGAGAAGTACCGCGCGAGGAGGCCCGCATGGCAGGAGACCTGAAATGGCCAAGAGCACAATCCGCCTGACTGACAAGGACACCGCCCGCAAAACTGGTGCTGCGGTAGTAGCTCCCGTTGTCGCCGCCGCATACGTCGCACGAGGAGCGAGTGCCATAGTTGGATTAGGAATAGGCGCGATAGTTGTAACGCCTCTCTGGGCAGCCGAGACGTTGATCAACAAGACATTCGGGCTTGACAGAGAAAAGTGCCCAAACTGCGGCAAGAAGAGAGGCATGCCAACAAAGTGGGCCGCCCCAGCAGCGATGCCTACGAACTTGAATCCGATTAGGCATCGAGAGTGTCGCTACTGCGGGCATCGCCAGACCTTGGCGCCACACGAAAGCAAGATCAGCAAGTACGGAGAAGACTGATAATAGGCGATCTTCTGCGATTTTCCAGAAGTTCCCGATGGCGACATCGCGCAGGCCTGCGCCATGTTACCTTCCCTGAAAAGGTGCTATGCGACAGCGCCGGTCGCAGGATACATACCCCAAATGAGAACGCGTGACTACGCTCCTGAATTTCAGCGGTTTCCGCTACAGGATGACCCGCCTAACACCCGCAAGGTTCTCCGCATAATGTGCGATGAGAATGTTCCCAGACGTTTGATCAACGCGCTAGGTACTGGAGATTTAGCGCGCGCTCGAAGTGTCGCAGACGTTGGCTTACGGCGGCGCACGGACTACGACATTCTTGGCTGGTGCATTGACAAGAGCTATTGCTTATTGACATTCGACGATGATTTTTTACAGCGTGGGTTCCAGTGGTGGCGTTCTCTGGGGGTTTTCGTATGTCGTGTCCCCAAAGACAAACCGCACCTTTGGATGCCGATTTACAGAGTGAATATCTTAGCGAGCCGGGCCCCAAGCCAGTTCAATAAGAGCCTCGCTGTAATTAGTGCTGATGGTTTCAAATTCTACTATAAAGATCGGATGAATCGTACGCGAATAAATGATTTTCGCTGGTTCAATACAAGGCTATATCGCCGTGTGCATCCCGGCGAACATCTTCTTGATTTAGGGTGGACTGTTTCTGAAGTCAATACGACACTCCGAAGATCGTCCTAACAAAAGGCCGTACCCCCCGCGCAGCGATTTTCCAGAATTGCCATTCCACCCGCCTGTAACAGCAATATAGAAAAGACACGCCTATAAAGAAGACATCCTCTGCAAAGTTGACGTGACACTGGCCGGGGTTGGTCGGTCCTCGGGGCTGCGCGGTGCTGGTGGTGTCGATGAGCAATAAGGAATTCGATCGGCTCGATGTCTTGCCGGGCGTCCGGCCGTTTGCCTGTTGCGGGGTCTGCGAGTTGCTCGGCCTGAAGCGTCGCCAGGTGCTTCGTTTGCTGACCGAATTGAAACACGGCGGCGCGGCCGGCTTGTTCTCGAAGCGTCGGGCCGGCCGGGGAAAAAACCATCTAACCGAGGCGTATCGTGATCTGGCGTTGTTGCTGGTTCGCGAGCGATACGCTGATTTTGGTCCGACGTCGGCGGCGGCGCAGCCAAAGTGTGTGCGCCTTCCCGACAAGCCCTGATTTGGCGAATTTCGATGCCGAGCCCAGCCGTGGTCCAGCGGAGAAGCACGGGGTCGGTAATTGATCAGATTTGGTTCATTCGGCGGCAACGGCCTTTGCGCCCTGGGTCGCATTCGCAGACGCGAGGTTGCTTGTGAAGAACGGCACCATCCGGTTTACGGCCGCGACCGCCATTGCCGTCGGGCAGATCCATGTGCGTCGCGCCCTTGATCAGGAACAGTTCCTTCGGTCCCGGCGCCTTCGCGTAGAGTTCCTTGCTTTGCCAGAGCGATCCGGCCTCGTCGCCGGCAATGACCAGTAGCGGCTGCGTCAACAACGGGTCTACCAGATCGAAGGCATCAAAGCCGACCCAGCCACCAAACGCGTTGAACAGCATCTCGTTCTGCACATTCGGATGCCGCGCACGCGGGTCAGGTAGTAGTCGGCGGCTTCCTGCAAGTCGCGGAGCGCGCTCTTATCGCCGACCTGCGGAACATAGGGCGCGTAAGCGATCTCGGCATCCGCGGCCTCGGCGGTGCGCTGCTTGGCGATTGCGTCGATCGTAGCCATGAACTCGGCGGTCGAGCCCTTGCCTTGCCACCCCTTGCGGGCCGAGGCGCCGGTGTTGACTGCCGGAGTGTCTTATTGCCCCCCTTCGCCGGGCGTTTTGATAGCCCTCTTGACGAGAACATAACGAGAACTTATACTGGAAGACTTTTCCTCAAGCTGTGCCACTGGAATATCGCCGATGCCGGAAATTGTTGCCGCCTCACCCTGCTACCCGCTGCTCTTCGGAAGCGCAATCCAGGGATTTCAAGCGCTTGATCCTGATCTCTCCTCGCCTCGCATGCGCGGGCGCTCGCGAGGCCCGCGGCAGACCCCGATTTTACAGTGGGATGACCAGCAGCGTGTCGATCTTCTGGCTGTCGAGGACGACGAGGCGCTCGATAAAGCGGTACGGCTTGCTGGTCAAATCGATGCGGTCGAGATAGCGGCCGGCGGCAAAGAGGGACATATCGCCGTCATGCATGATCCGCACGGCGATAAAGTTAGAATGCGCCTGCGCCACAGTCGCGTCGATCCCCTCGACACGGATCGGGCCGACGATGTGGCGGTAGCGGTGCGGCTCGAAAATGTTGGCGCGCCTGAGTGCGGTCACCCGATCGACCAGCATGCCGCGCGACGCCGCATAGACGACGCCATGCGGCAACCCCGCTTCATGGCTGGCACGGCTGGTGATCAGATAGCGGCACTGCTCGACAAAGAAATCCGGCCACTCCTCGAGCCGGTCTTCGTCGATGCAGTCGACATAAGCGGCGATCAGCTCGTGCACACCGAGCCGCACGGCGAGATCGTTCATGGCGCGAACATCAATCGCGGATCAGCGCGCGGTATTTCTTCCAAAAACCGCGGATCGCCGCTTCGCTGGAGCGAAAAGGCTGCGACTGCGCGTCGTAGCCGCCCATCATCACGACGCCGCTGTCGTCGTCGTTGAACCGCAGTGCGCGCTGCACAAAGCCGCCGACGCAGCCGTCCTCCATCGCGATGTAACCGGCCGCACCCACGAGATTGCCTTGCCGCAGACGCCGTTCGGTCATCGCCTCGTCATCGTCTTCAAAGCCGAGATGGACCCATTCGAGCTCGGTCTTGTCTAGGCCGCGGGGCCGGATCGCCCGGACCGCGATCGTATTGCGGATCTGCTGCAATATCATGTTCGGGAAAATCGTCAGGATCTGCACCGAGACGCTGTCGCCGTATTCGTCGACCGATTCGATCACCGAAGGGTCTTCGAGCCGCAGATCGGTATCCGAGCGCAACCCCTCGCGCTTGTAGTCGGCGTCCTCGGCGGCGTAGTCGAGCTTGGCTTGGCTGAAATGATGGCCGCCGCTGTCGTCGATATGGATGCCGCCGGGCATGCTCAGCCGGTTGATGCGAAACGTCGTCAAAAACGAATGCAGGATGCTGGCGTGATAAGTGTCCTTGGTGTTCTCGGCGTAGAGCTTCCAGTTGTTCGGCAACACCTGCGTGCTGCGGCCGAGGATGCGGGCCGGACGGTTGAGCACGCGGCGAATCCCCCCGACGACCTGCGGCCCGAGATAGCTTTCGAGATCGGGCGCATCGTTGCGGAAAGAGCCGAAGACGAGGCCGGCGAGCTCGGTGACCCTCAGCGGCGCGAGGTCGTGCTCGTCCTTGCGGAATTCGGGTGGCATCCCGCCCTGGCGCTTGACGCCGCGCTCAAACGCGACTCCCGTCAGCTTGCCGGTCAGGTCATAAGACCAGCCGTGATAGATACAGGTGATCTCTTTGACGTTGCCCTGCCGTTCGAGGCACAGCAGGTTGCCGCGATGTGCGCAGCGGTTGGGAAAGGCGTTGATCCGGCCCTGGTTGTCGCGGGTGACGACCACCGCAGTCTCGCCGATCGTCGTCGCGACGTAATCACCGGGTTTCGCGATTTCGGCCGCGAGACACAGGAAGCTCCAGGTTGGGCCCTTGAAGATCCTCTCCTGCTCGAGCCGGTATTGCTCCGGATCGGTATAGAGCCGGAAGGGGATCTCGGTGAGCCCGTTCGAAGGCCACGGAATGCCCCGCATCGCATCGGCGCCGAGCTCTGACATGTCGCTGCCCTCCTCCTCGCGTAATGGCAGCCATGATAGCAGCAGGACGGCGGCAAGGGGAAATTCGCTTGCCGCGACCATGCCGATGGCCGACCATCCCCCCTGCCTTCCGTCCCCGCAAGCGGGGAAGGGTTAGGGCGGGGTATACCGCCGGAGGACTCGGCATGGACGATCTCTATATGCGCAGCGGCATTTTTCTTGCGCCTTTCCACAATCACGACGAAAACCCGACCCTGTCGATCGAGCGCGACCTCGAGCTGCTCGAACACCTCGACCGGCTGAACTATCACGAGGCGTGGATCGGCGAGCATCACTCGGGCGGGTTCGAGCTGATCGCCTGTCCCGAGATGTTCATCGCCGCGGCGGCCCAGCGCACCCGGCACATCCGGCTCGGCACCGGCGTCGTCTCCCTCCCCTACCACAACCCGTTCATGCTCGCTGACCGCATGGTGCAGCTCGACCACATGACACGCGGCCGAGCGATGTTCGGTGTCGGCCCGGGTGCGCTCGTCCACGACGCGCTGAAGATCGGCATCGACCCGGGTGCCCAGCGCAAGATGATGAACGAGGCGCTCGAGGTCATCATCCCGCTGTTGCGCGGCGAGATGGTCAACCGCAGGACAGACTGGTTCAACCTGACCGACGCCCAGCTGCAGTTGCGTCCCTATTCCCATCCGACGATGGAGTTGGCGGTGGCGGCCGCGCGTTCACCGTCGGGCTCGCTGCTGGCCGGCAAGCATGGCATCGGCATGCTGTCGATCGGCGGCACCGCACCGGCGCAGATGGAACGGCACACCGCCAATTGGGGGCTCTACGAGGAGACCGCGCGCGCCAATGGGCATACGCCGAACCGCCGAGACTGGCGCGTCGTCGGCTTCTTCCACATCGCCGAGACCCGCGAGCAGGCGCGCAATAACATGCAGTTCGGGGTGCAGGCCTTCGCCAACTACTTCCGCGACATCGCGACCTTCCCGATCATCCCGCCCGATGTCGGCGACCCGACCGAATGGCTGATCGAGACCGGGACCGCGTGCATTGGCACCCCGGACGACGCGGTCGCCTATATCGACCGGCTGGTCAAAGGCTCCGGCGGGTTTGGCGTGCTGTGCGAGCTGGCGCAGAACTGGGCCGACTGGGACGCCACCAAAAAGCACTACGAGCTGATGGCGCGTTTTGTCCACCCGCATTTGCAGAAGAGCCGGGATCTATTGCGTGCCAGCTACGACTTTGCCGTGCAGCACCACGAGAATTTCCTCGGCCAGGCGAGCGCTGCGATCCAGGCCGAAATCGACCGCCACGCCGCCCGTCGCGGGGCCGAAGCCGAACGACCCGCGGCAGAGTAGCCCCCACCCTAACCCTCCCCCGTCCGCGGGGGAGGGGACGGGAGGGAGCCGGACGGCGGGTGCCACCAGCGCCCGGCGACAACCAGCCCTCGCGTTTTGAGCTGCTGCCTTCCCTTTCGGGTTTCTCCGAGGACATCGCGGTATTCGAACTCACCCTCGGCGAGCTCGAGAACGGTGGCGTCGCCGACCGCGCCGATCGCCAGCCTCCCGATGTCGGTGCGGCCGAGTGCTGCCGCAGGAGCGGCAGTGCCCGCCCGGACCACGTCGACCAGCTCCATGCCGAGGCACAGGAATTTCGCCATCGTCACCAGCTGGTCGAAGGCCGGCCCGTTGATGCTCAAGGTGTGGACGTCGCTGCTGATGACATCGGGAAGAAACCCTCCCGCCAGCATTGCTTCCGCCGTGCGAAAACCGAACGAACCGCTGCCGTGACCGATGTCGAAGACCACACCGCGCCGACGCGCTTCGAGGACTTCCTCGCGGATGCGTCCGTCCCGCTCCACTGGGGCATTCGGGAACGGGCGGAAACAGTGCGTCAGGATGTCCCCGCGGCGCAGGCGCGAAAGCACTTCGAGCCGGCTCGGGGGCGGGTTATCGAGATGCGCCATGACCCGGAGCCCGGTCTCCGCCGCGACTTCGAGCGCGATGTCGAGGGGTGCCACCCCCGACGCGCCGCCGGCATTACGCCCGACCCGCACCTTGACCCCGGCGATCAGCTCGCGGTTGGCGTTGATGACGCGCACGCATTCGCGGGGGTCGAGGAACCGTAGATCGGCGCATTCCCCGACCGTCACGCTGGCGCTTACGGCGAAGATCCCGGGAAAGGAGACGTTGAGGTAGGGGATGATGCGCAGCGGCGACGGCTCGATTACATGGCGGCGAAAGCCATGGAAATTGCCGGGGCCGGCGCTGCCGGCATCGACAAACGTCGTTGTTCCGCTACGCCGTGCCACCTCGGCCGCGTCAACGCCGAGCGAGGTCCCACCCCAATAAACATGGGTGTGGAGATCGATCAGCCCGGGCGCGACGAGAAGCCCGCGCGCATCGACGATCTCGGCGCCGCGGCCGGCCGGCAGGTCACCCCCGACCGCGGTCACCTTGCCCTCGCCAAAGGCGACGTCGGCGATTTCGTCGCGTCCGCTCGCCGGATCGATGACGCGACCGCCTTGCAGAATGAGGTCAGTCATGAT
>Ga0306922_10004449_pt1 | contig 13267 bp, 12 predicted proteins | sample sta12Cox44000082_FD_203758 | JGI IMG/M metagenome (GOLD analysis project Ga0306922, IMG submission 203758) | Lab enrichment of tropical soil microbial communities from Luquillo Experimental Forest, Puerto Rico - statoxic.12C.oxic.44.000.082 (v2)... | ecosystem: Environmental > Terrestrial >... | reverse complement strand
TGCTTCCGATGCGCCTCCGTCAACGCACTATTTTGCCGCGCGAAACCGCCGAACGCTAGTTTCTTCTCGATCTTCACGCGCGCGCTCGCCCGTGGGGTGCTCTTAAACAGACGCTGCGCGTCCGTTGAAGAGCCATTTCTTAAGACGGACGTTCCAGACAACCTGTTTTAGACCTTTCTGTTCAAAGAGCCTGAATTGATCACGTAACGTCATCCAAAGGCAAATTTTCCGCTAAAATTTGTGATCAATGCAGGCTAAAAGAGCGGCAGATGGGCTGAGGTCCCTCACGCCTTCGGCGTGCGTCGAGGTGTACCTCCTGAAAATGCCTCAATTACAGAGTGCTTATACGCTAAATAGACACCCGAAAGCCTTCGGGGCGACGGGTGACCTTCTCACAAGCTCACAGCGTTTGTGAGGAGGTCAGGCTAACGATTCGCAACCTATGACTCGATGCACGCGGAAACCTAATATGGCAAACGCGCTGAGAGCCGGCTTCGACTTACGAACTTTGTGTAGATTTATTTTTGAAAATCCAGGGCGAAATCAATCAATCTCTTTTTGTCCCAATAAACCTTCCCAAGATAAATCCCGGGCGCAACGTTCCGAATTTCATCCCGAATCCAATGTGCGATAACCGAGGTCTCGGAATAATCGAGGACGATACATTCCTTGCCATCCAGCCAACTGGGCGCCTTGTAGATTTTTGCGATGATCGCGCGAAAGCCCAGAGGCAGAATCTTATTTCGTAAGAGACCTTTCTGCGCATCGAAAACTTTGCCTTGCCACGCGAAATGATTGATCATTTCGGCGATATCCCCCGTGTAGGTGGTGCCGGGAGCGATGATCGCAGTGCCGTTTGCTTCGCCATCCGGAATGTCGCCCGGTGGGCTTTTTTCAAAGAGATCGTCGAGTTGAGACTGCGACAGTTTCAGCAAATCTGGAACGGTTATAGCCATGGGTTGGTGCCTCGTTAAGCGTTATCCGAAGCATTTCAAATTGCAACATCAATAAGCGGCTCCTTAGCCTTACGTTCAGAGGGTTTTGAGATACTCGATCAGAGCCTGTTTATCTGAATCGGGCAAGGAACTTCCAAAATAGTGACCGCGATCCTCAATCAGATCCGGGCATTTGCTTACCTTAAACAGTGCAGGAGCGACTTCCGTCTTGAGTACTTCCGCAGTCGCAGCCTGATCGAGGTGCTCAAGGCTGATTTTGGCAAATGCTTTTTTTAGCTTCAGACAGAGACCAAGAAGGTCTTTCGGGTCCGTCTCGGGGTTGATATTTGCCAACAAGTTGATGGGCATACCTTTGGGGATCAGGCCGATCCGAAAATAACCGTCTGAGTCCACTAGCAGTTTGAGCAGCATGCGCAACGGCTCCGGAAGGGCCGCAGCTTGAATCTGCAAACGGCACTCCCGTGTCGTGCGCAAGATGGAATCTTTACCCAGACGCTTTTCAGGCCAAAGCAATTTACTAATTGCGTCGTTAAATGCTTTCATCCGGCCCCCGACCGAGGGGTCACCCGTATACGCGCCAAGCGAATTGTTATGCAGCAGCGGCGCTGATGACCAGACACTGATGAGGGATGCCGTTCGGTAGTAGCCTGGACCGCCTCCTTCTATCTTGAAGTCCTCAACTGCATCAGTGTAAGGGTTCCACACTTTGATCGCTCCGACCGACGGAAGGTTCTTGTAGGTATCGGAAGAAAAGTTTGCCCAAATATGCCCACGCATCGCGTTTGTAGCGCATGCGCGTGCAGCATTTGTCTGGATTCTGGTTACAGGATAGCGTCTGTCGTCCGAGAAGAAATTGTCATCGCGAAAATCCGGTTTCATCACTTCCCGTCGAAACCATGCAATCTCATCTTCTCCCGGCGGCGGTTGCTTGCTGGAGTGGCAGGTTGCGCAATTCTCAGCAAACACGATTTTTCCCCGATTCATTACCTCCGGATCCTTCGTGATATAATCAGAGCCGCCCGGCGCGTCCTCGAGCCGGTACGGCTTCAATCGCGCAAAAAACTTGCCGATATTCGCGAACTTTTGCTGAGTCGCTTGCCAATAGACCGAATATTTTTGGGCCATTCTTATTTCGAAAGGCTTCTGCTTTGTTAAGCCGATCAGTGCATTGTGCTGCTGCAAGAAGTGCTGTGAATAACTCCCGATATTGACGTAGACGCGCATTGTAGCGCCGACGACTCCGACTGAGTCTGCACCATCCTTCAGCACATGCGGAACAGGCATTGTGACCGAGTCGGCTCCCCTCTTAACCGCATCCCGGATCACCGGTAGTAAAAGAGTTTGACCCGATAAGGTTTCCTCCTCTGCCTCGGCCAGGCGGGCCCCCAGAAGGAATATCGGATTAATCGCATTCGGATTGTTAATGTTATCGGTAGCTATTCGCGATGTGTCCGAAGTACCCGGGGGCTGAGCCTTGAGCATTTCCCAAAAAAAACCGCCCTCTTTGGCGTTGTGCGCAAAGACAATGCCTTCACGAATATATTGATTGCCGATGGCCGAAGCCAGGTTCGGCCATTTGGGATTTTCCGGGTCTTCGGGCGGATTCGAAGGATTAAATGCTATGTGGCAGGAACCGCACGAGATTCCGACTCGATAAGGACGAACAAGCTTGGGATCAACCGCATAGTTCGAATCGTTGTAGTAACGATTAGCATCCCATTTTCTGACTGCTTCGCCTTTGAAGTCTGGATTCTCAAAGAGGCGGAATCCCATGATGCCGGTCGAGCGCCCGTATACCTTCAGCTCGATCGAAGGCGGTTCCGGCGTCTCGGCTTCGTCGATCCAGAGCCCGTATTGATCCGGCTTTGAAGCCTGCTTATAGCCGGGCTCGTTAATGAGTCCCATATCTTTGAAGCGCGTGGAGCGCCCTCGCGAATCGATCGTTTTCAAAAGATCGATTAACCCATAGCTTTGGCGGGACATGCGTTCCCAGAACTGTTCGGTTCCTGCGCACCATAGGTTCCAGGTATTGCGTCCCTTGATCTCATCTGCAGCAAGTTCGATGCCGCCGTCCATCGGTTTGAACACATCTTCGGCGATTTCTGGAAGATCTTCCGCTTTTCGGTCTCCGGCGTCATCAACAAGCGATAAATCGGGCTTACTCCAACCCATGCCGCAAAGGCTTAAACCTAGGAGCAATGCAAGTCTGGTATAACTTTTCGCGAGCTTCGTGCCGGGAGGCCATCGGATCCGGGAAACGAGTTGCAAATAGAACATGTTCTTTGCCGCGCAATGAATTGGATGTTTCGATGCGGAAGGGCAGACGACCCCGGACCCGTTAGCGAGGCCGCGCCTCAGACCGGCGAGGTCTAGGGGTCAGCAAAGCCGCGTTGGAGCAGCATCGCTTGGGTGAAGCGGCCTCGCTTATAGAATCCTTGAAAAGCAACGCCCATCTGATCATCGATACACGAAAACGGAAAAACTTGATTCATTTGCAATCAATTTTGCTTTTCAAGGATTCTAGCGGGTGGGAGCGTAGGGAATCGTCCAGCCATGCTCCGCCGCCAGAAGAGCACAACTGCGCTCCGCCAAGGCTGAAATGGTAAGCAAAGGATTTACTCCCAACGACCGCGGGATCACCGCGCCGTCCATGATGTATAAACCCTCGTGGACATTTGTGCCCGATGCTCCTGAGAATACTTTTCCTTGGTGATTGACGACGGCGGTGTCGGCGCTCTCCCCCATGATGCATCCGCCGAGCGGATGTCCAGTGATGAGTTGCTGTCCGGTAAAACGGTTCCAGACAGGATCGGGCACAAAGTCTCCCGCCAGCGCCTCGGACGCTTGCCGAATCAGATCGGCCGCTTGGCGCATTACTGCGCTCCTCCCAACGCCCGGCCAAGAGATCCCCAGCTTGTCGTTGTCGAGATACAGCGTGCCACCGCTATCATCGTGTGAGACCACCAGGTAATTCAGAGTATTGTGCACCGCCCCGGTGTATGGGCCGAACACAACACTGCGCAACGCTCGACATTTCGCAATTAGCGAGCCAAGTGGCCCTCGTTTGGCTCGGCTCCCAGTCAACTCCAGGCCCGCAGCCAGCACTTCAGCCAAAAAGGTTCCAAACGCGCCGGGGATGGCAGAGTCCACGATGATCTTGCCGTCAGCGAGATGGGGCTGGTTCCGGAGATCGATGCCAACAGTCGAGCATGGACCCACCGGCTTGCGTCCCTCTACGCTCCGAGTGCCTAGGCCGATGCCATTAATCGATACTTCAGCATTGTATGTGAGGCCGATCATGTCTCCGTTACCGGAAAACCTGGTGCCCAAGGCGTTCGATAAAGGCAACCCCTGTGCTGCAGAGCGCAGCAGCACCTCGGTGCTTCCGAGAGTCCCTGCCGCCAAGATGACCATATCGGCAGTGACCGTGCGTGACTGGTCGAAGAGCAGGTTCCATCCACGATCCGCGCGTACGATGGAGCGTGCACACATGCACGTGAAGATCTCTGCTCCATGCCGTTTTGCGTCGGGCAGATAGTTCATGAGCACGGTATTTTTCGCATTGTAATTGCAACCTGAGACGCAATCTCCACAGCCAACGCACGCGCTTTGCTGCACCCCGGCCGCGTTCGGTCCTGCTTGAAATGTAACGTTTATCGAGGGTCGGGTTACTTGAAGATGCAATCGCTGGGCTGCGCTAGTAAATGCTTTCATCTTAGGCGACTCGGGCATCTGGTTGGGCAAGGGGACGGCGCCGAGCATCTCCAACGCATATTGAAAGTAAGGTGCCAGCACACCCCGGCGTGCGTCCTGGCGGACGGCTTCTGGCCACACCGGATCTTCGAAGATTCGTGGCTCCGGTGCGAGGGAGATATTCGCATTGATCAGAGATGTCCCGCCCAGACCACAGCCCACTATGGCGTTCATGTCGTCGTTAAAGCGCAAGTCGAACAAGGCTGTTGGCGAACCAATGTGAACTCCGCGCACATCAGCCTGAACCTCCTTTAGCAAAGCGGTGGCATGATTGGGATATTCGCCGCTATGAATTTCCCGGCCACGCTCAAATACAACCACCTGTCTGCCCGCGCGCGCCAGGCGGGAAGCCGCGATGCCGCCCCCGTAACCGGAGCCAATCACGGCGATCTCGTAATGTGGCTTAAGAGATTCGATTGGAAAGGAAAGTCGGTCCACTGGTTACTCCTAAAGTTAGGTCACCCAAAGGTCATTGCTTGGACGCGGGGAAGTCGCCATCCGATCCATGGTTGTCGAATGTGTACAGAACGTCGACGCGGCTAGAATCCTTGAAAAGCAAAATCCATTGCAAATGAGTCAAGTTTTTTCCGGTTCGTGCATCGATGATCAAATGGGCGTTGCTTTTCAAGGATTCTATAAGCGAGGCCGCTTCACCCAAGCGATGCTGCTCCCACGTGGCCTTGCTAACCGCTATACCTCGCCGGTCTGAGGCGCGGCCTCGCTTGACAATGTGGAATTGCCGTCAACATCTGTCAATGGTGCCAGGCGCTGTGACGCAGGTGTCGGCGAATTTCGGCGCTGTCGTTTATGGCTCCTGCGCACCTCCCCGGCAAAATTTTACCTGGCCCAGTCAAAAGAGCTAACATTATAATGGGCTGGAATCTCTCGAAGGGTATATAGAGTTTGGCTATTGCGAGCTAAAAGGAAAATTCCGGTCGAAATTTAGCTCGACCCGGGGCAGTTTTCCCGCGATCCTTATTTTTAGCGGAGGCGTCAGGGACGGAATGATTCATGAGATTAGGACAGAGATCGAAATCGGCGCCGCGCCGTCTCGCGTATGGGAAGTCCTTACTGATTTTTCTCATTATCCCGACTGGAACCCATTCATACTTGAGTTGAAAGGCAGCGCTCGGCAAGGAACCGCGATTACCTACCGTTTCGAATTTCCGCGAGGGATCCGGTTATGGACAGCGGCACGAGTACTCCGGTTCGAACAAGAAAGGGAACTACGCTGGGCGGCTCATTTTTTAACTCCGACGCTGTTTAACGGCGAGCACTACTTTGTGATCGCGCCGATGAGTGGAGGCGGCGTCATCTTTTCCCATGGAGAGATTTTCAGCGGCCTACTATTGCCCGCGATTCGGCCCATATTAAGAAAGGATGGCCCCCAAATTTATCAAGCGTTGAACACCGCCCTAAAAGAGCGAGTGGAGGCGCTTCTCTAGAATCCTTGAAAAGCAAAATCGATTGCAAATGAGTCAAGTTTTTTCTGTTTCGGTGCATCGAGGATCAGATTGGAGTTGCTTTTCAAGGATTCTACCAGCACCACAGACTCATCCATTTCGCCGAAGTTTTAACGGCGGAAGGAGCGTGGTGCTTGGAGAAGCCCCGGTCGGAGATTCAACATCAACCGCAGCCACAGACCAATGCAACAAATTGATTCAAATGTCAGCCGGCCCATGCCACCGCCCAATACGGGCTCGGCGTTGTTGAACTGGATCAGCAACTTCTCCACCTTCTTGATGCACGTCGAACGTAGGTTTGATCCCTGGATTCGCCCGACGTTCGATGCGTTGCTGCGTGATCGCATCGCGCGTTGGACTACGGCGTTGATTAATCTGCAGCGGCGAAACGAAGGCCTGAAGATCGCTGAAGAAAAGCTGTTCCCGGGTGAAGAAAAGTATCTGGACTCGATCATCTCGAGTTTTGAGAAGCAAATGAGATTACTGTGGAAACCTGGCGGCTTTGAACGAGGCGGGAATACGAAAACGCACGGGATCGTGCGGGGCGAGTACATTGTACACGACAATTTAGCTCCGCAGTTCCGGCACGGCATTTACGCGAAGGGCCAAACATTCCCCGCGTGGGTGCGCTTCTCCGGACCGGGTCCTTACATCACGCCGGATATCGATGATGTAGGTTTTATGAGCATCAGCATTAAGCTCATGGGTGTTCCCGGGCCGAAACTGATCGAGGAGGAGAAATTCACCCTCGATATGTTCGGTGTTTCCACGCCGACCTTCGTGACACCGGATACGAAGGCAAATGCGCAGCTGCAAATAGAGAGTGTTAAGAACGCACAAATATTCTATTTCCTGAATTTTAAGCGTTCACACGTGCTCGACCTCATTATGCAATCGCTCTGGGTCAAGACTCAAAGCAGTCCGTTTGAAGCGCCCTATTTCAGTTGTGTTCCCTATCTCCTGGGAGAAGGCCAGGCGATGCAATATTCGGTGTGGCCAAAAACGAAGAAACGGACACCGATTCCGCGTCTGCCTTTCCGTCCGCCGGATGATTATTTGCGAAAGGCGATGGTGGCCTCCTTGGCGAAGGGAGATGTCGAGTTCGACATTCGTATGCAACGGCAGACCGATTCCCATCTTATGCCAATCGAGAACAATGCGGTGCTCTGGCCGGAGAAACTGTCCCCGCGGGTCTCGGTGGCGACCCTGCGTCTGCCGAAGCAGAAGTTCGATTCCCCGGCCCAGATCGCCTTCGCGAAGCAACTTTCGTATAATCCGTGGCACACGATCGCCGAGCATCGTCCTCTGGGCAATCAAAGCCGCGCCAGACGCCGGATGTACCTGGCTCTCTCCGGACTGCGGCATTCGATGAACGAGATTCCCCACTACGAACCGACCGGAAACGAGGTCTTCGATTAGCTCAAAGGATGCTATGACTCCCCAAGCAAGCTTCATGGTTCTGGCGCCGATTGTCCCGTCGCGCGAAAAGCAATTACGCGCGTTGCTTGCATCCATGAACGAAGCACCGGGCCGCGTAAATGCGAATAACGGGCTTATCCCGTTCGCGAAGTTCGAAAACCTGCATTTCGCGCGCCTGATCATTCTCGATGACAAGACGACCGGAGACGTGCGCGTCTACGGTTTGCAACCTGAGTCCTACCCACTCTACCTGGCATTTCTCGGAGACATAGACGGCGATGAAAATAGCTTCCTGAACAATTTGGTGAAGGTCGCAGCAAATGGTTTACGCAAGATTTTTTCCTGCTGCGAAAAATTCGGAGCCCGCACCAACATTCTGAAATGGATGAAAAAACGCCGGAAGCCTTCGATTGCGAACTATGTGAACACGCGCGGTCGAACGGTTCGCCGCATCCGTGAAGAGGCAACCGTCTACGAAGTCGTTGAGAGTTATATTCAAAAGAATTCGTTACTCTGGAATCTGGCCCCGCGGGAGGTTTATGCGAAATTGAAGCAATTTGTCGACGCGGAAAAAGCTGCGGGGCGTCTGACGCTCTCGCCCGAAAGCCCAACCCCGATCGGATGGTGGATCCGGGATTTGCTGCACCTGGTGGGAGCACCGTTCCTGGTTTTGATCCTATCTCCGCTGCTGATAGTCATTGCACCGTTCTATATCGTCCGGCTGCGCAAGTTGGAGAAGACCGATCCTGAAGTATGTCCCACACTCGACCAGGCCTACGGCGAGGAATTGTCGCGCGGGGAAGATTACTATGTCAGCAATCAATTCAGCGCGATGGGCAGCCTGAAACCAGGTCTGTTGCGCTTATTAACGGCAATTGGCGTGTTAGGCATTGTCGATTACGCGGCGCGGCACATCGTCCGCCCCGGACGGTTTGCGCGCATTCGCACTATCCATTTCGCGCGTTGGGTTTTTCTCGACGGCACAAAACGAATGATCTTTTGCAGCAACTACGACGGAAGCGTTGAGACTTATCGGGACGATTTTATCAACAAAACGGGTTTTGGAATTAACGCTACTTTCGGTGGTGCAGTCGGCTTTCCGAGAACCAATTGGATTGTCCTGGACGGATGCCAAGACGAGCCGAATTACGTGGAATACCATCGGCGCCACACGCTGCCGACTCAGGTTTGGTATAAAGCCTATCCTGGGCTGACCGCGGTCGATCTGGAAAGGAATGAGCGCATTCGCAAAGGGCTGGAAGTCTTATCGTTGAGCGATCAGGAAGCGAGCGAATGGGTGGCGTTACTATGAGCCAAGTTGATTACACGGATGTTCAAGGTTTGGTGCGCTTCGGGTACAAGAAAATGACCAACGCCTCGTATGCGCTGTTGCGTGTGAAGGACGCGTCCATGGCTCGGGCCTGGTTGCACGCCGCTCCGGTCACCTCCGCGGTGGAAGTTAACCCGCCACCCACCACCGCGCTCCAGGTTGCATTGACGGCCCCTGGTCTTGAAGCTTTGGGTGTACCGGCATCCGTGATCGCAGATTTCTCGCACGAGTTTCGAGGCGGGATGGCCGAGGAGAGCCGTTCCCGGCAATTGGGAGATGTGGAAGCCAATGGGCCCGAACATTGGAGTTGGGGTGGCCCGGGCCGGGTACCGCATCTCATGGTCATGTTTTTTGGCGAGCCTGGACCGTTCGAAACCTTCGTCCAAACTTCGAAAGGTCCGTCTTGGAATGACGCCTTCGATACGCTGGCTGGTCTTGACACCAGTGATTTTGGTGGAGTGGAAGGGTTCGGCTTCGCGGACGGGATCAGTCAGCCGGAGATAGACTGGAATCAGAGGCTCACAGTTCCGCGGACTCAACTTGACTATACCAACATCGTCGCTCTCGGAGAGTTTCTGCTCGGGTATCGCAACGAATACGGCAAGTATACGCGTCGACCTTTGCTCGAAGACAGTGCCACCAGCGCCGATTTGCCGGCAGCGGAAGATGCGCGGGGAAAAAAGGACCTTGGCCGCAACGGGACCTATCTGGTGTTGCGGCAATTGCAACAAGACGTGCGCATGTTTTGGCAATTCGCTCTTCAGCAATCTGGCGGCGACATTGCGCAGGCCGAAAAATTAGCTTCGGCGATGGTCGGTCGGACGAGATCCGGCGATCCGCTCGAGCCGATTCAGGAACAACCGATTCCCGGTATCCACACGACGCCGGGCCAAAAGGAGCAGAACCGGTTCACCTTCGATCAAGACCCGGACGGGAGCCGCTGTCCCTTTGGCGCCCACGTGCGCCGCGCAAATCCACGCAATACGGATTTTCCTAACCGGCCACGCAACTTATTGACCAAACTAATTACGATGCTCGGTTTCGGTCCAGAGGGTTTGTGCGATGACTTGACCTCCTCCGTTCGCTTCCATCGCATCGTGCGACGCGGCCGGGAATACGGGACCAGGTTAGATCTGGAGCAGGCGCTCGCCCCCGTCCCCGCCGGCAACTCGCACCCGGAGAGCGGACTGCACTTCATTTGTCTGAACGCGAACATCTTACGCCAATTCGAATTTCTGCAGAACGCGTGGTTAAACAGCACCAAGTTTTCCGGGTTGACAGGTGAGAGCGATCCGCTGCTCGGCAACCGTGTCGCGCTCCCCGGCTGCCCTGTCACCAGCGACTTCACTATGCAGAAGAGCGATGGGTTACGGCGCCGGGTTTCGGCAATGCCTCAGTTCATCAAGGTGCGCGGCGGCGCCTACTTTTTCATGCCGGGGATCAAGGCGCTGCGCTATTTCGGGCGGACCGGAAGCAGTAATCCCTGATCCCTAACGTTCGCCGGCCGAGCACTTTTTGGATTGATCGAGGTGGCGCAGAGCTTGCTTCAAGACTCGTCCCGCTTAGAGTTAACCTTACGATGATGAACGATCTGTTTCGGTTACCCGATAATTTACCAGTTCCGATCGATGATGGAGGCGCCCAGCATCTGTGGAACAGCCGATTGCCGGAAATAGAGTTGGTCGCGACAGACGGCGCAAAGATCAATCTGAGCCGTCTCCCCGGCACCCTTGTGCTGTTTTGCTACCCGCGCACCGGTCGACCGGGCGAGCCTTCGCTGGTTGAGAACTGGGACCAGATCCCGGGCGCCCGCGGTTGCACACCTCAGACATGCGGCTATCGCGACTTCTATTCCGAGCTGCGGGAGGCCGGTATCCAACACGTGTTTGGGTTGAGCACTCAGACGCCCGACTATCAACGCGAGGCCGCAGGTCGTCTGCATCTACCGTTTCCGCTCTTATCTGACGAGCACCTCCAACTGACCCGAGCGATGCGACTGCCGACTTTGAATCTTGCCGGCCAAGTGTTAACAAAGAGACTGACCCTGGTAGCTCGCGCCAGCCGTGTTCTTCACCTGTTCTATCCGGTGTTTCCTCCCGATAAAGACGCTGAACACACCCTTTCGTGGGTTACCGAGAACCAGGTCCTTGTCCGGGAGGGCGCCGGATCTTAAGAAATTAAAGCGAAGCGTTTTCCTTGCGCGTGAAAGGTGGACATCGATCAGCGCGTACTGAGGCTGACAGCCAGACTTGAAGCAGACATAGTGACGAGGGCAGCATAAAAGAAATCGAACCAGACTAACCAGAAAAGAAAAACAAGCTCCGGCGGCATGTTCTGAGCGCCAATAGCCATTGGCAATCCAGCGGAGAAGGTGAGCACGGCGCAAAGAAGCGTATTTACACAAAAGCGGTGCAACGGCGATAAACAAAGCAGTTCCAAGCGATGGAATCTCACCGGGGGCAATCCTGCCGCGGAAATAGTCTACCTCTAACACTTCAACTTTATTGATATCGCAGAGTATTCGATAGGAGACAACTCGCATGATCCGGCCCGGGAAAGTGAGCAACCACACGACCCACCCAACCACCCAACCGGCAACCCAATTCACTTCTCCACCTCCTTGAACTGTGACGCGTATTTGTGGGGCATTGTTACCTGGACTCACCACAACAAACGCAAAAATGCCGAGCTCGATGCTAGCTCTCACCTAACTGAGCAACCCTTGCTTCACGAGAAATCCAGTGATATCAGCAAGTCCGACTTGCGCCTTGAGATTACACATCACGAATGGCTTTTCACCCCGCATTTTCTGGGCGTCGCTCCGCATGACTTCGAGATCAACGCCGACATAGGGGGCTAGATCAATCTTGTTAATGACCAGCAGGTCGGATTTGGTGATCCCCGGACCACCTTTTCGTGGAATCTTTTCACCGCCTGCGACATCGATAACGTAGATAGTCAGATCTGCCAGTTCGGGGCTGAATGTTGCGGCTAGATTGTCCCCACCGGATTCAATGAAAATAATATCCGCATCCGGGTATCTCCCCAGCATTTGTTCCACGGCTTCCAGGTTGATCGAAGCATCCTCACGGATCGCCGTATGCGGGCAACCCCCGGTTTCGACTCCAAGAATTCTCTCTTCGGGAAGCGCTCCGGCAATGACGAGTAAGCGCTGATCTTCCTTAGTGTAAATGTCGTTGGTGATTACCACAATGTCGTACCGGTCGCGCATCGATTTACAAAGCATCTCTACGAGCGTCGTTTTTCCAGATCCCACAGGCCCCCCGATGCCCACGCGTAGAGGCGGATTAAGCTTCGTGCGTTTGTTCATGATCGCTAAGGGCTTGCTCGGACACCACCACTTGCACCGACCAAGGTTTTACTCAGGAAGGCGCAGCGGAATGCTGTCGATGGCAACATTTTTTCTGCAGCTCCCATCTAAGATCTTCGCCATTTTTGGTGATGGTCAAATCCTTTGCAAGAACCGAAGCCGAAATCTGATTTTTAGCCTGGTTTGCAGACCCGCGGCTAACTGGCTCAGCTCCGGTTCCTGCGGCGAGACCAGGATGAGTTCGTATCGATCTGCAGCAAGCAACCTGGTCAATTCGAAGCGAATCAAACACGTGATGTGGGTGTCACGACATCAAGTGAATCTTCTTGTATATTACCCGCGGGGGTGATTGACGAGCTTGGTACAGGGTGGCACAAAGGCTCTATTTTCATGGCGGACATAGCTGACATATTCATCAGTTGGTCGCAGGATGACGCAGATGTGGTAAGGCCAGTCGTTAATCGGCTGCGCGCTTACGGTTGGAAGTTGTATTTTTCAGGCGATAATGCCGAGGCAGGCCGGATTGACGAAAACGTGGCTGCGGCAATGGTGGGCGCCTCCGCGATGGTTCTGTTTGTCTCGCCAAGGACTCACGCCAAGCCGTGGCTGAGACGAGAGTCTGAATGGGCAGCTTTCGTCCAGGCGAGGCAGCGCAGTCGGAAGAAGCGCAGGGTGCTGAAACTTATTCCTGTACTCATCGGTAACGTCAAAGTGGACCAGCTTAATTATTTTCTGGCGCAAGATAACAACACTTTGCGTGTCTCGATACCGGAACCCGTGCCGGTTGTTCCTGGCCAAGCGTTCGCAGACAATTCGGGAGACACGCTCCGGGTGGCTGACGGGGCGTTTGGCGAGGCAAGTATCCGAAATTTGGTGACACGTATTCACAACGCGATTGAGTTGCCTCCTCCGATCTCAATCCCAGTTGTGCTGTTGGCAATGACTTTCGATCAGGCAAAGCATCACTTCGAAATCGCGGGGAATCCCGAAAGGCTCAACGGACTTTGTAAACTAA
>Ga0306922_10004447_pt1 | contig 13267 bp, 13 predicted proteins | sample sta12Cox44000082_FD_203758 | JGI IMG/M metagenome (GOLD analysis project Ga0306922, IMG submission 203758) | Lab enrichment of tropical soil microbial communities from Luquillo Experimental Forest, Puerto Rico - statoxic.12C.oxic.44.000.082 (v2)... | ecosystem: Environmental > Terrestrial >... | reverse complement strand
TTCTCATAGGCGGCCAGCTCGCGGATCAGCTGCAGCAAAAGACCGACATCATCGGCGGTGGCAAAGCGAAGAGTGATCGGGCTCATGCATTCTGACCAAGTTAGTTGACCATCAGGCCTAGCGGGCAATTTCCGCTACACTACAGAGGTCGAAGCGTGGCCGTGCAAGTCAACATAGCCGAAGCGAAGGCGAAGCTCTCCTCGTTGCTCGATCAGGCGCTCGCGGGTGAGGAGGTCGTGATTGCACGTGTCGGCAAGCCGCGGGCACGGCTCACTCCGGTCGAGAGCATGGGGCAACACAGGCCTGGTGCTTGGCGCGGGTTGAAGATCCCGAATGATGCTTTGTTCGGAGCCGATGGATCCCAATGAACTCGATGCGGCCGAAGGAAAACACACCGATGAATTTGGGATCACCCTTTCGCGCTCTAACGAACCCATGCCTAATTGTGGTGGCTCATCGATGATTTTCAGCTCCCGGTAGCAGCTCGGAGCGCTATCGCAAATCTGGAAAACCATGTCTTTGTCAGCCCTGCAGCGGTTACGAAATAGCCTACAAGCAAAAGCTCGGGCGACTTCTTATTTTTCCCCTGAGAGCTTGTTGACAGAGTCCGCCGGGAGCGGATCGGGACGCTGCCAATCTCACTCGAACACGCCGTGGCCCTGGCAGCACTTCCCGGACCGCAACCGCGATCCCCGGGACCGGATCATGATGGCTCAGGCGCTGGCTGAGCGCTTTCATGTGGTTACGGTCGACCGGGTGTTTACGAATACGATGTGCCGGTAGTCTGGTAGTACTCCAAGCTACCGCTCCCGCCATTCCCGGGAGGCGCTTGCCGGATGGCCGAAATTGCGTGGCACCAGACCGGCTTGGAACCAGGTCACGAATGTGTAGATGCTGAACACCGGCAGGCGCAGCCGCTCGGAGAGCGCGCAGGCATAGGGCACCATATTAGTGCATTCGAGCAGGACCGCGCCGACATCAGGGTGGCTCGTGACGAGCGCGTGGCCGGCGGCAAGGATGTCGCCCTCGGCAGCGGCGGCGTCGAGCCGCTCTTCGTCATTGATCATGACACGGGTGAACTCGCCGCCGTTGTCGGTACCGACGACCGATGTCGCGGGATCCGCACCCGCAGCAAGCAGGTGTTCGCCGGTGAGATTTCCGGCGCTGACCGTCAGGACCCCGACGCGCTTGCCGGGCGGCAATACACGTTCGATCAACGGGATCTGCATCAGGCTCGAAGTCGCGACCGGCACACCGACGTGCTCAGCGATCTCGCGCTGAAAGAGCGACAGGAACCCGCAAGTCGTGGTGATGCCGTCGGCGCCGCGGCGCACGAGTTCTTCGGCAGCATCGAGAAATGAGTCGAGCAGCCCGGCTGCTTTGTCGTGAACGACGCGGCGCGGCGAGGCGCCGGGCACGACCTTGTAAAGAACCGGGAACGGCCAGGTCGCGGCATTGCCCATGTCGCCCGGAATACGCGGGAACCGCGTGTCGAGCATCAAGATGCCGACCCTGGCCCCGTACAAAGACTTGCCGCCGACAGCGATCCGGGGGGTCTCTGTCATCTCGCGTGTGATGTTGGCACCCGCGTCATTCGCAAAACCCGCTCCTTCAAACCAAGGGTTTCCGCAGATTACGAGCTTGAGACCCTCAAGTGAAACGTTTAGCGGAAAAATTCCGGGGTGAAGATCAACGCCGACCGCCGCCGATGTTCAGTTTTTGGACGGAAAGATCCCAAAGAGGGAGATGCACTGCGGCAGGACCGCACCGGTCGCCGTGAAAATCGGTTTTGCCGTGGGTAGTCCAAAGGTGGTCACCCCATCACCGCCATAGGTCGTTCCCAATAAATCAAAGAGGACTTGGTACTGACTGATCGGCAATAGCTGGCCATTGAGCGCCACCCAGCCGCTAGGGCAGAAGTCGAAAGCGAAGGTCTCGACCTCCCCGACAAACGGGTACTAGCCAGCTAACGCGAAGCGCGGGTTGGCGCATAGGATAAAGCATACCACCGCCCACAACGCGGCGCGACAACACCTGTGGATCATCAGCTCCGCGTCACTGGACTGCCGCAGCGGCTTTGTAGCGCTGGCTGCCTCAAGGCGCATCGTAAACTGCCAATATCGGCAGAGTACAGTTTGGAAAGACTACACTGAAGGTGACGGTCAGCTGGTCCGTCGACGCATTATAAGTCTGGCCGAAATTTGTAAAGGCTGGGTTGTGCACCGGACTGGGATAGGTTGGTTTTTGCTTGAAGTGGATCGTTCCTCCGGTTCCGCTACTGAACGTCAATATCATCTGCCCATCTAGGGAATAGTAGGTAGATCCATCAAAATAGATGACCTCAGCAAGAGAAATCACCGCTTTGGTATTGCTCTGGTTGATTTGAAATTCAGTATTCCCGTTATCAACCAGACACCACGAAGACCCCGTACCGTAAGCCAGGTCCGTTTTCACCTGTCCAGCTACCAACCGTCCATAGGTAAATGATTCGGCTTGCCTCGGTATCAGCAACGCCAGAGCTGCTCCGGCGACCGCCAGCCCAGCAAAACGGTGCATTTTGGTGCCTCTCGCTTTTTTTTAATGGTTCACCACATAGCACATGTATAGTGTCACAACAATCGTTAATTTCACCCAATAACCTTGAGCATACTTATAATACTATCAAATTTTTCGTCAATTTATCAGCTTCGACCACACTATAAATTCCGGCGGCTTTGGGCCCTTCGCTCATCCGACCTCGCCGCCGACCCAGTGTAACCATCCGCCATTTAGGAGGATGAGACGATGACGGACGAGGCCAAGCCAGTAGCGACGGATGCGAGCGCGGTGCCACCCACCCGATCCGCCCGAGGCTATCCCAAGCCTTTCGCGTCGCGGGTGGCGGGGGCGGGTCCGGCGGGCTGGGCAACGTCTTTGGCCGGACGCACTTTCGCGGGATCGAGAACGGTCCGATGATGTTGATCCCGGGCAACCATCAGAGCCCGTATACGATTATCACGGCCGCGACGACCGCTTCTGCGGCGCGATCGACCTGATGTGCTGCGATCTCGACTTCTGGCGAGCAGTGCCGTGTCTCGGCGAGGCCGGCTCGATCGCCGTGCACCATGTGCGTACCGTGCACGTCTCGGCGACCAATTTCCCCGGCAGTGAGCGCCGCTTGCTGCTGTTCCGGTACCGCGCGGCCGACGCCTGGCCGGCGCTCAGCTTTGCTGGCGGGGTCGAGAAATTCGACGACTTGTTGCTCGCCGGCAGCCCAACCCTGATGCGGCGCCTAGCGCCGGTGCCGGTCCGGCTGCCCTTGCCGCCGGCCGAATATCAGGGGTCGATCTGCGAGAACCAGCAGTTCACGTGCCGGCGGTTCTTTGAGACCGCTGCGGAACCGGAGCACCTCACCGCTGCCGAATAGCAGCTATTCCGACCCAGCTCGTTAGGGCTGGGCCGGAGCTCGGCAAGTCTCAGTTCGGGTGGAAGACCAATGTCCGCAGCTCGATGCTCTCGCGCGGCCGAGCATCGGCGGGGGTCGTCGGGTCGGTGAACGAGGTGTGCGCCATGAAACGCGCCCGCCCGTCGGTCTTGGTGTCGCAGCACTTGAGCAGCAGCGCTTCGTCGCGCCGCATCTCCGGCACATAGTACCAGCCGTGCGCCGGGTTGTAGGTGACCGAATAGGTCTCGCCGACCCGGTGGCGATAGACCAGATCGGAGGGTACGAGATCAGTGGGGTCGATCGTTCGGGCATCGCACATCGCGAGCGGGGCGTCCTGCAACGGACCATGGATCGGACGCCACAAATTGATGACCTGGACACGGCCGTGCAGGAGTTCCTCGGCGTCGTCCGGCAACAGGTCGCGGACCCGCTGCGGGCCGGATTTGGCGGTGTGGTCGACATGGACGCGCGTCGCCGGCTGTGGCGGCACGCCGGGCGTGCGCCGTGCCGCGCCCGGCACCCGCCGGCGCTGCAGGTGGTCGAAAATGAAGACCCGGCTGGCACCCGTCACCTCGGCGATAAAGCGCTCGGCCTCCGGATAATAGACCCGCCGCACTTCATCCTCATCCCAGAAGTCGCGAACTGCGGTCCGCTGCTCGACGAGTGCGAAGCCCTGCCGGTCGAGTGCGACCTCGGATGAAATCGGCCGCATGTCGCGGATCCGGACCGTGTGCGCCTCGTGCGCCATGTTCGTGGGTGGCGCCTCGGGCCCCGCATCATAGGCGTAGTAACGCGGACGCTCCGGCATCGGAACGAGATAATTCAGTTCACCCTCGACGTAGCGCAGGCTGTCTGGGGTTGCCATGGTCTGTTCCTCCTTGGTGGTCGCGAAGTCGAAATGTCCGGATTCGGGGTTACTGTTCAGCAGCATACGGCGATCCGGCGAAAAGCCGAAGCGGTATAGATGCGCTAGTAGGGTCACTCCCGCCACAACGGCTTGTTGCTCAGGAATTCCGCGTCTGCCCGGTTGGTCCCGATGTCTCGGAGCATCCGATCGTCGAGCCCGGCGAGTTCAGCGCGGTCGTGGGCGCGCCGTCGCCATTGGCGCAATGTTGCGAAAAACCGGCCTACGACAGCACCCGCCGCTCTCCGCTTCCGGTGATGCGGGACTACGCCGAGCCGGCGACGCGGCACCTCGAAATGAATCGCCGCCATTTGAATTCTCCTAAGGCCGTCGAGCGTTGCGAATGCGCTCATGAGCACCATTTCCACGTAAAGTGGCGTGGATGAGTAGGTTCACAAACGAGACTTTCTCAGGCACGGCTTAGAAATCCTCATCCGGAATGAGCGGCCATCTTCCTCCTCTGAGCGCGCTGCGAGCATTCGAATCGGCGGCCCGACACATGAGCTTCAGCAGGGCCGCGGACGAGCTCCACGTCACGCCGGCGGCGATCAGCCATCAGATCCATGCCTTAGAGGAGGATCTCGGTGTCAGGTTGTTTCACCGAATGAACCGGTCGATCGAGCTCACCGCCTCGGCTCGAGTGCTGCTGCCCGGGCTGTCGGAAGCCTTCACCGGCATCCAATCATCGGTGAGACGCTTGCGGGCCCATAACGACACAGGAACACTGACGGTGACCGCGTCGCCCTCCTTCGCCGCCAAGTGGCTGGTGCTGCGGCTGCACCGATTCCAGGAGCAATACCCTGAGGTCGATGTGCGGATTTCCGCGACCGACAACGTCGTCGATCTGACCCAGGGCGATTTCGACATTGCTGTACGCTACGGCACCGGAAATTATCCTGGGCTCGAGGTAGAGCTGCTTTTCACGAACGAGGTGTTCCCGGCCTGCAGTCCGCAGTTACTGACCACGGGCCCGCCGCTGCGAACGCCCGATGACTTACCGCTCCACAATCTCATTCATGATCAGACGGTCGAGCGGGATCCTCTGGTGCCAACCTGGTCGATGTGGCTGAAGGCTGCGGGGGTAAAGGACGGCCCAGCCACCACCGGTCTCAGTTTCAACAATATGCATTTGGCGCTCGATGCGGCGATCGCCGGCCACGGCGTGGTCTTGGCCCAGAGCACGATCGCCGCCGCCGACCTCGCGGCGGGCCGCCTGGTGCGGCTCTTCTCATTGGCGCTACCGGACCAGTTTGCCTATTACATCGCCACCGCGCCGGGAGCGCTCGAACGACCCAAGGTGCGGGCTTTTCGCGACTGGCTGCGCTGCGAGGCCGATCGCTAGCCCGAGGTGGTCACATCGCTTCCGGCCTGCTACCGTAGCCCCTGGAAACCAATTCTCGTTGGAGGGACAAGAGATGCAGTTCGGCTTCGGCGCGCCGGTCAGCGGACCCCTCTCGTCGCCTGATAACCTCGCGCGCATCGCGGTCGAGGGTGAGGCGATCGGCTATGATTACGCGACGATCAGCGACCATGTCGTCATTCCTCGGGATATCGAGGCCAAGTATCCCTACAGCGACACCGGCGAATTCCCGGGCCGGGCCGGCGGCGACAGGCACGAGCAGCTGACCGCTGTGGCCTTCATCGCCGCCAAGACCTCGCGGCTGCGGCTTGTGACCTCGGTCACCGTCGTGCCGCACCGCCCGGCGGTGCTGCAGGCCAAGATGCTTGCCACGATCGACGTACTGTCGAAGGGCCGGCTGGTCTTTGGTATTGGCGCCGGCTGGATGCGCGAGGAGTTCGAAGCGCTGGGGGTGCCACCGCTCGCCGAGCGCGGCGTGGTCACCGACGAATACCTGAACGCCTTCCGCGAGCTGTGGACCAATGACGATCCGCGCTTTGAGGGCCGTTATGTCAAGTTTGACAACATCCGCTTCGAGCCAAAGCCGGCGCAGAAGCCGTACCCGCCGATCTGGGTCGGCGGCGAAAGCGGTCCGGCTTTGCGCCGCACTGCCCGGATCGGCGACGGCTGGTATCCGATCGGCACCAACCCGCAGCATCGTCTCGACTCGATGAAGCGCTACCAAGCCGGGGTCGAGCGGCTGCGCCGGCTGACCCGCGAAGCCGGCCGCGACCCGGCCAAAATCTCGCTGGTCTATCGGGTTAGCTCTTGGGGAAAATCATTGCCGGCCCGTGCAGATGACGGTGAGCGACGGCTGTTCTCCGGTGAAGCCATCGACATCATCGCCGATTTGCGTGGGTTCCGCGATTTCGGCGTCAGTCATGTCGATTTTAGTTTCGCGGGCGCCACCGCCGACGCGATGATCACCGACATGCGGCGCTTCCGCGAAGACGTGCTGGCTAAGGTTTAGAGAAGGAGCGCGCGTTGCTAAAGCTCGGATACAAGGCGTCGGCAGAACAGTTCGGGCCGCGCGAGCTGTTGGATTTTTCGTGCTTGGCCGAGTCAGTCGGCTTCGACTCGGTCTTTGTCAGCGACCACTTTCAGCCGTGGAAGCACACCGGTGGGCACGCGCCCTTCTCGTTTGCCTGGCTCGGCGCGCTCGGCGCCAAGACGACGCGCGTCAAGATCGGCACCAGCGTTGCGACACCGACGTTTCGCTACCATCCCTCGGTCGTCGCGCAGGCGGTCGGCACGCTCGGTGCGATGTTTCCGGATCGGGTGATCTTTGGCGTTGGCACCGGCGAATCGTTGAACGACGTGCCGGCGACCGGCATCAAATGGCCGGGCTTCCGGGAGCGGCAAGGCCGGCTGCGCGAGTCGATCGTGTTGATGCGGCGGTTGTGGACCGAGGAGCGGGTGACCTTTGACGGCCAGTACTACCGCACCCGAGGTGCGACGATATACGACCGCCCGGCAACTCCGGTGCCGATTTGGATCGCCGCCTCTGGGCCAACCGCAGCGGCGATGGCCGGCGAGCTCGCCGAGGGGTTCATTTGCACCAGCGGCAAGGGGGATGCTCTCTATCGCGACACCTTGCTGCCAAAGGTCGAGGAAGGGTTGCAGCGCGCCGGCCGTGCGGGCAACAGCATCGAGCGGATGATCGAAGTCAAGGTATCCTTCGACACCGACCAGTATCGGGCAATGGAGGACACGCGGCACTGGGCGGCCCTCGCCCTGACGCCCGAGGAAAAGATGAACGTCGAGGACCCGCTCGAAATGGAAAAGCTCGCCGCGGCATTGCCGCTCGAGCGAGCGGCGAGCCGTTGGATCGTCTCGGCCGACCCCGAAGAGCAGCTGGCGCAGATCAGGCCCTATTACGAGCTCGGTTTCACCCACCTCGTCTTTCATGCGCCCGGCCCGGACCAGTCCCGCTTTCTGAGGCTCTACGCCGAACAGGTGCTGCCTTTGTTGCGCTCCAAGCTCGGGTGATGCGTCGGGAAGTCGCTCTCACCCCATTGTCCGGTATCAAGCTGGTCGAGCCGGGCGACGATCTCGGTGCGATTACCGTCGCCGCATTGTGGGACAATGGGGTTGCCCCGGAAGTAGGCGATGTATTGGTCGTTGCGCAAAAGATCGTCTCGAAGGCCGAGGGACGTTTTGTCGATATCGCAACCGTAGAGCCGTCGGAGCGCGCGATAGCGCTCGCCGCCGAGGTCGATAAGGACCCGCGCTTTGTCGAGGTGGTGCTGTCCGAATCGAAGCGGGTAGTTCGCCATCGCTCGGGTCTGCTGATCGTTGAGCATCGTCTGGGATTCGTGATGGCCAATGCCGGCATTGACCACTCGAATGTCGCGGCCGAGGACGGTGGCGAGCGAGTGCTGCTCCTCCCAGTCGACCCGGACGGGTCCGCCCAAGCCTTGCGGCAGCATTTGCTAAGCGCCTTCGCCGTCGACATCGGCGTCATCATCAGCGACAGCTTTGGTCGGCCCTGGCGCAAGGGCACGGTCGGCGTGGCGCTCGGAGCCGATGGGCTGCCGGCATTTGTCGATCTGCGCGGCCGCCCCGACCTCTTCGGACGGGAACTGTTAGTGACAGAGACCGGCTTTGCCGATGAGATCGCCGCTGCCGCCGGGCTTTTGATGGGCCAAGCCGACGAAGCGATACCGATGGTGCTGGTGCGAGGCCTTGCCTGGTCTGCCCCGGACCAGCCGGCCGCCGCCTTGGTTCGGCCCGCGGAGCACGACCTCTTCCGATGAACGTGCTCGCGCTGTCGGGCGGGATCGGCGGCGCCAAGCTGGCGCTCGGGCTCTATCGCATTCTGCCGCACGGAGTGCTGACCGTGGTCGCCAACACCGGCGACGATTTCGAACATCTCGGGCTCGCGATCTCGCCCGATATCGATACCTTACTTTACACCTTCGCCGGCCTCGACAACCCGCAGCTGGGATGGGGTCGGTGCGACGAGACCTGGACCTTCATGGCCGCACTCGATCGCCTCGGCGGCGAGACATGGTTCAACCTCGGCGACGGCGATCTCGCCACCCACGTGGAACGCACCCGGCGGCTAGGCGCTGGCGAGAGCTTGTCTGAGATCACCGATGATTTCCGCCGACGCCTCGGGGTTTCGGTGCGGCTTTTGCCGATGAGCAACGACCGCGTCCGCACCCGGCTGCGCACCGCGGAAGGTTGGCTCGACTTTCAGGACTATTTCGTGCGACAGCGCTGTGCGCCGGTGGTTCGCGAGATTGCCTTTGCCGGGGCTGACGTGGCGCGACCACAACCAGATTTCCTGGCGGCGCTCGCCGACGAAAATCTGCGGGCAGTCGTGATTTGCCCGTCTAACCCGTTCATCAGCATCGATCCGATCCTGGGCCTGCCGGGGGTTTGCGAGGCGCTGCGTGCTTGCGCGGCGCCGGTCATCGCGGTCTCGCCGATCATCGGCGGCAAGGCGGTCAAAGGCCCGACCGCGAAGATGATGGCGGAGCTCGGCCTGATCGTGGACGCAGCGGCCGTGGCGCGGCATTACGGCGACATCCTCGACCTCTATATCGCCGACGAGGCGGATACCGAAGAGATCCACGGTCTAGGCGTTCCGGTGATCTTTGCGCGGACTTTGATGCTGTCGCTCGAGGATCGCGAGGCATTGGCGCGGGTGGTGTTGGAAGCGGCCGGCCGAGGCCTCTGACATGGATTTGTGGGCGGTCGTGCCGGTCAAGGAGGTCGATCGAGCCAAGGAGCGCCTCGCTCCGATGCTGCGGCCTGAGACGCGGCGGGTGTTGGCGTTGGCAATGCTCGAGGATGTGCTGGCGGCGCTGACTGCGACCCCGGGCATCGCCGGGCTCACAGTCGTGACAGTCGATGCCGAGGCCGGCCGCTTGGCGGCGACCTACGGCGCGCGGTTGATCGAGACCGGTGCCCGCGACGGTCATACCGGCGCCGTCACCGCGGCAGCGCGCCTGCTGGCCGCCGAGGGATGCCTGGGCATGCTAACTCTGCCGGGCGACATCCCGCTCGTCACCCCGGCTGAAATCGCGAGCGTACTCGCCGCCCACCCGCCGGCACCGTCCTTCACGATAGTCCCGTCGCATGACGAGCGGGGCTCGAACACGGTCGTCTGCTCGCCCCCTGACGCCGTACCTTTGCGCTTTGGCGAGAACAGTTTCTACCCACATATTCAGGCGGCCGAAGCGTGCGGCATCCGGCCGAATATCGTGCACCTGCCCGGGATCGCTCTCGACATCGACAACCCGGAGGATGTTGTGTCCTTTATGCGGATCGAATCACCGACTCGGGCGCGCGCCGTGCTCGCCGAGGAGCGTATGCAGCTCGTAGGAGGTTTTCGCCGATGACCACCGACGGCGTCCTGACACGCGTAGCGGCCGGACGACCCCTATCGGCGCCGGAAGCGCTGACGCTCGCCGACCGCACTGAGCCACAGCCTTTGATGCGCATTGCGGCGGCATTGCGCGACGCGGCGCATGGGGGGCTCGTCTCGTACTCGCGCAAGGTCTTCATCCCGCTGACCCAGCTATGCCGCGATGTCTGCCACTATTGCACCTTCGCCCATCCGCCACGCCGCGGTGAGCCCGCTTATCTCGACACGGATCAGGTGCTCGCGATTGCGTCAGCCGGGGCGCGCGCCGGCTGCCGTGAGGCGCTCTTCACCTTGGGTGACAAGCCCGAATTGCGCTACGCGGCAGCGCGGGAGGCACTGGCCCGGCTCGGCCACGAGACCACGCTCTCCTATCTCGCCGCGATGGCGGAAGTGGTATGGCGTGAGACCGGTCTCTTGCCGCATCTGAACCCTGGCGTCATGACGCGGGCCGATATCGACCGATTGCGCCGGGTCTCGGTGTCGCAGGGAATCATGCTGGAGAGTGCCGCCGAGCGGCTGCGGCGCCGTGGCGGGCCGCATTTCGGCTCGCCGGACAAGGATCCGGCATCGCGCCTCGAGACGATGCGCGCGGCCGGCGAGGCGGCGGTGCCGTTCACCTCGGGCATCCTGATCGGTATCGGCGAGACGCGGCGCGAGCGCATCGAGTCGTTACTCGCCTTGCGCGACCTGCACGAGCGCTACGGGCATCTGCAGGAGATCATCATCCAGAATTTCCGGGCCAAGCCCGAGACGCGCATGGCGCAGGCGCCCGAGCCCGACCTCGACGACCATCTCTGGACGATCGCGGTGGCGCGGCTGATCTTCGGCCCCGAGATGAACATTCAGGCGCCGCCCAATCTGAACCCGGATGGGCTCGCTCAGATGATCGGGGCTGGGATCAACGATTGGGGCGGCGTCTCGCCGGTGACCCCAGACCACGTCAACCCCGAGGCGCCCTGGCCGTCGCTCGACCGGTTGGCCGAGCGCACCGCCGCTGCCGGCAAGCTCCTGGTCGAGCGCCTGGCGATCTACCCGGCTTATGCGCGCGTCCCGGAGCACTGGCTCGATCCCGCATTGCGCACTTCGGTGCTGCAAGCGATCGACGTCCAAGGTTTCGCCCGCACCGATGATTGGGTGCCCGGCGCCGGGACCGAGCCGCCGGTTGACCGGAGAGCGCGGCCGGCCTTTTTCGTCGATCCGTTTGCCGCAATCTTCGACCGGGCGGCCGCCGGCGAGGCGCTAGGCGAAGCCGAAATTCTGCGGCTATTCCAAGCGCGTGACGGGGCCTTCGATGCGGTGTGTCGGGCGGCCAATGAGCTGCGGCAGCGGGTCAACGGCGATACCGTCAGCTATGTCGTGACCCGCAACATCAACTACACGAACATCTGCTACTTCCGTTGCCAGTTCTGCGCCTTTTCAAAGGGCAAGCTCAGCGAGAATCTGCGTGGCCGGCCCTACGACCTCGACCTCCCGGAGATCCGGCGGCGGGTCGCGGAGGCTTGGGAGCGCGGTGCCACCGAGGTGTGTCTGCAAGGCGGTATCCACCCGGAGTACACCGGGGCGACCTATCTCGGGATCTGCCACGCGATCAAGGAGGCCGTACCCGGCATCCACATCCACGCCTTCTCGCCGCTCGAAGTCTGGCAGGGTGCCAAAACGCTCGGCCGCACTGTCCCTGACTTCTTGGCCGAGCTGAAGTCGACGGGGCTCAGCTCATTACCGGGCACCGCGGCCGAGATCCTCGACGACGAGGTTCGCGCCGTGATCTGTCCCGACAAGATCAAGACCGCCGAGTGGCTCCACGTCATGGAAGCGGCGCACGGGACCGGCCTTAGGAGCACCGTGACGATTATGTACGGGCATGCCGACCGTTACGAGCATTGGGCGCGGCACCTGTTGCGCATCCGCGCGCTCCAGGCGAAGACCGGCGGCTTTACCGAGTTCGTGCCGTTGCCGTTCGTGCCGATGGAGACACCGATTTTTCTGAAGGGCCGGGCGCGCCGCGGCCCGACTTGGCGCGAGGCGGTGCTGATGCATGCGGTGGCCCGCCTCGTGCTGCATCCTCTGATCACCAATATCCAGACCTCCTGGGTCAAGATGGGCAGCGACGGTGCGGCCTTCTGTCTCCGAGCCGGCGCCAACGATCTCGGCGGCACCTTGATGAACGAGAGCATCACTCGCGCCGCCGGCGCGGTGCACGGGCAGGAGATGCCGCCCGAAAGCATGGAGCAGGTAATCCGCGCGCTCGGGCGCGAGCCGCGCCAGCGCACGACCCTCTACGCCGACGTCCCTGCCGAGCGCCGAGCGGCGTCCTTCGGCGCCGCCCGGCTAACCGATCCCATCAATACGCCGGCACGGCGTTGGGAGCGGCACCCCGAGCGCGCCGCCGCGGCTGATTGAGCGGCCTATCCTTCAGATCAGGGGAGGCAATTCTCACCGCCCGCTCCGCTCTCGCCGAAACGCCTTTTGGATCAAAGGCTTGCTGCTCATCGTCGCATTCACCTAGGGGGCGTTTCAGGGACGGAAAACGCATTGCTGAGGGAGCGACAGGGACCGCCGTCAGTCGAGCCAAGATAAGTACCGGTTATGGCGGTTTAGCGTGAGGACCGAGTCATGAGCATCACAATGTACGACCTTGCTGGCGCCGAGCCGAACCGGCGCTTCAGCCCGTTCTGCTGGCGCGCCCGTATGGCGCTGGCGCATAAGGGGCTTGCGGTCGAGACCGTGCCGTGGGGCTTCACCGAGAAAGGCAGGCTGCCGCAGCCCAACGCCGGGCGGGTGCCGGTAATCGTCGACGGCGGCACTGTCGTGCACGATTCGACCGCAATCGCCGACTACCTCGAGGAACACTATGCCGACCGGCCGTCTCTCTTTGGCGGCGAAGCCGGCCGCGCGCTCGCGCGCTTCGTGCAGAACTGGACCGAAACAGTCCTGCAATCGGGCATCGTCCCGCTCGTCGTCCTCGACATCCATCGCCACAGCCGGCCGCAGGATCAGGACTATTTCCGCCGGTCGCGCGAAGAGCGCTTCGGCAGGACCTTGGAGGAGGTCGTGCGCGATCGCGAGACGCGGCTGCCCGCGTTTCGCGCCAGCCTCGATCCACTACGCCGCACCGTCGAGCGGCAGGATTTCGTTTCCGGCAAAGCGCCGGGCTATGCCGACTAT
>Ga0306922_10004445_pt1 | contig 13269 bp, 9 predicted proteins | sample sta12Cox44000082_FD_203758 | JGI IMG/M metagenome (GOLD analysis project Ga0306922, IMG submission 203758) | Lab enrichment of tropical soil microbial communities from Luquillo Experimental Forest, Puerto Rico - statoxic.12C.oxic.44.000.082 (v2)... | ecosystem: Environmental > Terrestrial > Soil... | reverse complement strand
GGCCAGCCGGCAACGATCCAGGAGCGGCTTGTCGCCGGCGACAAGGCCGACATTGTCATCGTGCCGGCACCGGTCGCCGCCAAGCTCGCGATGAGCGGCGCGATGCGCGGCGACAGCGTGGTCGCGCTGGCGCGCGTCGGTATCGGCGTCGTGGTGCGCACCGGCACGTCGATGCCAGATATTTCCAATGCCGCCGCGATCCGCAGGCTCCTCATCAAGGCACACGCGATCGTCTACCCTGATCCGGCCTCGGGCGGCGGCTCGGCGGGACGCGCCATCGCGCAGATGATCGACCGGATGGGTCTCACCGCAGCCGTGCGGCCGAAGCTGACGCGCACGTCGGCGATCGGCGGCGGCGTAGCGCTTGTCGCCGCCGGCAAGGCCGAGGTCGGCTTCTTCAATATTAGCGAGATCCTGCCGGTGCCGGGCGTCACGCTTGCCGGCCCGCTGCCGCCGCCACTGCAGTCCTACATCGTCTTTGCCGCGGCGATCCCGGCGAGCAACACGATGCCGGAGCCGGCCGCGGCGTTCGTTGCCGCGCTGACCGCGCCGGCCGCCGGCGAAGCGTGGCGCAAGTCCGGCATGGAGCCGGTCGCGCCGCGTTAGTACCGATACGGCGCGATTTCGAGGTGCGGAAACGCCGAGAACACGCTCGGCGGATTGGTCGGCGTCGCGGCGTGCAGATAGGACGTGTCGAGCTTGGCGAAGCTCGTGACGCCAAGAAGCCCCATTGAGCGGATGACTTCGTCCTCCAGGAGCTCGAGCATGCGGACAACGCCGGCTTGGCCGGCCGCGGCGAGCCCGTAGCACTGCATGCGGCCGAGCCCGATCAGATCGGCGCCCAGCGCCTTGGCCTTGACGACGTCGCTGCCGCGATAGAAGCCGCCATCGATGATGACCTTGGCGCGGCCGGCGACCGCTTCGACGACTTCCGGCAAGACGTCCGTCGAACCGCGGCCGTGGTCGAGCTGGCGGCCGCCGTGATTGGAGACGAAGACGAAGTCGACGCCGTGATCGAGGCAGAGCTTGGCGTCTTCCGCGGTGGCGACGCCCTTGATGGCGAGCGGGATCTTGAACTTCGACTTGATGCGCTCGACCGTCTTCCAGTCCAGCGCCTCCTGGTATTCGCGGCCGGAGGAACGGCGGCGGCCGCCAGTGACGTGGCGCTTGGCAACGTCGCGCTCGCGACGGCTGTAGTGGGCGGTGTCGACGGTGAGCGCGAACACGGTGTACTTGTTGGCGATGGCGCGTGCCACGTGGTCGTCGACCCAGGCGGCGTCGCCGCGCACATAAAGCTGGAACATGCGGAACGCATCGGGCGCCGCCTGCGCCACGCCTTCGAGGCCGGGATCGCAGACCGAGCTCAGCATATGGGCGACGCCGAACTCGCCGGCCGCCTTTACAACCGGCGTGGCGCCCTCGGGATGGAAGCTCTCGAGCGTGCCGACCGGGCACAGCACGATCGGCAGCCGCAGCTTGCGGCCGAGCAGCTCGACGGAGGGGTCGACCTTGTGCACGTCGCGCAGCACCCTCGGCCGGAACGCCACCGAATCGAGCGCCATGCGATTGCGCCGCAGCGTCGTCTCGGTCTCGACGCCGCCGACGATGTAATCCCAGGCGTTCTGATTGAGATTCTGCCGCGCCTTGGCGACGATTTCGTGCAGGTTGAGGAATTCGTTGCGCTCAGAGGCGATCTTCAGGCGGGCAGCTTCGTCGAGTTTGTCGGGGGTCATGAGGGGTACGCGTTGCTCGTTGCGGGGACGGGAGCCGGGACTTTAGCCCGGGCCTCGTACGCAATGAAAGGCCATCCGGCGGCGGGGCCATGCAAAGACATGGCCTCGAACAAAAGGCCAAGGAGAAGGCCCAAAAGGAAATAGGCCCCGGTCGATGACCGGAGCCCGAAGCGCACGTCTTGGTAGACTTGTTGTGTTGATATTCTAGATTTTTGTTTTGCCGTGGTCTTATCGATTGCGACTGTTGCAGAAAGTTCCGTGCAGTGCGACCCCCAAAACGGCCCCCAGGTGCCTTTCCGGTCCATTGTTGCGTCGAAGCCACAGCGGGTCGCGGAATTTTTACGCCGGCCATTCAACGGCTTGAAGTGGCGGTCCCGAGAGTTGTGCTAAGGGATAACAAGGTCAACAACTTAGACTGTCAAACCTCTCTAACGGCGAACACGGACGCTAAAGGCGAATTCCCGCGCTGTAAAACCGGAACGCCTCTTCCCACCGCGCTGGCCGCCACCCACTCACTATAACTAGCATCCGCAACCTGAGTATCCATAGTTGACGGCAGCGGGATAGTAGACAACAGGGGCAGCAGTGACAGCAGGGGTAGTAGCAATTGCCGTGGTGACGACGCCGCAATTGCCGCAGCCGTAGCCTCCGCCATAGCCTAGTCCCGCGTAGCCAACTCCAGGATACCCTCCGCCATAGCCAACTCCAGCGTAGCCTCCGCCAAAGCTTGGCTCACCGTAGCCAACTCCAGTGTAGCCTGCGCCATAGCCTAGTCCCGCGTAACCAACACCTGCAGCGTAGCCAACGCCGTAGCCCAGGCCCACTCGGTAGCCCAGGCCCATTCCACGATAGCCATAACCGGCGTAACCCACACCCACTCCGCGGTAGCCAATGCCCACTCCGCGGTAGCCAATACCCACTCCGCGGTAGCCAACACCCACTCCGCGGTAGCCATAACCTCGGTAACCCCAGTCTGGAGAAGAAAAATCATCGACTCCGGCGGCAAATGCGAAGATGATCTCCCATCAACCTGATTAAAGAAAAAATTTGCTGGGCTGCCTTTGATTTCACAGACGTCAGCGGGTTCCGGCGGCTCAGAATGAAGGGAACTTTTGTAGTGCCGGAGCGTTCATCTGTTTAAAGCGCGCTAGATCGAGCGCCGCCGCTAATTTCATATTAATCACGCGTGTACCAGCGCCGGCGTTTTGCGCCACATGGGTTTTTCATCGAGCCCAGAGGCAGCGCAGACGAGATCAACGATGCTGCTATAAAACTGCCATGAGGCGCTTGACAGTCATCATGGCCCTAACGCTCGTGCCGGTCTCGGCTGCCGCCCAGGGCGTGCTCGCCACTAAACGACCGATCACATGGGGCATGATCTTCGCACTGCTATTCTTGATGCTTGGTCCAATTAAACTCCTCAGTCCCTTTGCCGCAGCCACCAAAGACTGCGACGGCATCTTTCGCTTTCGCCTCGCGACGCGCGCCTTCCTATTCTCGGCTGCCGCCGTCACCATTGCCGCCGCGCTTGGCCAGCAAATGCTCGACAACTTTGCTATTCCGGTGTTGGTGTTGCAGATCGCCGCAGGCCTAATCCTTTTCCTCGTCGCGCTGCAGGCGGTCCTGCATCAATACGACCTAGCCCGCCCGCCGGATCGCACTGAACCGCCCACTCTGGCGCACGCCTTCTCTCCACTCGCATTTCCGACCATCGTTACTCCCTACGGCATCGCTGCGGTTATCATTCTCATCGCCCTCGCTCCCACGACCGAAATCAGACTCATGGTGGCCGGGGTTGTCTATTTCATTCTGTTCGTGGACTGGCTCGCTATGCTCGTCGCACACATCATTGTCCGCTGGTTCAACCCGCTGCTGCTGCTCCTCGGCGTGATCCTCGGGGTCAGCCAGGTGGCGCTCGGCTTACAACTCATGCTTGGTGGGATGGAAGGTCTGATCGCACAAGGCGTCTTCACCGCACCGGGAAAATGACATTGGGTCTCCGTTCCAGCGTCGTAGGCGTGATGTCCGCTTTGCAGTCTTGCGACGCTGGTCGGCGTCTTTTCCGGCCGCACGGTAGCTTTTGCGGTCGCAGTCGACCCGCACCGCCATGTCGGGCTCTGACGCTTTAGTAGGAATCGCTCATGTCCGACTGCGGGTGCGGCCGCTCGCACAGCGGCTTCAAATTATGCAGTTTTGGCGCGCGCTTGCTGTCCGATCATCCTGGGAGTGAACAGCTCCGTCAGGATTGGCCCAAGAAGCGAGGTGACTACCACTAGCACCAGCACAGTGTTGAATATCTCCTCGGTTAGCAGCCGCTCCCCTGCGCCATTGTAAGTTTTATAGCCGACTAGGGTGGCGGCAAGCGTAGCGGCTACCTGCGGCAGTGTCAGTGACCACATCGTCAGACTAGCATCGCGCGAATAGCCAAAGCTACGACCGGCGATCGCCGCTGCGATTGCCTTTCCCAAGATCAGAGATACAACCATGCCCGCAACCAGCCAGAAATGGTTGAAGATCGTCTGACCTACCGCGACGGGGACAATGAGGAACCCGATGACAATGAAAAAGATTGGAATGAAAAAGGCTTTGCCGATGAAGTCCAGTTTCTCCCTCACTGGGTGATCGCCAACGGCGGCATTAACCGCCAATCCAGCCAAGAACGCGCCGACGATGTCTGGCAAGTTGATGCGATCCGCGAGGAGACCAGCCACCGCCATTATGCCAAGCATCGTGACAAAATAGGCCTCATGGTTGTCGCGCAGCTTACTCAAGATCCAAGCGCCGGTGCGGCTTACTCCAATTAGAATCAGTGGCACCAAAATGATGACTTCAATGATCTGTATCGCAACCCCCGACGGTGAAAAGCCGGTCGTGTAGATTGAAACGCAGATTCCGAAGATGATCAGTGAAAGCGTGTCGGATACCATGGTGGCTCCGATTGTGACGACCACCGGCTCCAACCCAACGGCGCCAAGGCGCGTAACGATCGGCATGGCGAGCAAGGTGTGCGATGCAAGCAGCGAACCGATGACGATGGCTGGAATAATTCCATAGCCGAATGCCAGACCGTACACGGTGCCGAGAACCTGCGGCATAATGGTGGTGATGAGACCGAAGATGATGCTGCGGGTCTGTGCCTTGTGAAAAAGATCAATGTTGATTTCGAGCCCTACCGCAAACATCAATAGCAGCCTGCCAAGATCGCCGAAAAACTGCACGATCGGATGGTTCACAGGGGCAACATCAAGAACATATGGCCCCAGCAGGACTCCGAAGGCTAACAGGACCACAAGAGCTGGAATCCGCACGCGGCGAGCGAGTGCTGGTGCGCTCGCAATAATCGCCATGACAATTGCGAACTTTGCTAGATTCGGCAGGGCTACGGCGTGAGACCTGAATCCATCAAGCCATTCCATCGCAGATCACTCCAAGCCACTCAGCAATTGTTTAGACGGACTTCTTCCTATGAGGGCGCAAAGCAGGCTAGGGACCGGCGTGACTCTTGTTCAAGCGAACTCTCGATTTCATATACCATGGAGGCTCAATTATTCCTACTGAGCGTAAAAGCCTCCGTTCACCGGCTTGGGCTACGGCGGTGGCTACGCTGGAGCCGGCTTGGGCTACGGTGCTGGTTACCCCGGAGGGGGTTGGGCTACGGTGCTGGCTACGCTGGAGTAGGCTTAGGCTACGGTAGTGGTTACCCTGGAGTGGGCTTGGGATATGGCTGCCCCGGCTGTGGTGGCTACGGCTACGGTCGTTGCGGCGTTGGCACAGCGGTTGCGGCGACCCCTGTTGCCGTCGCCCCAGTTGTTGTCTTTACCCCTGTTGTCAACTACGGATATTCCCATTGCGGATGTTAATTAGAGCGTTACGCACTTTCTAAATGAACTAGGGGGGGCGAGGCGCCCAGGAGTTTTCAGGCAATCAGCTTTGCTGGATTGCCGATGAGGTCTGACGGCTGCGGTCTTGGTGCAGGCTTCACTGATCGCCTGGTTGCCGCACGGAACGTCGATATCGCCATCTTGCGAAATCCGATCGCCCAATTCCATGTCCGAGTTGGTCCAGATGAATCGAACTGCACGGCGAGTTGTCAGCTCCAGTCCGCCCCCGAGGTCAGCCAACCCTGACGGGAATTGCGGCGTTGGCCGTCACCACGGCCAAGCATTGGTTTGATTCGGATGTGCCCGACCTCCAAAGATCGTCGCAATTGCGATAAGAATAGTAGGCCGCGTCACAAACGGCCTACCAATCCGCTCAAATGCTCATCATTCCACTTAACCAGCGTATTCAACACGCTCGTGGCTGTCTGCCTCTAGAGGAGTTTTGGGCGATGCAGGCAATTGCAGCACAACCGCTTCCTGACCTTCCACTAACCGAGTAAGGAGGACGATCTGTCCCTCCGGAAATTCGAGCGCGTCGTGGTGTACGCTCGGCCTCTCTTGGTTAATTTGCCGAAAGATCGCCGTGCGCTGATCTAGTCTCTTCCAGCGCCAACTGAACAAAATCGCTGGTCCATATTCGACAGGTTTTGTAAACGCCAGTTCGGTACCTGGCAGGAGACAAACAGCAACATCTTCGTCTTCCAAAGCGGCAAATCCACGCGTTCCAGTACCGAAGTCGTGCGTAGTCAGCTTGTCGCCAACTTTTGCCGGCCGCGACGTGACGCTATGAAGGCTAAAGTCGCACATTGACGAAACTCCTCTATTGGAATTCCCCAGCCACTCAGATCGTAGTGCAAAACCAATGCGGTGTCAGCCAACACTTTGTAGACGGCTCTCGCAAGTATGCCGCAATAGAAACCGCCCCACGGGGGGCAAGGTTGCAATCCAACCTGGAATAAAAGCCGCACCAACACCGTTATTTTTTATTTTTTGACTTGACTCAACACAATTGCTGCGGATTTCTGGCGGTAAATCGCCACGAATGCAGCGGATCTGGCAGTAAATCATGAAATAAGGAGGTGACGTCATGCCAAACGTCGTCACTCAGATGCATAAGTCGGTACTCATTTTATTGGTTGCCGTGATTTTTCCTGCCCTGGCAATTTGGTCGAGCAGTAACTTGGCCCAGTCGGCTGACACCAAAATTCCCATCGAGTATGTGCCGCCAAAAAATCCGGGACATCAATCAACTTATGAGCAGATGAAGCAAGAGCAAGTCCTTGAATACGTGCAAAAGGTATTGGATTCGCTCAGGCTTCCCCGTCCTCTGCCGGTGAAGCTCATGGGTTGCGATGGTGTAGCGAACGCATGGTACGACGGCGAATCCGTCACGGTCTGCTACGAATACATCGAGGAAGTTCAAAAGAACGAGCCGAACAAACCATTGCCGCTCGGGATCACCAAAATGGATACGCTCGCCGGACCGTTACTTGATGTTTTTATGCATGAATCAGGGCATGCAGTTTTTGATATATTGGCTATACCGATTTGGGGCCGAGAGGAAGATGCAGCCGATTATTTTTCCACGTATGTAATGCTGCAATACGATAAGCAGAGGGCAAGGGAGCTAATTTTGGGCTCCGCGTATCAGTATACAGTCGATATGCATCAGCCTCAGGTTTCGATGGCCTTAAAAGATTTCTCCGACGAACATGGGACCCCAGCTCAGCGCTTCTACAACGTCCTCTGCATCGCGTATGGTGCCGACCCAAAACTCTTCGCTGACGTCGTCGAGCAGGGTTACCTGCCGAAAGATAGAGCGGATGGCTGCGACGACGAATACCATCAGGTCAGTTACGCATTTAAGACGACAGTCCAACCCCACCTCGATAGGGGTTTTGCAAAGCAGTTGTCCAAAATGCGGTCTAAGCTAAAGACGCCGCAGTAGGTTAGGGGCGATCACCTCGGGGCTATGATTGGAACGTGGACGTAGACGCAGCGATGGCTGCCCTTTAAGAGCGCGGCGAGGTGCGCCTGGGGCGGAGAGAAAGCAACGCCTTGTGCGGATCGAGGAATTGCTGGGTGCGCCAAGCCTAAGAATGTTAAAGGTCTGGAAGCCCGTTGCGCCTTTGCTGTTCTTGTGCGCGTCCGGAAAAGCCTTAGCAGCAAGCGGGAACAGTGTGTGCACCGACAGCGCGTTCGGTCCGTCAATATAGTTTCTTGCAACACTCTGCGTGAGCAGCAATCAAATAGCGACAGCCCCCCGGCCATCGGTAGACCTTAAGAAAGCACTCTGCCATGACGGTCTAACCGGGAAGCGAAGCTCCTCGCTCCTCTAGTGCTAAAAAGACACAGTCGCGATCAGATTACACTCGCTTCGAGTACCCGATGCGCTTTCACTCGACTTAACTGCGTTGGAGGGCTTATTTTCAACAACAACTATCTGCGAACTGTCGGACAGCCGATGAGCCGGCTCTCACCGTGTAGCCCTTTCGCGATACTCACGCTGGTGTTGCTAGCGACGAACGCACATGCGCAGGAATTGGAGCCAAGGGAGTATACGAACACGCCGGTTGGACTCAATTTCCTGCTAGCGGGCTATGCATATTCCGAAGGCAAAATAGCGTTTGATCCAGCATTGTCTGTAAGTAACGGGCAGTTTCGTACGAATACCGAGCTCTTAGCGTACTCGCGTGCGCTCGACGTGTTTGGCATGTCTGCCAAAATCGCTGCCTTCGTGCCCTATTCTTCATTTTTCGGACACGCAGTGGAAAGCGGCAAAGCTATCGAGCGTGAAATGTCGGGCTTCAACGAACCCCGATTTCGTTTTTCGATAAACTTTTACGGTGCGCCGGCGCTGTCAGTTAAGGATTTTGCTAGCTACCACCAAGATCTCATCATCGGAGCAAGCTTGCAGGTCACGCCGCCGCTCGGGCAATATGATGATGAGAAAATAGTAAACCTTGGAAATAACCGTTGGTCGTTCAAGCCGGAACTTGGCATTTCCAAAGCGTTGGGTCCGTGGACGTTAGAACTTGCTCCGAGCGCGATATTCTTCACCGACAACACTGACTTCTTTTTCGGCGGCACGCTCTCACAGGCGCCCATCTACTCGGTGCAAGGGCATATCCTGTATAGTTTTCCATCTGGTATTTGGGCCTCGTTGGACGGTACGTTCTTCACTGGAGGACGCACTACCATCAACGGCGTCAAGAGCAACAACGAGCAGACGAGTACGCGTGCGGGTTTGACCGTCGCCCTGCCAGTAGACCGGTACAATTCCTTAAAGCTCTATGCCAGCACGGGCACATCGACGCGCACCGGCAGCGAGTTTAAGACGGTTGGAATCGCGTGGCAGTATCGCTGGGGCGGTGGTTATTGAGGATCGGGCCCCTTGGGCAGTGTGCGTTAGAGTAACCGGCGATGGAATGGCTTCACACCTTTAGGTCTGACGCCGTCGCTCCAGGCGCCGAGCATTAGATTGAGAATTGGCGCCCTATCTCAACAACCATATCCCTCGGTAGCTGAAAATATTCAATTGCCTCGCTCGAATTGCGCAACAGAAATGCGAACGTGCCCTGCACGATGCGCGGCAGACCTTTGCCATCATCACGCGGCACGACCGACTCGCGCCCTATAAAATACGTTACGTTGGAGGGATCCACCGGGTAACCCTTTTCCTGAGCGCGTTGTAGGAGGGCTGGCAGATCTGGCCGCTCCATGAAGCCGAAATGGGCGTGGGCACGCCACACCCGCGGTGCGATCTCGCGGACGTCCACACGATCCTCGGCCGCGACATAAGGGACCAATTCGGTGACAACGTTAACAATTACGATCGAACCGTGCAGCGATCGGATGTGTCTGAGATGCCAGACCACGAGCGGGGGGACGTCCCGCGTGAGGCGCGCCACAAACACCGCGGTGCCGGGCACGCGCGGAATGTGGCCGCTGGCGAGCTGGGCCACAATATTAGTGATCGGAATCTGCATTTCGTCCACTTGTTTTTGTACTGCGGCGCTACCCTTCTGCCAGACCAGCATCACGCAGCAAATCAACGTGCCAAGCAGGAGCGGCACCCACCCGCCCTGAGCGAGCTTCAACATATTGGCGGACAAAAATCCTCCGTCGACCGCCGCAAACCCGATGCCGATCACGATCACCGCCGGCAACGGCCAGCTCCAAATCTCGCGCATGGCGATGGACAGGAGGACGGTGGTTGCCAGCATCGTCGCCGACACTGCTATTCCATAGGCAGCGGCGAGGCCGCTTGAGCTTCCGAAGCTAATCGCCAGGCCGAGTGTCACCGCCATAAGAAGCCAGTTCACCGCGGGCAGGTAGATTTGGCCATGGCCCGCGGCCGAGGTCTGGATGATCTGAAGTCGCGGCAACAGGCCTAGCTGGATCGCCTGGCGTGTCATCGAGAATGCGCCTGTGATAACCGCCTGGCTGGCGATGATCGTTGCGACGGCGGCCAGTATCACAAGCGGCAGCAGCAGGGGCGCGGGGCAGAGGTGGTAGAAGATGTTCCCTTCTGCCGGTGCACCGGCCAATACGTACGCCGCCTGTCCCGCATAATTCAGGATCAGCGCCGGGAAAACCAAGCAGGACCAGGCCAGCCTAATCGGCGCTCGGCCGAAATGACCCAGGTCGGCATACAGCGCCTCCGCCCCGGTCACACAAAGGAACACACCACCGACGACCAGCAAGGTGGTAAGGCCGTGGCCTGCCAACAGGTAGCTCAGACCCACTGTCGGATTTAGGGCCCACAAGACCGCCGGATGCTTTGTTATTCCCCACAGTCCGAGCAGTGCGATTATCACAAACCAGATCAACATGACGGGCCCTAGCAGCCGACCAATGCGCTCTGTGCCCTGCTGCTGCGCCGCAAACAGCGCGATTAGGAGCGCCACGGTCGCTGGCAGCACGTAGCGCTGCAGGTCAGGTGCTACGATGTTCAGCCCCTCCAGCGCTGACATTACCGAAATTGCCGGCGTGATCGCAGCATCGCCATACACCAGCGCCGCGCCGAACAGACCGATGAACATGATCAGCGGTTGGCGCCGCTCGTACTTTCGGCGCAAAAGCGCCATCAGTGCGAGAATGCCGCCCTCACCGCCATTGTCTACGCGCAAGGCGAGGGTGACGTATTTCAGCGAGGTGACGATGATCAGCGTCCACAAGATCAGCGACAACGCGCCGAGGATTGTCGCCGGTTGTGAATTCCCTGTCACGTCAAGCACTGTCTTGAACGTGTAGAGCGGACTGGTACCGATGTCGCCGAACACCACGCCAAGAGCGGCCAGACTCAGTGCTGGCACGCTGAGGCGGACTAGCGTGGGGTGAGCTGCCTCGCCCATTTGGTCGAGTCTCGTGGGTTGCACCAATAATTGCACCCCGGCGCCGACTCATCAAGTTCGCTGCGTGCGGCGTAGCTTAACAGAACCGCTTTTTGAAATCGGGGACGGGTATCGATCCTCTCCCATTTCGCGGAGGAGGGGCGGCGGCGAGCTTGCGCAGCACGCAAAAAAGAGTACCCGGCGCGGATTGGCGTCCACCGGGGGCCGAAGTGGAGGAGCCCTCGGAGCGGAGGGAGATAAGCCAGATCAAGTTCGGGATTAACCTAAGTATAATTTCACTCGCCCTGGGTTTAGGGCGGGCTCCGGCCTGCGGCGCTGCGCTACGGGCGTAACCTGCCCTCAATATTAGGTGCGGGATGGCAGGATGTGCGTGATACGGCACTCAGCGGCACGGCCGAACCGGCTTCCTGCTGTTTGCATTAAGCCCGCTCCGCGCCAGCGATTCAGCAACGATTGGAAAATTAAGTCTGCCGCCGATGCCGATATGCTCGAGCCAAACGATGCTGATGCTTGGATTCGTGACACTGCTGCAAACGAGAACGATGTACTCAAACGCTCAGGATTGTGGCGCTACCTTCTTCCAGCCGGCCCCGTCTGAGCCGCCGCGGGACACGCAAGCGTGGTGAGATTGAATAGGCCCCATTTTTGCTGCGACGCACTTTGGTTGAAAGGGGCACTTAGTGACCGTGCGACAATCGGTATTGGGATCGTAATCGGGCGGACAAGCCGAAACGCTGAAAATAACGTTAATCCACAGCAGTACACCATCAGCCGAATCCAGGACCTGCCTGATCTGGTGGTGCTGGTTGAACCGCTATTCGTTGCTCGGCGGTAACCCGAACCGGTCGATTAGAGAAGCGACCGCGATACCGACTTGGCCGGGCGATCGCTACGTGCCAAAAGGGATATTTGGTCGACTCTATTCGACCACCTCGCTGGCCTGTATCGTCGCCTCGTCCGTGGGTTGATCTATATCAATTCCATAAGACATAATCCGGACTGGTTCCGGCTATAATTTGGAGTAGGCCTCCATGAAATCTCAGCTCGTTGTGCTAGGACAACTGCTTGTATTTTTTTTAACTCCAGCAGCCGCACAAGCACAGGTGAACGTGGATGTGGCCAAGATCACTTGCCAGCAGTTCGCGGCTGGCAGCATTGGCCGGTATGGTGCTGTGGGATATTGGTTGAGCGGCTACCTGAATGCCAAGCAGGACGACACCAACATTGACATTTCGGCCATGAAAAAGAATGTAAAAAAACTGGAATCCTACTGCCGGAAGCACCACGAAACGCTTGTCATGGATGCAGCCAAAATCGTCTTCGGATCAAATAAGTAAGACGCTTGAGCGAGTAACGCGCAAGATCGAGGCGCAGCGAGAGGACAAGTCAGTGTGCCGTTTTGTGGCATTGATGCTGGTCATCACAGCGACAGCCTTTCCTGCGGCAGCGCAGCAGCCTGCACCGGCCGCTGTTGGCACCGTCTATGCTGAGAAGCAGCAAATTGCGAACACGCGCGATTTCGTTGGCCGGGTTGATGCGGTCAATAAAGTCGAGGTGCGTGCCCGCGTCCAAGGCTACCTGGAAGAAGTGGTGTTCAAGGAGGGCGCGACCGTCAAGAAAGACCAGCCGCTCTACCACATCGAAAAAGGCCTGTTCCAAGCCGCCGTCGAACAGGCCAAAGGCGCGCTGGAGCGCAGCAAATCGGCCAAGGTTTTGACCGCGATCCAGCTACAGCGCGCCCAGGACTTGCTGGACAAGAATGCCGGCACCGTGGTGGCGCGCGATCAGGCGCAGGCGGCCGATCAGCAGGCCGAGGGCGAGATCATGTCCAATCAGGCCAATCTCGATACCGCCAACATTAATCTCGGCTATACCGACATCACCTCGCCGATCGACGGCAAGGTCAGCAAGACCAACGTCACCATCGGCAATGTCGTCGGCCCTACCAGCGGCGTGCTGACGCTGATCGTCAGCCAGGACCCGATGTATGTTAGTTTCCCGGTCAGCCAGCGCGAACTGCTGCAGGCGCAATTGCGCGGGCAGGGACTCGATCCGAAAAACATCAAGGTCAAGATTCGCTTTGCCGACGGCTCTACTTACAAACATGAAGGCACAGTCAACTTCGTCGACGTGTCGGTGGACCGCGCCACCGACACGGTGCTGGCGCGCGCCACAATAGCCAATCCGGAAGGCACCTTGATCGACGGCCAATTGGTCAGCGTCGCCGTTCAGGCCGGTGCACCAGAGGAGAAGGTGGTGGTGCCGCAGGCGGCGCTGATCGCTGACCAGGAAGGCGTT
>Ga0306922_10004442_pt1 | contig 13277 bp, 8 predicted proteins | sample sta12Cox44000082_FD_203758 | JGI IMG/M metagenome (GOLD analysis project Ga0306922, IMG submission 203758) | Lab enrichment of tropical soil microbial communities from Luquillo Experimental Forest, Puerto Rico - statoxic.12C.oxic.44.000.082 (v2)... | ecosystem: Environmental > Terrestrial > Soil... | reverse complement strand
CGCAGGACGAGTTGCGCCTGGTCCTGCGCCGCTTCGAAAAAGCCCTCGCGCGCCTTGACGTTGATGGTGAGGCTTGAATGGATGCCCTGAATGCGGAGGAACACGGAAAGAGGAACGGTGACAAAATTGTCCTGGTCCTGGCCGAGAACGCTGCCGACCTTCTCCATGATGCCAATGACCATGAACTCGTCGTTGCCGACGCGAATGCTCCGGCCGATCGGATCGACACCGAGGAAAAGCTTTTGTACCAGCGAATCGCCGATCAGGCAGACGTTGGCGCGGTGTTCGGACTCGGCGGAGCTGAAGTAACGGCCGAACTCCACGGCGCGCGTGTCGATATCGGCCATGCTTGGCGTTTGGCCGTAGAAGCTGACGTCCTGGGCCTCTTTGTCAGCGTAACGCGCTCGCACGGTTGCGCTGGCCGTGGCGCCGACCTCCGCGCACGCAGTACAGCCCTCGGCGAGGGCGCGTACGTCATCCAACTCGATTTTCTTGTACTTAAGCGCCTTGATGATGATGCTGAAGTCGGTGACGGCGAAAGGCGTGCGGGCGATCTGGAAGACGTTGGTGCCGAGATTGGCGATTTTGTTTTCGACATAAAGGTTGGCGCCCTGCACGATGGTCATGACGGTAATGAGCGTGGCCACACCCATGGTCAAGCCGAGCATGGTGAGAGAGGCACGCAGCTTGTGAGCACGCAAGGCCCCCAGGGTCTGGGCAAAGTTGTCCGCGATGGCGAGCACTAGGGTGAGGCCTTTCCCGTTGCCTATCACTTTACCGGATCCCGCGAGCGGCGTCCGGCTAACTGAGACCGCAAAGGGTTTTAACCAGGAATACGAAGGAAGGAAGGCGAGAGTTACGCCGCGTAAGAACCGGCATGGCGCCGGCCGGACTTTGAAAAAAGCTGCCTAAACGCTAACGTGCTTTAAATCCAAGCAGTTATGCAGGGGACGGGTTCAGCTGGGTAGCGCGGGCCGCTTTGCGCGCCGTGCGACGAAGCCTCCCCTTTCATGGTGCGTCGTGCGGCTTTATTCGGTTCGCAAGGCTCGCGCGGGATCGATCGACGAGGCGCGGCGAGCCGGAATTAAGCCCGCGAGCGTGGCTGCGGTGACAAGAACCAGGATGGAGCCAAATAGGACCCTAGCGTCCAGACCTTTCATTTCATAGAGCTGAGACTCGACGTAGCGAACGCAGAGGAAGGCGACGGGAACGCCGATGGCCAAGCCGAGAATAGATTGGAAAAGAGCCGAGCGCATGACGGCGGAAATGACCGTGGTGCGTTCGGCACCGAGCGCCATGCGGATGCCGATTTCGCCGGTACGGCGGGCGACGGTGTAAGCCGTAACGCCGTAGAGTCCGACACTGGCGAGGAGAAGAGCGAGGATGCCGAAGAGCATGGTGAGTCGCGCGATGAGACGATCATCGCCGAAGCGGTCGGCGATCTGCTGGTCGAAAGTTTGGAACTTTACGATGGTGAGGTTGGGATTGATGGAAGACAGTGTCTGGCGTACAAGGCTTTCCATATGGCTGACCGGGCGGTCGGTAGCGAGGACCATGGCACCGGCATAGAGAGACTCGTCGGTGTCGATGGGATTCATTTTTTGGACCCGGGGCGGACGCTGCAGGATCGGGACAAAGTACATGCGATGTTCTTTCCAGCGAACGCTGGTGTAGACGGTGTCTTCGACGACTCCGACGATTTCATAGTCCCCTGTGGACTCCGGACCCGGCGGCCCGAAATGCTGGCCGATAGGATTCACGCCAGGGAAGAATTTTTTGACGAATTCCTGGTTGACGACAGCGATGGTCAGCGCGTTGGCAACGTCTCTTTCGGTGATGCCGCGGCCCATGACGACGCGCGTTCCCACCGAGTCGAAATAGTCGGCGTTGGCTTTGACCATCGAAGCACCGGAATTGAGGTCGGGCTGTCCCTGGACCTGGAGCGAATTGCTCCAGTTGTTGTCTTCCATCGGAGTGTAAAGAGCAAGACCTACTCGATTGACGCCAGGGAGCGCGTGAAAGCGGTCCTCAATGATTCGGTAAAGAGACTCGAGCTGGGTTTGGGGATAGCCGGCGGCTTGCGGATTGATGTGGACGATGTAGCGATTGCGGGAATCGAGTTTTAAGTCCGTCGATTCAAGCTTGTTGAGGCTCTGCGAGAAAAGACCAGCTCCGACCAGGAGAACCAGGGACAACGCAGCCTGCAAAATGACCAGGCCGCGCTGCAGCAGCGAAGCTCCCCCCGCCGAGGCCCGAGTGCCGCTGCGCAGGGCGTCGACCGGTTCGGCTTGCGCGGCGATCCAAGCCGGAGCCACGCCAAACAGAATGCCCGTGAGAAGAGAGAGGCCGCAGGCAAAAGCCAGAACCGCAAGCGAAGGGCTGGCTTCGATCGGAAGGCTATCGGCTCCGGGGAAAGCGAGCGCAAGCAACATGCGCGTGCCGAGATACGCTACCAAAAGTCCGACCAGACCGCCCAGGCCAGCGAGCACCACACTCTCGGTGAGGAGCTGGCGGATGATGCGGAGCCGCGCGGCGCCCAGCGCGGTGCGGACCGACATTTCGGATTTGCGACCCATGCCGCGCACCAGGAGAAGATTGGCGATGTTGGCGCAGGCAATGACAAGAACGATGGCGGAAATGAACATGAGGAGACGGAGGTTGGAGCCGTACTCGTCCTGAAGGTTCTGAATGCCCGAGCCTCCGGGACCGAGGATGACGTGGGCTTTGGCCAGGAGGTCTTTGTTCCGGCCGGCCGAAAAGGTGCTGGTTTGAGCGAACGACTGACGGACGAGCGCGCTGATTTTATCCTGCAGAGCCGGCAAGGAGACTCCGGGTTTGAGGCGCCCGACGATGTAGAGCCAGTTGGATGCAGGACTGTGGACATAGGGGGCGTTGGCGATAGCGGGCATGGACTCGATGGGGAGATAGAAATCGGGAGGAGTGCTGGCGAGTCGGTCCCCGTAGAAACCGGCGGGTGCGATGCCGGCGATGGTAACGGGTTTCGTGTTGATCCAAAACGTGGAGCCGACGATGCCGGCGTCGCCGGCGTAATCGCGCTGCCAGGTCCGATAGCTCATGACGGCCGCGACTTGGGCGCCCGCCTGGTCATCGGAATCCGTGATGAGGCGACCCGCGTGAGGCTTCAGTCCGAAAGTGTGGAAGTAATTGCCGGAGACGAATTCGCCCATCATGGAGCGGGAAAGATTATCACCGTCGCGCCGCGCAGTGACCGGGCGGAAGCCGAATCCTGCCTGCATAGCGGCCAGCTCTTCGAACTCCGGGGTGTTTTTTCTGAGAAGCCGCCAGGTTTCCGTGGCGAACAAGCTGTACTTGCCGTCTTCGCGCGCGCCGTCGCTGACGCAGCAGTCGTCTTGGTCGCCGAGTCGGATGAGCGTTCCGGGATCGGCCACGGGCAACTTCCTGAGAAGAACGGCGTTCACCAGGGTGAAGATGGCGGCGTTGGCGCCAATGCCAAGGGCGAGGGTCAGAATAGCGGTGGCTGTGAAGCCGGGTGTCTTGAGGAGTTGGCGAAAGGCGTAGCGGGCGTCTTGCAGCAAGGCGGTCAGCATCGAGGCTCCTCGAGCGAAATTCAGAAAAAGATGAGCGGGCTCATGGTTATAGACGAAGAGAAGACGCGAAGGTTCAAAGAAATTTTGCTGTCCGGCGGCGGACGGTTGACCGGATTCGGACACTGACTCGGGAACGGGATCGCAATGCTAGAGAGGACGGCAGAATGCCAGGCCGGACCGTTCCCGACAGAGAAGCCGCGAGCAAGCGGATCGCTGGCGGCCAACGGCGGCTTCCAGGACGGGCAAACTACGAAGGACCGTCGGGGGCCGCCAAGCGTAGTCTTCCTCAAAGAGGGATGACCGCCAGCTTCAACCAAAGTGTGAGCAGAGGCGCTACAGGCCGCCAATAAGCCACTTGCCGTACCACTCGCATACCGAGATTTACGGAGGCACGAGGACTACTTTTTTGGATTGACGAGCGCCTGGTAGACAGCAGGGCGGCTTTGGTATTCGACCATGGGCATGCCTGGTCCCCAGAGGCGCTGGATCATGGCTACAAAGACGACGTCGTTGGTGGGATCGACCCAGAACCAGGTGCCGGCGGCGCCATCCCAGAAGAAAGTGCCGCGACCATCGGGAAGATTAGCGAGTTGCGGATCGTATTCGACGGCGCAGTTGTATCCGTAGCCGAAGCCGGGCCGCATGACGTGAACGCCGATGCCGAATTCGCCCGTGAGGAGCTGCGGCGCGAGATGGTTGCTGCTCATGAGCTGCACCGAAGAAGGCGCGAGAATGCGGACGCCATTCAGCTCCCCGCCGTTCGCGAGCATGGTGGCGAAGCGGTAGTAGTCTTCGGCGGTTGAGACTGAACCGCCGCCGCCCGAAGCCATGCCGGGTTCCGAGCTGTACTCATTGCCTCCGGTGGATGGAACCATGTCGCCTTTTTCATTGCCTTTATACATGGTGACGAAGCGGCTGCGCTTTCCCGCGGGAACATAGAAGGCGGTATCCTTCATGCCGAGCGGCTTGAAGATGTGCTCCTGCATGTAGGCGGGCAGGGACTGGCCGGAAAGTTTCTCGACGATATAGCCCTGGATGTCCATCGACACGCTATAGGACCAACGCGTGCCCGGCTGGTAGCTGAGCGGAAGCTTGGCCAGTTTCTCGATAAATTCCTCGAGGGACTTGCTTTGGAAGAGGTCGGCTTTTTGATATTCCTTGTCGACCAGAGTGCTGCCGAAGAAGCCGTAGGTGAAACCCGCGGTGTGGGTCATGAGCTCAGCCATGGTGGGCGGGTGAACGGGATCTTCGAGAATCATGTTGCCCGAAGCATCCGCGCCCTTGAACACTTTGAGGTGCGCAAACTCGGGTATGAACTTGGAGATGGGATCGGAGGGAAGCCATTTGCCCTGTTCGTAGAGCTGGAGCATGGCCACGGCCGTGATGGGCTTGGTCATGGAAAACGCCCGGAAGATGGCGTCTTTGCTGAGAGGGGCGTTGCTGGCGACGTCCTTCGCGCCATACACCCGATAGTCGAGGACCTTGCCGTGACGGGCGAGGATGGTGACGGCGCCGGGAAGCTCTTTGCGGTCGACGGTTTGCTGCATGAGGGCGTGCAGGCGCTCGAGGCGGTCGGAAGAAAAGCCGACCGTTTCGGGCTTTACGACGGTCATGTCGATGCCGGCGGGGCCGGCGGCGGATGATGGCGCAGATTGTTGAGCACGCAGTCCGGCCGCCAGGACGAGAAGCAGGTTCGCACAAAGCAGGAAAACTGCGAATGAAACGCGTGTTTTCACGATGTTTTATCCTCGTTAACCGGCGCACTTTAACAGAGTCGTACCTAAAATGGGAGTCCGCGACATCTATCGGAACGGCCGACATGGGCCCGAGTACGCATCGTTCAGATCCGACATCCGTGAGGTTCTGGTCCTGGGGAGAAAGCTAGGTCCAGGAGCAGATGGTGCTGGATGCGCAGAAACACCACACTGACACGCCGCGGCTCAATTTAGTCGGGCGCATGCACGGGAGAGAATGGTATGCGCGTCACGCGCGACCTGTTCGAAGCGCTGCGGATGGCGCGCGAGAGATGGATGCTGCGCGAAGAAAATCCGTGAAGTGACCCTAGAGCGGTTCCTGGATTAGCGAGCGGACTCGACCACGCCGACTTTGTTGACACCGGAGCAGGCCAGATAGATGCGGCCATCGGCAGTGGCCGCCATGTTGCGTACGGTGCCTCCGCCGGAAGGTATGTTGGCGCGGGCGAATTCTTGCGTCCGCGGATTGAAGCGAATGAGGGTGTTGGGCTTCACACCGGACTCGCTGTACCAGACCATGCCGTCGGGGGAGATGACGATTCCGTAGGGATTTGAACCTGAACCCCCGGGTGAAGGCCACATTTTTACGGTTCCGGATTCCGGATCGAGGCGGCCGAGATTCCCGCCTTCGTAGTCGGTGAAATAGATCTTGTCGTCGGCCGAGATAGCCATGCGGCGGGGACGACTGCCTTCGGGCAGCGGATACTCCTTGATCTGCATGGTTCGCGGGTCGATGCTGGCCATCTTGTTGGTGCCGAATTCACAGAAGAACGGCACTCCTTTGCTGTTGATCTGAATGCCGTAAGGGCGCGCGTCCCTGGTGGGAACCTCTTTCAATTCGACCTTGCCGGTCTTGGGGTCCAGACGACCGACCATGTTGCCGACCTGAACGGTGAACCAGAGGATTCCTTGCGCATCAAATACTGCGGTATGCGGATCCTCGGCTTTGCCATCGGGCATTTTGTATTGCGTGACTTGGCCGGTGCGCGGATCGAGCTTTCCGATATGAGCGGCGAAGTTCCCCGTGTACCAGATGTTGCCATCGCGATCGGCCACCAGGCCGTGCGGACCGTCGTTAGAGCCTTTCAGCGGAAATTCTTTAAAAGCTCCCGTGGCGGGATCGAGGCGGCCGAGCTTGCTGACCATTTGTTCGGTGAACCAGAGCGAGCCGTCTGGCGCCACGGCCGGGTCGTGCGGGTGGGCGCCTTTGGTTGGAACGTCCCATTCGCGGATCGTCACATTCAGATTGGCAACAGGAGAAGGCGGGACGAAAGGACGAGAAAAAACTGTCACGGCAAATGCGAAAGCGGCAGCTGCCATGCCGCATAGTGCAAGAACGCGGAGTCGCATGAGATCCTCCCGAAGAGGCACGGCTAAGCTATCGTGCCCCTTCGAGAAGACGAAGGCAATAAGATGACGGCGGGCTAGGCCGAGGCGGAGCGTTGCGCTTTCATTTGCGCCAAGCGTTCCTGGAACTGGCGAGTCAGATGAGGAACGATGCCCAGCTGGCGCTCGATGAGCATGAGCTGCGCACGGTGATGCATCTCGTGCTCTTTGGCGCCGAGCAGGCGTTCAAAACGGGTCTTGTGGGCTTTGCCGTCGGGTTCGGTGACCATTTCGGCCAGGAATTCCGGAGTCAGAGTTTCCAGCCAGGAGGCAAACCTGTCGCCTTCGCTGCGAAGGAGTTTGAGGATTTCAGCCTTGCTGCGGGGCTTGTTCTCTTCGGCGGTGAATTCATCCATCAGTCCCAAGAAGTTGAAGCCGACCAGAGTGGTCAGCTTCTCCCCATGAACCCTTTCCCAAATGCGGGTGGCGATGGCGACATGGGTTAGCATCTTGCCGACCGGGCGTACGTCGGGAGCTGCCACGAAGTCGTACTGGGATTCGGGAAGGTCTTCCGCAACCTGAATGGTGTTCTTGCGGACGGTGCGGAAAGCATCGGCCAGTTCTTTACCGCCATAACAGAGCATAGTTCACCTCGGTGGATTATTTGCACCCGGCAAGCGGGTCGCACTGTTCGATGCGCCGACGTTTGCGGTCGTCACGGCCTTTCCGCAAGAGAGCGCCAGGCATTTTCGCTCCCGTGCATCAGACATCAGGGCTCAAGGGCATGCTACGGCGGCGGATGCCGGTGGCATCGAAAAGAGCGTTGCCGACCGCGGGCGCGACGGCCATGATCGGGGTTTCACCGGCTCCCGCGGACGGAATGTCCTTGCGATTGAGAAGAACGGCTTCGATCTGAGGCAGGTCGCGGAAGCGCGGGACGCGGTAGGTAGCAAAACGCGGATTCTTGATGCGCCCGTTTTCAAACTGAATGGATTCGAAAAGCGCCCCGCCCAGGCCCTGAATATTGGCGCCGACAACCTGGTTGCGCAGGCCGTTGGGATTGACGATGGCCCCGCATTCGAACGCTGTGACCAGGCGAACAACTCGAAGCTTATCGGCTTTGGCGTCGCTTAAGACTTCGGCGCAGGTGGCTACGTAACTTCCCTTTTCGTTTCCGGCGGCTATGCCAAATCCTTGGCCTTCTTTGGATTTCTTGGGAGGCCACCCGAACGACTTTGCGGCCGCTTCGAGAACGGCGCGGAGACGGGGGTCGGATAGATTGCGCAGGCGGAAGTCGAGTGCATCGACATTGGCGGCGCGGGCCAGTTCATCCATGTGGGTTTCGCGAGCGAAATGGTTCGCGGTGGCGGCCAGGCCGCGATAAGAGCCGCAGCGGAGCACTAGTGGCACAGAGTGATACTGGATCAGCTGGTTCGCGACGTCGTAGGGCGTTTCGATCCCGGACGAGCCGGAGTGGTAGTTGTGAAACTCCCAAGCGGTGAGCTTGCCGCGCGTGTCGAGAGCGCTTTTTACTTCGATGAGGCCCGCCGGGCGGAAATAGGCCCAGGTGAATTCCTCTTGGCGCGTCCAAATGAGTTTGACGGGACGGTTGGCGGCTTTGGCAAGACGCGCGGCCTCGACGGCTGCGTCGCCCGTATGTTTGCCGCCGTAGGCCGAACCGGTATCGGGCACGACGACGCGGACACTGCTTTCCGGAATGTGCAGGGCGTTAGCTACTTCGGTGCGGACGGCGAAAGGACGCTGCGTGCCGGTCCAGACGGTCATCTTATTGTCCCGCCACTCGGCGACGGCGGCGCGCGGCTCGAGGGGGGCGTGGGCGATGTAGGCAACCGTGTAGGAAGTTTCGAGTTTGTGGGCAGCGTCCGCCAGGCCTACCGCGATGGAGCCCTTTTCCTGCTTTTCGCGGCGGGCGTCGGATTCGGGCGAGGCGTTTTGTTTGAGGTAGGCGAAGATTTCGCGGTCGGAAACTCTTTGCGGCGATTCTTTCCACTCGGCGCGGACAGCGGCGAGTGCTCGTTCGGCCCCGGCTACGCTGTCCGCAGCGGCACCCACAAAATTGCCGTCAACGACGACGGTTACCTCTGGCATCGCGATAGCCGCCTTGGAGTCACACGAGGCGAGAGTTGCACCGAATGATGGCGGACGAAGAATTTTTGCGTGCAGGAGGTGGCCCGGGCGGAGATCGGTGGTGTATTGGTGCTTGCCGGTGACGACGTCGCGCGCGTTGACTTTGGGAAGTGGTTGGCCGGCAACGGTCCACTCGGAGGGCGGAGTTATGGGATCGGCCTCCGGCAGGAGTTGGGCGAGAGCCTTGCCGCGGGCGAGTTCTGCGTAGCTGACGGACTTCCCCGAGGCCGGATCGGTAACCTTGGCATCGGCGGCTTTCAGATTGGCCGCGGGAACGTTCCACTGTTTTGCGGCAGCTTCAAGAAGCAAATTACGCGCGGCTTCTGAGACCCGGCGCAGCTGCGGAACCATGGTGGGGGTGGTGCGGCTGCCGAAGGTGCCCATGTCGAACGGAGTGAGTTCGGTGTCCCCCATCACCATGCGGACGCTCGCGAACGGAACGCGGAGTTCGTCGGCGACCGATTGCGTGAGCGAGGTGCGGGCGTTCTGGCCTACTTCGACTTTGCCGGTGAAGGCGGTGACGGTGCCGTCGTCACCGACGTGCAGCCAGGAATCAATTTCCTTGGGGAGTTGCGGCGGCGGCATACGCGGGCCAGGCGCGGTTTCCTGTAGCGCGGAGGCGTTTCTGGCCAAGGCGAAAACGGCGATGCCGGAGCCCAGGATTTTAAAAAAGTCGCGGCGGGCCAGTTCGAATTGATGCAGCGAAGGCGAGTTGAATTCGTAGCGCTCGGGCTCGACAGCCAATTTGTCCAAAAACATGCTCATGAACGTTGCTCGCGGGCGGCCTTCGCGGCTCTTTCGACGGCTTCAATAACGCGTGGGTGCGTCCCGCAGCGGCAGATGTTGCCTTCAAGGGCTTGTGCAATGTCGGATGGCGTGGGATTGGGGTTTTGCTTCAGAAGCGCCACGCTGCTCATGATCATGCCGGAGGTGCAGTAGGCGCACTGGAAGGCTTCGGCATCAAGAAAAGCTTCCTGGACGGGATGAAGGCGGCCCGATTGTTCGAGGCCCTCGATAGTGGTAACAGACTTGCCGGCGGCCGCCGAGATGGGAAGAACGCAGGATCGACGAGGCGCGCCATCGAGCAGGACCGTGCAGGCGCCGCACTGGCCTTCGCCGCAGCCGTATTTGGAGCCGGTTAGGCCCAAGTCGTCACGGAGTACGGTTAGCAGGGGTGTCTCAGGATCGGATTGAACCGAGCGGGTTTGCCCGTTGACCGCGAATTTGAACGACATCGCCATAGCTGATGCGCGATCCGCCCGAGAAGGCGGCCGCTACAAGAATATGGTCGTACCGCGTAGCGGTAGATGCAAATTATTTTTGAGGCAGGGCAAAGGCGTAGAGGACGCTGTCGACGGGAAGGATGACGTATTGCCGGCCGTCGAGCTGGTAGGACATCGGCGAGGCCAGGAGTTCTCCTCCCATGTTGAGGTGCCAAAGAGTCTCGCCGTTTCGAGGATCCAGGGCGAGCAAGTTCCCGGAGTTGTCCCCTGTAAAGAGCAGGCGACCCGCGGTGGTCAGAATTCCCGCAATGCTTTCGCCGTTGCCCAGTTCGTGATTCCAGACAACCTTGCCGCTACGGTAGTCGAGCGCACGGATCGTGGAGTTAGCCCAGAGGATGCGGTCGCGTCCGCCCCAGCCTTCGGCCTTGGTGGTCACGGTGTTGTAGTAAATGCTGAACAGACGGCGCGCGTTGACCAACAAGAGGCCGGTTTGCGGGTCAAAGCTGGGGGCCATCCAGTTGGTGGCACCGTCGGAGCCGGGAGAGACAAGGGCACCGTCGGGAGAGGGCGTGGCTTCGGCCTTGGCGACGGGCCGCCCACGCTTGTCAACACCTGAGGCCCAGGTTTGTTCGATGAATGGCTCCGTCACAAGTTGTTCGCCGGTAGCGCGATCCAGTACGAAGAAAAAACCGTTGCGGCTGGCCTGCGCCAGAAGCTTACGAGGCTTGCCCCTAAAGTCAGAATCGAAAAGAACGGGGGTTTGCACCGCGTCCCAGTCGTGCACGTCATGAGGGGATGGCTGGAAGTACCAGACAAGTATTCCGGTGTCGGGATTGAGCGCGACGATGGTGCACGTGTAGAGGTTGTCGCCCGGGCGGCCTTCCCCGGCGAGAACCGGATTAGGATTGCCGGTACCCCAATACAACAGGTTAAGCGCCGGATCGTAGGTGCCCGTCATCCACGTCATGCCGCCTCCGTGGCGGATGGCGTCGGAGTCCGTCGGCCAGGTTTCGGAGCCGGGTTCGCCGGGTTTTGGCTGTGTATTCCAGCGCCACTGTACTGCTCCCGTCTCGGGATCGATCGAAACGAGAAAGCCTGGAATGTCGGTCACATCTCCGGAAACTCCCGAGATGACGTGGTCTCGAATTACCAGGGGAGCCATGGTTGAAAAGTAGCCAAGCTGGCTGTCGGCTAGCTGGACATCCCAGCGAACCGTGCCATCTTTCGCATTGAGCGAAATGAGATGGGCGTCGGGCGTTTCAAAGAAGAGGTAGTCCTTGTACATGGCGACGCCGCGTTGACCGATGTGGTCGCCTTCGCTCGGGCGATTGTAATGCCAGATCTGGCGGCCGTAGCGGGCGTCGACAGCCCACACGTTGTCGGGAGTTGTGAAGTAAAGGATACCGTTGACCACCAGCGGCGTGGATTTGATGACGCTGCCGCGGACTCGAAAAGCCCAGGCCAGTGTGAGCGAGTTGACGTTGGAGGCGTTGATCTGATCGAGCGTGCTGTGACGCCGGCCAGAGTAGTCGCCATTGTAGGTAGGCCAGACGTCGGTGGATGGTTTGAGGAGCGCAGCCGGATCGAGCCCCTGAGCAGCGGCCCGCGACGTAGGGAAGCTCAAGGCCATCATGAGAGCGGATAGCACGAGCGGCAAAGGCTTTGCGAACGAAAACTTCATGAGTAAGTGCTCCATTTTCGAGAGTCGCTACTTCAAGCTGTAGAGATAAGCAAAAAGGTCGTGCATTTGCGCTTGAGAAATCCTGGGCAGCAGCTCGCGATGGGCTTCGAGCGGGTCCTTGAGTTCGACTTTGACCTTGCTGCGGAGGAACGAACGGTACCAGCCGTTCTTGTCGCCAACGCGGATGCCGATTGTGAAGTCGTCGATGTGGGAAACAGTTCCGGAGAGTCGCTCGCCTGTGGGCAGGGTTACGGTGGCGAGTACCGGCTGCTCATTGGGATAAAGCATGTGAGCTTGGAGTTCGATGGAATTGTATTTGTGTGCGATACCGGCGAGGTCTCCGGTCGCGGAGTGACATTTATTGCAGCCCCCTGCCCCTTCGAAGTAGGCCTTTCCCTTTTCGGCGTTGCCGGTGAGAAGTTTCTCGAATGGATAGTCGGACGGCACACCCGAGGACTCGACGGCTTCTTTTGCACGGGCGTGCAGAAAAGCCGCGATGTCCGTGACTTGTGCGGCGGTAAGAGGGAGCGCCGGCATGCCTTTATCTGGACGGCCGTTGCGAATGACTTCGCCGATCAGATCCCCGTTGACATCATGCGCCACGAGACTCGAACGAACCAGGTCGGGGCCGCGGGCACCCGTTGCGTCGGGGCCGTGGCAAAAGCCACAAGCTTGCTGGAACTGGGTGCGGCCGCGGTCAATTGCAGTTCGCTGTTCGGGCGTAGGCTGCGGGGGACCTTGCACCTCGGAATGGAGTACGAGCGAAGCGAGCAGAAGGGCGCCACTAACCGCGAGAAAAACCTGAATTTTTCGCATAGTCGGACTAAGAGTCTATCGCAGGTGGGAGTGGCAGTGCCCGCGGAAGCGGCCTCTTCAAGGCAATATCGCGTCCGGGTCTCCCCTCTCGCCCTGTGGGGCAATCGCGTTTCTGGCTGTGAACAATCGACTGAATCGAAAGCTTTTGAGAGCCACTTGACGACGAATTCTCTCTGCGTCGAATCGAAGCCAGACTCGTCAAGTGCGTGTTCGATCGCGGCTTCATCCGACTCTCCCGCTCGAGCTTTGAGAAAGGGCAAAAGCTGGAAGGTTCGATTTAAGAAAAAGTGCACTTACGGGGTATGTTGACAGGGAACTTTCTTATCTACAGACTCACATAATGCTTAAGTTCCTAAACGATTGTGCTCACATTCTCAAAGCGCCGCACGGAAATCGGCTCGCGTTATTTACAGGCTTAATGACAAATCAAAAGCGACTTGGTTTTAATGTTTTTCATCCAGATCCAGGGGGAATTTCGTTTCTTTACAGAGAGATATTCGCTCGCCAGAATTATTACTTTCGTGCCGAAACTGATTCTCCGCTCATCTTTGACTGCGGGGCCAACATCGGCATGTCAACGCTGTACTTCAAATGGCTTTTCCCAAAAAGCCGAATTAGATGCTTTGAGCCAGATCCATATACGTATCAAATCTTGAACAAAAACATTGCGAATAATCACCTTGAACTGATAAGGACATTTCAGTGCGCTCTTTGGGACGAAGAGAAGAAACTCGATTTCTTTATCGATTCAAAACGTCCA
>Ga0306922_10004441_pt1 | contig 13278 bp, 10 predicted proteins | sample sta12Cox44000082_FD_203758 | JGI IMG/M metagenome (GOLD analysis project Ga0306922, IMG submission 203758) | Lab enrichment of tropical soil microbial communities from Luquillo Experimental Forest, Puerto Rico - statoxic.12C.oxic.44.000.082 (v2)... | ecosystem: Environmental > Terrestrial >... | reverse complement strand
ATGCTCGACGAAGCAAAAGGGCGGGGCCTGCGGCCGTTTCTGGCGACGATCCCTCCGCAGGTCCCCGGCTCCGACCGGTCTTGCGGCAATCGGGAAGTGTCGCCGCTCAACGATCAGATCCGGCTGCTGGCCGCGCAGGAGGGCGTCCCGCTGGTGGATGTTTATGCCGGCCTGGGCGCCGCTTACGCGCAGTACATCGGTCCTGATGGACTCCATCCAAACCAGGCGGGTTACACGAAGATTGCGCAAATCTTCTTCGACGTCCTGAAGTCAACCCTCGAGGTGCAGCCGGCCGTCACGGGCACGGCCCCGGCGTCGAAGTCGTCGCTCGTGCGGCCTCAGGCCGCACCACCGGCCGCAGGCCGGCGAGGAGCACGCTGAAGAGACGCGTGGGGTTCGAGGACGTCGCTGAGCTCGCGGCCTTTACCACGACGATGGGACTTGCTGCGCTCACGCTGGGATGCTCCAGCCCGACCGGGCCGACTGACGATTCCTTCGTCACAGCCACGACATTCGCGGCCTTCGGTGACAGCATTACGTGGGGCGAGGACGGACAGGACTTTTGCACGGACTCCAGCGCTTCACTGGCCCCCCCTCGCCCGCAGATGCGCAATCAGATCGCCCGCGCCGAGCAGTACCCGTCTGTGCTCCTGGGCGAGTTGCACGGACGATATCCCGCTCAGAGCCTCGCGGTGGTCAACGAGGGGAAGCCTGGCGAGCGGGCCGCCGACGCGCCGCAACGGTTTTCAGCGACGATCCTGACGCTCCCTCCCTCCTACGAAACCGTTCTCCTCATGGAGGGCGCCAACGACCTCTGCGAGCAATGCCACAACGAGCCGGCCGTCGAGGGCCTGCGCACGATGATTCGAGGAGCCACGGCGCACGGTATCCGGCCGTTCCTGGCGACCATTCCACCGCAGGTCGCCGGCCGGTATTATTCGCTCGACCCCATGCTTGCGCGAGCCTTCAACGAGCAGGTCCGCGCGCTCGCCGTGCAGGAGAGGGTCACGCTCGTCGACGTCGAGGCGGGCTTTGACCTGACCGGCCTTCGCCCTTCATACGGCCCCTACATCAGTTGCGACGGACTGCACCCCACGGCATCGGGCTACGCCCTGATCGCGAACACCTTCTTCACGGCCCTGACGCAGTCGCTGGAAGCCCCGGCGCCCTCGACCACGAACCTCGCAGTCCCATCGTCAGGATTGCGGCGCTCACCAGCTCCCCGGCAACGGTAGCGAACGCGGCGCCGCTGCCGCCGTAGCGGGGAATCAGGTAGAGATTCAGACCGACGTTCGTCGCCAGGCCGATCAAGGCCGTTCGCAGGAGCAATCGCTCGCGGTCGACCGAGATGGCGATCGCGTGCAGGATCCAGATGACGAACACGACCGGGAGGCCGGCGCACAAGATCCGGAACGCGGGCGTCGCGGCGCCATAGTCGCGCCCGAACAGAAACACGAGCAACGGCGTCGCCGCCAGATATCCAATCCCACCGACCGCAATCGCCAGACCGAGAGACGCCGTGATTCCGCCACGGGCAAACGCACGGTGCCTCACGCGATCGGACGTGAACAGCGCCGACAGCCGTGGAGTCAGCACCGTCGAAATCGCCATCGGCGCATACGTGAATCCCTCATAGATCTTGTAGGCCGCCGTATAGAGGCCGGTCTCGGCATCCGTTCGCATCACGCCGAGCATGACGCCGTCGACATACGAATACAGGTTCAGCACCACGAGAAAAAATCCGAGCGGCAACGCGGTGAGGTGCAGCTCGCGCCACACCTCCCGATCGTAGCGAAGGCCCAGCCCGCCGAGCCGCGTCTCGGTGACGATGGCGGCGAGCGACAGCGCCGCGCCGCGGGCGACGACGAACGCGATGGTCAGTCCGCGAAGGCCCGTGCCGGACATGAGCGCGGCAACGCCAAGTGCCAGCAGCAGTCCGCGGTCGGCCAGGACCACGAGGCTGTCCCAGCCGAATCGCTCGAGGCCTTGCAAGACCCCGCGGATCGTCAACATGTACGAGCGAAACACCAGCGAGCCGCCGATCAGGTAGCAGGCCCACCGCACGTCCCATTGGGGTCGCAGCAGCGTGGCGGTCACGATGAGCGCCGCGAGCGTGCCCGCCACCCAGAGGAGCTTGATGGCCAGCGTGTGATGGAGCAGGTTCGTGGCGCGCGACGGATCGCGCGCGACGGCGCGGATCGTCACCTGATGCAGCCCGAAATCCATCGTCGTCTCGAAGATGCCCCCGAGGAGCAGCGCGAAGGCGAACTTGCCGAACTCCACCTCGCCGAGGACGCGCCCCGCAACGATCATCAGGATGAGGAGGAGGGCGGCCGTGCCCGATGAGACGCTCGAGTACGCGAGGTTGCGAAACATCATCGAGCCTGGTTCGTGGAGCCGGTCGGCAGCTTGCGCGCGGCGACGTACAGGTTGGTCCGCCATGCGATCGGCAGTCGATCGGGGTTGACGACGCGCAGGGTCAGCGTGCCGGGCCAGCCTGCGTAGGTCTTCACTTTGTCCCGAAAGAACGCGTTCACGACGGGAACGTCGTACGCGCGCGTCTCGAACCCCGAGCGACGAAGGCGCGCGATCAACTCGTTCAAGGAGTGGAGCGAGCAATGATCCTGGCGAAAGCGGGTGAAGCTGCGCCATCGGATGGTCTCGAAAACGATGTTCGTCCACTTGTTGGGTGTCTGGATCAGGTAGACGCCGGCGGGGCGGAGCACTCGATGGACTTCAGCGAGATGAGCGTCGCTGTCAGGGATGTGCTCGAAGACGTCGAAGCTCATCGCCACATCGAATGACCCGTCGGCAAAGGGAAGCGCCGTCCCGGTAACCGGTTGAATCGGCAGCGGCCCGAAGAACCGGTGCGCGTCGGCGATGAGATCGTGACGCAGCTCGACCCCGCTCGCGTCGACGCCCCGCGCTCTGAGCGCGTCCAGCAGCCGGCCCGTCCCGGTCCCAATCTCCAGGACGCGCGTACCGGCGCGGACGAACCCGGTCATGTCGATGAACCGGACGTTCGCCTCGAAGTTGCCAAATTGTTGAGGCGTAGAGCGCTGTGACATCTTCAGACGAGCAGCGCGATAAGCGCGGCCAGCCAGACGAGTCCGAGCGGCACCAGACTCGCCCAGCCGTGAAGACCGGCAATCTCACCGAGATTCCACGCCGCATGAGGAATCTGATTGCCGCGCATCTGATCGGGCGATGCGCCCCCGTGGACGAACGTCTGATGGTTCAACGACAGATCCCCATCACGAAACGCGGGCCAGAGCAGCTCGCGCATCGGCGCCTTGAACGACGACGGTGGCTGCGGGTTCGTGGAAACAGCAACCAGGGTGACGCCGGCGCCCCACACCCATCCGGCCAGCAAAAACAGCCGGACTGCGGCTGTCAACGGGGAGAACGTCATGCCTATTGGCTGATGGCTGATGGCTGATGGGGCAGGGAGACGTCCCAGATCCCAGAGAGGGGCGAGTCCGAGCGCCATGAAGGGCAGACCCGGCGTCAGCTGGCGCGGCGCGTACGACCAGCCCCCTTCCCAGTAGAAATACGACGCGTTCAGAAGAAAGTAATAGACGCCGACGAACAGGGCGACAAGCGCCCCCGTCCGGCGCCGGCGATCGGCGGCCAATCTCAGCAGCCCGAACGGCGTCAGGGCAAGAAGAGGAAAGACGGGCAGCAGGCCGCGATAGTCACCGACCAGGATCTCGCGGACGCGCCACCAGGCGGGGTACGTGATCCCGAAGAATCCCGTCCGCAGATGCTCGAAGCCTTCCTCACTGGCATAGCCGAGGTGAAGCGGGGAATCGAACGCCACGGTGTTGTACGCGAACAGGACGAGCGCGCATGCCAGGGCGGGGAGCGCGATCGCGATCACTATGCGCTTGAAGTCGGCTCGCGGCCGATCGCCCGGTTCATCGTTGTGCAAGCGAACGCTGCTGAGGACGGCTGTCCCGACGATCGCCGCAACGGGAATCGCCGCCTGAAACTCCGTGAGGACGGCCCATCCTGACGCGAGGCCGAGGACCGTGCCCCATCGCACGCGATGGGATCGGTTGCTCCCCTCGTTGCCCGCATCGCTGATGTTGACTCCCGGAGCGCGTTGTTCCCGAAGCGCGTCGGCAGCGTAGTACGCCGCCATGAGGCAGCCGGCCGTCACGCCGTGCGACATGAAGAGCGTCGCGTAGCTCCATGCGGGTCCCGTGAGCCCGTAGGCGGTCGCCGCAAACAGGGCGGCGCCCGTGGAGAATCCCCAGCGGAGCAGCAGAAAGAACACGAGGAGCCCGGCAATCGCTGTGAACACCCCGGCGCTCATCACCGTCGCGACGTACGAGGTCCAAGCGATGCCTGGAAAAGACTCCGGATCGACTCCGGCGAGGCGGGAAAGAGCGCGCGCCAGGGCGACGGCCGGCAGCACCATCAGGGACGTTCCCGGAGGCTTGTCCGAATAATAGTGGCCGCGCCACAGCGCCTTGTCACCTGTGTGGAGGCTGTAGGCATCGATCCGGAGTGTGTGACGCTCGAGAATCGATCGGACCAGCGCAAACCGCGAATTCTGGTTCCAACCGCCGGCCTGATAAAAGTACGCGTACGAAAAGAGCAGCACGATGCCGAGGATGAAGGCTGGGCGGCGCGCCGTCAGCCCGCGCGCGGGCACACAGCCCTCGGACACCCCGTGCGTCGCCGTCCGACCCACCATCATTGGCTTCGCCCGCCGGCGAGCCACCGGACAAGCGCCGCGAAACGAGAGAAGACGACCTGCTCGTCGTACTGTCGCTCGACTGAGCTCCTGGCCGCGCCCGCAAGCCGCGCCCGCCGCCCGGGCTCCGCGATGAGGCTCCTCAGGCACGCGGCAAGCTCATCAGGCCGGTGCGGCCGGCATGTTCGACCGTTGACATCATCGACGACGAAGTCAACGAGTCCTCCAACCGCGCAGGCCACGACCGGCACCCCGCACGCGAGCGCTTCGACGGCCGAAAGACCCAGCGCTTCGAAGTGCGACGGCTGCACGACGATGTCCGCGGCATGCAGGAGAGCCGGCACGTCATCGATCTGCCCGACAAACTGCACGGACTCCTGCAGGCCGTGACGCGCGACGAACGCGCGAGCCTCCGCCCCAACGTCCCAGGCGTGTCCTTCCATGTCCGGGCCCGCCACAATGAGTCGGGCTCTGCAGCCCGCCAGTCGGGCAGAGTCGAGAGGCGGGGGAGCGCCGGCGCCGAGGAGACGCCAGGCGTCCATCAGGTCCATCACGCCTTTTTCACGGCTCAGCCGCCCGACGAACACACATGCGATGACGTCGTCGGCCACGCTGAAGGAACTACGCGCCGCGGCTCGCTCCGCGGTCGTCGGTGGGCGAAACCTCGTCATGTCGATCGCGTTCGGGAGGTAGTGGACACGATCTCGGGGGATATGGCGTGACAACGCTTCGCGCTCGATCGTGCGCGCGATGCAGGCAATCGCGTCAGCCTGGCCATAGAGCGAGCCGAGCGCCATCTTGAGCGCGGATCCGACGGCGCCTTGCGTGCCGTCGGGAGCGAGAACCCCGGTCGTCTGCGGCTGCGCGATGACGGGGTGACGCGTGACGAAGCGCGCTGCAAGAGCGCCCAGACCGACACCTCGGCAGTCAATCGAGGACACGACGTCATAGTCGTCCCGGTGTTTCACCAACCACGAGGTGACCGCGGGCAGCATCCACCATTTCGCGCCCGGCGAGCGAGGACCTCGCGGCCCGATGCGCACGACCCTCCCGCCGTCGAACGGCTCGACATCGGGCAAATCGCGTGTCAGTCGCTTGGTGAGCACGGTGACCCTGAATCCGATCGAAGAAAAGTAGCGGGTGAGCCGCTCTGCGTTGCTCTCGACGCCCCCGACTATCGGCCGGAAGTACGGCGTGAGGATGACCACGCGCGGGGGCATGGCCCGAGGCGTCACGTTCACTCCGGCGGCCCCTCCCCCCCGGATGATCTGGTCGGCGCGGGGCGAGGCAGACGTGAGACCCGCCCGGCCGCGCGCCGCGTGCCGTTCAGCACCGTGCGCTGAAGCAGACGCCAGTAACCGCGCAGGAAGCCCTCGTAGGCGTTCTTTCCAAGTCGTACGAGGCCGTGGCGCGCGAGGTCTTCACGAACGATCAACCGATCGGCGCCGAGCAGCGCCGCGTCCGGCTCGACGCGAATCCGGTTGGCAAGCGCTCGATCTCGCGGCAGGCTCGGCAGCAGGGCGATGAGACCGCCCACAGCTTGCCAGTAGACGCGCGCGTGCCCCTTCGCGTGCAGCACCAGGGCCTGCAAGGGCTCGTGGACCGCGAGGCATGGCAGCACGAGGATCAGCGTGCTCCACTGGTAGTTCTTCAGCATGAAATGCCAGCGGTTCCGAATCTGATAGTAAAAGAGCCACGTGCCTCGCGACCGGCTCCGGTGGAGGACGAGCGCCGACGGCAACTCGAGGATTCGATAACCCGCCATACGAATTCGATGCGTGAAATCGCCGTCTTCTTTTCCAATGAAATAGCGCTCGTCGAAAAGTCCGACCTCGATTGCGGCTCGCCGGTCGAGCAGCAACCCGCAGGTCGGCGCCACGCCGATGTCGCGAGGCGCGTCTCCTCGCTCGGCCAGCGGCCGATCCAGCCATGGGTTGATCGCTTCGCAGATGAAGTGGAGGCTGCCCTCGGCATACTGAATCGTGTCCGGAGCGGCAGCGTGGACGACGATGGGACTCCCGATCTTGATCGACTCGTCGCCGGCCATCGCCTGCCGCAGCCGCGCGATGGTGTCAGGCTGCACCTGGACGTCCGCATCCATCAGAAACACGAACGGGAAGCGACATTCGCGGATGCCGACGTTCCGGCCGGGGCTGGGTCCGTCGTTTCTTTCCAGCGTCCGCACGGTGATTCCGGGAAACTCGCTCCGGATCCACTCGGCGGTCCCGTCGGTGCTGGCCACGTCGACCACCAGCACGGCCGAGCGCGGACAGGAAGCGGCCTCGAGCGACGCCAGAGCGGCAGCGAGCACGTCCCGATTGTCGTGGCAGACGATCGAGACCCCGACATCGTCCGGGAACGCCATCACACGAATGTCCGGCGCCCGCGACCGGGCAGCCGAAAGATGTGCTTGTTCGGCAGGCGCTTCAACCAGTAAGGATCGTCTCCCCGTCGGACTGCGTGCACGCCTCGAAGGCGATTGGCAAACGCCGTGCGAAAACCGAGGCGCCGTAACGCCGCCGCGGTCTCCGAGCCGGACACGCCCCAGGGCAGGCAGGCGTGGTTGATCGTCCGCGTGCCGAGCTTGTCGTTCAACATCGATCGCCCCCGGTCGAGCTCCTCTTCGATGGCGGCGCGCTGGGAGCCGGCGGACTCAACCGCCGGCGTCGGGCGGCGCGCCCCGGCATGATCAGGGCATGCGCCACGCACGATCGCGTCGAGCTCCGCCCGCCAGCCCCGCCGGTCGAAGAATTGCGCTCCGCCTTCTCTCGCCACGTGCTCGACACACCTTCGATCCACATCGTCCGCGAATACGATCCGCCGCGCATCGGACATGCGGGAGCGCGCGGTGTATAGCGGCGCGCCCAAATCCTCCGGGGAAACGAACCGGAGCGATGGCGTGGATTGAAGCTGCGGTCGATTGAGGAACGGGGTGTCGCGATAGCCGGGCGTCACGTAGTCGACCACCTCGGTTGAGCAGAACACCCGTGAGTGCGAATACGTGTGACATTGGACGTCGACGACGCCCGATGCGTGAAGCGCGCGAAGCTCGGACCAGGTCACGAAAGGCGTCGCGTTGGAGCGCGCCTCGGCGTCTTCAATCCGGCCCGGAATCGCGTACGCGATCGCCGTCAACCCGTATGCGCGCAAAAGCGGCGCGGCGACGGTCCACAGGCTCGCCCACGCATCGTCGAAGCACAAACCGACGCGGCGCGGCTCGTGTGACAGGCGGCCGGCGACGAACTGGGCGATGTCCTCGCTCGTCACCGATCGGTATCCGTTCTCGGCGAGGTAGCGCAGCTTGGGCTCGAGATCCGCGCGTCCCTCGTCGTGGAAATGAAAAACGGGGAGGATATCCGCGCCGACCCGCCCGCCGAAGACGAATCGCGGAAAGCGTCCGCTGACCGCGTCCAGACAACCGCGCAGTCGCCCGCCGCGTTCGTTGAAGGGGACCCTCTCTTGCCGCACAGAAGGAATGGGTTTTCCCGTGAATTGTACTCCCATCAGCTCTTTCGCATGAACACGAACGCCGTCGTGAACACCGTGTCGTTGAAGCGCACGACCATGTGCGGCGTCTGATGAGGATTGCCGTAGAGGTCCACGGCGGAGTAGTCATATCGCGAGTACACCGATCGGTCGAACTCCCCGACGAGCGACAACCCGGGCCTCTCGATGAGCGCATCGAAGTCGTCGGGACTGAAGGTTTCTTCGTGCGGCGGGCCGGCGATCACATACTCGGTCGCAAGCGCCAGAACACCACCCGGCTTGAGCACGCGCGCCATTTCGTCAATCGCCTGCTCCGCGCCGCCGACTCCACCGAAATGTTCGATCGAAGAGAGTGAGTAGGCGACGTCCATGACACCGCTCTTGAGACCTAGGCTGAGCCCGTTCATCTGCAGGAACACCAGTCGATCCTCGCGGTAGGGAAACGGCGCGTAATCCCGTGGGGCGTGCACGACGCCGACGTCGCCCTCGCGCGACTGGACGTCCTGCCAGACCCCCTGATACATGTCGGTCGCAATCACGCGCCCCACGTGATTGGCCAACCAGTACAAGACCGCTTCGTGGCCCGCGCGCACGCTGATGACGCGCACCGCGTCGTGGAGCAGACCAAGCCTCTTCAGCCCGTAGGCCAGTTGCGTGAACTCGTAGCATTTGCGGTGCATGGAGATCTTGCCGTCGGGAAGTGCCATGCTCCGGAGCAAGGCGAGCCATTCCGGGTTGTCCCACTTCGCCGGGTTGGCCAGCTCGCAGAGCTGGATATCGTGCGGGACGATCCCGCCCTGAGGAGACACGCGCCGATACCGGTGCGCAAATTCAGAAGAGACGATGAGCGACCGAAGGACGCTCGTCCGCGAGTCCCCGTTGCGAATGGCTGCCGCGTAGTGCGCATGCCCGGCCCCGTCCGCCGCCCGGCCAAGCAGCAGCTCGTAGGCCAGGCCAACGAACCGATCTTCAGCCCCGAGCCGGCAGAGGGCCCGCTCCTCGAGTTCCGAATCGCGTCCCGTGTCGCGGCCATCCCGCAAGGCGTCGTGCAGCAGCCTGAACTCAGGAGAGGAAAGCAGCCGGACGACGAGCGCGTCGCGGCTTGCGCGGGCATCGCCCGCACCAAAACCGCGCGCGGTGTCTCGCAGCTCGATCGGCGACACCTCGCGTCCGAGGACGATCAGGAACGCTTCGGCGATGAATTGGGACGCGTCGGACACGACATCCACGAATCGGGCGATGAGTACCGGGCCACGAGTACCGAGACCGAGTAATTGTATTGGACTATCATGGCCCGCGTGACTTCCCGTGATGCCGCCATGATCGGCGCGGTGCTGCTCGTCGTGTGCCTGGCGGCCGCCATCTCCGTCGACGTTGTCAAGACCGGCTTCGGCATCAAGGGCGACGAGGCAACCTACGTGGCGTCCGGGTTGAGCATGGCCTTTGACGGCGACCTGACGTACGAGCGAAAAGACCTCGAACGGTTCTTCGGTCTGTACCGGGCTGGACCCGAAGGGATCTTCCTCAAACGCGGCAAACGCCTCCGGTTCCACGCCGACGGCACGCCGCCTTTCGTTCATTTCGTCAAGCTGCCCGACACGCGGACCGATCGCCTCTACTTCGCGAAGGCGCTGCTCTACGGCGTGGTCGCCGCACCGTTTGTCAGGGTGTTCGGGCTGAATGGCTTTCTGGTTCTCCATGTCCTGGTGTTGTTCGCTGCGGGCACGTGCGCGTATATGTTCCTGGCAGCGCGATCGAGACCGGGCCCGGCGCTCGCGTTCACGCTGGCGTTCATCTTCGCCAGTTGTGTGCCCGTCTACGCCGTGTTTCTCGCGCCCGAGATTCTGAATTTTTCGCTTATCGCCGTCGCGTACTTTGCCTGGCTGTACAAGGAAGTGGCTCCCGAACGATCCCGCTTCCTGGGAGGCGCCGGAAGCGACCTCCTCGCGGCACTGCTTCTCAGCGCGGTGACGTATTCCAAACCGACGCACATTTTCCTCGTCGCGCCGCTCGTCCTGTGGGCGTGGTGGCGCCGGCGCCTTCTCCATGGCGTCATCGTGGGAGCGGCGTTTGCCCTCGCGACCGCCGCCTTGTACGGCGCGACGGCCGTGAACAGCGGCGAATTCAACTACCAGGGGGGCGACCGCAAGGCGTTCTATGACAGGTTCCCGTTCGATGGGGCGGCGCCCGACGCGTGGGATGGCCGCGGCATCGAAATGAGCACCAACGACTCGGACGCGGGAAACGTCCTGAGCGATTTTGCGAATCGCTTCACGCTGAACGTCGAGTACTTTCTCGTCGGCCGACACTTCGGTTTCGTCCCATACTTCTTTCCCGGCGTGATCGCGGTCGCGCTCTGGATCTTCTCCCCGGAACGGGCTCGGCCATGGCGACTGTTGATATTTCTCGCCGTGGTCGCGTCCGCGCTGGTGCTGATCGTCTTCGCGCCCTTCACGTGGAGCGGTGGAGGCGGGCCGCCGGGCAATCGCTATTTCATGAGCGTGTACGCCGCGACGTTCTTTCTCACGCCGCCGCTGGCGTCGGCGATCCCGCCGCTCCTCGCGTGGATGGGTGGTGCGATGTTCACGGCGAAGATGCTCGTGAACCCCTTCGTCGCCGCCAAGTTCCCCAATCAGACGACCGAGCGCGGGTTCGCGCGAAAGCTGCCGGTCGAACTGACCATGGCCAACGACCTGCCCATCATGCTCGAGGGAGTGAGGGCGCACGCCTGGATCAGCGACGTCCTCATGTACTTCCTCGACGAGCACGCGTACAGCCCCGAGCGGATCGATTCGGACGGGCACCAGGGCGTGTGGATTGCGGGCGACGGCCGTGCCGACATCCTGGTCCGCAGCGAGTGGCCGATCGATCATTTGATGATGACGGCGGAGTCCCGAATTCCGACGATTTTCTTCGTCTCGATGGGCGGAGCCGAATCGCAAGTCCGATTGGAGCCAAACAAGCCGAGAACATTCGACGTGCCGGCCGTGGGCGTGCGCGACCTCCGGAGCTACGCGTATCTCCTCAGCGCACGGTCGAGCGGCGGCTTTACGCCCCACCTGCAGGATCCCAGTACAGACGACAAACGGAACCTTGGCGTGCTCATTCGCTTCATTGCCGTACCGCAGTCGGCCCCCAAGCCGACCCCACCCTCAATCGGGGTCCCGAAACGGGCGACCGAGTGATCGCCAAACCCGAAGCCGGCGCCAGGTGACCGCGAAGCTGCGCGAGCTGTCCGCGGTTCTTCTGCTGGCAACGGTCGTCACGGTGTTGATGACCTGGCCGATGGCGTTCAAGATCGGCCGCCTCGGGCGCATCGATAACGGCGACGGCAACCTTTCGATCTGGAACGTCGCGTGGGTCGCGCGCACGCTGGTGGTCGACCCGAAGCACGTGTTCGACGCCAACATCTTCTATCCCCACAAGAGTACGCTGGCGTACTCAGAAAACAACCTCGGCGCCGGCGCGCTGGCCATCCCCGCGTACTGGGCGACGAAGAACCCCTTCACCGCCCACAATTTCGCCGTGCTCGTCGGGTTCGCGCTGACGGCAACGGGCACGTACTATCTCGTGCGCCGGTTGACGGGGGATCGTGGCGCCGCGGCCGCGTCGGCGATCTGCTTCGCGTTTACACCATACGTGTTCGCGCACAGCGCGCACATCCAACTGCTCATGACCGCCGGGCTGCCGTTCAGCATGTGGATGTTCCATCGGTTCACCGATAAGGTGTCGCTCGGCCGCGGCGCCGCCCTTGGCGCGGTCATGGCGGCGCAGGCCATCAGCTGCGGCTACTACGGTGTGTTCGTCATGCTGATGATCGGGTACGCGGCGGTCGTGATTGCCACGATGAGGCGATGGTGGGGGAGCGCCCCCTACTGGCTGGGCCTCGCTGCAGGGGCTGTCGCGTCGGCCCTGCTGGTGCTGCCGGCGTTTCTGCCTTATGTGACGCTTCAGCGCGTCCAGGGCTTTCATCGCGAGCTCGAGCAGGCTCGTCTGTACTCATCGAACTGGAGCGACTACTTCGCCAGCTCATCCTATGTTCACGTGCGGATGCTCGCTTGGCTGCCGCCCTGGGTCGAGGTCGCCTTTCCCGGCTTCGTGGCCAGCGGCTTCGGCGTCGCGGCGCTCTGGATGGCGGGCACGCGCCAGCGCCGCGAGCTCCTGGCCGTTTACGGAGGGCTCGCACTTCTAGCGTGCTGGGCGTCGTTCGGCCCTGCCGGCGGGCTCTACACCGCGCTTTACGAGACCGTGCCCCCCTTCGCGTGGCTGCGAGCGCCGGCCCGCTTCGGCCTAATCGTCGCTTTTGCCTTGTCGGTGCTGGCGGGCGCCGCCATCTCCTCGTTCGCGCAGCGCTTCTCGAAGCCCCACCTGGCAGGCGCCATCATCGCGCTCGCTGCCGGTGTCGAGCTGCTCGTCCCGTCGAACCTGCGTGAGTTCGGCGGCTTCGAACCCGTGTATCGCACGCTGGCCACGTTGCCCAAGGCGCCGGTTATCGAGCTCCCGTTCTATTACCTCGAAGGCATGTTTCCGCTCCACACGCGATACATGCTGAACTCCACGACGCACTGGATGCCGCTCGTCAACGGCTACAGCGACTACGTTCCACCCGATTTTGTCGCGAACGTGATGACGCTTGCGCCGTTTCCGACACAACCGGCGATGAAACTCTTGGAACCGTTGAAAGTGCGCTACGCCGTCTTTCACATGTACGGCTACAACGCGGAGAACCGTCGCGATGTCGAGGTTCGCCTCGAGGAGCTCGGACAGTACTTTCGACCTTTGTATGCGGATGAAGGAACGCGCTTGTACGAGATTGTCGGGTTTCCGCCGTAGTTCCGAGCTATGAGCTGCGAGATCGGTGCCCGCGCAGGAACCAGACGACGGCGCCCGACAGCGAAATCAACATGGCCAGAAACGTCGCGACGAGCGACATCAGCAGCGCAGATTCCATCGACAGCCCGACCCGCGTGAAGTAGAACGAGAACGTGGCCTCACGCACGCCGAACCCGTTCACCGACACCGGCAGCATCTGCACGACGAACGACAGCGGGACGATGACGGCGAGATCCCAGGACGCGACGGGCACGTGC
>Ga0306922_10004440_pt1 | contig 13280 bp, 13 predicted proteins | sample sta12Cox44000082_FD_203758 | JGI IMG/M metagenome (GOLD analysis project Ga0306922, IMG submission 203758) | Lab enrichment of tropical soil microbial communities from Luquillo Experimental Forest, Puerto Rico - statoxic.12C.oxic.44.000.082 (v2)... | ecosystem: Environmental > Terrestrial >... | reverse complement strand
GCCGTCGGCGCTGCGCAGCTCGGACGCATCCCAGCCGGCGATCTTCTGTTTGTCGTCGATGCCGGGCGGCCCGGCCGCGCTCGGCACAGCGGGCGCGATCTCCGGCGAGCGCGGCCGCGCCACCGGCAGCGGCGGCGCGTCCTGATCGGTTGGCCGGTCGACAGCGATGTTGAAAGTCTTACCGCATTGGATGAGCCAGGCGAGCGCGTTGGGCGGCAGATTGAGATCGATCGCCCCGGTGTCGACGCCGGCGCCGTCGGCGCGCACGCGCACGGTCTTGGCCTTAGCCAGCGCCCGCAGCATTCCCACGGCGTCGCCCGGGTGGCTCGCGAGACTGTTGGAATTGGCCACGGTAAATGCCACCGCCGGGAACGAGCGATCGCCGACGATGATTTCGGCCTGATCGTCGAGCACGTCTTCGGACGACGGCAGCTTGTCGTCGAGGATGGCGATTGCGAGCCCGGCGCCGGTGCCGATGTTGATGGAAAAGCGCGTCTCGATGCCGTCGTCGCCCGCGCCCTGGCGCGTGCGGAACGCCACCATCACGCATTGCCGCACCTTGCCGTTCGGGCCGACCTGCGGCACCGCGGCCCAGGTACCGACCGGGAAGCGCACCTGCTTGTTGGCGGTGGGCCTTTCTACGGGGGCGGCGTTGGAGGCGGAGGCGAAGGCGGCGGCGCCGCTAAGCAGCGCGGCGCCCAGCAGACCGGTCATCACCCAGGATTTCGCGTGCCGCATCGCCCGCTCTCGACCTTTTTACTGGGTTTCCAGGTGCAAAACGCGCAAGCACCGGTGGAAGTTTCTCCGATTAGACGCGGAGCAGCCTCTCACCCGCCCTCGGCTTCGCTCGGGCGCCCTCTCCCACAAGAAAAGAGGAACGGGCTTACCGCTTCAGCTTCGCCGTAAACGAGAACCCGCCGGCCCCGCAGCAGGGGCAGCTCATGCCGATGAGGAGGCTTTGCTTCTGCTCGTCGCTCAGGTCGGCGCGATCGAGCATGGTGGAGGTCTGCTCGGCGAACAGGTCGTGCAAAGTGAGATCGCTGACGAGGATACGTTCGTCGGCGTCCGCCGGCTCGGCGCTGAAGACCCGCATGGCAGGGGCGCGCTTCGGCGGCTTCGAGGGCTTCGCGCGCTTCTTGATTGATTTGGCTTTCGGCATCGCCACCTCGGTGCGTCATACGCGGGCTTGACCCGCGTATCCAGGTGAGCCCTCGCCCGCTCAATATAAGCCCCTCAGGACGATAGGCCAGACCGCCCTAATAACGCCGTGAAGAATCACCTCGCTACCTTCTTCATATAGCCGGCGATGAAATCGTGCATGGCGGGGGCGATGGTCAGGCGGTCGCGGATCACCTTGTCGAGGTCGGCGGAGACCTCGTAGCGCGGCACGAACTGGATCGCGGTCATGGCGTCGGCGGCGTAGTCCTTGTCGTCGTTGAGGGCAACGAGAGCCGCACGCAGCGCGGCGACCGCGGCGGGGGGCGAGTCCGGCGGCATGGCGACGAGGCGCAGCATCTGCGCGTCGACGGCGAGGTTGGTCTTGTAAGCCTCCCACAGCGGGCCCGACGGCGTGCCGCCTTTGACCCTTTGGTAGAACTCCGGGAACGTGGCGATGCCCTTGCCGTCCATCGCCTTGATCGGCGCGAAATCCTTGCCGTCGTACGTGGCGTCGTACCACAGCGGCAGCACCTTGCCGGTCTTCACCAGACTCGGCTCGACCACGCTGAAATAGCCGGGCGTGGATTCCGAATGCACGTTGATCTCGCCGTTCTGCAGCGCGAGCCGCGCGGTGTTGCTGGAGCGATAGCCGGTGACGTAGCGGTAGTTCAGGCCCAGCATGTCGAAAGTCAGCCGCTCCAGCAGATCCTTCGAGGAATCGGCGCCGAGGCCGCCGACCACGAGGTTCTCGGCCTTCATCAGATCCGCCGGGCGTTGCATGCCGGGCGGCGTGTCGCTGCGGATATAGTAGACGGCGTTGCCGGCCTGCGCACCGACGAAGGCGTAAGAGCGGAAGTCGACGCGGAATGCGCCGGGATCGACCACGGAGTTCCACGCCGTACCGGTGAGATAGCCGAACATCGAGCCGTCGCGCGGCCCGATTTCACCAAGGTAGAGCGCGCCGACCATGCCGCTGGCGCCGTCCTTGTTCTGCACGATGACCGGCGGATTGCCGGCGATGTGCTTGGCAATGTGCTTGGCGAGGAGCCGGCCTTCGACATCGGTCGGCCCGCCCGGCGCAAAGTTTATCAGGAGCGTGAGCCGCTTGCCGGCGTAGAACGGCTCCTCGGCGCGCGCCGCTGTGGTGGCAGCCAAGGCACAGGCAATGCCGACACAGAGCGCGCGCATCATTTGTTCGCCGCCTTGATGTAGTCGGCGATGAAGCCGCGCACCTCAGGCGGCATCGCCAGCACCTCGCGCACGGTTTGGTTGACGTCGGGCGGGCCGACCGCCCATTCCGGGACGAAGCCGATGGTGCTCATGGCCTCGGCGGCGTGGTCCTTGTCGGAGTTGAGCGCGGCGATGGCGGTCGCGAGCGCTTCGCGCGCCTCGCGCGGCGTGCCGGGCGGGAAACAGATCATGCGCAGCATGGCGCCTTCGATCGAATTGATGGCGCGATAATTGTCCCACAGCGGGCCCGACGGCGGCGCGCCCTTGATCCTCTGGTACAGCGCGTCGAACGGCAGGATCGGCAAGCCCGCCATCTGCGACGACGGCTTGGTGAAATCGCCGGAGTCGTACCACAGCGCAATCGCCCGTCCCGTATCGATCAGGCCGGGCACCACGATGCTGCGATAGCTCGGGGTCGATTCGGCGAAAATGTTGATCTCGCCGCGCTCGAGCGCGAGCCGCGCCGGGGCGCTGGAGCGATAGCCGGTGACGTATTTGTATTTGACGCCGAGCATGTCGAGCGCGAGCCGCGTGCGGACGTCCTTCGAGGTATCGACCGATAGCCCGCCGACGATCAGGCCCTGCGCCTTGACGATGTCGGTTGCGTCCTTCAGGCCCGGTGCCACGTCGCTGCGCACATAGGCGACGGTGGCGCCGCCCTGGATGGCGACGAAGCCGTAATCGTTGAAATCGGGATCGAAACGCGACGGATCGAGCGCGTAGATGAAGCCGGTGCCGGTGAAATAGCCAACCACGGTGCCGTCCTTCGGCGCCACCGCGCCGAGATACTTGGCGCCGACCACGCCGCCGGCGCCGTCCATGTTCTGCACCAGTACGCCCGGCTGGCCGGCGATGTGGCGGCCGATATATTTGGCGAATAGGCGACCCTCGACGTCGGCCGGGCCGCCGACCGCGAAGTTGATGAGTAAGGTCAGCCGCTTGTTCTTGTAGAATGGCGCGTCGGCGCGGGCCGCGGTCGCGCCGAGCGCGAGCAGCGCGGCTAGGATAACATGCAGCGCCTGTCGCATGGCGTCCCTCCCCCCCTCCCGGCATGCAGCGAGACGCGGTTATCATCGGCCTTCACCGATGCTGAAGCAATCGACCATCGTTGCGCCGATCGCCGCCCTGCTGGTGCTTTTTGCCGCGCCGGCCAAAGCCGACCCGATCGCCGACTTCTATACCGGCCGCACCGTGACGCTGATCGTCTCGACCAGCGCCGCCGGCGGCTACGACACCCTGGCGCGAACCGTCGCCCGCCATATCGGTGCGTACATTCCCGGCCATCCCACCGTGATCGTGCGCAACATGCCGGGCGCCGGCGGGCTGACCGCGACCTCTTATCTTTTCACCGCCGCCGACCGCGACGGCTCCGTCATCGGGCTCATCCAGAACAATCCGCCGTTCGAGCCGCTGTTCGGCACGGCCGAGGCACGCTTCGATCCGCGGCAATTCAACTGGCTCGGCACGCCGAGCGTCGAGACCGCGATGGTGCTGGTCTACAAAACCGTGCCGGTGTTCTCGGTCGACGATTTGCGCGCCCGCGAGACGGCGATGGGCGCCTCGGGCGCCAATTCGACGCCGGCGTTCTTCGCCCGCCTGTTCAACGCCACGCTCGGTACGCGGATGAAGATCATCGCCGGCTATCCGGGACAGAACGAGGCGCTGACCGCCATGGAGCGCGGCGAGCTTGACGGTTATCCGAGCGTGTTCTTCAGCGCGCTGTCGTCGACGCGGCCGGGCTGGCTCAAGGACGGCACCGCGCGCGCCATCGTGCAATACGGCCCCGCCAAGCTGCCGCAGCTCGGCGGTGTGCCGTTCGTGCCCGACCTCATCGGCGACGCCGCCGACAAGCTTCTGTTGCAGGCGGCGTTCGCGCCGCTCTCGATCGGCCGACCGCTGCTTGCGCCGCCCGGCGTCGATGCCGCGCGGATCGCCGCGCTGCGCCAAGCGCTGGCGGTAATGTTCGCCGATCCGGATTTCCGCACCGAAGCCGACAAGATCGGGCTATCACTCAACGATCCGCGCGGCGGCGAAGAATTGCTGGCCGTGATCAAGCGCGCCTACGCGACGCCGGCGGAGATCGTGACGCGGCTGCGGGATTTAAACAGGAGTCAGTAATCAGGATCAGATAAGAGCTTGCCGATCCCCGATTCCCGATCACTGATCCCTGTTACCTGTTCAGCGCTTCGACGCCGGCTTTGGCGACCTGACTGTCCTGCGACGACAGCGCGCCGGACGCGCCGATGGCGCCGATGATCTTGCCGTCGACAACCAGGGGCAAGCCGCCTTCCAGCGGCGTGATGTCCTTGACTGCCAAAAGCCGCATGCCGGCGCCGCCATTGGCGATGGCGTCGTCCAGCGCCTTGCTCGGGCGCTTGAATTGCAGCGCAGTGCGCGCCTTGCCCTCGGACAGAAGGGCGGACGACAGCTGCGTGTTGTCGACGCGGTGGAACATCACCAGGTTGCCGCCGGAATCGAGAATGGTGATGGCGACCTGCCAGGAGTTCTTGGCGGCCTCGAGCTCGGCCGCGGCCATGGCGCGCTTGGCCTGGTCGAGGGTGATCGGCGGCCCATAGGGTAAAGCCACCGCCGACGGCGCCGCCGACGGCGCCTGAGCCAAAGCCGGGACAATCGAAAGAGCCACCGCGCCGAGCAGCGCGAGCATACGAACCATTGGCTTGAGCCTCCTCCAACAGTGCCGCCGCAACGCGCACAATAAAGTGCAAAACCGTTAGGTGGAAGCCGGGATCAGGGATCGGCCATCAGGGTCGGGGATCAGAGATCAAAATGATGCCTGATGCCTGATCCTGACGCCTGATACCCCTGCCGCCCCATCCCTGAAATGCCTATATTACCCCGCAAGTCAGGAGACCCCGGCCATGTTTTCATTCCGCAAGAAGCTGGAAATGCCGACTGCCGCCGAGGCGTTGCCGGGCCGGACCACGGCGATCCCCACGGCGCGGACCCACTTCGTCAACGGCCATGCGCTGAAGGGGCCCTACCCCGACGGACTCGCCATGGCGATGTTCGGGCTTGGCTGCTTCTGGGGCGCCGAGCGCAAGTTCTGGGAGCTGGGCGACGCGGTCTATGTCACCGCGGTCGGCTATGCGGGCGGGCCGACGCCGAACCCGACCTACGAAGAGGTGTGCAGTGGCCTCACCGGGCACAACGAAGTCGTGCTCGTGGTCTACGATCCGAAGAAGATCTCCTACGAGCAGCTCTTGAAGACGTTCTGGGAAAGCCACGACCCGACCCAAGGGATGCGCCAGGGCAACGACGTCGGCATGCAATATCGCTCCGGCATCTACACGTTCACTCCGCGGCAGCGCGCCGCCGCCGAAGCCTCGAAGCAGGCTTACGAGAAGGCGCTCGGCGCCGCACGCATGGGGCCGATCACCACCGAGATCCTCGACGCGCCGCCATTCTACTTCGCCGAGGATTATCACCAGCAATATCTGGCCAAGAACCCGGACGGCTATTGCGGCCTCGGCGGCACCGGCGTGAGCTGCCCGATCGGCACGGGGGTTGCGGCGTAAGCTCGCGAATAGTGAACATTGCGGTTGGCGAATAGCGAATGGGGAAGATAACCATTCGCCATTCGCAATCGCGCCATTCGCCCTTATGCTAGCCATCGACAGTATCAGCGGCGGAGACTCTCATGGCGTGGCCCGATGGGCGCTACATCCAGGCGACGGTTTTTTTCAGCCGTTGGCTGTTGTCGCCGTTCCTCATCGGCCTCCTGGTCTGCATGGCGCTCTTGATCTACCGCTTCTTCGCCGACCTGTTCTTGTTGATCCCGCAGGTGCCGGGCACCGATTGGCACAACTTGATCACCGAAGTGCTCAATCTCGTCGATCTGGCGCTGACCGCCAATCTGATCCTGATCGTGATCTTTTCGTCCTACGAAAACTTCATCCGCAGGATCGATCCGTCCGACTATCCAGATTGGCCGGAAGGCTTGACCCAAGTCGATTTCGGCGAGCTGAAGCAGAAGCTGCTCGGCTCGATCGTCGGCATTGCCGCGGTCGATGCGCTGGCCTGGTACTTCGATCTGGAAAAGCAGCCCGCTGACACCACCAAGCTGGTTTGGGTGCTGGCGTTCCCGCTGACCTTTGCGATGTGCATGCTGATCCTGGCCATCGCCGACCGGCTAGGGCGGCGGCCAAACCAGTCGCCAAGCGGACATTAGTGTCGCGGCGGCGCCGCCGGGCGCCTGGATTTCCTCTGATTTTTCTGGCGGTTAAAGTTTATTAACCTTACCGGGCGTTTAATCCCGCGCAACGTCGCCTCGCACGGGCTCGGAATACGCGGTATGCGGGTCACCCGCTCTCTCATGGTGTTGTCGGCCTTGTTGCTGACGATCGCGACGGGATGCGCACCGCCGCAGCCGGTCGCCTATATGCCGGTTCCAGCGCCTGCAACGCTCGACTCCATGGCCTACGGCGCGCCGGGCCAAGCCTACGCCCCGAATTACGCTTACGCGCAGCGCTACGCCTATCCGCAGACTTCCGGTTACGCGGCCACTTATGGCTATCCGGCCAGCTACGCGCGCGCGCCGGGCTACGCTTACACACCAACCCCCGCGACTCCGGCCGCCGCCACTCCGGCCGGCGCGAGCCCCAGCAGCGGCCTCTACATGTTCGCCGCCGGCACGCCGCGGTCGGTGAGCACGCCCGTTGCGAGCGCCAACCCGATGGCGCAGTCCTATACGCTCGACGCGGGCGACCGGCTGCGCGTCGTCGTGTTCGGCCAGGACGGTCTGACCAATTCGTACGCCGTCGACGCCAGTGGCCACATCGCCATGCCGCTGATCGGCACGGTGATGGCAAGAGACGAGACTACCGACCAGCTCGCGGCCAGCATCGCCGCCAAGCTCCGCGACGGCTTCGTGCGCGAGCCCCATGTCGCGGTGGAGATCGAAGCCTACCGGCCGTTCTTCGTCCTCGGCGAGGTCACCCAGCCCGGGCAGTATCCGTACGTCGCCAATATGACCGCGGAAACGGCGGTGGCGATCGCCGGCGGCTTCACGCCGCGCGCCTCGCGCCAGTCGGTGGTGCTGACCCGCAACTATACCGGCCAGCCGACGCGCATGGCGGTGCCGATGACTTATCCGTTGCGTCCCGGCGACACCGTCAGCGTTCAGGAACGCTGGTTCTAACGAGGCATCAGTAATCACTAGTCAGTAATCAGAAGCGTCCGTAACAGCGGGCTCTGATTACTGATTGCTGAAATATCTCTCCTGATACCGGTGCTCGTCTACATTGCCGGCGAGCGCCCAGTTCGCCAGCTCCTCGTGGCGCGCGAACCAGACATCGGACGACTTGGCGAAATATTTCAGAATCTCCTGCAGCACTGCGGTCATCAGCGGCCGGCCGCCGAATTGGCAATGGATGACCAGCGCCAACATGCTCATCGCCTCGTTCTCGACCAGATAGTCGAAGGTGCCGCAGTGGGCGTCGTAGAGATCGCGCGGGCTCGCGCGCATGACGCGGTTGTCGGAGAAATCCGAGGTCGGCACGCCGGCGATCGGACCGTGCGGCGTGCGGATGACGATCGGCAGGTCGGCGTAGGTGACGTCGCAGGTCCATTTCAGGCCGGCCTGCGCCAGAAAGCCGCTGGTTTCCGGCGTGAACGCGATCACCGGACTGCCCCAGCCGGTGACCTCCTTGCCGCCGCAGGCCTCCAGCACGTCGACGCTGCGCCGGATGGTCTTCTGCTGGTCCTCGAGCGACATGTAGGCGAGCAGCTGATCCTGCGTATAGGCGTGGGCGGCGATGTCGTGGCCCGATTTCACGATCTGCTTGACGGCGTCGGGATAGTCCTCGGTGCAGCGGCCGTTGGTGAAGAAAGTGCCGGGAATCTGCAGGCGGTCGAGCATGCGGATGATCCGCCAGACGCCTACGCGGCCGCCATAGGTCGACCACGCCTTGCTGGCGTGATCGACGGTGCCGGATTTCAGATGCGTGGTCTGTACCGAGTAATTCGGCGCCGCGCCTTCCGACCAGGTCTCGAACATCACTGTCACCGACACCGCGATCTTCTTGCCGTTCGGCCAAGCGGTTGGTCTGGTCATCGTGCGACGCTCCTGTCAGTCATTGGGCAACAGGGATCAGGCATCAGGAGACCGGAGCGATACCCCGATCCCTGACGTCCTGACTCCTGACACTTGATTTCCTGATTCCCGACTACTTCACGTTCTTCGCCAGGAAGGCCATGGAGCGTTGCCAGGCGAGGTCGGCGGCGGCCTTCTGGTAGCTGCCGCGCTCGTCGCAGTGAAAGCCATGCTGGGCGTCGGGATAAACGTAGATCTCGCAATCGCCGCTGCGCTTGCTCTTGATCAGATCGACGTCGCTCATCGGAATCGACGCGTCCTTCTCGCCGAAATGCATCTGCGTCGCGATCTTCGGCTTCTCGTCGGCGTTCTTGGCGATCTGGCCGCCGTAATAGCAGACCGCGGCTTTCAGCCCGTTGAGCTTGCAGGCGGACAAGAACGAGATGGTGCCGCCCATGCAGAAGCCCATGATCGCAACCGGGCCGTTCTTCTTCAATTCGTCGATGGCAGCCTGCACGTCGCGCAGCATCGCGCCCCAATCGGGATTGGCGACGAACTTGCGCGCATTAGCGATCTCGTCGGGCGTATAGCCGCATTCGAAATTCGGCTGCTGGCGGTCGAACACCGCGGGCGCCAACGCCGCATAGCCTTCGCCAGCCAAACGGTCGCACACCGCGCGGATGTGATGATTGACGCCGAAAATTTCCTGGATGAGGACGATGCCGCCCTTGGCCGGCCCGCTCGGATCGGCCCGATAGGCGCCAAGCTTGAAACTGTCCGAAGACGTAAGTGAGAAATGCTTACCCAAGACGATCCTCCATTCACTGGTAGCGCGTGAGCCACGCGGCGCGGCGGGCGCGAAGCCCAGCCGAGGGCGCACCATACACTGTCGGCAAATGCGATTGAATGGGGCCGGGATGGGCCGGCGGCGCGACCGCCGATCCTGCGCGATGCGAGAAACTACCGCCGCGTCACAACGATGAAGTCGGTGCCTTCGCCGGTCTCGTCGCCAAGCCCCTGATCGGACACAACCAGCGAGGAGCCCGGCACCATCAGCTGGGAAATCCTGTCGATGACGTCCTGCGGAATTTCGATGCGGGCCAAGACTTCGGCGGGGGTCTGCGGCGGCGGCAGCATGCCGGCCGGTCTCTCGACGACCTCCTCGACGGTTCGCCGGCCGCGGCGATTCTTGACCACGCGCTTGACCCGCGGCGGCTCGCCGGGGAACGTCACTACGTTCCAGCCGAACGTCGCGCCGTCGTCGAGATACTTCATCGCCGTGAACACCAGTGTTCCCATCGGCCGATCTGGCTGGGTGATCGTGATCGGGGCTTCGAACATCGGCGTAAAATTCTGCCGCACGTAAATCTTTTGCGTCTTGCGGCTGACGAAGATCGCAATCGGCGCGCGGCTGGTGGCGGCGTCCTCGATCAGGCGCGCGGGCTTCGCCGCCGGCACCGGCACGGCGTCGGCGGCGGATGGAGGCTGCGGGCTGGCCAATGTGCCACGAAGCGGCTCGGGCACGGTCGCCGTAGTCGCCATGGGAACGGGCGCGAAGGCGGCCGCGGGCAGCGCCGGAGGCGGCACAACCGCATCCGCATGGGCTACCTCGCCCACGCCGGTCTTGCTCGCTTCCTTGCTCCGCTCTTTGTTTGGTTCTTCGTCCGGTTCTTGCGTCGTTGCCGCAGACGCATCGGCGGCGACTTCGGGTTTGGACGGCGCGGCAATTCCCGGCGCCTTGGCCTCGTCGCTCGACGCGGGCTTGGTTTCGGTCTTATTGGTCTCAACCTTGGCGGCGTCGGAAGCCGCGGGCGTCGCGTCGGCCGCAGCGGCGACGGGCTTCGGCGCCGTAGCAGCGTCCGTCGTGTTGCTCCCGGCCTGCGCGGTCTTGGTCGGTTCCGGCGACGGTGCAACCGCCGCCGCGGCGGGCGGCTCGGCTGTCGTGGGCGCCGCAGCGGACGGCGTAGCCGCCGGCGGCACCGCCTTATGGACAAACAGATGCGGATCGGCGAACGCGACCGGTTTCAGTTCCTCGCGCGCGATGATGACGCGGACACCGACCTTCGTCGTGGTGAAAAGCTTGATCGCAAACTCGCGCGGCATACGGATACAGCCGTGCGAGGCCGGATGGCCGATATTTTCGCCCTCATGCATGGCGACGCCGGACCAGGTGATGCGCTGCATGAACGGCATCGGCGCGCCGCTGTAGATGTTGGAGCGGTGGAAGCGTTCTTTCCCGATGACGCTGAACACGCCTGTCGGCGTCGGCAGCTGCGGCACGCCGGTGGCGACCAGGGTTTCGGCGACTTGCTGGCCGTCGGCATAGAGGTGCAGCTTCTGCTGATTGATGGAGATGAAGATCTGCATCGGACCCTTCGGCAGCACGCCGAACGGCTCCTTGCTGACGCGCTCGGTTTCCTTCGGCGCGGGCTGGTGCCGGACCTTGGCCGATGCCGGCGCGGGAAGCGCGATCGCAATCACGACGGCGAGCACCGAGGCGTTGCCGAACAGCGCTCGGCGGCGGTGGATGCAAGATACGCTTGCGATACTCAAAGTCAGCCCCCGGCCAGGGAAATCAGGATTCGAGCTTTTGGAATTTAACTGAAGGCCCGTGCCTCATGCCAGCGTTGCCGGCCGAGACCATCGAATTTAATCCATTATGGTTCATAGAAGACAGACTTATGACGTTATAGCCCATTCACGATTGCGGCATGAGTGCAAAGCCTTGGGCCAGAAGCTCGTAGGAATGCTTTCGGGCGGCATGGTCGTAGACCATGGTGGTGATCATCAGTTCGTCGCCGCGGGTCGCGGCGATCAACCCATTCAATCGATCCATTACCTTGTCGATGCCGCCGACCACCAGGCGCGCGCGATGCCGCGCGATCCGCTCGCGATCGATGGGCGTCAAGGCATAGGCCGCGGCCTCTTCGGGCGAGGCAAGCGGCAGATATTCGCCCTTGGCGCGGCGCGCGTAATGCAGATCGGCGCTCATCGCGATGCGCTCGGCTTCGGCGTCGCTGTCGGCGGCGATCACCGCGGCGCCGAGGATGGCATAGGGTTCGGCGAGCGCCGACGACGGCTTGAAATGGGCGCGATAGCTGAGCATGGCGCTCGTCGCGTCGTAATCGGCGAAGTGATGGGCAAAGGCGAAGCCCATGCCGACGGCGGCGGCAAGCTCGGCGCTGTAGCCGCTGGAACCAAGGAGCCAGATCGGCGGCAGTTTCACATCCGCCGGCACCGCATGCACATTGCGGAACGGGTGGTTGTCAGGAAAACCCCCACGCTCGAACAAGAGCAGTTCCTGAAAGCGCTCAAGAAAATCGTCACCCTCACGCGGATCCTGGCGCACGCGCAGCGCATAGGAAGTGACCGGATCGGTACCCGGCGCGCGGCCGAGGCCGAGATCGATGCGCCCGGGAAACAGCGCCTCCAGCACCTTGAAGCGCTCGGCGACCATCAGCGGCGCATGGTTTGGCAGCATCACGCCGCCCGAGCCGACGCGCAGATGCGATGTCACCGCCGCGATCTGGCCGATCATGATTTCGGGCGCGGAACTGGCGATGTTCGCAAGATTATGGTGTTCGGCGACCCAATAGCGCTTGTAGCCGAGCCGGTCGGCGAGCCGCGCCAGATCGAGTGAGTTGCGCAACGCCGCCGATCCGGGCGTCGCCGTGGTGACGGGCGAGAGGTCGAGAACGGAAAGCGGGATCACGCGAAGGTTCTGGACAAAGGGGCCGAGACCGCAATTTATGGGGTCTGCGACTTCGCCGCCACAGCGGCGTTACGGTGCGCCGGACGCCTCTTGGCGGCGACAACCGGCACGAACGGACCGCCAACCCCGGAGTTATCGGTGCCGAACGCACGCGCATAAGTCGGCTGCGTGGCGAACGGCTGGTTATAGGCTGGCTGGATGCCGGTCGACGCGACCGCGGGGCGGGCGCCGCGCGGCGCCCGCGGCTTGGCCGCGAGCTTGGTGCGGCGGGCCTTGTGATGTGGCTTCTTCGGCGCGGGCTCGGCGGCCGGCTTATCGGTCGTCTCCGGCTTGGTTTCTTGATTGGCTTGCCCGCTGGATTGAGCGTCAGACGGACTTTGCTCAGCAGGCGGCGGCGGTTCGGACGCGGCCGTTGTTGTGGGCATCGCCGCGGTGGTTTCGGGCTTGGCCTCATCATGGGCCTGTTGTAGGGGCGGTGCGCTTTCGGGCGGCACCGCTGGCGGTTCGGCTGCGACCGTTTCGGGCGCGGTGGGGGCGGCGGGCGCCGGATTTGGCACGGCAGCGACATCGTCCGGCTTCGCCGCAGGTTCGGTCGTGGCGGCGGGCTCGGTCGCGGCCGTTTGCGCGGGCGGCGTCCCCTTCTCCTGTGCCGGCGGCGTGTCGGCGCTGCTTGTTGCGGCAGCGTCGCTCGCAACGGCCTGCGCGGCGACATTATCTTCCGGGCGCGATCCGGCCGGCGGCGTCCTGGCGGCGGCCACAGGCGCGGAGGCGTCGGGAGCGGCGGCGCCTGCGACTTGTGCTGGCATCAACTGAAAGCGCGCGTCGAGCGGCGTCCCGCCCGGAGCACTGGGTGCGGCCGGCACGGCATTGTCGGCGGCGAGCGTCAACGGCGGCGTGCCTGCGGCGAGCCGGCTCAGCGGCACGTGGTTGACGCGAAACGCGGCAAACAAGCTAAAACCGCAGACCAATACGATGATCGAGGCGGCCACGGCCGCGATCATGAGACGGACGTTGAAAAACATTCGACCTCGCAAGTACCGCCACGCGCGATCGTGGAAAGCACGCGTCACTTAAACGATGCAGATCATCGCGAGGCAGATGGCGCGCCGGTTCCGCGCGCCGGTTTCG
>Ga0306922_10004436_pt1 | contig 13287 bp, 10 predicted proteins | sample sta12Cox44000082_FD_203758 | JGI IMG/M metagenome (GOLD analysis project Ga0306922, IMG submission 203758) | Lab enrichment of tropical soil microbial communities from Luquillo Experimental Forest, Puerto Rico - statoxic.12C.oxic.44.000.082 (v2)... | ecosystem: Environmental > Terrestrial >... | reverse complement strand
GTTGCCGAAGCGCAAGCCATTGCTGAAGAGCTCCAAGTAGCAGTACGGGATCACCTCGAACGCGTGCGTCAAGAGGCACGCCTCCTCGATCGCTACATTTACCCGTCAGCCCGCGACGATTCTTCTCAGTAAAAACTGAGACTCCGATGCTGATTCAGTAGATTCCGCTCAGCGCAAAAAAAAAGGACAAGAAACCACTTTGGCTTAGCGGTTGCGCTCCCGAGAATGTTGCGCAACGTGGTGACCGGCAACGGATGTTCCCGGGAACTTGGGATACTCCTGATTTTTAGCCACAGAATCCGATTGATGTGTCGATTGCGCCGGCCACTTCCCAACTCAACGGAATTCGAGCACACCTGGACTCGCTTGTAAGGTTAGGTGAGGGCTTCGCAGAAAGATCAGCAGCAAAAACGCCTTCCGATAGCGACGGGACACCAGGTTTCGGCGAACACATGCCGAAAGTTGTCAGCGTTTTCAAACCGGACGACTCGCATAAAAACTACAATGAAGCGAGCTGTCGAACCCGGCGGCGACCTGAATCACCAAATCAACGTGCCGTAAGTCACAGGGGCGGCGTCCTCCTTCTTATTTTCGGAAACGTTTGCAGTCGCGTTCCCTTGGTTTGGGATTCCCGGTTAATTGGGCCTCCCTAACCAAGAATACTGCCAGCCCAAAGAGACGCTTTGATAGTTCCCGCCGTATCTGATGTAAGCACCATTGCTATAGCTGAGTTTCAGCGATTGGTGCGCCGTTAGGGGCACTGAGCCGGTGGCCCCTAGGCGAGAATTTCGCTGGAGCGTAGCGGGGTTCCGAACCCCATTAAGGTTCGTAGTTCCGCCAAACCAAAAGTTGCCGTCAAGCGAGAGCCACAAACGCGGCCTGACGTCATAGCTTAGATGCCCTTCGAAGGAGCCAACCGGACTCTCCGTTTGGGTGTTCGCTCCCGGCGAAAACGCGTTGTGTGAGAAAAACTCGGGATTCTTAGTAAAGAACCAAGCCCCTCCATAGGCATCGACGATCCAATGGCCCCAGCGTCGGGAATAGCCAAGCTCGGGCCTAAAAGCCCAGCGGTTCGTCCCGAGATTGATGAGCTTCGTCGGATCATATTGACCGGCCGAAGGCACAAACCTGAAGCTCACTCCCAAGAGCGTCTTCTGTCGCCATTCCATGAAGGCCTTTTGGTCCATGGCTGGGCCCCCGATGAGATTTACCGAGACTCTGAAGACGGGGGCCAAAAGACCGGAACGGTGTCCGAATGTTTCCGCCTCAGCTACTGTTCCGTGAAAATCCGCAACGCTGTAGGGCAAGAATGCAGCGAAATTAGCGCTCCGCCCAAACAAACGAAATGAATGGTAGTAACTGAGTGTTGAAAGGTGAACTCTCGCCGTTGCGCCGGTAATCGGGAGATTTCCTTCAAATTCAATGCCGCCGTCAAGAAAAGCGTAGGTTAACGTGATGGCATTCGAGTGGTTGGGCGTGATCAGATACGCGCGAGGGGCCAAATCCTGCGCATGGCACTTGCCAGGCCAGAGGCAGGTAGCTAACAGGAGCAGCGCAGACGAGATTGCGAACCTTAGTCCCACCTAGCAGGCACCACCTTACTCGCACAGCTATCGATATTTGCCGATGAAAGTTCCGACTGCCGAACTGTCAGTTCTACCAGTATCAGCATCGCACCGATCTGCTCGATTCGAGCAAGCAGTCACCATTACACCGAGGTGTCTTACGAAGGACATAACAGAGGGACTCATGAGTTCGAAGGCCTTTGCCAGTCGTCCCAAGGTCGGATTGCAGGCGTCGGCACAGCGCCCCCGCAAGCGTCATGCGCCAACCCCAGGCTTGATTTCAGGCAGGCTATTGCTCAGACCTGCTGCGAAAATCGAAGGGAGCAGTTCCGCGTTGCGGTTGACCCCTGATCGACGATCCGGGAGAGCACGTCGCGCAAATAGCTTTCAGGATCCCGACCATTTGGTTTCACCGCTTTAGCTAGGCTGTAAGTCGCAACCGTGCTCGTTCGCCACCTGCATCGGAGCGAGGGAACCAGTAATTCTTGCGATTCAGAGCTACCGCACGACGCTTTTGGTCTGCGGTTGTCCTCGATTTCCAGTCGACCGTTTCATCCTGTGTAGCGAACGGCTGTGGCGTATAGGATTTCCTCGGCAGCTTGCCCAACGTCTGTTTCAGCCGTTGTCTCCGTGAGTCCGCAGGTTTCGAACATCTCGGCCCATCCAGCAATCGCCGCACGCCTGGCTCAAGCAAGACACCGATCCGAGAGTGCAAGCTGCTCACCACCGAGATAAGCCAGCAGCATCCCGACCCCCTCTACACGTTTAAGGGGACCAAAACGGTGAGTCGAACCGCCCGCCTTACGGGCTGGCCCGCCGGCGGGCTGAACCTCGCGCTTAGGAACTAATCCGCATCTTCCTTCGTATTATTCATGATTTCTCCTTTTGAGAGGCTAGCCGCCGTAGATATCGCTCCTGCAACAAATGTAACAAAGAACGTCTATGACGTTAGATCCCAAGGTGCCTCTTGTGACACCATGGAAATTGAGGTGCAACCGTGGTTAAGGATAAGAAGGTTCGACCATTCAATTTGCGCGACTTCCCCGATGAGCTCTATTGGCGTATCAAGGAGTGCGCTGCTCGACGCCACATGCGCACGAAAGCCTACGTTGTCGCGGCACTGGAGGAAGCCACTGCGCGTGACTCCACAAAAGTTGACTCAGCGCAGTTAGGCCCGCTACCCGTCTATAGTCTAGCTAAACCGACTGCCCACCCCTAAAACGTGCTTTGATATGCCAGGATAAGGCGAGACTAGAGCCATCTAAATCTAGCTAAGTCTATATTGTTCTGGCTCTTACATGTATCGAAGCCTATACTTTTGCCCGCCTAGGGTTCGGCCACGAGCCGACTCGCGCCGTGGATCTTTCCTTCGAGACGATGGTAATCTCTCGCCCCGCGCGGGAGTTTTGTAAGAGACGAAGCTCTTCGAGCCCTTACAGGAACATGAACGATGGCGCCTGATCCTATCAACGCTCGGCCCCCGGCTGGCACCGTTGTTTCGCAGGTCGTTTCCTCTCCACTCAGCCGCGCCGCCATTTTCCTGGTGGTCACCATCAACGCCGCGGACGAAAATCGCGGCGTTGTTCTCTCCCTCTGCGCTGATCTCGCTGCGCTTTTGCGCGCTGTCGGCTTTCGCGAGCTCGAAGCCGCTCTCTCCTGCATCATGGGGTTCGGTTCTAGCGCCTGGGACCGCCTTTTCGGCTCGCCGCGGCCCGCGGAGCTCCGTCCTTTTCATGAGATTCGTTCCGGCGCGCGCCACGCGGTCTCCACCCCCGGCGACCTGCTGTTCCATATCCGCGCCAAGCGTATGGATCTCTGCTTCGAACTCGCCGCGCTAATCATGGCCCGCCTGGCGGGCGCTGTGTCCACGGTCGACGAAGTCCACGCTTTCCGCTACTTCGACGATCGCGATCTGCTCGGCTTCGTGGATGGCACCGAGAATCCTACTGGCATGGCGGCGGCAGACGCGGTCTTCATCGGCGAAGAAGACTCTGCTTTCTCGGGCGGCAGCTACGTCATCGTCCAAAAATATCTTCACAATCTTGACGCCTGGAACAAGCTGTCCACCGAGGTCCAGGAAAAAATCATCGGCCGCACGAAGGTCTCCGACATCGAACTCGACGATTCCGTCAAGCCTACCTACGCGCACAACGCGCTCACCGTCATCGAGGAGAACGGCAAAGAAATCAAAATTCTTCGCGACAATATGCCCTTCGGCCGCCCCGGACAAGGAGAGTTCGGCACTTACTTTATCGGCTACTGCCGTTCACCTCGCACCATCGAGCAGATGCTTGAAAACATGTTTATCGGGCGACCGCCCGGCAATTACGACCGCATCCTCGACTTCAGCACCGCCGTCACTGGAAGTCTGTTTTTCATCCCGACGGCAACCTTCCTTGACAGCGTCACTCCCGACCAACCCGCGTCCTCCGACGCGCCGTCGCCGGCGACGGCCTCTACGCCAGTTAAGACTTCTAACTTTGTGGTATCAAAAGATGGATCGCTCGGCATCGGTTCCTTAAAAGGAGAAAATTCCGATGAATAATCTGCACCGCGAGCTCGCTCCGATTTCCGATGCCGCATGGGCTCAAATCGAGGCAGAAACTTCGCGCACGCTCAAGCGCTATCTCGCTGGCCGCCGCGTTGTGGACGTCCACGGGCCGGCGGGCTCCGCTCTCTCCGCCGTGGGCACCGGCCACCTACGCACAATCGCAGCTGCCGGAGAGGGCGTAACCTCCCGACAGCGCGAAGTCAAAGCACTCGTCGAACTGCGTGTCCTATTCGATCTCGAGCGCCAGATGATTGACGATGTGGAACGCGGCGCCAATGATTCCGACTGGCAACCCGCGAAGGACGCCGCGCGCAAGCTCGCGTTCGCCGAAGACCGTGCGATTTTCGAAGGCTACGCCGCCGCAGGAATCATTGGCTTGCGCCAGGGCACTAGCAACCCCCAAAAGTCTCTCCCCGCCGATGTTCGCAAGTACCCGGAAGCTTTTGCCCAGGCCCTAGGTCAGTTGCGTCTGGTCGGCGTCAACGGTCCGTATTCCGTCGTGCTCAGTGCAGACGCCTACACCGAGCTCGCCGAAACCAGCGATTACGGCTATCCGGTCCTCGAGCACGTCAAGCGCCTCGTCGAAGGCAAAATCATTTGGGCGCCGGCCATCGACGGCGCCTTCGTGGTCACAACCCGCGGCGGCGACCTCGATCTTCACGTCGGCCAAGACGCCTCCATCGGCTACTTGAGCCACACCGACACACAGGTCCGCCTGTATTTGCAGGAAACGTTCACCTTTCTCTACCTCACCTCCGAATCCTCGGTCGCCCTTGCGCCTCCCGCTAAGCCTCGCTCATCCTGACACGCTCGGTGCGACGCCTGCCGCCGTGTTACTCGCTATCGACTTCACTTTGACGCTTCATCGTGGCGTCTCTAAAGTGAAATCGACACTCGTCCGGCTGGCTCTCGAAAACAGAATCTCGTCTCTGGCAACTTGCTGTCGCAATTGTGTTTGGCTGAGGTCAGGCGATCTGCGGGAGGTAGGAAAAGTGGATTCGGTGCCCGATCGCACGTCCCTGTTTGTTAGAAGAAATAGGCTCGGGTGGCCGCTGGTTTTGGAATGTCTCCTGATCGCATCGTCTGGCGAGCAGGGCACTGGCCGCAACGTGTTTCGTCTAGTCGTGGGGCATTCAACAGGCCCCACAGTGTGGATATGGTTTCCTCGCCCGCAGCTAGGTCTACACTGAGCAGGCGTCCACTAAAATGGATCTCCCTGAGCAAACCGTGCGACCAGATCGCGTCTCCAGGCAGCGCGGTTTTCACACGTCAATTCACTTGAGGTATCGAATAGACAACCTAATGAATTGCCGAGCGGTCGGGAGCAAAAACGTAATCTCCGAAGTCGACCCCTTCATATCGCTCAGTCTGCGATGCCGTCACCCTGTATCCATGAAGCCGAAACAAGTCAAAGATTTCTGCAGCCTCTTGACCCTGAGGCAGCCAACTGGGATGAATGGCAACGATGAACGTGGCTCGACGCTCTTCCAAGAGACTGCTAGAGCCCTGTAGAGCCAATAGTTCCGCTCCTTCTATATCGATCTTCACAGCATGTGGGCGAAACTTGGCCAGCTCACAAAATTCGTCCAAAGAAACTGTTGGCACCTGTATCGTTGACTTTTGCCTTGCCCAGACCTCTGCGGCTGACAGGCGATGATCGACGAGCGAATTCAGAAAGCTGTCCCCGCGGTTCACCACGTAGAACGGAAGCATTCGTCCGCCACGATCAACTACCGCCTTAGAAACGATTTCCATCTGGTGAAGTCTGTTTGCCTTCTTGTTGTATTGTAGGCATCGAACGAGCGGCGGAGAGGGCTCAAAGGCGATGACTTTTCCCGTTGGGCCGACCGAACGGCAGGCGACCATGGACATCCATCCATAGTGGGCACCCACGTCCAAGAAAATGTCTCCTGGTCCCAGCAGCTCATCGATCCATTTCAAAACATGAGGTTCAGTGGGATATGTGCCTAATAGGTTCGGAGCAACTAAAGTGAATCTACCATTCAGCCGTTTGAGGGCGGGTAGGCCCGAACGCTGATGAATGCGTTTGATCAAGCCATGGACTCTCGGCGTGTGTCTTTTTATGATTTTGACGAAGCCTACGAACATGGAAAAAAACCCGGCGGGCTGCTCGACCATCTTATCGATTGCTGAGCCCGTCGTGGCCAACCATTCTGGCGGAAACTGGAATTCCTATCCCCTCAGCGAGACGCCCTGATGTGTGGCAAAATCAAACAGGTCACCCTCGCGGCCACCGAGCGAACGAGGGACTCGCTCGTGAACGAACCCCGCAACTCACTGGCATTTTCCGAATGGTTCCTGCTTGCCCTGCTCCTCATCGTCTTCGGGGCTCACGCCTTCCTTCCCGCCTGGCGCACCACGAACACCGACTTTCCCAACTACTACCTCGCTGCCATGCTTCATCGGCAGGGCACTCCTGGAGGTGGTTCCAGCGCCACAAAGACTACCTTCAGATCGATCAGCCTCTAGTGGGTTTCGCGCCGCACCCGCCTTTGTGCGCCGCCCCCATGCTGCCGCTGGCACTGCCCGCGCTCGAGGCCAAGCGCGTCTGGCTCATCCTCAACGCGGGATTCCTCTGGCTGGCCGTCTGGATTCTGCATCATGTCACGCAACTTTCCTGGCGAAGATTGCTGCTGCTGACATTTCTTTGCGTCCGTCCTTTGCAAGAGAATTTTCAATACGGCCAGTATTACGTTCTGATCCTGCTGCTTGTTTGCCTAGCGTACTACGCGCACTGCCGCGGCCACCACTTTACCTCCGGCGCCGTCATCTCGGTGGCAGCGGCACTGAAAATCTTCCCTGTGTTGTTTCTCTTCCTCTTTCTGCGCAAGCGCGACTGGGGCGCCGTCCTAGGCCTTGTCGCGGGCGGCATTACGCTCGCCGCCGTGTCGGTGCTTGTTTTCGGATGGGACGTGCATCGCATCTACCTGCTCGAGGTGCTGCCTCGCGCCCTGCGCGGCGAGATGCTCGAGCCCTACAACCTGCAATGGAATTCCTTTGGCGCGCTATGGCACCACTTGTTCCTCGCCGAGCCGGCAATGAATCCATCACCCCTGTGGAACTCGCCCGGGACTTTCGCTTTCTTGCAGGCCATCACTGCAACGGCATTGTTGTTCAACTTTCTCCTACGAACCTCCGGCGACGAGAGCCCTCACTCAGCCGCTTGGGAGTGGGCCTCGTTTCTGCCGCTGCTTCTCCTTCTGTCCTCCATGCCGGCCGTTTACCACCACTGTCTGCTCATCTTCACCGCGATCGTTGCGTTCGACGAACTCTTGAAAAGAGATGCCGGTCGCAGCGCACTGATCGTGGTCGTGTTATTCGTCCTCGCCTGCCTTCCCCTTCCGCCCACGATCTGGCTCCGCCTGCAGGGACGCCTGATTGCCGTTTTTCTGCTCTACGTCGTTGCCTTGTCCCAATCAACAGCACAGGCGAGCGCGCCCACGAGAAGGATTATGTTTGCGCTCGCGAGCGTGCTGGTGGCGGCGATGACGTTTTCCAATCTGCGATTGCTGAAGAATCGCTCCGATGACTTCGCCCGCCGCATTCCCGGTACGGCAGGGATTTTCGCTGTCTTCGCCGCCGCGCCAACCCAGACCGGCCTGGTTGTCGAGGAGATGTACTTCTCGCACGATCTTCAGGCCTACCGCGCACTGCAATTGCCGGACAAGCATCTGCTCCCGCTCCCCGCCGCGGGCGACGTGCTCTCTGTCGCCGCTAGCCCCGGTTCCCCCTTCCTTTACTTTGAGTTGACCGACCGCCGCTCAGAGATTTTCCGTTTGCGATCGACACCCACACTGTCCGACACAACTCCCAAGTACATCGCCGATGGACAAGATCCCACGATCTCAGCTGATGGCCGCTGGCTGGCCTTCCTCAAGACGGAGCACGGTGGTACCACGATCTGGCTGTCGGAGAATGGCGGGCCTCCCGCTCTCGCGCCGGGATCACAAGCCATGCGTGAGGTTCTGGAAATGACTGTGACGAACCAGGGCGACGTGATCGCCGCCTCCGGCAGCCCGGCCAACTCGCACCTGTCTGTTTTGCACGCGGACTCCGGCCAGATCGAAAGGCTGAGTCGGATCGCAGGCCCACTGCGCTATCCCACCCTCTCAGCAGATGGCCACCGACTCGCCTTTAGCCGCCGAGAGTCAGGCTCATGGCACCTGTTCGTAAGGGATTTTGCGCTAGACTTTGCGCGGGCTACGGAAAGCGAGCGACAACTGACGACAGGTACATGCAACGCAACACATCCTGTGTGGGAGAATTCGCGCTCGTTGTTGTACGTTACCGACTGCGGCCGCGGTCTCGGCCTGGGCGCTCTTGCCCGCGTTCCTATCCCCCCCTGACTTCCGCGGATATCTTCGCCGAACTATGGCCCTTGAGACCCGGCGTGTAATTGATCGGCTTGTCGCGCCCGGCCTGCGAGAGGCGCATCCGATTTTCATCGGCTCCGGTCTGCAGCGCCACGGGTAGCCGTGTGTAGCCAGTCACCTCTGCGTCCACATCGATGACGTCACATCGGTACGTGACGGCGTGTGGGAGTCTCGATAATCGACTCGTCTTCGCTCCGCAAGGAGGAAACGAAACCAATTGCAAAGAGCAGGAAAGACGTTTTTCCGCTCCGAGCCGACTTTTTAACAGAGCCTTTTCGCCCTGCCTGTTGGAGATATGCCACGGCTGTTCAGTACGACGCCGGGTTTTGCCCCAACCGCCATGGAGAACGTTCGCTCCAGGTGTGCATGGCATCCCTGGCCCATGCCGTAGTCTTATCCCTGTGGCATGAGGTGCACGGATTGGGGATCTTGTATTTGTCGGTCATCGCGGGCGTAATGAATCGGAAAGTGTGCGCGTGAACAAATGTGTTAGCGGGTCCTTCGGTCTCGATTGCTGGCATATGGCAGGCGACACACTGACTGCCCGCGCTGTCGGCGTGGTGATGGGTGTGCTCTTCGATGGTCGCTGTTCGTGGGCCGTTTGCTGATGATGGGCCGTGACAATCCAGGCAGAGTCGGTCTGGCGGCTTGCGTAGTTGCGCATCATTCCCCGTGCCATGAACCTCGTGACAGTCAAAACACGTGACCCCGCGACGGTACATGACGCTTTGCACGAAATCATTTCCCTGCATGCGGTTCTTGTGCGCGGTACCGTCTGGAAAATAGAGAAAATTCGCTGCTTCGCCAAGGCTGTGGTCCTCCAGCTTCCAGAAATCTGCGAGCCTCAGTCCTACCTGATAGCCAACCGGCCAATCGTAATACTTGCCTTCAAGCGGATTTGCAATCGGCTGCCCTTGGGAATGGCATTGAATGCAAGTATCGCTGGCCGCAACGTAACCCATGTGCGCCGGATTGAGGATGTTGCCTCGCGTAGGATGTGCGACGTGGTCGCTACCGGGGCCGTGGCACCGCTCGCAGCCGACGTTCCACTCAGCTACTTGCTTTGTGCGAGTATCGTAGGCGACCGAGTGACAGCCGTCGCAAAGCGGGCCGGTTGGGCGATGCATGTTGTCTGGTGGATAGAAAGCAGCCCACCAGTCGCCTCCGCTGGGCGGAACCTGATATTTGCTCCATTTGTGATTGAGTACTTCCCATTGCACAGGCAGAGGGAAGTAGTCGTCGCCAATTTTCGTAAAGTATCGTTGTTTCCAAATGCTGCCGTAAACGAACGCAACTTGGTCTCTCGAAAACTTGTAGACGTTATTAGTCGCCAGATCGGGAATGATCGCGTCGGGATGCTGGCGCGGATCGCGGACGACGTTCGCCATCGGCGTTTTTCGCCAAGGCTCGTAAAGCTCCGCGTGGCACTTTTCACACGCTGGAGAGCCGACGTAATGCGCCGCAACAGACGTTTGTGCCTGTTGCATTTCCTCCTGGTGCGCCAGCGGTCGAAGACTGCGAATGTAAAGAACGAGCTTCCAGCCGTCATCGTTCTGCGTCTGATGTGGATTGCCCCAAGCGGGCATTCCGGTTAGCTCCACGCCATTCTCAATGATGTAGTGAATTTCGCCATCCGTCAGGTCTTGTGTTGGCTCTGCGCGAAGGTCTGGAGCCCGGGGATAGAGCGACTGCCCCATCGGTGTGAGTCCGCTTCCATCGTGGCCGTGGCAAGTCTGGCACCGAGCAAGGAACACATCGCGGCCATTCTGAAGATTCTGCCGAGTGGCCTCGAGCGGATTTTTCTCGCTTCGGGCTCGGTTGGGGATGGAATAATTTCGCGCTGCACGAGCAGCAATCGTTTCAAGGCCGGAAGGCTGGTTGGTGGCACGGAAGCCGTGGTGAATGAGCAGCGCCGCGCCGACCACCAAGATGACGAAGACGAGCAGGAACGCGAACAGAAACGCTTTCCAAGGCTTCAACTTGCCCCTCGCACACCCCGCGATGTGTGGCGATTGGCACACGTGTGCTCGTTTGCCGGAGCACATTCCTGCGCCCTCGCCCGCATTTTCTAATCTTGCCCGCAATCGCTGGCCATGCAAACGAAATTCCTCATTAATTCTTGTTCAGCTTCGCATCGCGGCTTCCGAGCAGCCTTAAGATAGGCAAGGGATTTTGGGAGAGCCAACATGAAGCTGACTGGGCGAGCTTTCTGGTTAATGGTCCTGTCTGTTGGATTTGCCGTGTTCGCGGCTACCGCACCGCGTCCACCCGGGCTGACATTTAGCGAGCCGATTCTCGTCAAGCAATCGCCCACGAATCTGAGAGCCTTCGATGTCAGTTGGAACGACAATTCCAAGCAGAGGTACTACCTCGCTGACCGGACCAACAACGCCATCGACCTGGTCGATTCAGCCACAGACACATTCCTTGGCTTCATCGGTCAGGGCCATTACACAGGCAGCAGGCCCTGCCCGAACAATCCCCAAGATCTACGCCTTTGTGCCGGGCCAAACGGCGTGGTGACGGACGACCTCGGCCACGTATGGGCCGGAGACGGCGACGCGAACATCATCGAAGCGGACGACAAACCGGGTACAACAATCATTCGCTCTATCCCGACCGGCGGCAAAGGCCGAATTGACGAATTAGCTTACGATCCAAAAGATCGGATTCTGATGGCGGAGAACGACGGCGATTCTCCGCCGTACGTCGTTTTTATCTCCGTTGTTAATGGCTCTGTGTTGGGCCGCTACGTCTATCCGAAAGAGCAGGACGGGATGGAACAACCGGCTTGGGTTCCCCCGACCGGATTTTTTTACCAGAATGTGCCGGGGAAGAAGAATCGTCTCGATGTTTTCGATCCCCATAAGCTTCCGAATCCGGTCAAGAGTTTCCCAGTGGAATGCAGCGGCGGATTGCTGGGATTGACCCTCAGCGGCCTTACTGTTGGACCCCATGGGCTGCTGATGACCGTCTGCGGCAGTTTGGGTGGTGTGAGCGTTAATGCGAGGACTGGCCAGATCGGAAAGGTCGTTCCCGAAGGTCGAGATGCAGACGAGGTCTGGTATGACGCGGGGTCTAACAACTACTATTTCTCGCAAAATTCAAAGCTGACCGTAGTGCGTGCTGACACCGAAACGTTTGTTACATCGATTCCCCTGGGGAGCCATTCGGTAGCTGCCAATGCAGAGAACAGACATGTCTTCGTCCCAGTTGCGGGCAAGGGGATTTTTGTTGTCGCGCCCCCACAGTGAACGTGTCACTTCCTTTGTTAGCGTCACGTGGCGTCCGAGGAACTTCGAGGTTGTTTGACGACGACCTAAGCGCTAGGCGCCGGCAGCGGCGTCATTCACGGTGAGCAGCAAGCCGGCCCCGGCGCGAACGTTTACCTGGCCTTTTGTGGAATCGAGGGTGATCGCTCCTGGGGAATTTGGAGTTCTCGAACGACGAATCTCCAAATTCGGCAGGTCGTAGGTGCCGCAGGCGTCTGCAGAAAAGAGCCAAAGCGCTCGCGGGGTCTCGCTGGCATCAAAGGCGCCGGAGCAGCCGCGCTCCGGATTCGATCGCAAGCGGCTAAGCACGCCCCCGGGTACCGGCTTGCCAACTCGTTCCCGGTACGCCTCGACATAGCCCCCGCCTCGGTAGACGACATCGCCGCCGATCTGCACAGTCGTCCACGCGGTCTCCGGACTTCCGGGATCGGCGCCCCCGCCCGCGCCTCCGCGTGGGAGCTGAGCGCGCCCCACCGCCATAAACGATGCGATCGCTCGGAGATCGGTACTGACGGAGAGTTTTTTGTCGTGCGTCTCAAGCGTGTCGAATCGAACCGACAGACTGGCAGGAGACTCGCCTGACACCGAGGTCACGCTCACAATGTGGCCGATCACTCTCGTACCAGCGCGAATCACCATGCCATTTGGCAGAGGAACATCCTGCATGACTCGAGCGGTAATGATTTCGTCAGGTTTGCACTTAGCGGACGAGAGCCTGGAGTTCAAACTGACCGGGAGAATGGTCCCAGCCGGAATTCGATACCCAACGTGCAGTCCGGCGGCGGATGCGCCGAATAAGAACGAAACAAACAATGCTGCGCTTCGTAGAGCGCCATTCATGCGCATACGTCGCTCCACTCTCACCCCTATAGGCGGACTAGATGCTCCAGCGGCAGTCTTCGACAGTCCAGCGCGGCACAGCGGCATGGCGAAAGTGAGATGGCCACAGGATAGAACCAAGGAAAAAAAACCTGTGACTGTCAGAACTAACAGAGCGACGACCAAATCGGTTGCCCACGGTGAAGCGCCCTCTCTTTTTTGCATTTCGGCAACAGCACGCGTGCCTGAAGGGCAACGCTCCTCTCGATCGAAGGCTACTGAGTCACACCCGAATCGGCTGTTTCGACCGGATCGTGACCGCGCAATCTGGCCCTGTGTCTTTTTTCTCCGGCAAACAGGATGGCGCGCTACTTAGGTTGTTTTGCGATAATCAGATCCTTGATTTTGTCGTAAGTGGCTTGGGGAACTATTTTCTTCTTCACAAGGTCCGTTTTCGCTCTGTATGGTCGTCCATCGATGATTTTCTGGGAATACGCTTTGCCAATTCCCGGCAGAGCATCGAGTTGTTCCTTGGTTGCGGAATTGATGTCCAGGAGGTCGGCCGACTTCGCCGAGACCGCTGGGGCCTGCGCTTGCGGCGCATGCAGAAGGTCGGTCTTAGAAGCTTCCACCTTGCCCGCCCACGACGCGAGGACGAATATAAGGCAGATGGCGGTGCCGAGGGG
>Ga0306922_10004435_pt1 | contig 13287 bp, 11 predicted proteins | sample sta12Cox44000082_FD_203758 | JGI IMG/M metagenome (GOLD analysis project Ga0306922, IMG submission 203758) | Lab enrichment of tropical soil microbial communities from Luquillo Experimental Forest, Puerto Rico - statoxic.12C.oxic.44.000.082 (v2)... | ecosystem: Environmental > Terrestrial >... | reverse complement strand
CGGACGTCCCCCACATCTCGTCACGCGACATGACTTATAACCCAATATCTCGACCAATAGGCCGACTTTTTCCGAATCCTGCTAACGCTTGTCTCACGCGCCGGACAGCAGCGAGGATGGCGTCGGCGGATCTGGTCCAGACGAACGGCTTGGGGGTGTCGTTGGCATCGGCGATGAAGCGGTTGGTGGCGGTCTGCAGCTCGACGATCGAGGTGAAGACGCCGCGCTTGAGGTGTTGCCGGGTGAGCCTGGCAAACCAGCCTTCGACCGCGTGCCGCCGGGCGGGGTCGTTGCATTCGACGATTACGGGTGGAAGATGTTCCACAAGCAGAAGGAAGCCGAGGATGACTTCATGCGCCGCCACGATCATGAGATTCTCGAATTGCCGACGGGCCAGGGTTTGGTGATAAGGCGATGACCACAAGCCGCAATGCTCGGCAGCGATGAAGTGGGGCGGCGGGTGGATATTCTGTCGGTGGGGAGCGCTTCGCCGATCACTGCGCGACTGTCAGTCGTTTCCTTCAACATCTTCGAGCGAATTTTATGGGGTAGAAATGCGGCGCCCGCCGCCGCTTAATCGGGCTGCGTTCCGCGACACCGCGGTGTCGAGCCGGCTTCAGGTCGTGGCGGCAGTGCTGTCCTTCATCATCTACGCGAGTGCGGTAGTGGTCCTGCAGCGCCACCGCGATAATTCCTTTTTCTGTGAGCGAATCGGTTTGGCCGCGGCCGTGTCTGACGTCGTTTACGGGGCGCCACTCGGTAAAGTGTATCCAGAGATCCAGACGCAGCTTTTCAATGCGCAGGCACCTATCGAAGCAGTACTTGAAAGAGTAGCACATCTCGATTCCCAGCCCACGAATACGATAATGCCCGTAAGCGACGGAAACGGCATCGGGTTCATTGTTGCGGCGAGCTGGGCGATGCATCTCTTCGGCCCACATCTGTTCTCCCTCCCTTTCTTCACGCTTGCTCTGATGGCCATTTCTACGGCGACATTCCTCTGGCGCTTTGGCGATAATCGGTCCGCGGTGGTGACGGTGACCTTCTTCGCGCTCACCTTGATGCTGTGCACACCTCTCGTGTGGGACCCCGGGATCGCAAACCAGATACCGATTGGCGGGATTCGCTATTTTTCACTGCTTGCGATCGTGCCGAGTTTTCATCTCGTGCTAGAGCTTGCCGATGGGAACGCGCAGGCCGAAAGGGCGAGAAGACTGCACACTTTGCTATTGGCGGTGCAGGTTATCCTTTTAGTCTTGGCTATTCTCGTGCGCGGCAGCGCCGCCTCCGCGGCCGGACCGATCCTTCTCGTCGGCCTGATCAGAGTCTGGAGAAATCGCGCCAATCGCTTTGAATTGCGCTCGCTCTGTCGCAAGGGTACGGTAATCGCCATGGTCGGAGCCGTTTTCGCGGGGTCGCTGGTCGTGGCCTTGCCGTCCCGCTATGTGCGAGACGGGCGGGTGGGGACAGTGTTTTGGCATCGGGCGGTTATCAGCTTCGGCGTAAACCCGGCCTGGCCGTTCGGCAATCTCCACGAAAAATATGACTGCAAGGCCGGAGATATCCCAGAAGGGCTAGTCGCGGGCGCTGTCGACCGCAATGGGCACTGTATCTGGTGGGATTACTTGGTCACGCACCACGTCCCGATCCAGTTCGCAATACCGGAACTGTATGGTAGGCGATATGAAGCCGTAATGCGCGCGGCGTTTTTCAATATTGTGCGCCGCTATCCTCACGACGTCTTGGTTACTTTTCTCTATTACAAGCCGGAATGGTTTGTGCAGTCGATAAAGTACCTGGCGCTGAACGCAGCGTTCCACTTCGCGATCCTTAAGGTTCTGGTAATCGCCGGCTTCGTCAACTTTCTTGGTTTCCTCGTCATTGCAACCCGCTTTTCGGGAGGGCCGACTACGCTGCGCCTCGCGGGGTTGGGGGCGCTGTTCGGAATCACCAGCGTTCCAACGTATCTGGTCGCTTGGGCTACACCGCACACTACGGCCGACGCACTGTTCTATACCCTCTTTTGCATCGGGCTGGGGCTCGCTGCTGTGATGCAGCCGGTGCGAGCCGCAGTGAGGCGCGCGTTTCCAGAGCGCGCGCGAGTCTGAACGACTTGGTGTTTCGACAGCGTTGCGGCCAAAACTCACTCCTCACGCATTTCGAACTCGAAGAGGCGCGGATAGCGGATCAAGCTGGGTTTGTGACGCCCACAGCATAGAGGGACCGCGGTGGCGGTTGAGGCCGTAAAGATACATAGATGATGAACTTTTTCGTTTCGCGTGCTTTTCTGATCGGTGTGCCGGTTGCTCTGACGATTTATTATCTGTTGCCGACCGCTCGGCTTCAGGTGCCGTTACTAATTGTTACCAGCCTCGTGATTTTCTGGTTCGCCGCAGGCAACCATTCTCGAAGATCGACTCGCCGGCAGCGACAAGGATCTCGGCGTCCGCTGGAGTTGCTCTCCCGACACCACCGAACGTGTATCCACACTGGCTCTTGTCAAAGCCGGGGATCGGCTTGTCCTTGAGCTGCGCCTCCTGGAGAGACTGACGCCATCGACTTAATAGGGCTTCGATCGGAGGAATTCAGGGTGAGCTGTCTGCTCCTGGGAGGCGATTCGGAGATCGCATCGGCGACATTCGCGTACATGCAGCGCCACGGGTTTCCGGCAGTGCCGACGACGCGGCGGGCCGAGCGGCTCGGCGACGGCCGCATCTTCCTCGACCTCGCTCCCCCGCTCGCGGCCTGGCAGCCCCCGGCCAAGACGCGTGCCGCCTGCATCCTCGCCGCGGTGGGACATCTCATCGATTGTCAGCGAGACCCCGTCGGATCGGCGCTGATCAATGTCACCCGCACAGTGGAGCTGGTCGAACGGCTCGTGGCCCGCGACATCTACGTTCTCTTTCTTTCGACCAACCAGGTCTTCGACGGCAGCCGGCCGCAGGTGCCGGCCGCGACACCACTCGGTCCGGTCAGCGAATACGGCCGGCAGAAAGCCCGCACCGAGAATCGGTTGCAGTCGATGATGGCGGCAGGCGCGCCAGTGGGAATCCTGCGCCTGGCGAAGATCGTCGCACCCGGCATGGCTCTATTGCGGCAATGGCAAGGGGCACTCGCGGCCGGCCAGCCGGTTTACGCTTTCCGCGATATGGTCATGGCACCGACGCCGATCGGTGTTGCTGCGGCGGCGATCACCGCCCTGCTTGCCGAGCGCTGCTCGGGGATCTGGCAGCTGACTGGACCCCGGGACATCTCCTACGCCGAGATCGCCGCCCATATCGCCCGGCGCCTCGTCGCCGACCGGTCCCTTGTTCGACCGGTTGCCGCCGCCTCTGCCGGCATGCCCGAGGGCTCGACCCCGCGCCACACCACGCTCGACAGCAGTGCAATACGCAGCCGTTTCGGCATCGCCGCTCCCGCCCCCTGGCCGACGATCGAGGGGGTTCTTCCGCTCTCCGAAACCATGTCGGGAAGTGATCAAGCCGTTGGCCCCGTCCCCCAACCTGGACAACCCGCGGACCCGATGCTATAGCGAATCCTGCTGTTCTCGCGGCCGCAGGCATATTTTTGTTTGATCAGGACACCGCTCGCCAGCCGCTATTAGTTTGGAACATGTCGGCAAACTCTACCCTAGAATACGCTTTTGCTCCTTCTGCCGTCGCCGGCACCGAGGCCGCGCTGCTCCCGGCGCCATCGCGCGTGGCCGAGGCTTTGTCGGACCTCATGGCCGGGTTCACCAGGGCTTGGATGTGGTCTGCCCTGGCCTATCAAGACATCAAACTGCGCTATCGCGGCTCCCTTCTCGGACCGTTCTGGATTACCCTCACCAACCTGGTCCTGCTGGTGGCGATGGGAGAGATCTACGCCGTCCTCTTCAAGGTGGAGACCTCGACCTACATCCCGTTTCTGATGACGGGGTTGCTTGTCTGGCAGTTCCTTTCCACCGTCGTGAACGAGAGCTGCAGCACCTTCACGGCAGCGCAGGACGTCATTCAGCAGGTGCCGCTGCCCTTTTCGATCCAGGCCTACCGCACGGTCTACCGCAACCTGATCGTGCTCGCGCACAATGCTGTGATCATTCCGTTCGGGCTGATCCTTTTTCGGGTGCCGGTGAACTGGCACGTGCTCGAGATATTCCCGGCGCTTCTCGTGCTGTGCGTCAATGGCCTGTGGATCAGCCTTCTCTTGGGCACGATCAGCACTCGATTTCGCGACGTGCCGCCGATCGTCGCCAATGCTGTGCAGGTGGTGTTCTTCGTGACCCCGATATTCTGGCCGATCGAGGCGGTCGGCGACTGGAAACCGTTGCTGATGCTCAGCCCGGTGTTTGCCGCGATCGATGTTGTACGCGCGCCGCTCTTGGGCCAAGCGATCTCGCTCCACTCCTGGCTGATATTGCTCGTTTGCACGGCGGTGGGCGCGGCCTTCGGTCTTGGCTTCTTTGTCCGGTTCAGAGAACGCATCGCCTACTGGATCTGAGCGCGTCGGCAACGAACCGGACCCCCGCACGAGCAGCGCCGATTTATCCGATGCCCTCCCTCCACCTGCGCCATGTGTGCGTCGAGTTCCCTATCTATCAGGGCAGCAGCCGCTCCCTGAAGAAGATCCTGATCTCGGGCACCACCAAGGGCAATTTGGCGCGTGACGCGTTCGATCGCGTCAACGTGCGGGCGCTGAGCGATGTCTGCTTCGACGTCGAGAACGGCGAGCGGTTCGGCATCATCGGCCCCAACGGCGCCGGCAAGACCACCTTGCTCAAGGTTCTTGCAGGGATCTATAAGCCGACGCAGGGCCGCGTGTCTATCTCTGGCCGCGCAATGGCCTTGATCAATGCCTCAGTCGGATTGAACCCCGACGCGACCGGCCGCGAAAACATCATCCTTCGCGGCATGTACATGGATATTCATCCGCGCGCGATGCGCCGACACATCGACGCGGTGGCCGAATTTACCGAGCTTGACAGTTACCTTGACATGCCGGTACGCACCTATTCCTCGGGCATGATGGTTCGCCTCGCCTTTGCAATCTCGACCTGTATTCGCCCCGAGATTCTCGTTTTAGACGAGTGGCTCGCCGCGGGTGACGCACAATTCCTCGCCAAGGCGCAGAAGCGGATGGAGGAGTTTGTGTCAGGCTCGAGCATCGTAGTCCTCGCGTCGCACTCGCTGGACTTGGTGCGGCAATGGTGTCGCCGGGCGATTTACCTGCGGCAGGGCGTCGTGCAGGCGATCGGTCCGGTGGAGGATGTGATCGCTCGCTACGAGGCGGCCCCCTTGTGAGCCACCTCCCACCGTGCGAAATAGGTGTTGTCTGTGCAGTTGCGCGCGTGCTAGGGAAGGAGCCAAACTGGTTGGCGGCGCAAAGTTATCACCGTGAGGCGAGACAGCGGCCAGTCAAAGCGGTAGAATAAGCTTGACCAACCTCTTTTGTTCTGTTTGCTCGTTGTTACCGGTTACTTCAAATACTCTGTCGGCTGGTGGGGAAATGGTCGGATAGAGCGCCGGATCGCGGCGGGGGATAGCGGAGGGGGGACTGGAAAAATTAGATGTCGTTACGGGTGGGTCCGGCTTTATCGGCAGTCATCTCGTTGATCGGTTGATTGCCGAAGGTCGTCGGGTGCGGGTCGTCGATGACTTTTCCGGGGGCCGTGAGGCCAATCTGGAGCGGCACCGCAAAGAAAGGCGGCTCGAGGTCACCGCCGCCGATGTTGCCAACGGCGAAGCGGTCGAAGCCGCATGCGAGGGAGCCGATCGGATCTTTCATCTGGCGGCGCGGGCTGATGTTGTGCCGTCGATCCGGATGCCGCAGGCCTATTTTCGCGCCAATGTGGACGGTACCTTTTCGGTGCTTGAGGCGGCCCGCCGGCACCGTGTGCGGCGGTTCGTCTATGTCGCCTCGTCCTCATGCTACGGCATTCCGAGCATCTACCCCACGCCGGAGACGGCATCGGCCGATCCCCGCTATCCCTATGCGCTGACCAAATATCTCGGCGAGCAACTCGTGCTGCACTGGGCTCAGGTCTATTGCCTGCCTGCGGTATCACTACGGTTCTTCAACGTGTACGGTCCCCGCGCGCGGACCAGCGGCACCTACGGAGCCGTTTTTGGGGTGTTTCTTGCGCAGCTCCTCGCCGGCCGGCCGCTGACCATCGTGGGCGACGGCACCCAGACGCGCGACTTCACGTTCGTCAGCGATGCGGTCGATGCGCTGCTGGTTGCGGCCGACCGCGGCGAGCCCGCGGAAGTCTACAATGTTGGAAGCGGCGAGCCGGCCAGCGTCAACGAGCTCGTCCGGCTGCTCGGCGCTCCGGCAACCGTCCACATCGCCAAGCGGCCGGGGGAACCCGAGTGCACCTGGGCCGATATTACCAAGATCGGCACCGAACTCGGTTGGAAGCCGAAGGTGAGCTTCGCCGAGGGGGTGCGGATCATGATCGATAACATCGAATATTGGCGCGATGCTCCCGTGTGGACCGTAGAGGGGATCGACGAGGCGACCAGCGACTGGTTCCGGCATCTTGGCGCAAGCGAGGCGAACCGAGGGCGATGACGAGCGAAGCCGAAATCCGTGTCCGGCCGCGCACTTTCCACCTCCCGAAGATCGAAAGCGCGCGTGACAAGGTACGCACGATCGACGAGCTCGGTGGGATCGCGCGTCATCTGCGCGACAGCGGCAGGTCCGTAGTCCAGGCGCACGGCGCCTTCGACCTTCTGCACCTCGGGCATGTGCGCCATCTCGAAGCGGCCCGACGCCTGGGGGACGTGCTGGTCGTGACGGTTACCGCCGACCGATTTGTCAACAAGGGACCGGGACGGCCGGTGTTCAACGAAGGGCTGCGGGCGGAGATGCTGGCCGCGCTCGAATATGTCGACTGGGTCGCGATCAACCCGTCGCCGGACGCGGTCAGTGCGATCGCGGCGATAAAGCCGGTGATCTACGTCAAGGGCCAGGATTATCAGAACCCGGCGGGCGACGTCACCGGCAAGATCACCGCCGAGCGCGATGCCGTCGAGGAGCATGGCGGACATCTAGCCTTCACCGACGAGGCAACCTTCAGCTCGAGCGAGTTGATCAATCGCCATCTCAACGTGTTCGAGCCGCACATTCGCGAACATCTAAGCTCTCTGCGCAGCGACGGGGGCCTGAGCGAGATATTGGGGCTGCTCGACCGGGTACGCGACTATCGCGTGCTTGTCGTCGGTGACGCGATCATCGACGAATACCAGTATGTGCTGCCGATCGGCAAATCGCCGAAAGAGAATATCATTGCGACACGCTACCAGGACCACGAGGTGTTTGCAGGCGGCGTTTTTGCGGCGGCAAACCATGTGGCTTCGTTTTGCGCAGAGGTCGATATTGTTACCAGTCTCGGTGCGCGGCAAAGCTTTGAGGAGGCGGTGCGCGAGCAGCTGCTGCCAAATGTCCGCCTGCATAACATCATGCGTCCGGGAGCCCCGACGACGCGCAAGCGACGGTTCGTCGATCCCTCCTACATGCGCAAGCTGTTCGAAGTTTATTATATCGACGACGATCCGATGTCTGCCGAGATGCAACAACAGATCGACGTCGCGATCGACGAGCTCGTCAGCAAAGTCGATGTCGTGATCGTCACCGATTTCGGCCATGGTTTGCTGGGACCGTCATCGATCGACGTATTGACCCGGAGTGCGCCGTTCCTGGCGGTCAACTGCCAGTCCAACAGTGCGAACCTGGGCTTCAACCTAATCACAAAATACCCCCGATCGGATTACGTGTGCATCGACGGGCCCGAGGCCCGGCTGGCGACCGGCGATCGGGCGTCCCCCATTGGCGAAATCGCTCGTCGCATGGAAGCCCTGATCGGCTGTTCGAAGATGATCATTACCCAGGGCAAGCACGGGTGCGTCACCTACGAACGTGGCGGGGTCGTGCACACCATTCCAGCCTTTGCAAAGAACGTGGTCGACACGGTGGGAGCGGGCGACGCGTTTCTTTCGGTGACCTCGCCGCTGGTCGCTGCCGGCGGCGCAATGCACCAGATCGGCTTTATTGGCAATGTCGTCGGCGCGCTCAAGGTGGAGATTGTCGGCCACCGCCGCTTCATCGAAAAACCCGACCTCGTCAAGGCGATCACTGGTTTGCTCAAGTGAGCCCTGCAATGACCACGGCCACCGTCATCAAACGCTATTTTGATACGCTAGCCGAGCTGTTGCACGGCACGGCAGTAACAATCCACGACGGTACGCCGCTTTCACTCGACCAAGGGATCGACTGGATGCGGCGAGCAGCGGCGGAAACCCACACGTGCGGCCACAAGATCATGTTCGTAGGGAATGGCGGCAGCGCGGGTATCTCGAGCCATATGGCGATCGACTACTCGAAAAACGGCGGCTTGCGCGCAACGGCGTTCAACGACCCGGCCGCACTGACCTGCCTCGGTAACGATCTGGGATACGAACAGGTCTTCGCCAAACAGCTCGAATTGCACCTCCGCCCTGGCGATTTGCTGGTGGCGATCAGCAGTTCCGGGCGCTCTCCCGACATTCTCAACGCCGTCGCTGTGGCTCGGTCGGGCGGATGTCGGATCGCGACCCTGTCGGGTTTCAGCGCCGATAACGAGCTGCGACACGCCGGAGACATCAACTTTTACGTGGAATCCACCGAATATGGCTTCGTCGAAATCGCCCACCTGGCACTCTGCCATGCGGTTCTCGATATCGAGATGGGCTGGCACGGCGCGGCATAAGTCGCCGCTAGGGCGAGCCCCTGACTAGGATCTGACGGAACGCATCGATGACAAATCGCTTCAGACGGGTGATGGTGACCGGCGGGGCGGGCTATGTCGGTTCATGCCTCGTTCCGAAATTGCTCGATGCCGGCTATGAGGTGTCGGTGCTGGACCTCTTCATTTTTAACGAGGAAATTTTTGCCCATCTGCGCGACAACCCCAGGCTGATCGAAATCAAGGGTGATCTGCGCAACCCAGCGGACGTGGCGCGTGGGCTTGCCGGCTGCGACGCGGTCATCCACCTTGCCTGTATCTCCAACGACCCGTCGTTTGACCTCGATCCGGCGCTCGGCCGGTCGATCAATTACGATTGCTTTCGGCCGCTGGTGCGCGCCTCGAAGGCAGCGGGAGTGCGCCGTTTCATCTATGCCTCCTCCTCTTCGGTGTATGGCATCAAGAGCGAGCCCGAGGTGACCGAGGATCTGTCGCTCACGCCGCTGACCGACTATTCTCGGTACAAGGCGCTGTGCGAAAACGTCCTCGCCGAAGAACGCCAGCCCGGCTTTGTCACCGTGACGTTGCGTCCTGCGACAGTGTGCGGCTATGCGCCCCGTTTGCGCCTTGACCTGACGGTCAATATTCTCACCAACCTCGCAGTCAACACCCAACGCATCACCGTGTTCGGAGGCGAACAGCTGCGCCCCAACCTTCACGTCGAGGACATGACCGACCTCTACCTGATGCTGCTCGATGCACCCGATCACGTTGTCGACGGCAAAATTTGGAACGCGGGTTACGACAACCTCAGTGTTCGCGAGATCGCCGATATGGTACGCGCGAAAGTCGGCAACGGCGTGGACATCGTCGTCACTCCGACCGACGATCACCGCTCCTACCACGTGTCGTCGCAGAAGATTCGCCGCGAGTTGGGTTTTTTGCCGCGACACAGCGTTGAAGATGCCATTGGCGACCTCAAGCGGGCCTTCGACGGCGGCCAAGTCCCTAACGCGATGACCGACGATCGCTACTATAACATCAGACGGATGCAGGCTTACCGCATGCGGTAAGCCGGTCGACAATTCATGCCAGACCACAGCACCATCACCGCAGAGTTGGCCGAGACCGAGGCGCAGGCCGTGCTGGAACCGCGGCCGCCCGCGAAATGGATCAAGGTACTGCTGCCAGTTTGGAGCTACGAGTTTACCCAGCAATTTCTCAATGTGAGCCTGCCGACGCTGCTCGCCCCGGGCAACCTGCCGGCGCTGGCCAAGACCTTGCCGACCGAGTTCATCTTTCTTACGGGGCGCAGGGACGAGGCGATGATCCGCGAGAGTGCGGGCTATCGCCGCCTCGCGAGGATTTGCCCCGTCAGCTTTCACCTGATTGATGACCTCATCACCGAGGGCAATCACTCCGCGACCGTGACCTTGGCCTTCGCCCGTGTGGTGCGGCGCGCCGGCAAGGCAATGCTCGACACCTGCTTCTTCTTTCTCGTATCGGATTACATCGTCGCCGACGGCTCGCTTGCCTCGGCCATCAAGCTGATGCTGGCCGGTACAAGCGCGGTGCAGGCCGGCAATTTTCAGATCATCGCGGAAGACGCGCTGCCGTGGCTCGAATGTGAACTCAAACAGGGGGAAGATGCCCTTGTCCTGCCGGCTCGCCGCTTGATGCAGCAGGCTCTGACCTGCTTGCACCCGTCGACCATCGCCAACTTCATCGACGTTCCGGTATTCCACAACAGCCATTCCAACCGCCTGTTCTGGCGGGTCGATGCCGATACATTGATCGGCCGCTTCTATCTGTTGCACATGCTGTGCATCCGCCCGGAAATCGTAGATTTCGTCATAGGTGCCTCCTGTGACTATTCTTTCATTCCCGAGATGTGTCCGTCCGGCGATGTCACGACCATAACCGATTCGGATCAATATTTGGTCGTAGAAGTACAACCTCGTCTTCATGAGGCAGGCTTCTTGCGGCTCGGGCCGGCGTTGCCGAAGCAAGTCGCGTCAAGCCTTTCCGAGTGGACAACTGCGCTGCACCGCGACAATGTTCGCCATACGCTGATCTTTCACGGCGCTGACCTTCCTCCCTCGTTGAGTTCGGCAATTGAAAGGGCAGACGCGTTCGTCTCTGAAATCGGACGTTCGCTAAAGTCCAAGCCGATGCCGCATCGCGGTCATCCCTACTGGCGCGGAGCGATAGCGGCGCATCACGGGCAGATCGGACGACGACCCAACGAGGATGATTGGCAGGTGATGCTAGGTCGACGAGCGACCTGGTCGACGCGAATGATCGGTAGGGTACGCGACCTCCTGCTCGGGGGTCCACCGCATGTCAGACGCTGGCACCCTCGTTGGACCGATTTCGAGAGGCCGCGGAGCGCGCTTGAGCAAATCCTCGACGATCCCGAAAAGCGGCTGCTGATCGTGTCGAGCCGGCCGACCCCGATGACAAATTGGCTCGCCGACTTGTCCGATCACGTGTGGCGCATACCGATGTCGCGTCTGTCCCGAATGAGCTTCGACCGACGGGACGGGTTCCCCGAGACCTTCGACGCATGTTACCTGGAAATCAGTGATTCGGAGGTCGACCGCGCCCACCTCTTCGTCGACCAGATTACCCCGTTGTTAAAATCCGATGCCGAGATCCTGCTGGCGTCCTTCAATGAGCATTGGTTTTCGGGAGCCGAAGGGTTCGCAGAGAAGATCGGAAACGGTGTGCCGCCAATATTTCATCGGCTGGACGTCACGCTGGCGGAAACGCGCCTGGTGGTATGGAGCCGCTGGCAGTGGTCGGCCAACAGCAGGCTGCTGCGACTGGCGCAGGATGCCTTCCGGCGTGGTCCGATTCTGGTTCCGTTCTACGGGGTCATGATCTTCGTTCAGTTGCTGATCGCCTTTGGCAGCAATCTCGCAAATCGCAAGCACACCCTGCGATCGGGACAGCACGGGCAAATCATTTCGAGCGTGTTCATGCGCCTACACATAGCGCGTAGCACGGCGGGCGTGCGGCGCGAGTTCGGCGCGGAATGGCCACGGCCGACCGTCGACCGCAAAGGTGCGCTTCACCGACCGGCCGGCGCCGACAGTCACGCGACCAGGGAGCCGCAATACGAGCGCTTGCTGGAGGTGCAGCAGGAGGTCGGGCTCAGTTCGCTCGGTCTGATGACCAATCAGGTCTGGCACGAGGATCCGCGACGCTTGGGCTTTATCCTGGCGCGCTACAAATTCGTCGCCAAAATGTTGAGTGGATCCCGCGCGGTCGCGGAAATCGGGTGCGGCGATGCTTTCGCTACCCGAATCGTTCAGCAGGAAGTTGATGCCGTCACGGCTTACGATTTCGACCCGATCTTCGTTCAGGACATTCGGCGCCGGCAATCGGCCGAATGGCCGATCTCTGCACAACTTCACGACATCCTCGAGCGACCGCTGCCGCAACAATACGATGCCGTTTATACTCTCGATGTCATCGAGCACATCCCACCCGAGAAGGAGGACACGTTTATCTCCAATCTTTCGGCATCGCTCGCACATCATGGAGTTCTCATCGTCGGTAGCCCATCGCTCGAATCGCAGACCTACGCATCACCGCAGAGTAAAATCGGGCACATCAACTGCAAATCCGGCCGTGCGCTGAAGCTGCTGTTGGAACGTTATTTTCACTCGGTATTCCTATTTTCAATGAATGACGAAGTTGTCCACACCGGCTTTTATCCGATGGCGCACTATCTGCTTGCGCTCTGTTCCGACACCCGAAGGTAGAGAGCTGCTGTGCTCTGCGGCGGCACGGTAATGCGGATCGGGATCGATTTCGACAATACGCTCATCGATTACGATCAGGTCTTCACTGCTGCCGCCAAGCGGCGCGGCCTGATTGACGCGGCCTTTGACGGATCAAAGCGAGCCGTGCGCGACAGCATCCGTTTGTTACCTGATGGCGAGTTCGCTTGGCAACTTCTTCAAGGGTACGTCTACGGTGCTGGAATCGGCAGCGCCACGATGTTCGATGGGGCGGACGTGTTTCTGCGCGAGTGCTGCGCCAAAGGTCTCGATGTGTTCGTCATCAGCCACAAGACGCAATTCGGCCATCACGACCCGAGGCGCATCGATCTGCGCCGAGCGGCGCTCGGCTGGATGGCCGATCGCGGTTTCTTTTGCAGCAATGGCTTCGGAATCCCGATCGAGCGCGTATTCTTCGAGAGCACGCGCGCGGCGAAGCTGGAGCGGATCTGCGCACTCGGTTGCACGCATTTCATCGATGACCTAGAGGAGGTGTTCAGCGATCCGGCTTTCCCGGCGCGTGTGCTTCCGATCCTGTTTGCGGCCACCGGGGCACTTCGCACCGGAACGGTGTGTTCGAGCTGGCAGCAAATCGCCCAGGTGTTGTTCGGTGGACATGGCTGACCCCGGGCTCGCCGAGGCCGCAGCGGTGGCTCGGACCCTGCTCATGGCCCCAATCGATGCCATCGAGCGCGTGCGCGGGTTCGGGCGGAATAGTCGTATCTATCGAGTTCGCCGCGGCGCCCAGTGGTTCGCGGTCAAACACTATCCCCCACGTCACGAAGATCCGCGCGATCG